>Ga0172367_10000421_pt1 | contig 65570 bp, 62 predicted proteins | sample Lak10m_FD_114542 | JGI IMG/M metagenome (GOLD analysis project Ga0172367, IMG submission 114542) | Freshwater microbial communities from Kabuno Bay, South-Kivu, Congo - kab_022012_10m | ecosystem: Environmental > Aquatic > Freshwater > Lake | place: Democratic Republic of the Congo: South-Kivu... | reverse complement strand
CTCACTTCCCAAGATGACTTGACGCTGCGTCGCGAGGACTTGCATTTGCTCTTCGTTTCACTACGAACAAACGCCCGTCTGCTGTAGCTATCGGGGACTAAAAATCATCCATGATTTTCAGCGTATGTGAATTGCCCGACTGCCTAAATGCCCTGCTAAACCAACCATTGCGCCTGTTGTCGCTTTATCTAAGCCATGTGAATCACACATCAATAACGCGACTGCACCAACAAAAACACTAATGACCATTTCACAACCAAGTTCCACTAACGAAAATCGCTTAGTCATTCCTTGTCGCATTTTTCTAAAATAACCAGCGCAACCGCCTAATGCGGCAAGTCCAATCATCCAACAGTAAGTAGTAATAACAGGTTCTTTTTCGAGCATTCTATAAAATCCAAAAGATAAAATAATTTTTGCGTGATTATACAAGTGAATAATCAAATTTAACAAGTGATTAAAAATGTTTTACAGTTGTCAAAATTGTTTTATACTTGTCAAACTGGCTTTCTAAAAAATTCTTTACAACCGCGTGATGTTTAGGATAATCTGCGCTTGAGTCTTCAAAAGCTCGAAAAGCGGATACCGCACCCGAAAGTCAATGCGGTTTTTTTGTGCCTACAGATTATTGTGGGTATGGTTTGCCCTACCAGTAATGCTGGGCGCACCTCTTTTCGGTGTTTTGAAACTCCATACCCACGCCTTAAATGTTTAAGCGTGGTTTTTAATTCATTTTGGAGTTTAAAAACTATGAAAAACCTTTCTACAGTAACACCTGAAACATTGCCAATTATCACATGGCAAAACCAACCTGTTATCACAACAGAAATGCTCGCGCAGATTTATGGCACGGCAACTGATAACATTTCTCAAAACTTTACTAGAAATGCCGTGCGTTTTATTGAAGGTGTGCATTATTTCTTGTTAAAAGATTCTGATTTAAAAGAGTTCAAAACTGACCTTCTTTTAGAAGGTTAGTTACAAATTGGCAAAAGAGCCGCCCAATTATTCCTTTGGACAGAACGCGGCACAGTTCGGCACGCAAAGATTTTGGACACCGATAACGCTTGGGCGGTTCAAGAACGTTTAGAAGATTTTTATTTTTCAAAAAACAACGTTGTGAATGCCACACAGAAAAAGCTCCCACGCACGCTACAATCCATACATGACGCGGTATTAAGCCTAATTCATAAACGTGGCGCAGAAGGAATTGAAAAGTGTCTTATTGCAAACTATAGCCATTCATTTTCATCATTACCCGTTAAACAACGCCATGAAATGTTAAATGATATGATTTTCCAAGAAGAAATCTTTGTTATCAAAAACAAAATGCCATCTGGTCAGTGGTCAAAACGGGTTGTGCATCGTGCTTTTACGCTACACAAAGAAAAAATGATGTTGCTTGCAAAAGCTGACAACAAGCAGGTTGTAAAGGACTATCAAGAGAGAATAGAGAATGCTATTCGTGAAATCTTTGATGAATCAACGTCAAAAGCATTTGATAATGTTTTCGGCGACCCAACAAAAGTAGTGCTATCCGTTGAAGAACACACCGATTTACTGGATAAAGTGAAGAAACTTGAGCAAATCGGTTTATTACTTGCCTAAGTAAATCGCTAAAAAGAAACCCGCCGATAACAAGGCGGGTTTTTTTTCGCCTGTCGCAATCGCCGCGCTTTCTGATTTTTTCAAAGGTCGGAGACAAATTAAAAAAGTGTCTCCGACCTTTTAAACTTTAACAAACGCTTATTTCATGCGGTTTGTAGCCGTTTATTTAAAAAAGGTCGGAGACAAGGTTGTCTCCGACCTTTTACCGCTAATTTAAAGGGCTAGAGGTCATTTTTAAAGGTCGGAGACAGGAGACGTAATATATTTTATATCTTTATAGAGATATATCATTCTTTCCCCCGCTTTTGGCGGGGGGGTGTGTCTCCGTGTCTCCAGTCTCCGACCTTGCCCTCGTCCCTACGGATTCGTGGCGAAAGGTCGGAGACAGGGTTTGTCTCCGACCTTTCATGTTGTCTCCGACCTTTTCGGATTCAAACGCTTGATTTTTAAAGAGCTTTTTCAATGAATTTTGAATATACAACCCTAGACGGCGATTGTCCACTGGATAATTTAATTTTTACCGTTTTTGCTTCACCATCTTCTTCCAATCGGTGTAATAACTCGTCGCGTTTTTCTTTTGAGAGTGCCGCGAAAGGTCGGCAGTATTTTGGTATGTCCGAATGCGTAATACCTTCTGCACCTCTATTCATAATCACTTCAATGACTTTTTGCCTAACGTCCATTTTCCCATCGTCACTAGCAACAACATCTAAAACATCAATCAATCGCGTTAAGTGATAAACAACGTAATCACAGCACCAATCCATAATGTATTTAGTGGCGACAGGATTTTTATAATCATTCACCGCGCCAAATATCGCCATCAATCGGCGCATAATTTTACGCGCATTGCCGAGATAGTTTTTATTGCGCTCACCACACGCCGCGCTAATACGTTTGTCGTAAGGTGCTAAATTTTGTTCAAATTTGACAGGGATTAACTCTGATTCTATCCCTGCCATTTCTGAAATAATGTCTTTAAAATCCAAATCTTTTTCAGATAAGCCAACACCGCGAATTTTTGTTAAATCGTAGAGAATACTTTGGTCTAAAGCGCGTGGTTCTTCTTCTTTGTATTGAATTTCGTCTTTATCGCAAATTGCCATTAAAAACTGATTTGAACTGCCGCGCCCCATTTCAGACGATTTTGAAAAAATAGGTAATTGGTTGTAATGCAACAAGGCAAGCATTGAAAGGCTTGGTCGATAAATAACAGGCTGTTTTTCATCGCCAAAATCCGAAAGTTTTAAACCTGCTTCTTCTGCGCTATCAAGTTGTATGTATTCATTCTCTTTAAATAGTCGCGTAATTACACCTAAAACCGCGTCCATGCCGCCCGTTGTTTGCCGACTTGATAGTTTTATCATCTGCGCGTAATCCTCGCAGGTATAAAGCGTAGCGGGGCAATTATGAATCGTTTTGTAGAGTGCTTGTGATGATGCCATGCGACTAGCACGAACCATGCGCCGTAATTTGCATTGCTGTAATACTGAGCGCACGCCCATTGTTGTATAGAATAATTCGCCTAAACTACCCTGTGGCGAACTGCAAATACCAACATAAAGCTGTAAGCTGTCTCTATGTTCTGTGCAATACCGCCGTGACGTAATCAACGCTAAAAGCGAAATCACCGCTTGCATGGTTGCGGTTTTGCTGTAGCAATCTGATTGCGCGTTGATATAACCCGCTATTTTATTTGCGAGTGGTACGGGGAACTCGTCATAAGCGAGTTTTGGTGCTTGATAGCTTTGCGGATCGTGGATGATTGGATTATTGATTTCATCAACAATGGAATCGCCTTTTTCTTTTATTTCTTGCGCGTGTTCCATTTCAACAAGACTTTTGTAATGGTATTTACGCGCTTCAAAATAAATCGATTCTTTGAAACGTTTTACAGGTTTTGCATTATTGAAACTTGCCCAAACCCGCGCCTGATCTGCTATATCAAATTTATAACTGGATTTTGACCAATCACACCATTTATCAAAGCCCATTTGCGTGCTGTCGGTTGCGTGAATGGCAAAACCAACTCTTACCCAAACTTCGCGCACGTCATTATCAATAAACGTCAAAGCGCGTCCAAATTCCATGCGTTCAATATCGCTCATCGTTTCCCATTCTGTCGATGAACCGCCAATAATTTCACCTGTGAAAACTTTGGTTTGTTTGCAGATTAAATCAATCATCCACGCTGGCGCGTCTGCGATTTCTGCATCTGCTATGTTATCAACATCCAATACTTCATAGATGCCTTGCACATGATTTGATAATGCTGAAAGCACATAACCGCCGTCTGCTCTTACGTCGATATGCGTACCAAGTGTGTTTTGATTAGATGGGATTTCAACGCCCTGCGGATATTTAAAGTAATAGTGATAGCCGCCGCTACCTGTTTGAACGGTTAAAGTATCGAGCAATTTTCCGTAAATGTTTTCGAGTTCACTTAATGACGTTTCGCCGATTTTGCCATTCGCCACGTCAATATCGACAACGAAAATGCCGCTGACTTTACCTGTTGCCACACCGATATTCGCATTCGGGGCAACCGTCCACCATTGTTTGATTACTTCAATATCATTTGACGCGCCATTCACACCATTCGGGATAGTGGGGTGTTTGCCTTTTGATTTGCAGTTTTCATTCCCGCAACTGCATTGCCCGTTATCCGTTATGTGGTGACAAGGAAAGATTGACCAGCCTAAGCCTAAGAGGTTGATTGCATTGTTTAACATGATATAGAATACCCATAATTGTTTTGTTAGTTGGTTCAACTGCTTGCAACAGTTGAAAGTGAAAAAAAGGCGTTCATTTTTGTGAACGCCTTTTTTTATATTACCGCAAATGAATAAAAATTTTATACAGATTATTGCGAAGAAAGCCCTGTCGAACCGAAACCACCCTCGCCACGCGCAGAATGTATACAAATCATGTGCGGCGTGGAGTATATTTATGTCACTCAAGAACATTCTCAGCAATGACATCGCTCACCACTTCTCCGTCTATTTCTCTCTCATTGCCGTGGATTTCCAATGAGCCATTCCATTTTTCGTAAATAGTCCAAGGTGTAGGTGTAAATTTTGGTTTAGTCATTTGTTTATCTCCGATTGAATACCCAAAAAGTTCGTCAATAGCAAGCGAAAGCAATGTCATCACTCGACCCTCTCAAACTTTTTAAAGAAATCTTCGAGTGAGAGTGTTTCAATATATTGAAACGCGACAATAGCCGTAATATAAGATGGAATTTCAACTAAAGAGGTTTGATTCGCAACAGCTTTACTTGCTTCAACACGCAATGCCGCATTATCAATAATCGCTTTTGAAATCATTGACATTGCTTTTGCGCGTTCCGTTTCAAATGTGAGTTTTTCGCTGGTTAGCGAATCGTCGTTTAGTCGCTCAAGTTGAGCGAATAAGTGATTATTTAGGTCTATGAGTTTATTTTTCATTTTTAGCCCTCCTGAGCTACTGCATCAAAAAAATTATTTAAACTTGCGCGACCAATTTTTTGCTCTGCAAAGCGAATGGTTTTGTAGAGTTTTTTCAGTCTGCCAGAACTGGTATTTACAAGCGTTTTAAGCACCTTGTTAAAACGCTTGCTGTTGAGTTCATTCACCAAGCCAAGCGTTGTTAATGAACTGCAAAATTTATTTTTATCTTCGTGCGATAAAGACAAAAAGAGTTGTTGGCAATTCATGCGTTCACCTTTTTGTGATAAGGAAACTCTTTGTGGCAATCGATACACACTTGTTTTTTATGGCTCTCAAAGGTCGCTTTGTGTTCGTGTGTGCATTCGGTTTTTTGGCTAATAGATTCAACTAAACCACCGCTAATAAAAAGACAAACAACGATGATAGATAAAATGATGTGTAAGGTAATCATGGTGTTTATAGTCGTTGTCTGTGTTGAATCCAGCCGCGAAAGTTTGCACTCCATTCAATCGCTTTTTTGTCGATATGTGTCACGCCGTTTTGCCATTCGGTCGCGTTGTCATTGATTGGGTAGGCTTGGTGTTCAAATGGGGATAAATGCCCATCTTTTAAAAGCGTTTTGGCTAGTGCTAAATCTTTTTCAATGTCTGGATTTGTGTTGTCATGGTTTAGATATGAAACACGGGCGCAACGTGCCGCACTAACTAATGCTAAATCGTTTAAAACATCACATTCATCGAGTGTGACATACGGTAAATGCCAATAAACGCCAGTTAGTTTTTTCGGCTCAGATTCATCCATCGCTACTTTAATAGATTGTGCCAATTCCTGAATTTCAGGTTGCGCGTCATGGTGCAAGCGCAATGCAAAAAAGTTATCCCATTCGGTAGCGGTGACGACGACTTTGATTGTTGAGAAAGGCTCTAGCAATCGGTTTGCCCATTGTTTGTGAACGCCATAAGAAAGCAACACTTCTGCTGATTCAATCGCGTTTAATCGCGCAACATCCCATTCGGTTTTTGCATTATGTCCAATTTCACTATCAAGACGTTCACCCGCTTGCATACCCGCTTGATTTTGTGCAAAGTCAGGAATTGGTGAGTTTTCAATCAGTTCAATTTGCTTTTGAGTTGGAATTGCGCGGCTTGATTGTGCGTTTCTTGAAAACTGCCGATGTGTCATAAATTGACTATGAATGTATCGTGGATATTCCAATTCAAGCGTTGTGATTCTTACGCCGCTTTCTGAAATAGAATCAGCGATAACTTTTGCTGTAATGGTCATCACACACGCTCCAAATCATCTGCAATCTGCATCAATAATGCACCAAAATACGGGTTCACAATCGGCAACAGCGTGTTACGCAATAAATCAATTTTGATTTCCAAATTCGCAATTTCACGCGGCGTTTGTTCTAAAAACAACGCTTGTGCTTTCGCTTCGGCTTCCACCATGATTTGCGTGATTTGTTCGAGGGGTGAAAGTGCTGTTGGTTGTGGCACGGCAACAGGTTCGGGTAAATGCCGCTCAAAATCTTCCATTGCAAGGCGTTGATTTGGATTTACTCCTTCTTCAACAGGTTCAGCAGGTATCGCTACCTCTTTCAAGTAAGTAATTCTGCCCAAATCCGTTAAGTAATAACGACCTTCAAAGCGTTCAATGTGATTTTCTTCAATCATTTTTGATAGCAATGTGAAATGCGCGGTTTTCTTTGGGTCAAATCCCAAATCGACTGCAATTTCTTTTGCGGTTGGCGCGTCAATAGAATTACTGATACATTTTGCGACTGCTAATTTTTGCACATCTAAGCTCATGCTTTTTCCTCTTTGTTGTGATTAAAATTTATTTACTTCTTCAATTCGCTCTTTCGGAATGCCGCGTTTTTTCCAAGTGAAAACAACTTGCCGCGATACCCCGATTTTCTTTGCATAACGCGAGTACGAACCGAACACAATGCGCGGTTCATCGAGCGTTTTTAAAACAATTTCATCGGTTAATTTCATTTACATTTGATTAAAATTTTTATACACATTGGCGCGTAAATTAGCTTTTTCTTTTACACTTGTCAAAATAATTTAATCGGTTTAATATCACGTCAAATAATAATAATGCTCAAGAGGGCAAATAAATGATTGATACAGAAAAGGAAATAGAGATAGAGGGCGAAAAACCACTAAAAAAAGCGCGTGAAAATCCACAGCTTGAAAAACAAGCGAATGCGCTAAAACGCTTAGTAAGTCAAATGGATATTCCAATTACCAAATTAGCTGAACAAATCGGAGTGGATAGACAATCGATTTATATGTGGCAACGTGGCATTGCCGCGATTCCCGAAGATAAATTGAAATTACTAGCGGATTTTTTTGAAGTTGACCCGATCGAGATACGCTATGACGTAATGATGTTTAGCAGAGATGATTTGATTAAAACAATTGAATTTGTTGAATCTGAACTTTCAAGTCGCAATTTAAAACCCAGTTCAGAAATCAAGGCTCGAATCGTGTCTGTGATTTATGAAACCTTGCAAGAACAGAAAAAAGCGTTGTCTAAAAAACTCACGGATTATGATTTTGAAACGATTGCAAAGCGAACTATTAAAACGTTTGCATAAAAAAAGGGCGGTTTTTAAGCCGCCCTTTTTTGTTATTCAGCGAAAATGTCTATCGGTTTTAAGCCTGTCAAAATATCCAACCCATCAAAAATTTTGTTAATACCACGATCAACATCGGCGCGTAATTTCATTTCTGCTTTTAAACCGCTAGTCGTTTCTTTACGGCGGTAATGTTCGTCTGTGGCTTGCGTTGCCAAAATCTCTAATTCTGCAAGCCGTTTTTTGCTGATTAACGTCATCGTGTCGTCAATCGTTGCGTCTTTTCGTAATTGTTCGAGTTCTGCCACATCAACCAATTTAAAGTTATTGGTGTGTTCAGGTTCAAAAATAGGCAAAATGCCAAAGTAAGTACACGCGGCAGGATATTTCTCAATCGGCAAGTATTGATAACTGCGAATACCAAAATGTTTGCCAAATTCGCCCCAAATTGATTTTGGTGTGCAGTTGCTGTCACGGGTTAAAGTGCTAACGTGGTGCTTCAAATGCGTTTTCATCGCTTCGGTGATGTGCTGACGGTAGCCGTGTTTGGCAAAGTAGCTGTCCGAATCATTCGGTTTTTGTGTTGGCGTGTTGATAGGGTCAATATCAACCGTTTTGCCTTTTAGGATTTTTTCAATTTGAAGGTCGCACCAAACAGCGAATTTAGCGTTAAGCCAACGGGCGAAATCAATTGCTAGTTTTGGGTGAAACCATGTGCCTTTTTCGCCATCTCTACCGCCGTTTTTAATTCTAACCAATTGATTTTGTTTCACTTCGATTTTTAGAGAAGTGCTTTTTTGTTCCGTTACGGGATTTCCCGCTACGGGAAATAATGAATCAATCAACGCTGAAATGTAATCTTTGGTGCGGTCAGACTTTAAATAATCGTCTGGTTTTTTACCGTATTGTTTGGCAATTTGTGTGGCGTTAATCCAACCGTCATTTGTGAAACTAACGGCAAAAGTATCTTGGTAGGTTGCTGTGAAGATAGATGAATTGTTCATTTTTGAATCCTTACTGTGATTGTTCAAATGCCACCGAAGTGGCGTGAATTGGAGGTTGAACACAGCCAGTAAGTGCTGCTGTTGATATTGGTTATTCTCAACAACTCCAATTCACACGGCGATTTTACCGCAAATGCGGCGAATCGTGAAAACTGGTAGGCACAAAAAAACCGCGTGATTTTCGTATGCGGGTAACGCTCACTGTAACTGGTGTTCAAGCCAGTGCAATCTCGTGACTGCGAAAACAGAATAATCCTGTTTTCGTGTTGCTGTCAAGTGGTTGTTTTAAAAAGATTTATGTATAAAAATCTTAATCACATGAATTCTTGTTTTTTAGAATACCCTAAACAAAACCTTTGCAAACCAATAAGGCTTAATCTAAAATCTAACCCCGTTAAAAGACATAAAAAAACCTGCTGTGAGCGTCAACTCACAACAGGCTAGGGTTTAAACCTTAGTTAAAAAACAACATAGAATGCAAGAAATCCATTAGTTGTTGGAATAAATCCAATCCAACTTCTTTCAATACATATCTAAGGAAACGGCGAAAAAGCATTGCCATGTGTTTCTCCTTTTGTGTGGTTGATAAACTTCCGTGTTTTCACTAAGGAGAGTACGAATCTCCCTAGATGAAACCACGGGAGACCGTTACCGCAACCAATACCCATCACTGATTGCGGTTAGTCATATTGCCACGCCATACAACAATTTTCAAGAATCCTATAATTTTTACCAGTCAAAATTTAGTGAACGGTTGGGGAGAATGTCCACGATTTTGAAGTCACGACCTGCTGTTGGGTAGGTGATTGGATTTACTGAAACACAATCGGTTATTATCCTAAAGGCAACTTGCCCCATCGGTAATGTATCTGGAAGTTGAAATGTAACAATTTGGGTATTTCCATTTTCAACAATTGGATTTATGGCTACAGTTTTAATAGTGTTATTTTGTTGTCTAATTTCAAGACAAATGGAAGTGGCTGAAGATAATAAGCATTTTTGATTGTCCCAAACCCCGCCTAATTTTTTGCATGACCACCAAGATTGAACATAAACTTTTGAGCAATAAGTTGACCAAGAGCCACCAACTTTTGTATGTTCACAACCATTTTTGTTATATTCCAATGGCATTGCACATTTAGGAGTATTTGCATCTACAAAAGTTCCCCCGCTATCTGAACAGTTTGGTTCAACATTCGGTCTTTCTATTATCGGCGCAGTGTAAATAATGTTACTAATCGGGGTAAGCGTTACATTGACTGTTTTTGTTGCAGTTTTCCAATCGCTTGATACTATCGCTGGAGATGGATTACTCGGATAATCACGATCATATTGTTCCGCTGGCAAAGCATTATTTGGATAATCATCATAAATATAATCTTTACCGTAACTCATAATTGTTAATGAATTAGGAATTGCTTTTGTTTGATTAAAGTACCATCCGTAATTGTCATCAATCCAAGTATTGCCATGATTCGCACAATCAACATAATTTGCATCTGTTGAAATTAAACCATCAGAACGTTTGCAATATCCTGATATTATTCCGCTACCAGTTGCAGGATTAAACCTGTTTTGGCATTCCGTGTAATTTGAATGCAGGTTTTTAGCGTAATCTGCTGAATTATTTGAATTGTTATCACAAATCCCTTGTGCAGGTCGTCCCCAACCATCAGCAAAAGCATTTATTTCATTCGGATTATTCGCTGTAGCAATGTAAGCACCTTTCCATCCATAACTAAAGCTAACGTATTCTGTCCAAACATAAGATGCTGTATTGCAATCTACTTGTATTTTTTTTGTATCATCGAATTCTTTTGTACTTGGTTTATAACAAGAACCTGTAATCCATTTTTTTGTTGCTGTTTCACAATCCAATCTATTGTTGTATGCGGTATCTTCACAATGCGAACTTGGTTGAACTGGTATCGTGTATTCCCACGCATACCCATTGTTTTTACAAGTTTCTTTATCTGCATTAGTGCCATCTAAACAATGTCCAATTTGAGATGTAGCTCCTCCATTTGTGGTGCATTGCCCATCAATCAATTCCCTCAAACAATTCGGCAACCGTCCCATATCCGCAACAAAACCGCTAACACTCGGATGCCCGTTAATCGTTTGATTTGGATTACCTAAAATGGCGGTTTTGATTTTGTCGTAACGGTCGGCGGTGATTTGATAACGACTATCAAAGGAAAATTGCCCAACAGATTTAACAGTAATCGTTGCCATTGCAACGAGTAGCAACATGACAGTGAGAAGTTCAACGAGTGTAAAACCTTGCTGTTTCATTATTTCATTCTCAACACAAAATACGAACCCGCCGCAATAATGCCGCTGAAATAGACGTTGTTTTCAATCAAAAACCACACCGCGCCAATGCTTAAACTGGCTGTGATTTTGATTGCGTCATTTAGTGGATAATTGAATTTTGATAATTGGTACGCGCCAACAGGCAAGAACGCGGCAATGGACATAGCGATATATTTAAGCATGGCGATTTGAATAAAAAGGATTGAAATGATGACTAGCTTACCCGCAACCAGTTAATTTTTAAATGTGACACAATGTCGCGCATAAAAAAATCCCCGCGCCACTTTCGCAACGCGGGGATTTTTTTTGCCTAAAAACTTACTTCCTAAAAAAACAAAATATAAATATAGGTGTAATTTTACACCTGTAAAAAAATAATAATCAAATTTTATGCGAAACTGTTTGACAACTGTAAAAATCGCACTAAAATGACAACCACTGCATAAGATTCTTATGCACTTGTTGTAACCATCCTAAACTCGCCATGTTGCAAAACGGCATGGCATTTTTTTAAAGAGGTTATTTATGGCTTATTTAATGTTGCTCACAGTTTTGCTGATTTCTTTAACGGCTATTTCACTGGATTGTAAAAAAGAAATTGACGATATGAAATCAAGAAAATTGAAAAACAAGTTGTACCGCGCCATGCGTCAAAGCATTGCGAGCAAACGCGGCGTTATCGCGTGATAACAATGCAAGTCCTTTGTTTAACTGCGGCGTTATACAAAGAAGCGAGAAGTGAAACACCCGCCGCGCAACTCGCCGTTGCTCATGTTGTCATGGCACGCAAAACAACAGACAAAACGTCTGTGTGTCGTGTGATTGCAAAGCGCAATCAATTTTCATGGGTAAAAAACGGTCATGTTTTGCCAATGCCGAAGGCTTCTGCCAATGCAGATAAAAAGGCACTAAAACAAGCGTTAGACATTTCAGCGCGTGTTTTATTTGGACAGCTTAGAAGTAACAAGCTGAAAGGTAATTATCAGTTTTTCAATACGGTAAAAATGGGCAAACGTTACAAAACGAAAACCAAAGCCGTGAAAATTGGAAAGCTACTGTTTTATTGAGGTGATTTATGACAGTTGAAAAAGCCTTATTGATTGCGGCAATTGCCAAAGCCGTAAAAGAACGTGGCGGATTGCGTCACGATGTTGATAACGCTGTTTTTTTGGCGTTGAGTGTATAAAAATCTTAATCGGATTATAAAAATGAACGAACAAGCTATTGACCTATTAAGCAAAATCCGTGAAGCAAAAAAGCGCGAAGATCGCGCAAATGCGGATCGCGTTGCGTTAGAAATGCAGTTAATCACATTGCTTTCTTTTGTGAAACCAGAAGGCAGTGAAACACAAAAACACGGTGATTTCAAAGTCACGTTGACTAACAAACTCAATCGCACGGTTGATGTTAAAGAATGGGCGTTAATTAAAGAACTTGTGCCACTTGAAATGCAGGGCGTTGTCGAAGTGGAAACAAAACTGAAAGTGAACGCCGAAGGCGCACGTTGGATTGAAGCGAATGAACCTGAGATTTGGGACATTTGCAGACAAGCAATTACGGTAAAGCCTGCGAAAACAGCGGTAAAAGTTGAGGTGGTTTTATGATTTCTCTCGACGTTATCAAAAAAACAAAACACGCCACGCCGCCGCGTATCTTGTTGCATGGTCAGCCTAAAATCGGCAAGTCAACCTTTTCCGCGTGTGCGCCAAATCCTATCTTCATTCAAACGGAAGATGGTTTAAACGGCATTGACGCGCAAGCGTTCCCACTCGCTAAGTCATCAAAAGACGTGCGCGAATACTTGATGGCATTGATGACACAACCACATGAATTTAAAACGGTCGTTTTAGATTCGGCGGATTGGTTTGAAAAAATCGTCCATGAAGAATTGTGCAAAGCCGACAACAAAAAAATTATCACAGAAGCCAGTGGCGGTTATGGCAAAGCCTACATCGAATCGCACAACTACTTTAAAGACATTCTCAACTTGCTTGATGAACTCAATAAAAGTCGCGGAATGTTTGTGATTGTAATTTGTCATTCTTCAATTCAAGAGGTTAAAGACCCCGAAAAAGAGAGCTACGACATTGCAACGCTCAAGTTGCACAAAACCGCATCCGCCCTTTTAACAGAATGGGCAGACATCATAGGCTACGGGCGCAGACCCGTTGTCATTTCCAAAAATAACATCGGTGAATTTAAGGCGATTAACAATGAAAACGTCATAAATGAACTCGTTATTAAAAGCGCAAGCTGTATGAGTGGTAGCCGTTACAACTTGCCAAACACCTTGCCCTTGATTTGGGCAGATTTTTACAACGCATTTATCAATTCAATGAACTAAAAAGGTAACTAACTATGAAAACTTTATTAAATCCAATCGCTTTATTATTCGCAATCGTTAAACCAGTTATGTTTCACATGGCGGCAATCAATTACACCGTTGGCAGTGAAGAAGCATCAAGTTTTGATGATTTACCTGCTGGCGATTATCAAGTGATGATCACAGATTCAGAAATGAAAGAAACCAAAGACCGCATGGGACAGTATTTGAATTTAACGCTCACTATCATGGGTGATAAATACAATGGGCGCAAAATCTTTGATCGCTTGAATTTGGTGAATAAAAACCCAACCGCGTCACAAATCGCACGTCAAACATTGCAAAGTATTTGTGATGCACAAGGCAAAGCCAAAGGGTCGGCACTACAAGACAGTGCAGAATTGCATAACATTCCGATGATTGTGCGAATCGCTTACAACGAAAAAACCCGCGCTGGGGAAGTTATCCCTGAGGGGCAACGCAACGAAATCAAAGCCTACAAAAAAGCAGAAGCCGCGCAAGGCTTTACTGCTCAAGCACAAGCACCTGCTTACGCGCCACAACAACCTGCGCCTTTTGCTCCTCAAGCACAAGCACCTGCGCCACAACCAGTACCCCAAACTAACGGCGCACCCGTCGCGGCGTGGGATAGATAACACTTTCAATCAGTAAAACAAAGGCAAGTGATGGACTAGATCGCTTGTCTTTTTCATTAACAAAGCAAGAGCAACGAAAATGACTGATCTATCTAAAATTTTAACAACTGACCCAACACTTGAACAGATTGACCTTGCTACCGTGCAAGGCAACGCTTCAAAAATCAGAAAACCACCGTATCTAGGCGCGTCAACCATTGGCGATTTGTGCGAGCGTAAATTGTGGCTCAATTTCAGAATGGCAAAGCCCGAAGAATTTACGGCGCAGCAATTGTACCGTTTTGAAGATGGTTACAGAGCCGAAGATGTTATGGCAAACCGATTCGCACACGCTGGTTTTTCTGTCAAAACCATCGACATTGCAACAGGCTTTCAATTCGGCATTAGCCTAGTTGATGGGCATTTACGCGGTCGAATTGACGGACGTATCACAGGATTATTGCAAGCCCCACAAACGGAACACGTTTGGGAAGTCAAAAGCTGTGACGAAAAGAAACAAGCAGAACTGCAAAACGCGATTGCAAAGCACGGCGAAAAACAAGCGTTAAAAGAATGGAACGTTTTGTATTACGCGCAAGCGGTTCTCTATATGCACGCGCTGTACTTAACGCGCCATTACTTAGTTTGTACCAGTGCAGGTGCAAGAAACACAATTGCCATCAGAACCGAAGCCAACCCCGACTATGCAAATAAACTTATCGCTAAAGCGCAACGAATCAAAGACGCAAATCAAATGCCGTGCGGACTTGGTGAAAGTGCGTATCAATGCAAAATGTGTCATTTCAATTCATTGTGTTACGAAAACCAAGTTGCCAAAGCCAACTGCCGAACCTGCTTGCACTCAAGCCCCGCCAGTGACGGCGAATGGCAATGCGTGAAATTTAACAATCAAAACATTCCACACCATTTTCAAGAAAAAGGCTGTGACGAACATTTGTTTATTCCGTCATTGATTCCTTACGCGAAACCGATTGACGCGAATCAAGATGAAAACTGGGTTGAATACCAAAAAGACAATAGGACAACCTTTAAAAATGGCAAAGGGTTTTACACAAGCAAAGAGCTAAACGCCGCGCAGGATTGTAATGCGATTGGTGATATTGGTGTGGATACGATTAAAAGTATGTTTGGTGCGGAGGTAATCCAATGATTTTTGAAAAAAGACTTTCCCTCCAAAAGATAACTGAGCTTGCTCAAATTTTAAACCCTGTGTATTGGAAATCTACAAGACAAACAATTAACGAGTTTTTGAGAAGAAACCCAGTGGTTTTTATAAAAAGTTGCGAATGGACTTGTTATGAGCCATCAGACGGAGATTATTTTGAAGGACATTTCACTGAATGCGGTGAAAGTTTCATGTGGTTTGTGGATGATGATATTGAGAATTTTGAAAATAGGGAATTTAAAAAAGGTAGATTTAAGTTTTGTCCCTACTGCGGCGGCGAAATATCAGAAACGGTTGTTTTAAAAGATGATGAATTTTAGGAGGTGAAAAATGAGCATCATCTTAAACGACGACCAAAACCACGCGATTAAAACCATGACCGAATTTACAAACGGTTATGACGGGCAATTTTTCTCAATCATTGGCTATGCGGGCGTAGGAAAATCATCGACGATTCAGCACTTTTTAGAACACATACCAAATAAGCGCGTGTGCTTTACCGCGCCAACAAACAAAGCCGTGCGTGTGTTAAAACGCATGGCAATTCAACGCGGTTTAAACGTGACTTGCTCAACAATCTTTCAACTGCTCGGTTTGAAAATTGAAATGAAGCATGACAAAGAAGTGATTAAATCAGGTGGTCGCAGTGATTTAGATAAATATGACGTTGTGGTTATCGACGAAATGTCGATGATTAGCACGGAATTACTTAGTTATATTCACCGCGCCGTAAAATACAGTGACACCAAAATCATTTTTATGGGTGATTCGTGTCAATTGCCGCCTGTTGGTGAGGAAATGTCACCAACGTTTGCGATTAACAACAAAGTGACTTTAACCAAAGTCATGCGTCAACGGGACGAAAACCCGATTTTAGGATTATGTACGGATATTCGTGACTGTATTGAAAACGGTGGAATGCCTGAATTTATCGCGGCAACCAATGAAGCGGGTAATATCGGCGTTCACATTATGTCAGGCGAATTGTTTTACAACTGGATGCCGTCCGCGTTTCTCGATGGAAAGTTTGACGAAAACTACGATCGTTTTCGTGTTATCGCATGGCGTAATAAAACGGTTGACGAATACAACAAGCACATTCAAGCAATCCGTTATCCGAATTTAAGCACGCCGTTTGCGATTGGTGAACCTGTGATTTTTAGCAGTCCATTACACCAAATCAGCACAAAAACCGATTTCACAATGGAAACGGGCGTTGTTGGTGGTTGGGATAACGTGTTGTGCAGCACTGAAACCGAAGCGATTGTGCAAAGCATTGTGAAAATTGATGATTTCATTTTCGCGCCAACACCCACGCAAGCAGAAGGTGGTTTTAACTTTCGTCCGTTTGTGATTGCGCGTTATTCAATTACTTGCAAAATCATTGACGGCGAAGAACCTGTTGTGACGTGTGTTATCGGCGACAAAGAAGCGTTAAAAGAGATGCTAGGCTTTATCGCCGATTGTATTAAAAGCGGTCGTGGTAGTTTTGCATGGTTCACCTTTTGGATGTTGAAAAAGTATTTTGCGGATATTCGACCTGCTTACGCGATGACCGCGCATAAATGCTTACCACTAACATCAAAAATTCTAACGGGAAAAGAATTAAAAACTATTGAGCAGTTATCAATAGGGGATTCTATTGTTTCTGGAAGTGGAAATATAAAAACCATTTCTGATTCTGTAAAGACAGGATTAAAGCCTGAATTTTTTATAAAAACAAAATCAGGAAGGTTATTTATTTCATCTCCTGAGCATAGATACTTAATGCCTGACAGTTCGTATAAAGAAGCTAAAGCAATAGATGTTAATGATCATTTATCTATTTGGCGCAATAAAAATGAGCATGAATTTTCATTTGACCTTAATTATTGGGCGTATGGTTTTTTAGTTGGTGATGGGTGTTATTCATATAAGAGTAATCGCGTAGATGTAACTATCATGGGCGATTCAAATGTTATCCCATTAGTTAAAGAGTTTTTGGGTAAGCATGGCTCAACTGTTTATACATATAAAAAAGCAGGAAATAAGGCAGTTACTTTATCAGCAGAAAGTAAGTTATTGCGTGATGAATTGCTTGCTATTGGGCTAGATAGGGTTACAAGAACCAATAAAAAAATATGCCGATTAGAAACGCGAAATCAAAAGGCTAATTTTATTCGTGGTCTTATGGATAGTGATGGTTCATGTGGTAACAAAAATAGTTGTTTAAGACTTGTTAGTATTTCAGAATCTTTAATAGATGACGTAATGATGTTATTGCAAGAATTTGGGATTATCGGTAGAAAAAGTTATCGCCTACCGTATAAAAGTAATCATAACGGTGCATACACGCTCAGCGTGTATAGCGATGATTGCATAAAGTATCTCAAACAAATCGGATTTAGTATTGATTACAAGACCGATAGATTGATTCAAGTATGTAAAAAAGTAAAAGGAAAAAGCTCAGTTAATTTTATTCCTGAATCATTAAACACTAAGAACATTATAAAAGAATTACTTAGTAAAAATATGGGGAAAGGAAAAAAAGGACAGGGTTTATATGCCAACAAAAGTAAATTTATCGGAAGTATGTTAGGTCATAAAAATCTATCTTATTTTCACCTTGAAATGCTTGTTAATCACCTTCAAGAACGCGGTATTTCACCACCAGATTGTTTGATAAAGATTTTAGATTCTTTTTATTTTTATGACCAAGTTATTGAAACTGGTTATACAGGAAAAGAAGTAGAAATGATGGATATTGAGGTTAGTGACGACCACAATTTTATCTATAACGGTGCTGTTGTCCATAACTCACAAGGCAGTACGTTTGAGAATGTTTTTGTTGATGCCAAAGATATTTTAAGCAATCCGAATCGTGATGAAGCGTTGCGTTGTTTGTATGTGGCTGTTAGTCGCGCAAGTGAAAATGTCGTGGTGAATGTATGAAATACACACTCCGACCTTATCAAGAGCGAACCATCGAAGAACTATTTGCATGGTTCATGGCAAATTTAACAGGTAATCCCATCATTGATGCCTGTGTCGGTGCGGGTAAAAGTTTAATTATTGCGGAATTATGCCGCCGCATTATTGAGCAATACCCAAACCAACGTATTTTAATGGCAGTCGCCAGCCGTGAACTTGCCGCGCAAAACTACGAAAAACTCAAAGAGATTTACCCCGAAGGCGATATGGGTTTGTACAGTGCGGGGCTAGGCAAAAAGAACCCGCACGCCAAAATCGTCTTTGCCACAATCGGTAGCGTTTATAACAAAGCTATGCACACGGGCGCGTTTAATCTGTGTTTTATTGATGAATGTCATAACGTTTCACGCAAAGAAACAGGTATGTATCGTCAAATGATTAGCGATTACCAAAAACTCAATCCGAAGTTTCGCGTTATTGGTTTTACAGGTACGCCATTTCGCGGCAATGGTATTTGGCTAACCGAAGGCAAAGAAGCGATTTTTAACGCGATTGCGTCAAAAGTAGGAATGCGTGAACTGCTGGAATTGGGTTTTTTATCGCCATTGGTTTTAAGCAATACCCGCACGAAAACTGATATTTCAGGCGTAAAAATCAACAGTGCCACAGGCGATTACAACATTAACGAACTCGCCAAAGCGATTGACCGCGACGAAGTAACCAGCGCGATTGTTGATGAAATTATCGAAAAAGGACACGACCGCAAAGCGTGGTTAGTTTTTGGTGTGGACGTAGCGCATTGTGAACATTTGCATGAAGCATTAAAAAAGCGCGGTATTTCAGGTGGGATTGTTCACGGTGCAATGCCAACAGGTCAGCGTGATTTCATTATCAATCAATACAAAACGGGACGGATTCGTTATCTCGTAAATTGTATGGTTTTAACGGTTGGCTTTGACGCGCCACGCACTGATTTAATTGCTCTTGCACGAAATACGAAGTCGCCCGTTTTATATGTTCAAGTCGGTGGTCGTGGAATGCGCTTGCATCCCGACAAAGCAAACTGTTTGTGGCTTGATTTTACCGACACAACTGAAACACTCGGCGCAATCGACCAAGTGCAAGGGCGCAAAGAAGTTATCAAGAAAAAAGAATCAAGCGGCAGTGCATCTAAAAAATGCCCGTCATGCGGCGCAATCAATCAACCGACAGCGCGTTTTTGTGCGTGTGGCTTTGAATTTGTCGTTGAACGAAACGTCAGCATCAACGCGCAAAGCAGTGACGCGCCCATTTTATCAACGGGTGTGAATCCGAATTTAATGGAAGTATTCAATTGGTCGGCGGCTATTCATCAAAAATATGAAGCACTCGACACATTGCGCGTGTCTTATTTTCCACTTAACGCGGGGAACTTAACCCGCGCCGTTGCGGAATACATTTGTTTTAATCATCAAGGTTTTCCACGCCGTAAGGCTGAAAATTGGTGGGCAAAAATGGGCGGGTTATTACCGTTTCCATCAAGCACCGCCGAAGCAAAAGCACGTTTTCACGAATTAACTAAACCAACCGCCATTACTGTTATAAAAAATGGCAAATACACGGAGATACAAGGTCATGTCACAAGTACAAGCAATGCCAACCAGTTACCTAACCCCGCACCAAAAGCAGGAACAAATTATTTTAGTCAAGCGGTATTTGGAAATACTTGAAGCAACCCCAACAGTCACACCTTGTCAAGAGTGTGACCATTTTCACAACGGATTTTGCGAAGCGTTTAAAGCAAATCCACCCGTTGAATTTTACGGGAAACACTGCGATTCGTTTTACGAGTTGCCTTTTTAGGAGAGAGAAAAATGAATGTCTATTTATCGTTAGATAGTGCTAATATGAATTTTACTCGTAGTGATTTAGAAGAATGGGGACTTGCTGATGGGCTAAATACAATTAGTTTTTCGGATGAAAGATTTAAAGAACTGCTCGAATTTTTCGAGCCTGATTTAGAAGTTATAGTTAGTGGAAGTGAAAAATGAAAGTTGATTTTAATAATGTTCGCGCTACTAACCAAAAGAAATTAAGTGATGGATGATTTAGTTAGAGAAGAGGATAACTCGATTCGTTACTGTGATAGCAATATCGTGAAGTTGGGTTACTGGTGGTTGGCTTTTAAGATGTTTGATGAATTTGCTTATGATCTATCTGAAGCCTTAAAACATTTATTTGATGGTATTTTAGCCTTGTTATTTTTGATGCTTTTGCCAATATCGCCATTTATCAAAGCATACTTTAGGTTAAGACAAGCCAAGAAAGAGGTCGAATACTATCAACAGCATTTTGGAGAAAACAATGATTGAATACTACAGCTACATAAATAGGGTTGAGAATGGACGGTGAGTTTAAGCGTAAGATTAGCCGAATTGGAATTTATTGCTAAAAACGCTACATTGAAAGCGTAGTTTAAAAAAGCCGATGATGGAATTCCAGCATCGGCTTTTTATTTATTCAATTCTCAACTTCGGGTCAATTTCCGAATCTTCCTTTTGTTCAGCTTGTAACTCTGCTAAAGCGGGAACTTCACTGGCTTTTTTCGCATTGCTAAAATCCATATCCGCATATTTTTCAAACGCATCATCGGGTTTTTCATTCATAAATCAGTCCTTTTTTTCACTGCATAAAATTTGCTATCACCGTTTCACGCATTTGTTCAATTTTCTCAATGGTTGATTCGCGCTCTTTTGTTTTGGGCAGTGTTCGTTGCTTGTTAATAACCGATTTCAATTTATTCAATCTTGCTTGAACGCGATTAGCATAATGAAAACGCTCAAGTTCTGTTCTGTGCTTTTTCAAGAACGCGGCTTTATCTTCGCCTTCCAATTGTTCAAATTCATCATTAACATCACTGAGTTTTTGTTTTTCTTTATTGAAACGAATGTCATAAATTTCTTTTCGTTTTTGCGTTCCTCTGCCAACTTGCCAGTAATAAATCTTACCAACAACAGGAATGGAATTAGTCACATCTAAGCCATTTACCCACATTTCATTTTTAGGATGACGGTTAATATCGGTGGCATGAATAACGTCATTACCTAGTGCATTCATAAACGCAAACGGCGGTAACATTTGTTTTAATGCGGCAGTTCCAATACCTTCACGTCTAACTTGCCATGTAATGAATTTTGATAGTCCTGCGAGTTTCCAAAGGTTATCAATAATGCGGTCGTCAAAATCGGTTTTTCTGCCCAACAACCAATCTTTTAACGCATCCCCACCCGCGCCAGTTAGCATCAATAACGCCATAATCGAAACAAGGTTTTTCATGCCTTGCATCGCACGTTGTTTATCACCTGAGAAAATCTCCCGCGCCGCTTCACGACGATAAACGTCAAACAGCTTTAAGGTGTATGTTTTCAATGTGTAAAACAATCGCCCGTTTCCTGCGGTTTGGTATTTAATCGGCAATTCCGACATGGCAACAGGCGCAAAATCTAAATAACGACTGTAAATCATCAAGCGCGTATTATCGTTAATCACCCCTTTTTTCAAATCACTTAAAACTTGCGGCGCATCTTTATCAAAATACGTTTCGAGTTTTTTCATTAAATCGGGATGATTCGCTTTAGCTTGCTTGGTTAATTTATCTGAAATGGCATTAAGCAACGAATCAGCCGCTTTTCCAGTAATCGCTTTGATTCCCACAATACCAAACGTTTTATCAACCGCTTTGGCAAAAGTATCAGATTCAGTAAATTCTTGCGCGATACGCTCTAAACCGTAATCCGTTCTATCGAATGCCGCTTGACCGCGTAATGCTTTGCCAATTGCTTTATAACCACCCGCGCTAAATAATCCACCGCCTTCATACAATGCCCACGCAAAATCACCAATCTGCGTAATCGCTGAAATCGGTGAACCCATCGTGTCAATTAGCGATAAATTTTTATAAGCCGCCCAAACACCTGTCGCGCCATGTTCGTGTAATCGTGCGCTTAGAATTTCATGTACATCATGTTCTTGACTGTGTGAGATTTCTCCGTCTGCAATCGCTTTGATGATATAGGTTGCAATGTTTTCTTTGTAATCACGTTGCAATAAATACTTACCTAAATACGCGCTTAATTGTTTTTCTGTGCCGATGAGTTCATTGCGTTGTTTTTTTAGATCCGCCGTTGTTTGTTCATCGTCAGATACTTTAATTTGATGATTCAAATTCACGATTTCAGCTTGTGTTTTGCCTAATTCTCGACGAATGCTACCGACTTTTTCAGGGACATGACCTAAGAATCGGCGGTATTCAATGTGCTTCACCATTTGGTGTATGTGTTGCATCATTGCCGCGCTGGAATCTAAATAAAATTGATTTAATTCAGGGGGGATTTTTTCAAACTTGCGTTCTTTTGTCACTGATAATCCGCCCATGCCGTTGTAATTATTTTCAATCATGCTGTTAATTAGTTCAGCTTTTAAATCGTCAGATAATTGCGAATAATTTACACCTAATTCTTGCGCGTATTCACGGATTCGGCGTGTAAAGACAGGGAATGCATCACCTTTACCCATTGCGTTAAGCAATCCTTTTGCATCGCGCAACACACGCGGGAAATACTCCTCAATTTTACCGATTGCTAAACCTGTATCAATCGCATCTTCGCGTAATTTATCAAGCGTTGCGCGGGTAGCATTGTATTCATCGCGCATGGCGTACTTATCAACCAATTGGTTAATTTTGTCACTGTCCGCATTTTTCATAGCGTAATCAAAATCGGCTTGGTCGTTTTTCGTCATGGTTCGCGCTTTCGCTAAAAACGGTTGCACCGCTTTAATCGCTTTTGCTTCATGCGTCACAATGTTGCGTTCAAGTTGAATGTATTTTGCGCCAAGTTTTGGACTGATATTTTCTAATCGCGTGCGTGCGCCACTGAGGAAATTACCCGCGCCATGCGTAAATTCATTAGCAAATCGTTTTGACGTATCTTTGAAATGTGTCCATTTGTTTTTTTGGATTTCACGGCTTTTGTCGTAATCGTCTTGTGTGACTTTGCCTTGCGTATCTTCAAAGGTAACGGTTTTACTGTAACGAATGTCGTTATTTTTCGCGTCAAAGTTGCCGTTGTTTCCTGTGGCGGATTTGATTTGGTTGGATTCAAAGGCGATTAAGATTCCAACATCTTTATCTATTTTAGAATCAAATCCAGCATTTTTAAGAACATTATCAAAATCCCCCTCTCCGTCTAGCACCATGCTTTTTCTAGGCTCTTCTAATTTAAAAGGATTTCCATAAAAAGGGTCTTTTAAATTCAGAAAAACGGGCATAAGAACACCGTTGGTTTTTTTTGCATATCCACTGGATATATTGCTGTCATAGGCAAAATAATAACCATCACCGCCAAGCCTTCCGTGTTTAGCATCTTTTTTCATAAACTCTGAAAAATCTGCGTCAGTCCCATGATAAACAACCAACGGCTCACCATTTTCATCAACAACCTTACTCGCATTCTGCGGGTCATTTTCCCAATCACCGAACCACGCTTTAAACTCTGGCGTTCTTACCTGTGCGTGTTGCATTGCGTTTAGGTTTGAAGGTTTGCCGTTTGGTGCGAGTAACGCATCTTTACTAAACTTCACCCCACCTTTAGGCGGTTGTGGTCGTAAATTACTATCCGCCTTTCTCAACGCGCTAGTTGCCATGTAAGTTAAATCTTCGGGCGTGAGTTTATTCGCCCATTGCATAAATTTAACTTTTTCTAAGCCTTTCAAATTATTCCCAATCACACGCAACGCATTTCTAAACCATGCAAGCGCACGTTGAACAACATCTAAATTCGGGTGGTTTTCAACTAAATAAGCTAATACTTCATTTAATATATCATCCTGAGTTATAATTTTACTTTTATTATAATTATCAAGATTCGTTTTTTTATGACTAGAATCAGTAAAAACTGCGTTACCTGTGGAAAAATTATTTACATCTCCGAATCGATTATCACTAGGAGAGGAATTGACTTTAATTTTTCCTGTAGTAAATCTTGCGCTATGAAGTTCAGACACAAGGACAGAACTGGAAGTATCGGAAGTGGCGGATATAGAATCATTAGCGTTAATGGAAAGCAAGTTTATGAACACCGCCACATTATGGAGATTCATATCGGGCGAAACCTTACCAGTGACGAGCATATTCATCACATCAATAGGAATAAATTGGACAATAGAATTGAAAATCTTGTCATCACTGACGTTGTTTCTCATGCTAGAGAACATTCCACTATCCATAGGGATACTGAGCGCATCAAATCCCTTCGCTCCAATGGTGCTACTTACAAGGAAATTAGCAAAATCATCGGTTGCACTGAATCTGCCGTTAGAAACATCCTTAAATCTATCGGCTGTTATGCTCCTATGTACAGAAGAACTAGATATAGCTTGGATTTCATCAAGGAATGTCTTGATAGTGGACTTTGCAGAAAAGATATTGCTACTAGAATAGGTGTATCCGTTGACGCTCTCACCCATTCTAATGCTTGGAAGCTCGCTAATTCCAAATGATTTTAATGCTCTATTAAGAGCTTTTTTTATTTTAGGGTTATTCGATTCAATCATTACCTTTGCTTGATTAAGAATCGCTTGATAATCAGCCTTATTTTTTCCAAACTCAAACGCATGAACACCTAATTCGTGAAGCATTAAACCTTTTAACGCGCTGTCACTGGTGTTTTTGCTGATATTATCTGCGACAAAGTAGGTGGTTTGATCCGCTGGATTGTAGAAAGCTAGGATGTTGCCATCAATCGAATGCTTAACCGTTTTACCATTGATAATCTCATTGGCTTGTTTGCTATCAACAACCTTAAACTTACCCGTGCTAATCAATCGACCAAACCAACCTTTTCCGAAAGTGTCTTGCATCACTTTTGCCAATCTACCCGTTAAAGTAACGCGGGTGTGGTTGTCGGTGTTTGGTGTGGTGGATTTGCTCGGTTTGATTTCATCATCAACCGTTTTCCCACCATCGAAACGGCTATTTTTATCGATTGCGCTAATATCACCATAAACGCCTTTGATTAAATATCGCGCTTTATCAGAAAGGCGATATTCGTCTTTACCCGCTTTTTCAAACAACAGGCTATGATTGTCTTTTTCATTACCTAAATTAAACAAATCAAATGCTAATTTCATTGGCAATGCTTCTTGCCACATAAATTTTTCAGACAAATTCTTAAACGCATCAGCCGCATTTTTTTCTGTGCGATTAAAGAAAAATGACGTTAAAAATAATCCTTTGATTTCTTTTTCAGAAATACCGTCATAAAACTTTTTGTCTTGTTCATAATTCGATATTGCAAGGTTTGTTACATGGTCAAGGCGTTGTTGTGGCGATAGGTCTTTGTATTTTTTAGACAACAATCTTCGTGCGGCTTGTACTGATTCATTATCAGAATGACCACTTGATTGACGTAAAAGATCTTCATTTCGTGTTGGCTCTTTAATTTCGCCACGCGCTACTTTTTCTCGATATTCTTTGCGTAATTCTTCACGACGATTAAAAAGCTCGGTGTCTTTTTGAGATTGTGCATCAACATTTTTTTGATGTGCTGTTTTACCCTTTGCTCGGTTATGGTGTAATGCGGATTCACCAAACCATCTACCTGCGCCATGTTTGTTTAGATAATCTTCTTCGCTGATTGTTTCAGGCGCATCAATCTTTTTAACTCGTTCACTTTTCTGTGCTTGAATCCTGTCATAAAGCGCGTCATGGTCAATCTCAAATCCACCATCTGCATTTTTCTTTAATCCGCCTGTTGAGTTTTGAATATCCGCGCCACTGATTTCAAAATCTTCAATCAAATTACCGAATTTATTAGCAATCAAAAACTGGTCGCGGGTCATATCTTCGGGATTGCTAGGCAATGTTTTGCCTTCACTATCGAGTGCCGCTTTATAGTTTTTCAGGATTTGTTCTGTAACTTGATCGGCTGAACTTGGCGCATAATCAACCGTTGCAACGTGCTTACCATCGACAGTTAAGTTATATGTACCATCTTTGTTTTGGTTATAACCGATACCGCTATCACGCGCCGCATTTGCTAGGCTTTTTTCAAGTTCTGAACTAGTTAATGTTGGTTGAGCTGGTTCATTTGATTCAACACTAACTTCGGTAGCAGGTTTCGTGTCGGTGGTTGGTGCTTTCTTTTCTGCTTGTTGTTTATTCCAAGATTCAACCTTTTCTTTATCCGTTGTATAAATCGTGTCAGGCTCTGACATTTTTCTAAGCATGATAGGCTGATTAGTCGGTAATGATAACTTCTCAAGCACTTGCGGCTTACCCATGTAATCAGCCTCAATATCAAATTTTGTTTTGTATTTTTTGATAACAACGCCGTTATATCTTGAGCCGCCATTATTTGAGGTTAATCCATTTCTAAGTACCGCAATTTCATCACCTTCTTCAATGTCATCAATCGTAATCGATGGTTTATGAATCACTTGCTTTATTGGCGTTGTTGTATCAACTCGCGGTGCTTTTTCTTCTACCGCATCATCATTTTTTTTTGCATCACCATAATACCCCGCATCATTAAGCATCTTTTTGAACTGCTCAATTTTTGGGTTATCGGTAATTCCTGCATCTTCGGCGATTTGGATTGCGAAATCCATGTTGTCGTAGGCAGTTTGTTTTGTTTCTTCTTCATTTGCATAGCGGTGTTTTGAGCGTTTTAAATCCGCTTCCGCATCCTTAATGTAATTCTCCAACACAATTTTAGAATTGGCTTGTGTCAAAGGTGCTTTGGTTCGACTTAATTTGCGTGGTGTTTTGTTTTCATAAAGTCCTGTTTGATTTTCAACCATTTCTTTTTCAACACGCGCTTTAAAATCTTCAAGGTGTTCTTTCGTGTTATGCACACGGAATTTACCGTCACCAATGACATTAAAGAAAACAGGCTCGCCGTAAGTATCAACGATTGAACTGTAATTACGACCTTTGATTTCGTAGCCTTGCTCTTTTTCTGATTTCGCTTTACTAATCGCGTCATCAATTTGGCTGAGTAAATCCGCTTTAATTTCTGCAAAAGAACGCTTCGAGTTTTTATCGCCTTTGGTTAATGATTTGTTGATTTCTTTCGCGGTTGCAGGTGTGGCTTTGCCGTTTTCGATGTGGATTGGCTGGGCTGCTTTGAATTTCTCAATTAAATGTTTCGCCATTCCTTTAACAGAAGTATCGGCAATATCATCATTTAACGTGTTCAATAAATTATTACTTTGAGAATAGAATCGTTTAAATTCCATTCCTGTTGTTGCGTTTAAATCTCCTGATTTATATGCTGCATAATTAAAGCCTTGCGCTAATTGTTGTGCTTTGTTATCAAGTCCTAATGACGCACCATTTGAAATAATTTGCTGTGCTACTTCGTCTGCGCTGGCGGTTTCATTATTGACGAATCCTGTTGCGATTTCATATTGTAGTTCTGAGATTAAGCCTTTTGAATACTTGTTATAATACATACGGCGGTTAGAATCCTTTTCGATTTTTGCTTTACGAGCAATTTCTACTGGGTCTGATTCATTTGCCGCTTTTATATCTTGTGCGAATTTCTTTTTAAGGGCATCCATGTCAGCCCTTTCTTCTTCCGTAATCATGCCTTTTGGCGGCATGATGAAATTGGATTTAGGCTCTTGGCTTGTTGGTTTTTCAACCTGTGCCGATTCGGTTTGTGTTGGTTCTTCACTAATTTTTCTTTTTAATGCGTAACCTTCAACACCGTCTTTGATTGTGCTTGCTGGTACAACTTCATGTGTTTCTGCGTAACCGTTTTTTGTTGCATAAGTTTTTGCACTCGTGGGGTTACTGAATGTATTGCCATTTTTATCTGTAACGACATTAAAAAGAGGATTATCTTTAACCTCATTAAGCCATTCTTTATTTTTTTCGCCTGTTAAATCTATATTTTCACGATGGATACGGTCTTTTGGTTTTCCATCTTTTGTAAATGTGCGAATAATCGTGTTATTTCCATCTAGTTCAGATTGCTTAACACGATAAGAAACACCATATTGGTCTTTTACAGTAACAAATTGTTCTGGTTGACTTGAGCTATTCGGAATTTCCGAACTACTCGAATTATTCGATAAGTTCGATTGTGCATTTGACGTATCGATTTCCCCCGCATTTTTCGACATATCACCCGCGATATGTTTATTTTCTGCGGTTTTTTCGACAGATGATGTAGTAATTCTATCGGCATATTCATCAGCCGCCTTACTTGCTGATTCAATACTGTCATGAATTCCTAAATCAAAACTTTGTGCGCCTACGTTTGAACCTTTCTCTAATGGTTGACGTGATGCAATTAAGTTAAATGTGCCATCTTTATTTTCTTTGGTGTTAAATAAAATGCCGTCTATTTTTTTGCTAAAAGTACCTTTTACGGTTGTTTCATTGAATCCATTTTTATTTTCGACAGGTTTTACTTCTGCTTTTTTACCTGTCAACGCTTCATACGTTTGCGCTAACACGCCATCCGAATGCGGCGCATTATCAGGCAACGCTTTAAACTGTGAATAATCCATTGCTTCAATCGGCGCAATCGCATAACCACCTTGAACAGGTACAACGTCATGCGCTTCGTTATCGAGTTTTGGATTATTTTTTAACGCTTGCCGTGCTTTGTTTGCATCGGCGAAAGGTTGACCATCGGACGGGCGTTTTAATAAGCCTTGAACATTGTCGTAAGAAACTGGAACAGAATTAGATTCATTTTTTACTGGTAAATTTTCTTCATTATTTTTTACTGGTAAAAAATTATCTGCTTTTTCTTCCTTCTTTTTTGCATCATCTTGTGTTAAGTCATTCGGTTTTAACGCAAACCCGCCATCGACAGGCACAACGCTATACGTTTTATTTAACCCTTTTAATGTTCTTTGTGTGTTTGCAATCGCTTCACTCGCAAAAGGCACGCCGCCTTTTTTGGTGATTAGGTCGGATTGTTGGGTAGGGTTATTTCTTCCTTGCTCAATATCAATTAAATACTGAACTGCCGCGTCACCCGTAAGATGCTTTTTTTCTTCCCAGTCATTACGCTCGCTTGCTTTTTGTAGTAATGATACATTTTTTTTATCCTTATCCGCTTGCTCTTTTATTGCTGATTGAACTTGCTCTGAAACATCGGGATTAGCAATAAGGATGGATTGCAATTTGCTTCTAAGTGCATTTGAAAAATCAGCACCGCGATAATCCTTATTGATTTCTTTTTCAAACTCTTTGTTTGTTGATTCTCTACCATATTGCAGGTAATGGTCAGCTAAATTCTGTGCAAGAGAATTGATTAAATCATCTTGTTGTGTCTGCTCAACCGCTGTTTCACCATTCACAACAGTGTTTGTTGCTGGCGTATCGGACGCAATCGGCGTTACGCTTTCATCCGCCGTATATTCATCACCATTCGCATCAACAAAATAACTGTCATCTTCGTTATCAACGAATGTTACAGGTGTGCCGTCTGCGAGTTCATGTGTTGGTGAAAAGGTATCATTTGACTGTTGAACGCTCTCAACTCGTGCATCGTTTGTTTGATTGTTTGGAAGATTGGTTTCATTTTGAAATTCATTTTTCTTTCTTGTTTTAAATTCACTATCAACGATATTTGAATCTTGAAAGTCTGTTATTTTTTTATAAGCAACGTCTTTTTCTTGCTGTGTTTTTGCGTTGTTGTATTGGTCGTAAATCTCATTTTGGTATTCATCGCCGTAATTATTAACAAACCATGCGTTAGCAAGCCCTTTCTTTTTATTGTTTAGATTGTCCAGCTCAAGTTTTGCTCTTTCATCATTTGGATTTTTACTTAACGCATCTTCATAGACTTTTATTTGGTTGGCATTGTCATAAAGTCCCTGTTTAAAGTGGTCGTCATCAAATCGTTTATATGATTCGCCTTGCTGTCTATTTATTGATTGTTCATTTTGTTTTTGAACACCCGCGCCATCAAACTGATTTGCAACGGTTTCGGCGGGTGTGGTTTCTGTTTCGTTGGTTGCTGATACATCAGCGATTTGATTTTGTGTTGATCCGTCATCTTTACTATTGATTTTATTTTGCGCGTATTCAAACTGCGCTTTGTTTAACTTAAATTCTTTGCCTTTCGCGCTAACCAGTGAGCCGCCTTTTAATGTCGCGCCACCATCAAGCCAGTTATCAACTGAATCAAAATTCGGTGTAGATTGCGCTTGTGGTGCATTCGTTTTTTCAGGGACTAACGATTCAACATCCATTTCGTTAGGTTGGTATTCAACGCTGACAGGTTTTGCAGGTTTGTTTTTATCAGTTAAATGCAAGTCGATTGCGTCTAAATCGTATTCGTCGGCTTTGGCGTTATTAAAACCCTGTTGCGCTAAGGCTTCTTCATAAACAGGCAAAATGTCTTGTGGTGGTAAATTCAAGCCTAAAACTTGATTTAGCACTTCGTTACGATTGGCGCGTGTTTTTTGGAATTGCATTGCGTCAATTTTCGCATTCGTTTCATCCATCAAGCGGCGGTTTTCTTCTTCGACATTTACCGCAGTTGGTGTTTCCCAAGCACCCGCAAGCGGGTTATATGCGTTTTGGTTGGTATTCCGTTCATCCAAATAACCTTGCAAATCCTGACCTTGTACAGAATTTTGGTTGACAATCGCTTGCGCGTTTTGTTTCTGCGCTTGATCTCTAATGTCCGTTGCGTGTTGCCCAACTCTGAAATCAGGTTGTTCCCATGTTCCCGCGAGTGGGTTGTACGCATTTTGATTTTCTGCATATTGGTTATCGATTGCTTGTTGAAGTGGCGTAGCTGGGACAGCATTCGGTTTAATCGTTGCTTGCGGTGCTTGCCATTGCGGCTGTTGCTTATTCAAAACAGGATTGAAATAATCTTGACGCGCTGGTTTATTCAAAACACCTGCACCCGCGCCCATCAATCCACCAGATAACATACCCATTGCTGTTGCATTACCAACGCCTTCACTTGGATTTTTACCTAATGCTAAATTTTGTAAGTATTGTTCTTGCGCGGATTGCGGTGCTTCTTCTAATGCGCCTTCAATTGCCGCGCCTTCTACCATTCGACGCGCTAAACCTTTGTTCGTTTGCCCAGCCGCGCCACCTGTGAGCATCGTATCAATATCGCTAATGCCTAACTGTCCAGCGAGTTTATTACTTGCGCCACCGATTGCACCTGTTAATCCGCCCGACAATGCGGCTAAACCTTGGTGTTGTGGCGTAAGTAATCCATCATTTGTTTGTTGGCGGATTTGTTCAGCGGTGCTACCTGCTGAGATTACACCTTCACCTACAGCTGCAGCGGCGGCGGGTGAAAGTTTCAATGCGGCACTTGCACCACGACCAATAAGACCACCCGCGCCCATGAGTGGCAATGATTCAACAACTGACTTACCAATCGTTGAAGGATTTTTCAAAGCCGCTTGAACAGTTGGTACAAACCCTTTTGCTTGTGCGACTTGAGTATCAGCGTATTGCTGTGCGGGGCTGGTTAAGTTTTCATTGATGAATTGCCGCGCCACTTTTGGTTGAAAACCCATATCCGACAATGCTTTTCCTGCCTTGCCACCTGTTGCAATATCCGCCAAACCTACTGCCGCTTCGGGAATACTGATTGCCGCATTTAATCCTGTCGCCGCAATATCACCTAATGTCCCGCCTAATGTTCTTTCGGGTTGCTGTTGTTCGATATTCGGCAAGCCCACTATTTCAGTTGGTGCATTCGCTACCGATTTCACGGCGCGTTTAGGCGCGAGTGGATTTAAAGCTAACCCTTGTGGTTGTTGCGATAAAAGATCATTAAGCGTTAATTCAGGCATTATTAGGATTCCAAAGATGGTTTTAATTGCCTTGAATTATACAAATGATTAAAGAAAATATACAGAATTTAAAAAATTAGGTTAGAATTTGCCAACTTAATTTTTACAGGTGTCAAACCAATGGATGTTTTATTGAATCAAAAAGAAGTCTGCAAAATCGTAACATTGTGCCGTGAGCAGATATGGAGGTTAGAAAAACGCGGTGAATTTCCGAAGCGGATAAAGTTAGGTGTTCGTCGTATCGCATGGCGAAAATCAGATATTGATAATTTTATTGCGGCGGCTTAGTGTATAATTTTTTTAATCGATTTTAACGGCTGTTTTCTTTTTGGCGTTAATGCAGATGATGTTGCGAATTAGTTAAAGAAACAGATAAACAAAAACCCAGTTATGGAATTTCCATAACGGGGTTTTTTATTACCTATCGACTAAACCATCGACTACAATAAAAATGGCTTAGTCGATGCAATCAACTAAGCCTTTGATTTATATGGTAGACCCTGTAGGACTTGAACCTACGACCAATCGATTATGAGTCGACTGCTCTAACCAACTGAGCTAAGAGTCCAAAATTTTAATCTGAATCTAAAAAACAACGTAGTTGTTCTGAACGAGAAGGATGACGCAATTTACGCAAAGCTTTCGCTTCAATTTGACGAATCCGCTCGCGTGTCACATCGAATTGCTTACCTACTTCTTCAAGTGTATGGTCCGTATTCATGTTAATACCAAAACGCATTCTTAACACTTTTGCTTCTCTTGCGGTTAAACCTGCTAAAACATTTTGTGTTGATTCACGCAGACCTGCAATTGTTGCAGATTCAACAGGTGACAACACTTTCGAGTCTTCAATGAAATCACCTAAATGCGAATCTTCGTCATCCCCGACAGGGGTTTCCATGGAAATTGGCTCTTTTGCAATTTTCAAAACTTTACGAACTTTGTCTTCAGGCATTTCCATACGCTCTGCGAGTTCTTCAGGCGTGGCTTCACGTCCTAATTCTTGCAAAATCTGCCGTGAAATACGATTTAATTTGTTAATTGTTTCAATCATGTGAACAGGAATTCGAATTGTCCGCGCTTGATCGGCAATCGAACGGGTAATTGCTTGACGAATCCACCACGTTGCGTAAGTTGAAAACTTGTAACCACGACGATATTCAAATTTATCAACTGCTTTCATTAAACCGATGTTGCCTTCTTGAATTAAATCCAAGAATTGCAAACCGCGATTGGTATATTTTTTCGCAATTGAAATTACAAGGCGCAAATTCGCCTCAATCATTTCTTTTTTAGCACGACGCGCTTTTGCTTCACCAATAGTCATGCGGCGGTTAATGTCTTTTAAACCTGTGATAGTTGCGCCATATTCACTTTCAATTTCTGACAGTGTTTTCAATGCTTTGCGTAATTCTTTTTCACGTTCTTTAAATGCTGCTCCATACATGCTGTCTTTTAAACACTGTTCTAACCATGCTCCGCTGGTTTCATTTTCATTAAAAAGTGTTAAAAATTCTTTGCGCGGCATTTTTGCATGATTGACGGCAATGTCTGTAATCAATTTTTCTTGCGCTCGAATAATTACAATCCCGCGTGGAATAATCCCTGTCAGTTTTTTTAGATAGGGCGCAGACCATTTAAATTCCATAAACAAATCAGTCAATTTGCCAAATTCTTGCTCTGTTTTTTCACTAGCGTAACCGTGCTTTTTCATTACTTCAGCTGCAACGGCTAATTGCTTTTTCAAAACATCAACTTTTTCTTTAACTTCGTCGTAATTCAAACTTTTATCATCATCACCGCCATCAACAGCAACGGTATCATCATCACTGTCATCTTCTGTCGCAACTTCATCTTCAGCAGGTAATGCGGCAGTCAAATCTTCTGCTTCTTCTGTCAAATCGACAAAACCCGAAATCAAATCAGTTAAGCGAGTAGGATTTTCTTCACCATTCGCTTCACTATTCTCATCGGTTGGAATAGATTCAAACGATTCAATAAAATCAGCAACAACAATATAAGAACGTGAAACCGCTTGCACGATTTGACGTTGCCCTTCTTCTATGCGTTTAGCAATTTTTAATTCATCAGCGCGGGTAAGCAGTTCAACTGAACCCATTTCGCGCATATACATTCGCACTGGATCTGTCGTGCGTCCAAATTCGCTATCGGCACTTGCAATCGCTGCAACTTCTTCTGCATCTTCATCATCAGTTGTCACTGCCGCAGAATCTGTCATCAATGAATCTTCATCAGGTGCAACTTCATGCACTTGAATTCCCATGTCATTGATCATGTTGATAATGTCTTCGATTTGTTCAGGATCAGCAAGATCACTAGGCAGATGATCATTGACTTCAGCATAGGTCAAATAACCTTGCATTTTGCCTTTCGCGATCAATTGTTTAATTTGTGATTGCTGTTGTTCTTCGCTCATTATTTACTCACGCGGTTAAAGTTTTAAGTAACTTTAGATTATGTGCCGTTTTGGGTCGTGGATTATACTTAAATAGACCTTAAAAAGGCAAACAAAACCTGTATTTTCAAGACATTGCTACATGTCATACGATTCAAAACCGTATTTGTCAGACACTTTAAGCAAAACAAATAACGCTCCTGTTCCCCCGTCTTTTGGCGTGGCAGAACAAAAAGCTTGCACATCTTTGTGTTGCCTAAGCCAGCGATTCAATTCATTTTTAATCACTGGCAAATTATCGAGTGAGCGATAACCTTTTCCGTGAACAATATGCACACATCGAAAACCTTCTTCAACGCTGTTGTGCAAAAAATGCAGTAGCTGTCTTTTAGCATCATGGGTATTCAAACCGTGTAAATCAATCTCAGCGTCAATACCAAAGAAACCTTTTCGCAATTTTTTTAACACATTATTTTGCAACCCTGCAGATAAAAAATTCATTGAATCGTAAATGCCAACAGTTTCAATGTCTTCAGGTCGGCGCGAACTTAAATGCGCGTCAAAATTTACCGCCACAGGTTTTGGATGGGGTTTAGGTTTGGGTTTAATTTGTTCATGCAACGCGACTTTATCTTTTTTTACCGCTTGCACAGTGCCAATAGTTTGGCGAAATAAATCGAAATCGCTTATAGATTCTTTAATTGTCATGAGCTAGATTGATTGTTTTTGATGGTGCGATGATAGCAAATCATGTAAAAAGAAAAACCGCCTGATGATTATATTCATCAGACGGCTTTCCCCCACTTTTTTCTAACAAAACACCAGAGATTTAACAAACTACAGCTTAAACACCTGTTCCAACTTGTAATGCGTCAAACCAATCTAAGAAACGTTTAACGTCATCACCTTTAAACATTCGCCCATGTTGCGGAGCTAAAATGTCAATATCTAAATTTCTCACTCTATCAATCCAAGCCCGTTTTGCTTGATTTGAAGGTATCATGCGTTGATGGTAATAACGCATTTTCTCAACGTGAACATCAAAACGCTCGACAAATACAGGCGCACCAGGAGCTTCAAATGCTGAACCGACACTACCAGACATTAAAATTTTCGCTTGTGGGTCATAAACATGAAAACCACAAGGTGAATGCAAATAATGTGCAGGAATTACTTGTAGTTCAACGGATTCAATTTTAATTGTTTCGCCATTATCAGGAATAGGGACATATTCAATAGATTCACAGCCAAAATGGCGAATATAACCTTCCCATAAAGCAGGCGCGTGCAAACGTGCATTTGATAATGCTTGATCCCATAAACCCAGTGACGAAATTACGTCAGGGTCTTGATGTGAGGCAAACAAATCTGTAATTTGTTCAACGGGTGCATGATGTAAAACCGCCGCCATCATTGGCGCAAATAATTCGGTGCCACCTGGTTCGAGCAATAAACATTTATTTGCAGTACGAACAATGTACTGATTGCTATCAATAATGTTGTCATGTTTATTTTCGTCGCGCCCAAACATCACCCATTGATGCGCTCCCTCGTAAATCTTGGTCATTTTCATAAAGATAATGCTCCTGTTATTTTTTAACTATTGCGATAAATGGATAATGCGATTCGACAACGTTGCACATTATCATGAATGGTGTGTGCGGCTTTATCGACGCTTTCGGCAACCGCTTGCAAACTTTGTAAATACTCCCCCGCTTGTGAGGCTTCAATACGCGAGTTCGCAGCGATTACTCGTGCCGCTCTTGCATGGTGCATGACTGCTTCGAGTTGTCCTAATAATTGCGTCACATCCCGTTTAAATTGACGCTGGCAATCTTGCATCACGGTACGCGCATGGGCAATCGGTTCTTGCATAGAATCCGCATAACGTGCGCCTGTGGAAAGCTTTCCCACTTGTTCAAAACGGTTATACGCCGCAGTTCTGCGATATTCATTCACGGTTAAACGATACAAAAGTAGCGCGTACACGTTGATATTGGTAACTAATTCAATCGTTTCTTTTGCTAATTCGTTAATAAAATCGGTAATCGGTTGAAAGCCTTTTGCTTTATCTCCTGCACGAAATGCAATCGCTTTTGCATTTGCAGCGGCAAGCGAAATTTCTTTTGCTACGACCATAACCGCACTTAGCTCTGAGGTAATCGAAGCTACCGCGATAAATTGTGATTTTGTCTGACTGTTCATAAATGTCTCTTTCGCTTAAAAATAGTCGCGTTAATGCGTAAAAATTGAGCAGTGGTTTAGCGCAGTGTTTTGACCAATGTCAAAATTTTAGCGGCAATATCATCAAGCGGTACAACGTGATCCACGCAACCTAATTTAAACGCTGCCCCTGGCATTCCCCACACCACACTAGTCGCTTCGTCTTGAATAATGGTTTTTGCGCCTGCTTCTTTCATTGCTTGCATACCAACCGCGCCATCTGCTCCCATTCCTGTAAGCAAAACGCATACCGCATTTTCTGCCGCGCATTTTGCTGCTGAATTAAACAGCACATCAACAGCAGGTTTGTGACGATTTACGGGAGCAGAATCTTCAATGTGAATTACATATTGGTTATTGACGCGCTTAACGCCCATGTGCAAACCACCTGGAGCCAAATAAATGTTGCCCCATTCAACGACTTGTCCATCAATAGGGATGCTTGCGGTCATTTGCGTGACGGCATCGATATGTTCAACAAACGATTGACTAAACGCTGCGGGCAAATGTTGGGTAATTAAAATGGGTGGACAATCCGCAGGCATTGATTTCACCACCACTTTAATCGCCTCTGTGCCACCTGTTGACGAACCTAACACAATCAATTTTGTAAAATTTGTTTTTGATTTAAAACTTCCCGCAGGAGGGACAACTTTCACAATGTTTGGTGTTTCACGAGCAACAAATTGTTTAACATTTGTTTTGGCTGCCGTTTTAACTTTGGTAATAATATCGTCTGCGTAATCTTCAAGCGTATGTTCTGCATTGGGTTTTGGCTTTGACACAAAATCTACTGCGCCCAACGCTAACGCATCAAGCGTGACTTCTGCACCACGTTGCGTTAGTGAAGAAATCATTACCACAGGCATTGGACGCAAGCGCATCAAATTTCGTAAAAACGTAATTCCATCCATGTGCGGCATTTCAACATCTAATGTCAAAACGTCAGGATTAAGCTGTTTTATCATATCGCGTGCAACGAGCGGATTTTCTGCTGCACCCACAACATCAATATCTGGCGAGGAACTTAAAATAGTGGTTAGCACTTTTTGCACTAATACCGAATCATCGACAATCAACACTCGAACTTTATTCATACGCGGCTCTAAAAAATGGGGTTTTTAAATCGTGCTTTAACGGTGAAAACTAAAACAATTCCACGTCACCTTCAACAGGTAACGACTTGATATTAGTTGAGTATTGACGTTCACGTTGCGCGATGGTGTCGTTATGCAAGTCTTGAATTTTCTTCATGCCAACTTTTCCTGTTTTAGGAAAATAAATGACTTTGCGCGGATAAATATCACCTAAATCTTTAGAGACTAAATTCAATCCTTCTTGGTCAATGTAATCCAAAACGAACTGCACATTGCGCCCACCAACATCGCTTAAAGTGGGAATAATTTTACCGCCACCAAACACTTTGACCTCTAAATTCTTGCGTTTACCGCCATTTGACAAAATAGTATTAATTAAATGCTCCATCGCATAATTACCATAGCGCGTAGCGTTACCAATTAGCGCGTCACTACCTTGTTGCATTTTTTGTTCGGTAGTTTCAGGCAACATAAAATGATTCATACCACCAATGCCGAGTTCTTTGTCACGAATACACGCCGAAATACACGATCCTAAAACGGTGGTAATAAGTTCGTTTTCATTTGTGACGTAATACTCGCCAGGTAAAATTTTTGCTGCAACAATGCCGTGATCTCTATCCAAATAACGATTGACGTGATCAAAACCCCGAATTGAGGGTCTTCCAATTCCATTATCCATTTAATTTTTAAGTATTTTTTCGATATGTCGTTGTTGATACCAGTTCAAACTCATTACAAATTTGATTTAATGACTCTGAATGCCCAATAAATAACCAAGATTTACTGCTTAGCAGTTTAGCATATCGTTTTGCTAACGCCGCTTTTGTTTCACGGTCAAAATAAATAATGACATTGCGACAAAAAATTACGTCAAAAGACGTTTTCATTGGGAACTCTTGCATTAAGTTCAATTGCTTAAACGTAATAATTGCTTGCAATTCAGGTTTAACTTTTACATAACCTGGTGCCGTTTTACTTTTTAAAAACCAACGTTTTAGAATATCTACAGGTAAATCTGTAATTCTGTCTTCTGTGTAAACGCCTGTTTGTGCGGTATGCAGTACGTTGGTATCTAAATCCGTTGCCAAAATTTTCACATTCCAATCTTTTGGCAAGCATTCAAGCATTGTCATCGCAATCGAATAAGGTTCTTCACCTGTCGAGCAACCTGCTGACCAAATACTAATTTCTTTATTATTTTTATTACGCTGCAATAATTCAGGAACAACGGTACTTTTCAAATAATCAAAATGATGTTGTTCACGAAAAAATGACGTTAAATTTGTGGTGATCGCATTGATAAATTCGGTCAATTCTTCTTCGTGATGGTTATGCAAATAAGCGCAGTACTCTTTGAAATTATTTAAACCGAGCTTTCGCACTCGTTTTGAAAGACGCGAATAAAACATATCAAAACGTTCATCAGGGACTTGAATGCCCGAATACTCGTTTGACATTTTGCGTAACACGTTGAAATCTTCAACAGTGAATTTGAATTCGCGCTCTTTTTCTACGATTGCCATGTTAGGGCGTTTCCTTGTTGATTTTGTGCAACGACTTAAACACCTAAAATTTCAGTTAAACCCAGCAATTTTACCGATTCGACAAAGCGTTCAGATGGATAAATAATTTCAACCGTTTTACCTAAATTAGGTGCATCTTTCTTGAGTGAAACTAAAAGTTGCAACGTTGCTGTATCGATGGTTACAACATCTGCAGCGTTAATTTCAATGGCGTTATGTTTCGCAAGTGCGTTTTTCACCGTGCTATAAAGCGTGGCAATGTTTTTAATCGTCGCATCTTTTTCTAAATCAATATGTGGTTCAACAGCGGCTTCAATCTGTGCCTCTTCTACGATGGTAGCCTCTTGTGCAACTTCTTCGCTGACTATTTCTTCTTCGACAGAAGTTTTAACTTCTTCGCTTTCGAGTTCTTCTGCAATTGCCTCCATCACGTCATGTTCTGATTCAACCGTTTCATCTTCGTTGTTATCTTCAACCGTGACTTCAACACGCACTGTATCATCGTCGCTCGCTTCAATTGAAATAGAAATCTCACCATCTTCGTTAACGCTGACATCAACTTCAATTTCGTCATTTTCATTTTCGCTAACAATTTCGCCTTCAACGACTTCTTCGGAGACTGTTTCAACAACGGCAGTTTCTTCAACAGGTTCAACTTTTTTTGTTTTTGCTCTTGATTTAGTTGATTTTTTTGCAGGAGCAGGCGTTTCTTCAGGTTCAAGCGCAACGGCTTCTTCACTGATGTCTTCACCTTCTAACCACGCGAGTGGATCGTAACCAATTAAATTATTTGTCGTTGTCATGTGTCATTACCCTATTTTCAATAAAATCGATTGCAAGATTACGGAAATCTCTAGCAGAGCGGCTTTTTGGACTGTATTCTAAAATCGTTTGCCCAAAACTAGGGCATTCGGCTAGCAACGCGGTTTCACGAATCACAGTCGCTAAAATTTCATTTGGAAAATGCGACAGCAAAATGTTTAAAACCTGACTGGAAATGCGCCGCGTGGACATATAACGCGAAATCACCACCGAAATTTTGTATTTGCGTTTCAACGCGCCTTCAAAACGTTTGACCGTTCCCATCAAATGCGACAAACCTTGTAATGCTAAAAAGTCGCTTGCCATTGGCACGAGCAATTCGCGTGTTGCAATGAGGGCGTTGGCAACCAGTAAACCTGAAGAAGGTGGACAATCAATAAACACAAAATCTTGATCTGCAAGCTGCCCTTTGAGCGCGTCGCGTAACAAAACCCCGCGTGGTGACCCCGTGCTGCTCATTTGCTCAACTTCTTTTAAACGCGCCCCTGCGGGAATCAGTTTTAGATTGTCGCGCACTTGAATGGCTTGCTCGTTAACGGTTTTCTCTTTGAGCATTGCCGCGTCAATACCGCTGATATTGTGGGTAATAATGCCAAACGAAACCGCTAAATGTCCCTGCGGGTCAAAATCAATAATGGTGACTTTTTTCCCCATTTCGGCAAGCGCGTGACACAAATTCGCCGTTGTCGTGGTTTTTCCCACGCCGCCTTTTTGGTTAATGATGGCAACTAAACGGCTCATGGGTGAAATTCATCCATCGACATATCAGAAATGGCTTCCATATCATCCACTTCATCAGGATTAAGCAATTTATCTACATCGAGCAACATAATCATGCCTTTTTTGTAGACATACATCCCGCGCATATAACGAGTGTCGAGTTGTGAACCAAAATTCGGTGCTTTTTTAATATCGCCCGTTTTAATATCGAGTACGTCAGAAACAGCATCTGCCACAATGCCCATCACAAATGTGTCAGTACGATGATGTTTAATACAAAGCACAATCACGACAGTTTTATGGGTATATTCGGCTCTATCTAGTGAAAAACGCTCGCGTAAATCAACGATTGGAATCACTGAGCCGCGTAAGTTCAAGACACCTTTGATAAACGATGGCGCATTTGGAATAACGCGCACCGCTTCCCAACCTCTGATTTCTTGCACTTTCAAAATTTCCACGCCATACACTTCGTTTGCGAGTTCAAAAGTTAAAAACTGTTCAATTTGTTTAATATGTACATCAGTTGTCATGGTTGTTATTCCCAGCGGATTATTTTGCGTTATCGGTTGTTAATTAAAATTCTTCCCACTCATCACCTATTTGTTTATGTGACGCGGTAGGCGGGGCAACTTTTGCTTTTGAAATAGGCTTATTATCACTTGATGTAACAGCGTGATGTGCTGTTGTGGATCTGCCACCTACGTTGAAAAAATCAAGTAATCGCGTCATTTTAGCGGATTGTTCACTCATTGCCATACTGCTTGCGGCGGCTTGTTCGGCAAGGGCTGCATTTTGTTGGGTAATATCATCAATTTGTGCGACATTTTGATTAACCTGTCCAATACCTGCGGATTGTTCATGACTAGAAGCTGTAATGTCGCCCACAATATCGCCGACTTTTGCAATGCTATCGACAATTTCCATCAATGCCGCGCCTGTTTCATTTACAAACGCTGTGCCAGAACGCACTTTTTGCACGCTATTTTGAATTAACTCGCTACTTTGTGCAGCGGCATTTGCGCTGCGTTGCGCTAAATTGCGAACTTCAGTTGCCACAACTGAAAAACCGCGACCTTGTTCACCCGCTCGCGCGGCTTCAACGGAGGCATTCAAGGCAAGCAAATTAGTTTGGAAGGCAATTTCGTCAATGACGCTGATGATTTCAGCAATTTTGTTGCTACTTTCGTTAATTTCCTGCATTGCAGCAATGGCTGATTGCACGACCTCACCCCCTTTTTGCGCTAGGTTAGTTGCATTTTGCACGACTTTTTGTGCTTGTTGCGTATTTTCCGCGTTACTTTGCACTGCACTCGAAAGCTCATTCATACTCGAAGCAGTTTGTTCCAAACTGGTTGCTTGTTGCTCAACGCGCTGTGACAAATTATTGTTACCACTTGCCATTTCTTGTGACGAACTATTGACGAATTCAGCCGTATTACGCAATTCAATAATTAGCTGACTAATTTTCGTAACAGCATTATTGATGTTATCTTTGCATTGCGCGTAAATGCCCTGATAATCCGAATGAATCGAATCCGTTAAATCCCCGCCTGCGAGTTTTTCAATGACTCGATTGATGTCGTTAAATACATTTTCAATTACGTCCGCCAATCCATTGATATTAATAGATAATGATTTTGTAAAACCTTCCTTGCCTGCCAAATTGATACGCACACTTAAATCGCCTTCTTTAACAGAATTCACTAAATTTTCAATATCTTGCTCAATGCTTATTTCAAGTGTTTTATCATGCCATTCCGCAACAAATCCAATTCGTTCACCATTTTCCGTAATGACAGGCTTTGCGATAAGCTCTATAAGATGTCCACCTAACTCAAATGATGTTTCAATAGAGTCTTGTAAATTTGTTAATAATTGACGGGCATGATTTGGGTCTTTATGAAAAAAGTCGATGTTCTTACCTAACAACTGATTCGCATTAAAACTAGGTAATTGTTTGCGAATAGCTCCTTCAGCGTTAGCAAATAAACGTTTAGCAGCTTGATTGATAAAAATGATTTCAAAATTAGAATTGGCAATTAACACACCAGATTGCACATTTTCCAATCCGCGAATAATTCGCAAAGATTCTGCATTCGATTGTTGCGCTTGCGCTAAATCGTCTCCGAGTTTCACACCTGTTGCGTAAATAGCTCGAAACAAATCACCGAATTGATCATCACGGCGTAAATTTAATGTGGTGCTAAATTTATTTGCATTAAGTAAATAAAGTTTTTCTATTGATTTTTCAAGCGATGAATGCACGTCATTAGTAATGCGCGATAAAACAGTGATGCCTAATATGCTAGCAATCGCGGTTGCCGCTAAGGTACCGTAATTGGCTAAAGCGAATGCGTCGTAAATTAAATAGGCATTTGGCGCAAGTAAAAATGTCGCGGCAATCGTCATTTTTTTCGATAATGAAATTTCCTGTAACGATTTACAAAACGCATAAAATCCCGTCGAATGTAGCACGACTTGATTGGCACCAACGCGGCGATATAAATCTTCCGCAGCTTTAATTTCGTCACGGTCTGGAACGTGCCGCACAGACATATATGAAACAACTTGCGCGTTTTCAAAAACGGGCATGATGTTCGCGCTAACCCAATAATAATCTCCTGATTTGGTACGATTTTTAATTAGCCGATGCCAAGGATTCCCTTTTTTGAGGGTTTTCCACATTTCTTCAAATACTACTGAAGGCATATCTGGATGACGTACAACATTATGATTTTCGCCTAGCAATTCATCACGCGAATAACCACTGATTTCAACAAAAGCGTCATTAGCAAACGTAATGACCCCTTTTAAATCCGTGCGGGTGACTAAAATTGTCCCTGATTTCATCACAATTTCATTGTTTGTGACGGGCATATTCATTCTCATTGCGGCGTATCCTTGTGGCGTTAATCTAATGATTTAGCATCAGTTTTCGTTTTGTTCTAAATTTTCAATCGTGAGCAATTTATCAACATCAAGTAGCATCACCATTCTTTCATTGACAGAAACTAAACCGTTGATAAATTCATTACTCACTTTCGTACCAAAATCAGGTGCGCCTTGAATTTCTGATTTTTCAATGCTGATTACGTCTGAAACCGAATCAACCACAACACCCATAATCCGTGTGTGATTGCCGCTGCCCGTTTGCAAAACAACGACTACTGTGAGCGGTGTGTATTCCACTTTGCTCAAACTAAAACGTTCACGCAAATCAATAATTGGCACAATTGCGCCGCGCAAATTCACAACCCCTTTTTCATGAGGCGGCACGTTAGGTACGCGCGAAACAGGTTCCCAGCTGCGGATTTCTTGAACACGCAAAATATCTACGCCATATTCTTCCGTTCCTAAAACAAAACTCAAATACTGAGTCGTGTTATCTGAAGTTTTTTGTGCCGTTTCATCAAGTACGGCAACAGGATTTTCATTTTCTTGTGACATAACAGTTATCTATATTTAGTTATTTAACAGAAAGGCGAACCAAACCAGGTACGTCAAGAATTAACGCCACCGAACCATCTCCCAAAATCGTCGCGCCAGAAACCCCTTCAACGCGGCGATAATTGGCTTCGAGTGATTTAATGACCACTTGTTGTTGCCCTAGCAATTCATCAACTAAGAAACCACATAACGCGCCCTGCCCTTCAACGACCACAATCACGCCTTCATTCGGTTTTGTCGCGGTGCCTGATTTCACGTTAAAAATTTCACGCATTCGAATAATCGGTAAATACTCGTTGCGTAATTTGAACGTTTCACCTTTGCCTGCGACTTTGTTGAGCATTTTTTCGGTGATGTTAATCGATTCAATAATGGATACTAACGGCACGATGTAGGTTTCATCACCGACCGCAACCGATTGACCATCTAAAATGGCAAGCGTCAATGGTAAATGAATAGCAATTGTTGTGCCTTTACCTAGTTCTGAAATGATGTCGATATTTCCGCCCAATGATTGGATATTTCGACGCACTACGTCCATGCCAACGCCACGACCAGAAATATCTGTCAATTGTTCGGCAGTTGAAAAACCTGGCATGAAAATAAGTTCAAAAATTTGTTTGTCACTTAAAATCGCACTTTCTTCAATCAAGCCTTTTTCAATAGCTTTATTGAGTAATTTGTTTTTATCAAGTCCGCGTCCGTCATCGACAATTTCAATCACAATGTGACCGCCGCGATGATAGGCTTTGAGTTCAATCGTTCCCATTTCAGGTTTGCCTGCGGCAATTCTATCCGCTGGCATTTCAATCCCATGATCTAAACTGTTGCGAATCAAATGCACTAGCGGATCGTTAATTAACTCGACCACTGCTTTATCGACTTCGGTACTTTCACCGACCAGCTTGAGAGTAATTTTTTTGTTTAATTTGGTACTAATATCGTGAACCAATCGCGGGAAACGACTGAATACAAAGCTGATGGGCAGCATTCGAATGTTCATTACGCTTTGTTGTAAATCGCGCGTGTGACGCTCTAATTGTGCTAAACCGCGTTTGAGCAACCCCACTTTGTCCATCGTGAAATTTTCACCCACCAAACCCAGCATCGATTGGGTAATGACCACCTCGCCCACCATGTTAATTAGGGTATCAATTTTGTCGGTATCAACACGAATTGAACTTGAGGCTTTAGGAGCGGCGGCTTTTCCCTCACCTTCAGCTGTGGCAGCTGGTTTTTTCGCAGCAGCAGGTGTAACTGTAGCAACTGCTGGTTCGGCTTCAACTTTTGGCACTTCCTGAACAGCAGGCGAGACAGTAGCAGGTTTGGGGTTTTTAGGCTTTTTCGGTTTAGCGAGTGGCGCAAATTCAAGCGCACAATCGTCTTCAACCCAACTAAAAATTTCTTTGATTGCTGCTTCACTCACGTCAGAAACTAATTTTAATTCCCAAGTGATATTACATTCTTCAGGATCAAGTTCAGCAAATGGCGGGACATCTTCAATCGTTGCGTGTGGCGTAAATTCGCCAAGTTCAGCAACTTCTCTAAATAAACGCACAGGATCATTACCTGTTTTGAGTAGGCTCAAATAAGGACAAAACGAGATTTTCCAGCCTTGCTCCTCTTCAATTTCGTCTTCTTCCTCTTCAGGCTCTGGTGCAGCAACGGCTATAGGTGTCGGAGCTGCTGCTTCATGATGTGCTGGAGCTGGGGTGTGAGAACCACCAGTTGTGCCATTTAATTCCATTTCTAACGCCGCTTGATGTTTTGCGGCACTTTCCATGTTCACATCTTCTTCATTTTGAATAGATGTGAGCATCTCACGCAAGCAATCTACCGAACCTAAAAGCACGTCTACAGCAGGTTTTGTGACCTGTCTACGTCCGTCTCGCATTTCATCAAGCAACGTTTCCATGATGTGCGTATATTCAGCAACAACGGTGAAACCGAACGTGCCGCTTCCCCCCTTAATGGAATGCGCTGCCCTGAAAATGGTATTGATTACTTCGGAATCAATGTCGCCAATATCGAGCGACAACAACCCAGATTCCATCGCCTCTAAGCCTTCGAAACATTCTTCAAAGAAGACTTGATGAAATTGTGACATATCGATAGACATAACTTTACCTGTGTGCGCCTGAATTTATTTAAACTGCGGTTAAAGAGATTTAACCATTCCTAAAAATCTACACTCATTCAGTGCAAATCCTGTGCCTAAAATCATCTAAACTTTGAATTAAGTAAAAAACAGATGTTTTAGATTTTCTAAGAACTTCGCGCTGAAAAATCAGCGCGAGTAAATATGAAGTTAAACGACTGCTGCCTGAATTTTGGCGCAATGTGCCAAGGCTTTGGCTTCATCATTTGTGCCTTTATTTTGCAATGTCACAATCATGGCGCGTAAGAATTCAACAGCTTCCAACATTACGTTAATGTTTTCAGTCGTGGTTTGTATTTTGTTATCACGCATTGCCATTAACATGTGTTCAAGTTCTTTGGCATACGTTGATTCGGTATTGAATTCAAGCATTGCACAACCACCTTTAATGGTATGTGCGCCGCGATACGCTGTGTTCATCTTTTCAAAATCAAAGCCATTTGTGAGCATATCGCTCAGTTCTGACTTCATGGCATCTAAATGTTCTAAACATTCTTCAAATAAAACATCGTGAAATTGGCTCATATCAACAGACATCTTCTTTTCCTTCTCTTTTTTAAAGTGGGATAACTAAATAAATGCGAAGGTTGATATTAACCCAACACTTTCAGCAATGTTTTTAAAAGCTGGTCAGGATTAAATGGTTTCACCATCCAGCCTGTAGCACCAGCCGCTTTACCTTCTTGTTTTTTTTCCATACCTGATTCAGTAGTGAGCATCAGCATGGGAACATGTTTGTACTGCGGCAGAGCGCGAAGGTCACGAATTAAAGTAATGCCATCTTTGTTAGGCATATTTACATCCGTGACAATACAGTCAAACGTGCGTGCTTTGGCTTTTTCAAGCGCGTCAACGCCGTCTTCAGCTTCTTCTACATCGTAACCTGCCGTTTTTAAAGTGAACGACACCATTTTTCTCATTGAAGCTGAATCATCAACTGCAAGAATACTTGCCATTATTTTCTCCATAGTTATTAGTCAAAAACTGGTCAAATCTTACAGCATCTACCGCTAACTTGTTAAGCATAAGGCAAGTTTTTTTGCCTAATGCTTACAAGAACTTAAATAACGACATACCTTGCACTTTTGCATAAGATTGTTGCGCGGCTTGCAATGACAATTGTTGTGCGTTTAATTTCGTAATCGCTTCGGCATAATCTAAATCTTCGATTTGTGACAACGCTGTTTGAGTGTTGATAATAAAATCTTGATTTGATTGTTTTTGTCGATCAATGGCATTCATGCGTGAACCAATGGTTGAACGCACGGTTGACAAACGTACCATTGCGTCATCAAGTTCTTGCAAAGTTTTAAGCGTTGGCGCATCAGCGCGTAATTCGGTAGCAAAATTTTTCACACTGTCAAAAATCATTTTGCCCGTTACACTAGAGGGACCAAATACACTGATACCTGTATCGCTATCAGTAACTTTGCGAGAACCACCGATTTGAATTTCACGTTGCGTATTTGAACCAGAATAAACAAATGCAGAACCTGTTTTGGTAATATTGGTGACTGCGGTGCCTGTTTCGTCAGCGACTGCACTGTCTGGAACCGTTGTGTAAGTTAGCACCTTGTCTGATGCTGCGCTGTAATTGCTCCATGATGAAATAGTATTTTGCAACGCTTCACTTAGTGCTGTGTCAAATTCAGTATCAACGCGCAAACTCGCCGCAGCCGCAGTGATTTCTTCACTAGTTGCAATCCCACCTGAATAATTTACATCGTAATCCCAAACCGTATCGGGTTTGTTGCCTGTCATCACAATTTTGATTTGTGCGCCGTCAGGCAATTTATCTGCTGGAATGGTAAAGGTTCCACGATCAGAAACAGGCTGTTCGGTAGTTACAACCAGTTGATTATTTACATAAATATCCATTCTATCTGGAATGGTATTCATATTGTAATTGATGCTGAATTCACCTCCACCTGTACCGATGGTGTAGAACCGCTCAATTACGCCTTCGCCGCCATTCGTCGCTTCACTAACACTGGTCGAAGTGGGAACAAACGTATTTCCCGATAACGCATTTGGCGTGTCGATAACGCTATTTGCTTTGGCTTCAAAGGCTTGCGTAAACGCTTGTGTGAACGCTGTTTTATAAGCCGAATTGGTACTATCTGCGGCAATTTTGAAGGCTAATGAACCCTTGCGCCCACCATCAACACCAGCTGGACTATTAACTGTATCAACATAGGCTTCAAGATTTGGGGAGATTTTTTTCAGCGCGTCTTCAAGATTGACTTTTGGATAATCCGTATCAACGATTTTAAAAGCATCAGAAATGGCTTGTTTGTCAATGTAATCAAGCCATGCTTCACTTTTTTGCGTGGTAATGGATTGCGTCACATCTGCTGGATCGAAATAATTTGCCAGCGCGTTTTTATACGTTGTTTGTGTCGCATTTAAATTGACCGCTGAAAGATCAGCAGATTGTTGTAACGCTGAAACAGGCATTTTTTTCAATGTCAATTGTCTAAATGCCTCGGTAAATGCGGTCGTAAATGCGCCTGTTGTACCAACCCACGCCTCTTCCCATGAAGCAGGAAATGCGCTGTGATTTAAAGACGCATCAATTTTTCCCTGTTCGATTACCGCATTTAAATCTTGCGTAGCTGCCCATTCACTTGCATCGTTTAAATTATCAATTGTGCTGCCTGGATTTTGTAACAGGTAATCGTGAGCAGCAGTGACGGCTTTTTGTTTGATAAAATCTGTCCACGCTACCGCAGGTTTCGCACTGGCTGGGTTTTGTTTTAAATCGGCAGCGGCAAGCGTAACAACATCGAGTCTATTTTCCAGATCCGATTTTTTACCAAACGGCATTTGCATGGTCTTTGTACCCGAAAAAATGTATTCGCCATTTGCATTACGGGTATTTGCCAAACTAATTAAATGTTCGTTTAACTGCTCAAACTCATCTGCAATCGCATTGCGAGCAATAATCGAATTTCCTGAATCGCTCACACCTTGTAAACCTAATTCTTGCAACCGTTGAATCGTATCAATTGCGCTAGTGAGTGTGGTTTCTTCAAGTCTTAATCGTTGCTCAACCATATCAATGTTGTCTTGATATTGTTGCGTTTCGTTAATCGATTGTTTAAAACCCAGCGCGTATGATGCCGCTGTTGGATTTTCAGCAGGCGTGAGATATTTTTTGCCAGAAGAAATTTTTAGCTGAGTTTCGTTAAATTTTGCTTGTTGATCAAACATCGAGTTGATGTTGAATTGTTGTGGGTAAGCGGTAGAAATACGCATGGTGAAAACTCCTATCGAACAGCACTAAGCAAGCTATCAAACAAGGCGCGTGAAATTGCGACAACTTGTGAGGAGGCTTGATACGCATTTTGGAAGCGAATTAAATTTGCCGCTTCTTCGTCTAAATTTACGCCCGCAAAATTGGCTCTGGCTTCAACGGCATTATTATGCAAGGCTTTTTGTGCCGATAAACTCACCGATGCGGCATTACTTGAGGTACCAACTTGGGACACTAATTCGTCATAAGTTTGCGAAAATGTTTTGCCATTTGAAAGCGTGGCATCAGTTTCCAATTTCGCCAGAGCTAACGCATTAGTGTTATCACCTTCATCACCACCGATTTGTGCGGCGGCAATTTCATCAGCAGACGTAATCGCTGCACGCATATTTTGCGCCATATTATAAGTTGGGCGAATCGTAAAACTTGCAATTCCTGGTGGAATTTCGGTTTCCGTAATCGTCATCCCTTCAACCGTAGCAGGCAAACCGCCTGTTGGCAAAGTCACTTTCACGTTATCACGCAAGCGCGTGAGTGTGTACGCACCTAGGTTGTAATCCAAACGGTAATCACTCGGCTGCAAATTGTTAATCGATTGCGCGTCAATGGAAACACGAATTGCGCCACCTTGATTGCTCAATGAACCATAAACCATTGCTTCAGTCGGCTCAAAACGAAACATTTCTTTGCCTTGATTACCTTTTAAATCAACCCCTTGTGTGTGGACTTCGTTAACCAATTTACCAACACCTGCTGCTACAACGCCTAATTGACGTTGCGCGGGGTCTAAAACTTGATCGCGAAACTTCACCGCGCCCGCTAAAGAGCCACTGGAAAATTGATTGCCAATATCTAAACCATTCGACGCATTTGGATTCGCTTTCATGACCACTTTTTTGTGCGAAACATCGGTCGTTGAATTTTCTAACGCCAGCGTCATTCGTGCATTGCCTGAAATTAAGGCATGACCTTGACCGATAAACACATCGACCGCACCATCAGCACGAACAAATACAGAAGTATCGATATTTTCAGATAATTTCGCCAATAATTGATCACGTTGGTCGAGCAATTCATTAGGGAATTGCGTGCCACCGCCGCGTGTTACCGCTGAAATTTTAGCGTTTAAATCAACGATGTTTTGCGCGTAACTGTTGATGTTATTGACGCTGGTTTGCATGTGGGCATTATTTTGTGAACGCATATTTTCGAGTTGCGCCGACACAGTATTAAATTGTGAAGCCAACGAGCTAATTTCAGTGACCAACACGGTTCGCGCTGGAATTGAAGTAGGATCTGTTGCCACGCCATTTGCCGCTTTGAAAAAGGATTTCATCGCATTCGACATACCCGTTTCAGAATTTGCCATTAAATTATTGACTTGCGCGGTCATGGTTTGAAAACGATCCGCTTCACCTAATGCAGAAGAAGCCGTGCGAATGTTGTTGCTAATAAATTGGTCGTAACTGCGCGTAACGTTAGTCACGTCTACACCATTACCGATGTAATTACCGTTAGTGAACGTTGTTGGAGCAGACTCCATGTTTGTTGTTTGACGGCTATAACCTTCGGTATTAACGTTTGCGACGTTATTACTTGTTGTTTGCATTGAGCGTTGAAAAGCCATTAAGCCTGTCAACGCGGTTCCTAAAATTCCACTTGCCATGAAAATAACCTGTTTTTTAATGTGTGAAAACAAAAGCGGACTTTATTTTGCCGCCGCCGTGACATTTTCAAATAAATTTAACGCATTGCTTTGATAAATATGCAAAACCTTATTTGCATAATCTGGATCAGTTGCATAACCCGCACGTTGTAATTCACGCATATATTGCGCGGTATTACTCGCTTTACTGAGCGCGGTTTCATAACGCGGATTATTTTTAATGAAATGGACATAATCATTAAAACTTTCTTGATATGAACTGTACGCTCTAAATCCAGAGCTAACTTTTCGCGCAATACCACCATCAAATTCAAGCGCGGAAATTTGTGTTTGTTTTCCGCGCCAACTTCTATCGGCTTTAATGTTAAACAAGTTGTAACTATTTGAACCGTCGGCATTTTTAATAACCGAATGTCCCCAACCACTTTCTAACGCTGCTTGAGCAATCAAGGCATTTGGATCAACACCGAGTAATCTTGCCGCTTGTTTTGCGTAAGGTGAAACCTGTTTAACAAAATCCACTGCGGATTGTATCGGCGCGGCGTGTCCATTCTTAAATGCCATTTCATTATCACTATCAAATTCACCACTCGGGTAAATTTTGCCGTCAGGCGTTCTAACAAGTGAAACAGGATTATTTAAATAATCTTCTAAGGTTTGTGGGCGTGGATTTGCTGCTTTGGGACTGAGTTGTTTCACAATTAAATCTGCCAGTCCCACACCTGGTTTGCCCGCTAAATGCTGCGCGAGCTGCTGATCATACATTTCGTTATAAGTTTTGCTTTGATCACTGTCAAAAATGGTATCTGCCAATTTTGCTGAACGCATTTGTTTCAAAATGTTGTGTAAAAATAAGGCTTCAAATTGTTGCGCGACTTTTTTAATCGATTCGGGTGACTTGTCTTTGGCTTCGTTTTTTAATTTTGTAAATTGGCTAAAATCTGTATAAACCGAAGCGTTCGCACTAGCTGGAGCATTCAACATGACGGTTTTCTCGTTTTTAGATGATGATTAACTCTGCGTGCAATGCGCCAGCTGATTTTAGTGCTTCTAAAATTGCCACTAAGTCACTGGGAGCCGCGCCAACTTGATTCACCGCGTTCACTAAATCATCAAGCGATACACCAGGTTTGAAAGCAAACATTTTGTTTTTTTCTTCTTTTACTTTGATGTTTGATTGTGGCGTGACAGCGGTTTGTCCTTGTGAAAGTGGATTTGGTTGAGAAACATTGATATTTTCATCAATCGTGACCACTAAACTGCCGTGTGTGACTGCTGCTGGCGTGACACGCACTTTATTGCTGACAACAACTGTGCCTGTTCTTGAATTGACAATCACGCGAGCGGGAGCTTCATCCATATCCACATTGACGTTTTCAACCACTGAAGCAAACATGACTTTTTGACCAGGATCAAGCGGCGCATTAACGCGAACAGACGTTGCATCAATTGGTCTTGCGGTATTTGCACCGAGTAATTTATTGATAGATTCTGCCATGCGATTTGCGGTAGTGAAATCAGCTTGATGTAAATTGAAAACTAGCGCGTCGCTTTCACCAAATGGCGAAGGTACAATTTTTTCAACTAACGCACCACCTGAAATTCGTCCGGCACTAGGATTATTTACGGTAACACTTGAGCCATCTTTACCTGCGGCAGCCATACCACCAACAACTAAATTACCTTGTGCAATCGCATAAACTTCACCATCTGCACCTTTAAGGGGGGTCATTAAAAGTGAACCACCACGCAAACTTTTTGCGTCACCAATCGATGAAACGGTTACATCAATTGCCATACCTGGTTTTGCAAAAGCAGGTAATTCCGCTTGCACAGCAACGGTGGCGATATTTCGCGCTTTCATTTGTGGCAAATCTTTTGGGTCAAGCTGGATGCCATAACGGCGCAACATATTTCCTAAACTTTGTGCGGTTGTAGGCAACGTTCGTCCCCCGTTATCGCCCGATTTATCTAAGCCAACCACTAAACCGTAACCCACTAATTGGTTTGGACGTACGCCTTCAATTGAAGCAATATCTTTAATGCGTTCGGCGTGAGCAAAAGAAACCAATCCCGCCAATAACGAAATTAAAAACAAAGTAGAGAATCGTGTTGTCATAAATGTTGCTCGTTAATTAAAAGGGAAACCACGGACTATTAAATGCCCGTCCTAGCCAACCTTGTGATGACGCATCGGCGGTTGCACCTTCACCTGTATACATAAATGTTGCATCAGCAATTTTTTGGGAATCAATGGTATTACCTGAACTAATATCAGCTGGGCGAACAATCCCAGATACACGCACAAATTCATCACCTTGATTTAGTGCAATACGTTTTTCACCGCGAATTTTCAAATTTCCGTTAGGCAAGACTTCAACCACTGTTACGGTAATTCCGCCACGCAATAAATTGTTTTGACTATTATCGCCGTTGCCGTTGAATTTTTTTTCGGATTCAAATGCACTACTCATATCACCGCCAAGTAGCAAGCTCCCTAAACCAAAAAGTGTTGGCAATGAGACCGAAACAGAATCTTTCTTTTCATCTTTGTTTTTTGTGCGCTGACTGGAATTTGTTTGCTCATTTAAATTCACTGTCAAAACATCGCCGACGCGCCGCGCTGTTGGATCATCAAATAAACGCACATCGTAACCTGCTTGATAAATTCCGCCTGTGCTGTTAGGTGGTGGGCGCAAATCAGCAGGCGCGACAGGCGAAAACGAAGGTTCACGTTTTGGCAACGGTGTGCTACACGCGCTCAAAAAAAGCGGCAATAGCACCAAAAATTGAAAGCGGCGTGTCATCATTTTTGCTTACTCAAATTAGAGATTTTGTGTCACATACGAGAGCATTTGATCAGTCGTTGAAATCGCTTTTGAATTCATTTCATACGCCCGTTGGGTTTCAATCATGCCAACTAATTCTTCAACAACATTAACGTTTGAGGTTTCGAGCGAATTTTGAATAATGTTACCGAACTCTGCTTGACCTGGTGTGCCAACAATTGGCGGACCACTAGCGGCTGATTCACGATATAAATTTTCACCAATTGGCTCTAAACCTGCCAAATTCACAAAATTTGCCGTTTGCAATTGACCCAAATTTGAAGGTTGTGCGTTACCTGGTTGTAAAACTGAAACGGTGCCATCGTTACCAATCGTGATACTTAATGCGTCTTGTGGAATGGTAATCGTTGGATTCAGCGGCAAACCGTTTGCGGTTACAAGCTGACCATTTTGGTCAATTTTTAATTGACCATCACGAGTGTAAGTAATTGAACCGTCTGGCATGGTGACTTGCAAGAAGCCGCGCCCGTTAATCGCTACATCTAAATTATTGCCCGTTGGCTCAACGTTACCTTGAACGTGTAGCTTTTCGGTTGCCATAATTTTCACACCCGTACCGAGTTGCAAACCTGTCGGTAACTGGCTGTTTTGTGTGGTTTGTGCGCCGACCTGACGCATATTTTGATACATCAAATCTTGAAAAACCGCACGGTCTTTTTTGAAACCTGTGGTACTCACGTTTGCTAAATTGTTGGCAATTACCGCCATGCGGGTTTGCTGGGCATCAAGTCCAGTTTTAGCTACCCATAATGCACGTTCTGTCATGTGTATTCTCCGAGTTGTTGAATGTGTGTTTGTTAAATTGCAGCACTATCTATGCCACTCGTTACATTTGTAATAATTTCGATCCAGCTGCTGCATTTTCTTTCGACGTTTTCATAACATCTGCCTGCATTTGAAAACTGCGCGACAATTCAATCATATCGACCATTGCGCCAATTGAATTAACGTTACTGCCTTCAACCATACCCTGAATAACTTGCACATTCGGATTAGCAGCTTGTGGGCTGCCGTCTTTGATATACGTTAAGCCATCGGTACGTTTTTCAACGTTTTTCATATCAGGTTTAACTAATTTAATTTGCGCGACGTTATTCATCGCATTACCGCCCGTACCAAATGGAATAATCCGAATGGTACCATCGCCGCTAATTGTGACTTTTTCGGCAGGTGGAATCACAATCGGTTGCCCTTCAGTGTTTAACACGGGCAATCCAGAAGAAGTTAGTAACTGTCCGTCAGGTGTCATCTGGAAATCGCCTGCACGGGTATAAACTTCTTTGTCTTTTGTGTCACGCACAGCGAAAAAACCTTCGCCTTTGATTGCCAAATCAAGTGGGTTATTAGTTTGTTGCAGCATTCCTTGTGAAAAATCCGTACCAGGTTTTTCAGTCATCGCATAAACGCGCGTCGGATAGCCATCACCATAAACGGGCATACTGCGAAATTGGTGTAAATCGGATTTAAAACCTGTGGTATTAGCGTTTGCCAAATTATTGGCGTTCGCCGTTTGTGCGAGCAGTGTTTGTGTCGCGCCACTGGCAACAATAAAAAGACTGCGATCCATAAAATTCTCCGCTCATGATTGTTACATTGTAGGGGCGGGTTCTAAACCCGCCCTGCAACTTACGCAACCGTGCATTTTTACGATTGCCTTTTGCTATTTGAATAGATGTGTGCATGAAAGGGCGGGTTTAGAACCCGCCCCTACGAAACTAAATTCTCAACATCGTTTCAATCAATGTTTTTTCAGTCGTCACGGTTTGAGAGTTCGCTTGATAGGCTTGTTGCGCCACAATCAATTTCACCAATTGTTCAGACAAATCGACGTTTGAATTTTCAATCGCAGATGATTGGATTGTGCCGAAATTATTGTCGCCACCTGCGCCGTAAATTGGTGCGCCTGAATCAGAAGTTGCAAGCCATGTGGTATTACCCACTTTTGCAAGTGATTGATTATCTGGGAAACGTGCCATTGCAACTTGACCTAATGGTTTTGCAAAACCGTTGCTGTATTTTGCGTACACAATGCCCGATTTATCTACGTCAACGCCTGTTAAATTACCCACTGGCAAACCGTTTTGTTTTAAATCATTGACGGTGAATGGTGTTGAAAATTGAGTTGAACCTGTGAAATCAAGTTTGAATGTGAAACTACTTACTTGTAATGATGAATCGATAGATGATAAATCAATTTCACCGAAATCAACTTTAGGGTTCATTGTTTTGACAAGTGGTTGACCCGCAAGTGCGGCTTCTGCTGCAGCTGTATCTGCTTCTGCTTTAGCATCTGAATAAGTAGTAGTTGCTTCATCAAATCCAGTTTGTGCTTCTGCTGCGGCTGTCGTCGCTGTTTCCAATGCCGTTTCAGCATCAACAAGAGCTTGTTCAGCACGCGCTAAACCTTCAGTAGCCGCTTTTTGTGCAGACGTTGTAACATCTCCTGTTGCCGCTGCGTCAGCTGCTTCTAAAGCTAATTGAGCATTGTCAAGATTTTGTTGTGCTTGCGCTAAGAAAGTGGTTTTTGAAACAACTTCAGCATTCGCTTCATTTAATTTAATTTGTGAAAGAGCTAAATTTGAGCTTGCCACGTCTAACGGTGTTGCTGTAGGTGATACGCCTGCTAACGCACCATTTGGATCAAATTTAACGCGGGTTGGTGTCGTTGTAATGGTTCCTTCAGGCAAAGCCACCGCACCTGTTGCCACAATCGGTGGAATCGCATACGGATCTTCTTGGACACCTGGTTGAATGCTTCTGCCATCAACAAAAGTATAAACATCCCATTCATTTGGCACAGCGGTTTTTGAAAAGTATGTTGATACGATATGTGCGTTACCTAAAGCGTCATAGGTTGTAATCGACGTGGTGTGTGTATAAGTTTTTGGATCAGGAATATAAGGCGGTGTACCTGGGGTTGTGAAAGCAAAAGGCGTAACCGCTGGACTTGCTGCACCGTTTAAATTTAATTTCATATCGACTGCAGTTGTTGCTGTTGGCGCACCTTGATCTGTTTCAATTTTGAGTGGCAATTTAACGCCTACGTCAAAACCTTCTGCAACGGTTGTACCTGTTGGTTTAAACGCAAGCAAATAACGACCACTATCATCAACCACATTGCCTTTATTATTGATATGAAATGCACCGTTGCGGGTGAATGAAGTCGCTTCGAGTGGTTTGTCTGGAACGATTGGATCAACCAAATCTCCTAATGCAAAAAAACCATCACCGCTGATGGCTAAATCAAGCGCGTTTCCCGTGGCTTCGATATTGCCTTGTTTAAATTGCTGCGCGACTGATGAAATGCGAACCCCAGTACCTACTGCCATTTTACCCGCCGAACCTAAACTTGCGGTATAAACGTCACCAAACTGAGCGCGAGATTCTTTAAAACCTGCGGTTTGTGAGTTAGCAATATTGTTTCCTGTTACAGAAAGTGTAGTTTGAGCGGCTTTTAAGCCACTTAATGCTGTTGAAAAACCCATGATGTGTTACCTCGTTAGTTAAAAAAGTGTTTTTTAAAGAATTTGTTTCACTTTGCCAAAATCTATGCTGTTTGCGCCAACTAAGTTGACTTTCATCGGTGTTGAACCGCTTGCCATTGAAACACTTTCGACTTTTGATTCAACGTCTGTTGTTTGTGCAACGTTTTTGCCATCTACGGCTGCTGTTGCGCTGATTTTATAAACACCTGGACTTGCAAGCGTCCCAGCTTCGTTTGTGCCATCCCAAGTAAAAGGAATATCGCCCGCGCTTTGATTTTTCAAATCGAGCGTTTTTACCAATGCCCCTGCCGAATTGCTGATTGTCACTTGCAGCGACGAGGTACTACTTTCTAAATTCACGTTGCCGTTAATTTCACCGCCAGCAGCTAAAACACCTGTGTTACCAGGTGCAGAAACATAACGTCCCACAAGTCCTGCTGCTTGCAATGCTTGATCGGATTGAATTGAATTCGAAAAAGTTGCAAACGATTTTTGCAAATCCTGAATCCCCGACACTGTTCCGAATTGCGCCATTTGCGACAAAAATTCGCCGTTTTGCATCGGATTATTCGGATCTTGGTGCGTCATTTGTGTAGTCATCAATTTCAAAAAATCTTCTTGACCCAGTGACGTTTTTTTCTTTGCAAGAGTACGATTTACTGCCTCAGCTGCCGCCTTTGCGGTTTTAGTTGCTTCTTCACTACTTTTGCTTAATCGTTCGTATAAACTGGTACTTTCTACTGCCATAATAAAACCCCCTTAAAGTTTATTGCCCCATTCGAAGCGTTTGCAGCATCATTTGTTTTGCCGTATTTAACACTTCGATGTTGTTTTGATAAGAACGTGACGCTGACATCATATTTGCCATTTCTTCGACGGTGTTCACGTTGGATTTGAAAATGTAACCGTCTTTATCTGCCATAGGATGATTGGGGTTATATTCCACAATTGCAGGGGCTTTGCTTTCAACAATGCCACGCACTTCGACTTTACTTGCGCCATTTTGTGCATCAATCACGTTCTTTAATTCTGCGCCAAATACAGGCTGGCGCGATTTATAAACTGCACCAGAACTGCTACTGATACTGTTTGCGTTTGCCAAATTACTGGCGACTAAGTTTAGGCGCAGGTTTTGTGCGTTCATTCCGCTACCTGCAATATCAAAAATGTTTAACCCTGACATTAGACTTGTCCTGTAAATGCAGATTTGAGTTCATTAAATTTACCGCCAATAAATTGCAAGCTGGCTTGATATTGCAAAGCATTTTCAGCGTATTTTGCTTGTTCAATGTGTTCTTCAACGGTGTTGCCATCGAGTGAAACTTGATTCGGATTACGGTATTTGAGTTGTGCGCCTAAAAAAGGCTGCTCGGGCGCGAAATGTCCTGCGTGTGTGTGTGCAATCAAAACAGGTTCGGGCGTGGTTTTTTTCAAAACCCTCGAAAAATCTAAATCACGCGCTTTGAAATTTGGCGTGTCGGCATTGGCTAAATTTGCCGCTAAAACTTCGCTACGCTTTTCGCGTAATGCGAGAAGTTGCGGACTTTTGCCAAGTGCTGCATCAAAACTAATTGCCATTGTGATAACTCCTAAAAGTGTGTTCGTACTCGATTTATAAAAGCACGCTATGTGCCAAAAATTGAATCAACAGAAAATTTAGTCAATTAACACTTTCGACACGATTAGACAGCGAGGTTATCGACAACATAAGAATAAAGTTAAGAATTTTAGTAAAAATAATTTGATTTTTTTATTTTGTAATTTTTTGTGAAGCATGAGCATGTCAAAAAATTGTCAAAACATTTTTGGCACCGAAACTGCTATAAGTCATGCAAAGCGATTACGCTGATGGTTTAACGGAGATTTTATGATTCGATTCTTGCTGCTTTTTGCCATGACTTTTACCAGCGTAAAAGTCACTCATGCCGAGCCTCAATGGCAAAGTCACGAATCGATTTATGAAGCTGTTAAAGGTTATGTTGCTCAAAACATCAATACCACTGCCGAGTATGAAATTAACATAACACCGTTAGCGAGTCGCTTGAATTTACAACTCTGTCAAGAGCCTTTACAGCTATTTGCCACGAAGCTAATGAGCGCAGGACGTTCAACCGTAAACGTGCGTTGTAATGTGGGGAAAAAGTGGGCGATTTTTGTTTCTGTCAATATTGTGCCATTTGATTACGTCGTAATTTTGACACGGCCATTGCAAAAAGGCGAAATTGCAAGTGAAAGTGATTTCGCGCTAGTTCGTAAAGATGTTTCTGCACTACATGGGAATTATTTGATTAACACCCATTTTGTTGCGAATAAACAAGTCGCGCGTGTTCTATCAGCAGGTTCGATTGTTTTAAGCAAAGATTTTATCGAACCGAAGGTAATTAAACGCGGTGACAGAGTGGTCATTTCTGCAAATGCAGCGGGAATTGGTATAAAAATGAATGGCATCGCACTTACCGACGGCACTCGTGGTCAGCGTATTCGCGTGAAGAATCAAAACTCCGAACGGATTATAAATACCACCGTTATTGACACTGGGCAAGTAAGTGTAGCGCAGTGAAGTTGTAGAAATGTGACAAAGATGTAATTTTCGTTAAAGATTTTCTTTGCTACGCCGATATGAGTGGCTATCATACAGATAAACACTTTTAAGGAGCTCGGCATGGCTATTATAGAAATCAAAAATAACAGTGTAGGTATTTCTACACCCGTAAAAAATCACCAAAAAAACAGCGTTAATGACAAAAATTTTGAAATTGCGCTATCAGAAGTAGTTGAAATAAGAACCGTTGTCAGCAGTGAGGCTGTGGATAGCGTTGATACGGTTGTTTTAAAAAATACCTTGACTGAATTCAAAACAAGATTTGATTCAGCAGGTGAGGGTAGCGAGGCAGGTATTGATATGGAACGTGTTATGCGTATTAAACGTCAAATTGAAAATGGCACTTACGAAATCAATCCCGACCGCATTGCTAGCAAAATGATACAGTTTGAATTTTTATGAGATCCGCTAACTTATGATTGAACATACGTTTCCCGTTGCAGAACAGTTGCTTGCTAACGCTGTGCAGTTAGCGCAACGCCTTCACAACCAACTCACGCAAGAAGCAGACAGCTTGATACGCACGCCGCAGGCTGGCTTTATCAACACGATTGCTGAAAATAAGCGCGAGTTGGTTGGGCAACTTGATATGTTTAACAAACAGTTAGAACAAGTTTTAGCGGCAGAGCAGTTGCCGCTCTCACCTGATGGCGTTGAAGCCTATTTTCAGCGCGTGACAATTGCGGGTTTATCAATTGAGAACGCACAAAAAAATTGGCAACAAATCATGAAATTGTGCATTGAATGTCGGCATTTGAACGAAAAAAATGGTGCAAGCATTGATATTTTGGCAAGAAATAACAAACGCACTTTGCATATTCTCAAAGGCAAATCCGAAAATGTGACTTCTTACGGACGTGATGGCACAGTAATCGGTGACTTTTCAAATAATACTTTTGTTGCCGTTTAAACACAAAAATTCCCTTAAATTATGCTAGAATCCACAACTTACCGCCTCGGTAGCTCAGTAGGATAGAGCGGTCTCCTCCTAAGAGACAGGTCAGTGGTTCAATTCCGCTTCGGGGCGCAAGTCTTTAATTTCTCCCGAATTTTTCCAAAACTATGAATCCAATCCTTTTAGGCGTGAATATCGATCACGTTGCAACTTTGCGTCAAGCCCGTGGCACACGCTATCCTGATATTTTGCAAGCTGCTCTTCTCGCAGAACAAGCAGGTGCAGACGGTATCACCGCACATTTGCGTGAAGATCGCCGACACATTCAAGACAAAGATATTTATTTGCTCAAACAAAACATTCACACCCGATTAAATTTTGAAATGGCAGTTACTAACGAAATGGTTGAGATTGCTTGCGATGTAAAGCCGTATGCCTGTTGTTTAGTACCTGAAAAACGCGCTGAACTCACTACTGAAGGTGGTTTAAATGTGGTTGAGAATTTAGAAAATTTAAAACGCGCTTGTGCGAGGTTAGCCGATGCAGAAATTGAAGTCTCGCTATTTATCGATCCAGATAAATCGCAAATTGACGCTGCTGTCAAAATAGACGTACCTGTAATTGAATTACACACAGGTGCGTATGCAGAAGCAAAAAATCGTATTGAACAAGAAAAAGAATTGGCACGGATTCAACACGCTGCACATTATGCCCATTCTCGAGGGCTGCAAGTAAATGCAGGTCATGGGCTGAATTTTCATAATGTGCAAGCGATTTGTAAAATTCCTGAAATTATCGAACTCAACATCGGTCACGCCATTATCGCGCAAGCGGTTTTTTCAGGTTTAGGGCAAACCGTTTGCGATTTGAAAGCATTGATGAAAAAAACACGCACATCAATCGGACGGTAAAAAGCCGTGTTTTTGCATTCGATAAAGCAATTTATCTCGTGTGATACCAAGTAGTTTTGCGGATTTACTACGATTACCTTGTGTTCTATCTAAGGCTTGATTGATTAAATTCGCTTCAAGTGCGTCAAGTTGCACGCCAACGCTAGGTAATACAAAATCCGTAGTCGTTTCAGGTCGTTGAATTTTATCTCTAAATTCATGTGGCAAAAGTTCAGGTTCAATGATTTGATCAGAAAATAAAATACACATCCGCTCACATAAATTCCGTAGTTCTCGAATATTTCCCGACCAATGATAATGCTTCAAAATTTTTAAACTTGCTTTGCTAAATTTTGGAGCTTTTGTACCGTGATTTTTCTCAAAAATTTTGAAAAAATGAGAAATCAATAATTCAATATCTTCGCAGCGTTCTGTAAGTCGCGGCAATTCAAACGGCACGACATTTAACCGAAAATACAAATCTGAGCGAAAATTACCGCAGGCAATCAATTTCGTTAAATCCATATTCGTTGCTGCAATCACGCGCACATCGACCTTATAAGGTCGTACATCTCCAACCGCTAAACATTCGCCCGAATCCAAAAAACGTAACAATTTTGCTTGAATAGACAGCGGCAAAGAATTGATTTCGTCTAAAAATAACGTTCCACCGTCCGCAGCTTGCAACAAACCTTGTGTATTTTGCGTCGCACCTGTAAACGAGCCTTTTTTGTGACCAAATAATTCCGATTCAATCAAACTTTCAGGTAATGCCGCGCAATTAAGTGTTAAAAATTCTTTATTTGCACGAGGACTGGCATTTTTAATGGCGTGAGCGAAAACTTCTTTGCCTGTGCCTGTTTCACCTTTGAGTAAAACTGTTACGTCTGTTGCTGCGACGATTTTTGCACTACGAATAAGGGTTTCTAACGCAGGCGACTCACCAATAATGGATTCAAAACTATTCATGTGTCATTGTGTGAAGATTAGTCATTGCCATCGGATTTAAAGTAGGAAATGCGGCAAGCAACGCTAGGGCAATCATAATTACGCCGACAATTTGTTTAAAACGCTGATTCGTTGCAAGGCGTGTCAAGATACCAATCATTGCGCCTACGCCGATTACAGCAGGAAGCGTGCCTAAACCGAAGGCAACCATAGTAAGTGAACTTTGAATCACGCTACCTGTGGTAACAGTTAGTGCTAAAGCCGCATAAACTAAACCGCATGGAATCCAACCCCAAACCATGCCAAATAAATAAGCATGCTGATAATCTTTAACAGGAATCAATTTCCGTCCAAACGGTTCAATTTGTCGCCAAACGTGTAGACCTAATTTTTCAATATAAGCAAAACGTGGAAACCAGCCTGCAATATAAAGTCCTGCGCCAGTCATAATCAACGCGGAAATAATTTGTAAAAATCGATGTCCGTGCGTTTCACCAAGCGGCATAGTCACTAAAACCTCAAGCATTCCTACTAGCGCACCTGCAATGCCATAACTGGTAATGCGTCCCGCGTTGTAACTTAAAATAAAAGGCAACAGCTTTTTTTTATCCTGGCGAATTTGCGGAGCTAGACTGAATGTGAGTGAGCCGATAATTGAGCCGCACATGCCAATGCAATGTAAGCTACTAAATAAGCCCATTAGCAGCGCGACGAAAAGTGACGAGGTAAATTGTGCATCGAAAATCATAAGAATTGCGCGGCAATTTGCGCTTGAATCGTTTGCGCCATTTCTTTGCGATTTTTTGCATCACGAATTGGACGACCAATAACAATATAATCTGCGCCATTTTGAAATGCACCTTCCACCGTTACAACCCGTTTTTGATCATCTTCTTCACGGTTTTCAACTGGACGCACGCCTGGTGTGATAACTAACAATTTGTGATCCAGTTGTTCGCGCAACATTGACACCTCCAAACCTGATGACACCACACCGTCACAACCAATCGCTAACGCCCGTTTTGCACGAGATAAAACCAGCTCTTTTACGTTGCATTGAAAACCTAAATCGTTTAAATCACCACGATCTAAACTCGTCAACGCCGTAACGGCTAATACTTTCAAATCGCCTTTGTTTTTTACAGCATATTCCATAATCGCATCGTTGCCGTGAATGGTAGCTAAATCCACACCTTTTTGGCTAAGTGCAGCAATGGCTCGTCCCACCGTTGCTGGCACGTCAAAAAATTTCAAATCAACAAAGACCTTTTTGCCACGCGCTTTAAGCCATTCGATAAAACCAAAATAATCGTCGCACATGAAAAGTTCCATGCCAACTTTATAAAAAATAACACTCTCACCGAGTTCTTTAACAAGGGCTTTGGCTTCGTCGATGCCTGGCACGTCAAGAGCCATAATCAAGCGTTCGTTAACGGGAATGGGTTTAGTGGAAATCAGGTTGGTCATAAATAATGTTCTTGTTTAAATGAATTGAAGGTGTCTGGTCGCTATAGTACCTAAAAAATCAAGCTCGAAAAACAATCAATCGCTATTATTAACGTGTTTTTCAATATGCTGAAACATAGATAGCATAAAAATACTTTTCAAATAAGAAAAAATTAAGATTGTTGATCGAACTATCAATAAAACAAATCCTGGGGAAGATTCCTTCATGAAAAATAGCATCGCAGTAAAAGGTACACAATGAGTATAAATCATTGCGGAGAACAAAATATAAGCAATAGAATTTGAAACACATTTAAACTTAAACAATGGGTTGATTCATCTGCCGTTGAATTATCAACATTGGCAAATATAATTTGGAATGATAATACAGCTATTTCAATGGCATATCTCACTCTCAATTTAGTTCAGAACTCACAATAGAAAACGTTTCTCAGCTGTTAAAAAAGCAAGCATTTGGCGTTGAAAAATAATCCAGCCCCCATATTTAAATGCAATAGACCCAGACAAAAAATCTATATCTATATGAGTACGTTAAAAGAATATTGAACTTTCAATCCTGATAGCTTTATTTATGAGCGGATAAAGCGTTTTGTGTAAGTAATTATGCGCTATGCCTTGAAACACCTTATTGAAATTAGTCGGAATAAAACACCCTAAAGAAGCCGACGAAGAGTTTCGAATCGAATTCAAAGCGAAAATATGAATCATAAAAAAATCAGTGGGGTATATTGTTTATAAAGAAAGTAGGTCTCCTCATGAAAGTGTCCGTTTGCATAATTATGCAAAAATCGGTGAACGGTCAATTTAAATGGATGGCTAAAGGACGTACAAATTCTATTGGCACATTACTCGACCGACGGCTTATTAACGTGGGTTCCAATACTTTCTTTACAACGTGACGGTATTTTGAAAAGCATTGTATATCGTAAAAATTCAGGCTTTATCGCTAATAAATAAGCTAATGCGTCATAAAAGCCCGCTTATTACGAATAAATTTAATTTGCGCCAAAGAGCGTTCGATGAATTCAAATTAGGTGAATAAGTTGGTAAAAATACAGGAGTACAGCCCGCAGGTAAATTTTTGTCGTTTTTTTTCATAAAAAAAGCCCGATAAAAATTTATCGGGCTTAATCATAAAATAAGGGCTTGGCAATTCTCTACTTTCGCATGGCAAACTGCCACACTATCATCGACGCTAAGCGGTTTCACTTCCGAGTTCGGGATGGGATCGGGTGGTTCACGCTCGCTATGGTCACCAAGCAAACTG
>Ga0172367_10000420_pt1 | contig 65594 bp, 122 predicted proteins | sample Lak10m_FD_114542 | JGI IMG/M metagenome (GOLD analysis project Ga0172367, IMG submission 114542) | Freshwater microbial communities from Kabuno Bay, South-Kivu, Congo - kab_022012_10m | ecosystem: Environmental > Aquatic > Freshwater > Lake | place: Democratic Republic of the Congo: South-Kivu... | reverse complement strand
TCTTGTATCTTGCTGCCATGGTTTTGGCTGAGACTCAGGATTTTCAGCCCGATATTGATGAGTATCTAAAGGAATTTGTTTAATGAGTTGGAACTATAGAATAACAAAAGAAATTCGTCATCACAAATATCTACACGAACCAGAAACTCTTTTTGGTATTCGTGAAGTATATTATGATGAGAACAATAATATTAGTGGTATGAGTGAAATGCCGGATATTATTGCTGAAAGTGTTGATGGATTAAAAGATATTCTAGAAAAAATGACAGAGTGTTGCAATAAACCTGTTATCGACTATAATACAGGAGAAGAAATATAACAAGATCGGAATTAACCGACACTATTGAGTTGATCGCAATAGTAACGTCCTTGGGCCTCTCGTTATCTATTCCAGATGAAAATCTGTACCGATAACTGACGCTCAATAACGGGGGCGTTTTCAATACAAAAAGGAAAACTATTATGGGGTTTCTAACAGGTTTCTTTAGCATCTTCAATCTATTTCCAGAAACTAAAATTAAAAGTTATAAGGAAATAAGAGAAGGTGTAGATGCTAAACTATCAAGATTAGGCATTGACAGATGCGATCCTCCGTGGTATACTTATAGTACATATGTAGGTTCCTTTGTCCCATATTCCTACTATAATCAAGATTTAGATAAAGTGAGTATTCATTTTAAAGATGAAGATTATTATGTTCAAACCATAAATGAAGATACGGAACTTCATATTAGTTTTGATACTAAGGAAATTGTGGGATTAAATTTTTTAAACGTAAAACAATTAGCAAAGAAACATGAATATAGAACTAAGTAAAGACGAAAAGTACGCTATTTATTGGTGCTATAGTCGTGCGATGGATTATGTGGAAAAACATAGCCTATTGGTGAATCCTTATCCAGATAATGATCTTATTGTGAACGGCGTAAATATTAGTGAGACTATTAAAAATTTATTGGGGAGATTGGTTGTATGATTATCAAACACTATCCAGTTACTAAGATTGAGCAGGCGGAAAAAGTCTATTCTGAAAAAGATCAGGTTGAGGTAAAACACGTTTGCTCCACAGAATTTGGTGATACTGTTGCGGATATTTTTTATAGATCAACTCCGCATCCAAAGTTTGGTAACAAGTATTTTTGCTTATTTTTTCGTGGGGATGATCTTTATGTGGCTAATGCTGACAGTATTGAGAACTTAACTTTTGGTATGGTGGAGAATGATGAGGGCGAACTAGAGTATAGCCAAAGTCGCCACGATTATAAGAGTTTTAAGAATGGGAACATGATTGATGGGGGACGAGATTATATTAGGTCTAGTGGAAAAGTTAAAGTTTTTGTGGTTAAGGATGGACAGATGACACATTTTGGTACAAATAATTGTGAATAGTTTTTATAGAAGAAATATAATAAACAAAAGTAGTCTAACTTATATGTAAAGAGTTAATAAATATTATGAGAGACTCTGAACAATACTTATTAACAAGATTCTTAAATCAAGAAGAATTAGATAGATTTAAAAAAGAAATAAAAGATGATGTAGAATATTCTTATGAATTTAAAGAACAGTTTAAAGAATATGAGATAAAGGTAGAAATATCAAGAGACGACATTATTAAATATCATGATTTGTTTGTTGATCTTAAATTCTTAAAAGAAACTAAACTTGGTTCAGCAGTTGGGTGGAAAAGATTCAAAGACTTTTATAAACAGGATATACTTAATGAGCGACTATAAAACCATAGAACAATTATGCGAAGAAAATCCAAATCTTAATAAGCATATACTATCTCTCGCAGATGAGATAGACGAGTTAGAACGAAAAAATAAAGATCTAGAAGATCATCTAATAGAAATTAAAAAATATTATCAAGAATTCGATAAGTTTGCTGCTACTGTTTATGCTCCTAATAAATCTACCTACAAAGAATTAGAAGAAAAAGTAAAAGATTTAGAAACTATCAAACAAAAAGAAATTGATGAATTAAAGAGACTTAATAGTGCTAATGAAAGCAGAATAGCAGAATATATAGAAGATAAAATATCACTAAATAGAGAGATACAACAATTAAAACAGTCTAGTCTTAATCTTACAAATGATGTGTTTGATTTAAGGAGAGAAAATAAATTGCTAAATACTGTTATTGATTTTGCTGTGGGCTATATTAGTGCTACTCAACCTCATACTGATAAACATCCTATGGAAGTTAAAAGGTGGTTATTGAAGGATTTGAAAGTATGAAATATAAAATATGTAAATTCAAAGACGCTAATAATAAAGAATGGTATCAAATAAAAATTAAGTGGTGGATTTTTTGGTACAATTACGAAGCACTAACCTATAGTAATTATGATTGTTCATTTTGGGAATTAAAGGGTGATAAATTTGATACTGAAGAACTAGCACAGAAGAAAGTTAAAGAATTAATCATAGATGATAAAGCCGGACAAATTCAACTATTGGGGTGTGTGGAATATGAATCCTCATAGAAGATATAAAAATCATAGTGGGAAATGAGTAACTTGACAACAACAAATCGTGGAGTATAATCTCTGTATTGGAGATCAAAATTTTTAACCACTAGGCACTAACAATCCTTCGGACAGTCCTAAAATGTTTGGGAAATAACGTGGTGATAGGAACTAAAAGCCGTGACGTTCCTTACAATACAAAGCGTCAAACATGAATAATGATATTGAAAATGATATTAGAAGTCGTTAAGGATTTAACTACGGGCAAATGGATAACTAAGGGAGAACACGATGAACAGCACAATAAAAATTAAACGACAAGAAGTAAAAGATACTCTTGTAACTATTAGTCCTTGGGATTTATCTGGTACTCCAGAAGAAATTTGTAAAGAATTAAGAGAAACTCAAGACGCTTATCTAAAAGACTATAATGATGTGATAGACGCTCGTTGGACTTGGGAAAGTGATGGATCAATCGACGATCTAGGAGTTTTTGCCTTAAATATCACTCGACTAGAAAATGATAAAGAATATAATGCCAGAGTAAAGAAGCTCATGAAGATTAAAGAGGGCGAAAAATTTGAGAAACAAAAACAAGAACAAGCTGAATATGAAACATATCTGAGACTACAAAAGAAGTTTGGTAGTAAACCATGAATGATAAACAACTTAATGATGATCTTGAAAAAGATATTAGAAATCGCTTAGAAAAACTAATAGAGCCAGAACTTATTGACAGTTGGTTAAACTCTCCAAATGCTGGTTTTAACGGTAAGAAACCTATCGACTTAATTATTAACGGAGACGCTAATCAACTATATAGGATGCTATATGTTTTAGAAACTGGAGAACCGTTGTTGTGAATCAAACTACTATAAATTCGCAAGGGCCAAAACTAACTAGTGACGAAGTAAACGCCATCTATTGTTGTATATCATTCTCTCAGGATTTAAGAGATGCTTTTGACGAAGGACTAATAGAACTTAAATTGGACAGTAAAGGTGATAATCAATCTAAAAAAGACTTTTTAAGTGAAAAAATACTAACCGCTTTAAATGCTGCTAATAAACTAGCTGGATATAATCATGTCTCTAATCGTTGTTGATGTTGAAAGTGATGGGCCTATTCCTCCAGAATATAGCATGATTTGTTTTGGTTGTGTTATTGTAGATGAATATTTAGATAAAACTTTTTACGGTCAAACTAAACCCATATCAAAAAAATATCAAGACGATACACTAAAAATTAGTGGATTCTCAAGAGAACAACATGAAACTTTTGATGATTCATATAGTGTAATGGTACAGTTTAGTTATTGGCTAAAAACTAATAGTATTGGCAAGCCGGTTTTTATTAGTGACAATCCGTGTTATGATTGGCAATGGATCAACTATTACTTTCATTATTTTATTGGAGAAAATCCTTTTGGATATTCGGGTCGCCGCATAGGAGATTTATATTGTGGATTAGTTAAAGATACCAGAGCAAAATGGAAACACTTGCGAAAAACAACTCACGATCATAATCCAGTAAATGATGCAAAAGGAAATGCTGAAGTTATATTACAAATGAAAAGTATGGGACTAAAATGACTTTTGAACAAGCAAGAGAACTGTCCTTTCTGGTCAAATGGAAAGTGATCGAATGTTTTAGTGGACCAGATTGTTGGTGTAGAATTATAGTTCCTGTTGAGCCAATCTATTATAGTCATCCAGAAAATCCAGAGAATAAACATGAGTATAGTATTGTGGATGCTGGATCATTGGATCAAGAAACAGCAGAATATATGGTGAAACGTCACAACAAATATCTGGAACAAAATAGAAATATTTCTGACTCTATGCAATCAATATTAAAACAACCTCAATTAAGCAGAGATTGTGGAATATCACAATAATTATAAATGTCGTGGAATCACAGAGTAGTTCGTAGAACTTATCCTAATACTCATATGGATGATAGTATGTTATATGAGATTTACTATAATAAAGATGGAAAGATTAATGGTTTGACTGAAGAACCAATAAGAATCAGTGAAGAAACTGTGGACGATCTAAGAAAAACGGTCGAACGATTGATAAAATGCTTGGAGAGTCCTATAATTGATTATGACACTCTACAGGAAATAGAAACATGACCGCAGGCTGGAAATATCGTATCGTCAAGCAACAGGATAAATATGGATTGTATCCAGTATTTATTGATGAAAATCAAGATGTTGTAAACATTCATAATATGCCGGTTTATGTACAGGATAGTTTAATAGATTTACAAACGGTACAAGATAAAGCGGGGATACCACTTCCCTCCTTGGTGAAAGAGGCTTGGAAATATCCAGTGATAGATTATGAAACTGGAGAAGAAATATAAATAAAACAAGATCTGAATTAACAGACACTTTTAGGTTGATCGCTAAGAGTATCGCCCTGTAGCCTCTCTTTGTTCTATACAAATGACGCTCAATAATGGGGGCGATTTCAATACAAAGGAAAGTTTATGATAAATGGAGAAAAACATGAAAACTAAAAATAAAATAGAAATTGATTTGTCAGTAGAAGATATCAAAGATATGGTTTATAATAAACTAAGAACAATCTACCCTGGTGATTACTCTTTTAATTTTAAGGTTGTAAACAAACCCTATGGTATGTATGATTCTTGTATTAAATATGAATTTGATAGTGTTAAAATTGTTGTGATAACAGGAGAAAGGGAATAGGTTAATGAAAATTAAGAATAAGATAGAGATTGATTTATCAGTAGAAGATATTAAAGAAATACTTTATGCCAAATTAAGAAAAACTTATGGTGAGGCAGAATACTCCTTTAATTTTAAAGTAGTGAATAAGCCTTATCCTTGTGGTATGTATGATTCTTGTGATAGGCATGAATTTGATGGTGTTAAAATTGTTGCGACAACAAGAGAAATGGTATAGGTTAATGAAAACTAAACTAACTAATCACGAAATAGATATTTTACAAGCTTTAATTCAAAAAAGACTTAACGAAATGAATAAGTCTCCAGAAGGAGCAGAAATTTATTTTAAACCGGAAGTTTTAGCAAAGATCAGAAACAAACTAGACAAGATGCTATTTGAATAGAAGGAGAAAAATAAGTGATATCATGATATATTTTACAAGTGATACTCACTTTGGTTAGCCTTCGGGCTAACTAAGGTCATAATAATATAATCAAGCATTGTAATCGTCCATTTGATAATATTCACATAATGGATCAAGTTATACTCGACAGAATCAATGAGACTGTCGATATAGATGATACTCTGTATATACTGGGCGATTTTTGTTTTAAGGGCAAGAAACCTATAGAATATAGATCAAGAATAGTTTGTCAAAATGTTCATTTGAACTATGGTAATCATGACCGACGTAATGATTTTAAGGATGATCTTCAAGGATTCGCTAGTGTACAGGATGTAAATGAGATAATATATTGCAACCAACGAATATACCTGAGTCACTATGCGGCCAGAGTTTGGCCCGCTAGTCATAAGGGATCATATATGTTGTTCGGCCACAGTCACTCCAAACTTGATGGTGAAGATAGAAATTCTTCCAGAAAAACACTAGATGTTGGTGTTGATAATTGCATCAACTATAACAAACCTTTTGGAGAACCATTTAGTTTTAAAGAAATACAAAAAATCATGAATTCTAGAGCGACTATTGACAAGTAACCGGCTTGATGTATAATAGTGGTGTGTGTTACGACTAACTTTTGAGGACTAAAATGACTGATAATCTGAGTGTGATTGAGAAGAAGGGTAAGTATGTTGTGGCTAAGAATGGTCAACCCATTCAACTTCCCAAGAATGATGGTGCTGCTGTTACTACGGAGTTTGACAATAAGAATGATGCCAAAAAGTACATGAATATTTTGAGGAATCTTAAAAAGAAAAAGTAATGTGGAAAAACTTCTAGAAATTTTGCGTCAACACAAAGATGCAGTTGCTTATACTGTAACCTTTGGAACTCCAGAAGTATTAACCATACACTTTAAAGATGGATCAACGCTACACCTATGCGAACATATAAAACAGAACCTAAAAAAGTAATTGACGAAATTATTTGTGATGTGTGCGGAGAATCTTGCACCATAACAAAACCAGTTCATGAACATGAATATGCTGAATTAACTGCTGTTTGGAGTTATTTTTCAGATAAAGATGGAAAAAAATTCAATATTGATTTGTGTGAAAACTGTTTCGATGATGTGTTGTCATTTGTTAAGAGGCAACGAATAAAAATTTTCGGAATAAACAATGCCCATAAAAATGACGCCCTAGAAGGAGGTTCTTACTTTCCATCATGACATTTGAACAATTCCTACAAAAAGCTGATAATTTTTACCATGAAAATGAACTTGAACTAAGATATGGTCAAAGTATAATGAATATATTATACAATGTTCGTCCAGACCTATATAAAAAAATTACCCAAACTGACTTAGATTGTTTTTATGATGACAGTGTAGTAAAGTATACTTTAGAATATTTAGAGAAACAGTGGAATGATAAGAACATTTAACGATTGGATCAATGATATTGAAAGTTTTGCTCTTAGAATGGAAAGAGCATACGACGATTTAACATCTGTTCCTAAAGACTCAGCATATTATTGGACTAATACTGTTGTTCCTTGGTTAAAAGCGTCTTTTGACGCTGGATATGAGGCTGGAGAACTTAACAAAGAGTTTCTGATTCAAAGTTTAAAAAATGAAATACGAACCCAGCGTTTAGAAATAGCGGGTCTTAGAGAAGAACGTCAAAATCTAATTGACAAAGATCTTCCGCCCGGATATCACAAGTATTGTTAACATAAGAAGATCACTAATTATGGATGTATAATGGCGGGTCATATCGATAAGTTTTGGAGAAAAAAGAAATGAAAGGCCCACTAATATACTATCATATACAAGAAATATATGGATCAGATTTGTCTAGCACAAAACTAGCAGCCGAATTACGAAAAGATATTCTCGAACAAATTGAATTGGGTTTTAATGTGGAATTAGATTTTGAGAATGTTCGTACTGTTACTAAGGGCTGGATTAGAAATTTGTTGGGCGTTATTGTTAAAGAACAAGGCGAAGACTTTATTAAAAATCATATTCTAATAAACAATATGAATAAAAATGTTCGCAAATATGTTCTTGAAGGTATACAACAGATGCTCGTATGAATGAAACTACTATTATTAGTGATATTCATTTAGGGAGTGATATTTGCAGAGCAGACCTTTTATCTAAATTTCTTGATAAAATACAAACAAATACTCTAATTATTAATGGAGACTTATTTGACAGTTGGGACTTTAGGAGACTATGCAAGGATCACTGGAAAATATTAAAGAAGTTGAGGCAACTGTCCGATAAGATAAAGGTGGTGTGGATCGGAGGTAATCACGATGGGCCAGCAGAATTAGTAAGTCATCTTATTGGGGTAGATTTTGTTGATGAAATAATTATTAGTAGCGCAGGTAAAAAAATATTAATTCTTCACGGTGATATATTTGATAATTTTATTTCAAAATATCCATTGGTTACAAAATTTGCCGACAAAATTTACAGACTAATACAAAAATATGACCGCTTTCATAAAAACGAATACTATTACTCCAATCTGCTCAAAAGAAAAAGTAAAACCTTTTTAAGATGTTCAGAACAAATAGCAGAAAGAGCGATAGAGTATTGTAAAAGTAAAAAGTGTGACGTTGTTATTTGTGGTCATACGCACTTGGCCTTGACAACCAAAAAGGATATGGTATACTACTACAATAGCGGTTCTTGGACAGAAAGTTCGTGTTCTTTTATTACTATAAATAATGGAGAAGTGAGAATAAATTATGAAAAACCGATTTGATCTTGAAAACGAAATTAGTACCCTGTATACTTTCTCAGACCAACTAGGTACTCTTAGTGAAGGTATTCTGGAGCATGATCTAACTAATGATGAAATAGTAAATGCTATAGAAGGTCTAAAGGTTATGCTTAATCTTCAAGCACAAAAACTTCACGATACTATGTGTCAGTGTTTTAATCTTGACGGATATAAAAATCCCGCTGGAAATACTTCTCATCCCGACTACTATGAAATTGATGGTGGATACTAATGAATAATTCTGTAGTTTTTACAATCACAAACTTTATGGGTAAAGTTGCCGACTATATTTATATGGAGTATGGCGACGAATATCATAAAGAGTATATTAGAGACAGTAATGTGCAGCATATGTATGATTTTACCGGATGTTATTTTTTTGGTGGATATAATGTGCCGGATACGGCGCGATATGTTGTGGAATTTATTAAGATGATAAGAGATGGAAGGGCATAAGGAATTAAAATGAAAATTAAAGAACTTACACCAGAACAGACACAGTTGCTATCAGTTTATAGAGACAAGTGGATATCTATTGGTAGATCTTGTGAGCCTTGTGATTTTGAGCAGAGCAAATATTATGCTAGACTAGCATATGCTAGTGCTGGTCTTGAATGTCCAGAAACATTCTATTTAGTGAGTAGTCCCGTCGAGTGTGCTAAACTAGAAGCAAAACTACAAGTTAGTAATACTCTATCTATTAGTAATCAAGCATTTGGATATCATGATGCTGGTTGGCTTTCATATTATGATTTTATGTTAGAGGTTTTAGATATTGAAGAGTGTAGAAGATTAGAAGGTCTTATTGGTCTAGCAAAAAATTGTGGTTGGTGGTCGCCTTACGATACTTGTGTTATTTTTCAGCATCGTCATTCAGAACTTCATACTGATGAAAATTTCAGACTACACAATGAATTTGGTGCTGCTGTAAAGTATCGTGATGGTTATAGTGTATGGGCTATAAATGGAGTATTACTAAATGAAAAAATAGTGATGAATCCAGAAACTCTCACAGTACAAGAAATCAATTCTGAGACTAATCAAGATGTTCGTAGTATTATGATTAATCGTTTTGGATGGACTAGATATTTGAAAGAAAGTAATGCCCAACTGATTGATAGTAGACATAACGAAATAGAAGGAACTAAAGAAGCTCTATATAAATCACCTATTGGGGGGACGAGATTAATAGTTACCTGTCCTACTGGTAGGATTTTTTCTCTTGGAGTAGAAGATGGTATTAAAAATTGCGAAGAGGCTCAAGTTTGGTTGGGTGGTGGTTTAAAGTTTAATGTAATTGGTAGAACTTAATTTCTTAAGAAAGGAAATAGAATGAATAGCGTAATTGACGATATTGAACAGCATTGCAGAAGCATCGCTGATGGTTGTGAAAAGGTTTACCCTGGGATGCCACTGAGATTTACAGAAGCGTCCACTTCTGGAGATTGTATTTGGCAGGGTGATCTTGGTTTGGTTGTTGTAGATAATGAAAATATACCTCAAGGGTATGTTAAGCCAGACAATAAAACAGTACAACTTGTTCCAGGTAATACTGTAGGATCAAAGCATTGCCTTGATACTCTTGATGGTGTGGAAATGTACGTTCCCTCAAAGTGGAATGAAGAAACTTTACAGGGGCCATTTTTGGTAATCTCAAAGGAGGTCACGGTTTTGCATCCTACTCACGGGAATGTCACAATTCCTGCTGGATTTAATGTTCAGTGTTATTATCAGCGAGAATATGATCGTGAACTAGAGAGAGAGCGTAGGGCTAAGGATTGATTTTTATTACTCTTTGAAAAACTAATTAAGCTTATACGAAAGCAATTTTGTATAAGCTTTTTTAGTTTATTTACCCCAATATTGAATATCTTGAGGTCAGCATATAGTTAAAAAATATGAAAACGTTACAATATCAAGTTATGGGTCAAGTTTATCTTCAAGTTTATATGCAAGTTATAGAGAAAGTTTCGAGTCAAGTTAATCGTCAAGTTGATCGTCAAGTTTGTGATCAAATTGATCTTCAAGTTTTTAATCAAGTTTGGGTTCAAGTTAATCATCAAGTTAAGAAAGACCTCAAATGAAAAATTTAAAAGGTCAAGTTTATAATCAAGTTATGGATCAAGTTTATCGTCAAGTTAAGAAAGATCTCAAATGAAAAATTTAAAGGATCAAGTTAGGGATCAAGTTAGGGATCAAGTTATAGAGCAAGTTTGGAGTCAAGTTAATCGTCAAGTTGATTATCAAGTTAGAGATCAAGTTTATCATCAAGTTGAGCGTCAAGTTTTGAGTCAAGTTGATTTTCAAGTTTGGAGTCAAGTTTGGGGTCAAGTTAAGAAAGACCTCAAATGAAAAATTTAAAAGATCAAGTTAAGGGTCAAGTTCATCGTCAAGTTTTGAATCAAGTTATGGATCAAGTTAGTCTTCAAGTTTATAGTCAAGTTGATCGTCAAGTTAGTCTTCAAGTTCATCGTCAAGTTTTGAGTCAAGTTTTGAATCAAGTTTGTGATCAAGTTTATCTTCAAGTTATGAATCAAGTTTATATTCAAGTTGATCATCAAGTTAGAGATCAAGTTTATTATCAAGTTGAGGGTCAATTTTGGGATCAAGTTAATCGTCAAGTTACTGATTGAGTCGTGGATCAATTTGAGAAATTATTCACTAGCCTCTTGACAAAAGCCAGACAGTCTGATATTATACAATAATGATATTTAAACACGAAAGCACTAGCAACCCTATGAGAGAAATAGAACAACTTGTTCAAATGTTGCATAGCGTTACAGAGTATGATATTATAGACTGTGGCTATGATGAAACTGGTCACAAATGTTATGCTATTCGTAATCTAGCAGATAAGCCATCTAAATTACTATTGGGTAAACTAGATATGAATATGTTTCCAGAATGGAAAGGCAAAAGTAATAATTAATATGAAACCTAATCTTGAATTAGATTTAATGAAAAGCGACGAAATCGCTAACAAGTGCATACATAGTGATGTATATAGCCAAAACTTATACTCCAGTCTTTGTAATAACAGATTCTTTTATGGTGATGAAGAATGGAGTTGTTCTTGGAGAAGTGCTGCTGGAATAGTTGCTGATTTAAGAAATAAAGGAGAAACCTATATTGATTTCTACTGTTCTGGCATGAGTAACAAAGAAGGATATGTAGCAGAAAGTGTTGTAACAGAAGAAATAAGTCTTGATCTTATGAAACTTGGGTGGACAATTAAATCTATTATGTTTGGCGATATTATAAAATACGAAGAAAAAACAGCCAAAAATAAAAAGGGTTTTCTACTATATAGCCCTTTTAGGGAAGCGTATTTTCTTAGAATATATGATGGGGATAACTTTAAAGATTATGAATTATTTGCAGAAGAAATAGAAATACAATTAATTGATAAATGGATATCTCTTTACGAAAGCGAAGAAAAGAATAAAGTAGATTTTAGTACAAAAGCATTAGGAAAGGAATAGTTATGCCAAAAGCAACATTCACATTTAATCTTCCAGACGAAGAAAATGAGTATAAGGTGATGAGCCAAGCACCTAACGCTCAACGTATGTTGTGGGATTTTAGTCAACAGCTTCGTTCGTGGCAGAAATATCATCATGATTTTAAAAGTGCAGACGATGCTCTGGATAAGATCAGAGAAGAGTTTTATAACCTACTAAATCAGCATCAAATAGATATAGACTTATGAGACTCTTAAGAAGTAGAATTCACTATTGGAGTTGTTCTAAATTCGCCAACTGGATTAGGGGTGAAGATAAGCCTGTTGCTCTTGAGTGGGGAGAATGGGGAGAGTGGAGAGAAAAACAAAAAAAAGAAAGACCATTTAGATACTGGTTGAGCGACACCCTTCTTAACAGGTTGCAAAATATAATTTATTTCCCGTATGATTTGTACGAGACAATTAGAATTTATATTCGTAACAGATACATAGACAAGATCCACTATTTAAAAACAGGCTTAGTTCCTGGAAGATACTATGATTTTGACTACAGAATTATTCATGCTCTATTTAATGAGTTGGTAGATTTTGTAGAGTCGGAACTTGCTGCTTCAATGAAATGGGGTAGTAATAAAAAATACGAATTCAAGAACGGGCGATGCGTTGAGGCAGCATACGATTACTTTAAGTCTATAGAAAAGAATTTTGATGACGCCAGGATAAAAGCGGCAACTGAACCAAAAACTAGTTCTTTTCGTGCTGGTCTTATGGATGACTATGAAACATCAATGAACGACTTAAATAGATCAAGCAAAATTAAAGAGTTGTACGAATGGTGGAAATATGTTCGACCACAAAGAAAAAATCCATACGACAATGATAATCTTGGAGATATTGAAGATATTCTAGATAATAAAAAGTTTAAAGAAAAAGAAAAACTGTATGAAAAAGTACGAATTTTGGAACAAGAATATGATTATGAAGATACAAAGATGCTTATTGAATTAATAAAAATTAGAAATCACTTGTGGACTTAAATGTTAAAAGTTAAAAAACAACCATATAATAGTGTATGGGTTAGTGCTGACTCTCAAAGGGAGTTGGGCGAAACTTTCATAAGATTCCAAGAGTTTTTTGAACATCCAACCGAAAAATTCCGCAATCAAATATTTACTCTTGGTCAAATTAAAAACTTTTATAGTGTAGAGTACGGAGCAGATTTATATAGCACAACTTGGGTTGGATTTAATTTTCCCAGTAAAGTATTAGTTCCTTTTAGACAAGGACTTTTTGATCCTCTTACATCATATGAAAAAGAGTTGCTCGATCTATTAAAGTACAGATATGATGATTTTTATATCATAGGGGCTCAAAACAACAGCACATTAAGACACGAACTAAGTCATGCTATGTATGGATATTCAGTAAAGTATAAGAATGAAATTGATGAGTTTATTAGTAAAAATAAAACTAAATTTAGAAAAATAAAAAAACATATCTTAGATAAGGGTTATCATGAAGATGTTGTTAATGATGAAATACAAGCATACGTAACAGACAATGATGATGCGTTCATCTTAAATAATCTTGATCCTGAACTTATTAGTGGTATTAATAAAATATATATTAGAAACAAGAAGAAAGATGAGACTATCTCTTAATTCACTGTATAATATCCATTTTGGATCATTAGTATATAATATCTGTGGAGACAAAATAACAGTACAAAATTATAGTTTTAAATACAATAACGGCAAGATTATATCGGCAGAACTAGATTGTATAGATGATAGTGGTTACATAGAAAAATATAATTATGACGAATTATACGATAGTTTTGATGATCTTTGTGATGAAGAAAAATCTTTTATCAAATGGATAAGAAAAAATCCTGATGTTGTATATTTTGATCCAGAAAAAGTAAATCAATTGAGAGAGTGTTATATAACGGCTTTTGCAGACGGATTTAATAGTAAATTAAAATATTCAGCACAAGAGTCTTTACAAAAATGAAACAAGACACGACACTGTTGACAAACCAGTACAATCTGGTAATATGAGTTGCTAGGAGAAAACTATGTTATGGAATGAGGTAAAGCGTTGGAGTAAAGACAAAGGGTATACTGTAGTTAAAGATGAAGAAGATAATCAATACTATTGGAAAAAAAATAGTTCTAATGATATTAAAGATGGTGGTGTTGCTTCTAGTGTTAGCAAACTCGCTAGAGCAATTTACAATCACTTAACAGAAAACAAATGGGTTGAACATCAAAAAACATATCAAGAAAATTTAGAACTGAAAAAAGCCAGTATCAGTGACTACTAAAAATCCAAAAAAGAATTTTGTTTATACTTGTGTTGTAATACCAGTAGCAGTAACTAATGGTGTTATTGGTGGAATATCTAGTGTAATTACAGTATACTTTTTTAAACCGTTATGGGACAAAACAATGAAGTGGTGGAATAAAAAATAATGTATGTCAAGTTCATTTCTAAAAAAGACGAGTGGTTTGATGCTGGAACTGAGGTTTTTGATGGTAGTGTAAACGACTACAATAAACCCGTAAAAAGGATATTATCAACAGAGTATTTATACAATTGGGAAAAAAGTGGAATTATTCTAGGATTTGGATTAAAAAATGGAATATGGGATATGGAAGTATGTCCATTGGAAGAGTTTGAAATATCTTACACTGAGGATCAAATATGAGTAATGTAAAATTGATTAGTGTAACGCCAGATGCAGAAAAGCACATAGCCTATTGTGCTAGAGTAAGTAATCCAAAAAATCAAGACAATAATAATATATCAAAACTATTAAAATATTGTATAGATCACAAACACTGGTCTATTTTTGAAATGGCTAATCTTAATTTAGAGATAAATACAACTAGAGGTTTGGCTGCACAGATTTTGCGACATAGAAGTTTCAATTTTCAAGAGTTCAGTCAAAGGTATGCTGATACAAATCTATTAGCAGAAGAAATTCCATTGTTTGAACTTCGTCGGCAAGATACTAAAAATAGACAAAATAGTATAGATGATATAGATCAAGAAATTATTTACAGATGGAATAGTAAACTACGAGAACATTTCTCAAAAGCCAAAGCGATATATGATGGGATGATTAAGGATGGAATAGCAAAAGAGTGTGCTAGATTTGTATTGCCTTTAGCGACCCCCACAAGATTATATATGAATGGCACTCTAAGATCATGGATAACATACATAGCGCTAAGAGAAAAGAACGGAACTCAGAAAGAACATATGCTTATTGCAAAAGAATGTAAAAAGATCTTTTGTGAACAATTTCCGATAATTAGTGAAGCATTAGGAGGATTGGAGAAAGAATGGATACTATGAAAGAATATAATGTAACAGCACAGGTTTATAAACTTCACGATCCCCATAAACAAAACCTCTTAATAAATCAAATATTTGTTGCAAATTCATCGGAAGATGCTATTCAACAATTTAAAAATTGGTATTCACCAAGTATAGAATTTCATGTGGTGAAAATTCATAGTGCAGAAGAAATTTCTCAAGTTGCATCTTGACTTTGCTCGATAGTGTAGTATACTAGGGTAAAGGAGAATCCATGAACAAGCCGGGTCTTTGTTGTATTTCGCTCAATCTCAAAGAACAAGGTTATAGTTTTCAGACTATGACCTATAAGAGATTTTCTAGTTTGCCTAGAGAAGAAGCGTTAGAAATTCTTGGTAGTAGAATTCATAATAATATGATTGCTACTAATGAAATTATCAAATATTGTGCAGAAAATGGGTGGGATTATCGTCTTAGTAGCGATCTCATGCCATTGATTAGTTATAATAAAGCTAATGTAGACCTAACCGATCTTCCTAATCATGATCTTATTCAAGATGTTTTTGACCGTATAAAAGAGACAATTAAAAATTCGAATATTAGAATTTCCTCACATCCAGATGCTTTCAATGTTCTTGCATCACCAAATGAAAAAACTGTAGAGAAAACTATCAAAGAACTAAATCTAATGAATAAGTTAATGGATCGTTTTGGTCTTAATGCAGATCACAATTCCCCTATGAATATTCATATTCAAAATAGTAAAGATGGTACTAGAGAAGAAATTAGTGAAAGATTTCTCAAGAACTTCCATCGTCTTGATGAAAATTGTCAACGTAGATTAATTGTAGAAAATGATGATCGTGCAGCAGCATGGAGCGTTGCTAAACTATTAGATATTTTTCATCCCATCACCAAAATCCCTATTACATATGATTCGCATCATTTTAGATTAAATAATCCCGAAAATTTATCTGCCGAAAGTGCAATATCGGCGTGTTTAGAAACATGGGGAAATATTGTTCCCTTTTGTCATTTTAGTAACGGCAGAGATCACGCCTTAGATAAGGCTCATAGTGATTATGTGTATGAAATCCACGAAGAATTATTTTCTAAAAATATAACCATAGAGTATGAATTTAAACAAAAAGATTTTTCCATTAAAAAATACGAACAAGATTACTTAGGAGTATCAGTATGAGTGCTTGGCTTATTGCTTTTACCGGAATAATATATTTGTACGTTAGTGGTGAACAACTGTATAAAGGCAATATTGGTATGTTTATCACTTATCTTGGTTATGCTGGTGCTAATATAGGTTTGTATATACTTGCTAGTAAATAAGGAGTAAATGATGGAAGAAAAATTAAATAGGCCCGAACCAAAAAAAATAAAGATGCCACCAGTGGTTGACCGAAGCAAGGAGTATGATACAATGGAGTTGGAATACGACTATCCTCCAATTAAAACTAAAGATGAAGATTATAACCAAAACGATCAGACGAGCATATCAGAACTGGATTCCTTGTAAAGAAATTCGCTGCTGGCACTTTGCAGGATGTTTTGACGGAAATAAAATGATCTGTTTTGCCCAAAATGACACTCTTAAAACTCACGCCGGTGCTTATAGAATTGGTGAAGAGTTTAATCTTCCCAAGTATAAAGAGTTTCCTTTTTTTCATAGTGAGAGTCATCTTATTAGTAAACTTTTGGATAGATATAATACTATCGACCCATCTTGGAGCGTTGTTGTTATGAGAATTAATCGAAAAGGATTGATCCTTGGAAGTAAGCCTTGTGAAAATTGTGATAAACTTTTGAACAGCGTTGGTCTTTCTGATATCTATTATAGTACCGATTGTGGGAATTTTAGTGATAGTTTTGGAAATTTGATTAAACTGAACGAGTTGACAGTGCCGATGAGCATGGTATAATCCTAGAACAAAAGGAAAATGAAAATATGTTATTGTCTTTAAATGATAATGAAGCCTACACATTAAAATGGGCATTAAGTATCGCCAAATTAGAAGCAGAAAAAAGTTTTCCTAGATCAAGTTTATTAGCCAACATAGAAAATATTTTACTTAAAGTAAAGGAACAAACAAGAGAATAATATGAATTGTATTTACTGCAAAAATTGTGTTGGCGTTGATCGTTATGAGTTTCTTATGGAAACTGGCAGGCGTATTATTTGTAAAGAATGTAGTGTAGAAAGTAGAGCCGTGGGCTTTTGTGATTATCAGCATAAAACAGCACCACAATTAGTTATGGTTCCAAATAATGCTAAAGAAACTATTCGTATTTTAAACAGAGCAAATCGTCGTGCAAGATAACTAGGAGAAATAAAATGCTCAAACCTATGGATAAAATGAACTGGCTTGATTTATATAATTTTCTTCATCAAAAGGCTCATGACTTTAAAAATCTTGGGAAATTTCCTTGGCAAGAAGAAGTTAAAGTGTGGGACTGGGAAACTCTAGACTATTATAGTGTAGACTTTATTGAAACTCCAGATGGTAAGATTAGTTTTTCAGTAGATACTTTTCAAAGGGAGACTATTAATGAATCTTGAAATTGAGAGTCTTTTGTTCAAACAAGTAACTAAACCCAAAAATCATCTTATGACCAAGATAATTAATGTTTGGGAACATAGATATAGAATTAATGTTTACACAGAAATTGAAGAAGATAATCTAACTAAAAGAAAAATTCATAGTAGTTATTTTTGTCATTATGTTCCGGGTAAACTAACTATCGTGGATGGGCTAAAGAAAACCTCTTGACACGCTCGATAACTGTTGTATACTTAGATCATCAACCAACACAACAACACTGGAGACTACAATGAAAGGTCGTAAAACCTGTCCCTCTTGCGGTTCTATGGAAAATGGCCCACGCTCATACGTTTGCAAAAACAAAAATTGCAATCATGTTTTTTCTTTTAAGATGACCAACAAAGAGAAAAGAACACTTAAAGTTGTGAAAGACTTTGATTGGAAACAACTTGAAAAGGGTGACAAAATCAAGGTTGGTGGAGGCCCATATTTTCTTCATGGTGGAGAATTGATTCCTATGGGTTATCGTGGTAAATTTATTGTAGAGAGAGTTGATAGTAAGGGTATTCATGCTTGGGGTTTGGATAAGAATGCCGGATTTGCTCATATTTATATGGGAGAAGACTATCAAAATCCCGAAACCCTAGTGTGGAAAGTTAAGCATAAGATTCTGAAACTCAAAAAGAAAGAAATTCAAAATGCTTAACCAAACTCAAAAAGACCAGTTTAACAGATTGTTGGATTATAGAGATGAAATTTCTGGAGCATTATTTCATATAGAAAGAATTCTAAAAACTTATTTTCCAGAAGAGTTTGACCTCGCATATCAACATTATATTCCGCAAATAAGCACAGCCTTATCTGAGGATAATAGATGGTTGTCTAGAGGAGAATTCAATATGCAGGATACTATAGATTGTATTATGGATAAAATGAATAGAGAAGATAATTCTGGTGTATCTAAATTTATCAAATAATTGGAGTATATTATGCAAGAAGAAGTTTATGCTATTACTGATCTTAATGGTTATACTCTTCAAATAAGAGAGGCTGCCGCTAATAATCTAACAGAAAATGGGGCTAGTAATGATGATCTAGATAGTTATATTAGTATTGGTCAAATGATTAATTTGGTTAAAAATAAGTGTTTGGGGCTAGATGATAATAGTAGACCCATGCTTAACGAAACTGTTAATCGACAAATTTTTGAAGAAGTAAGTGTTTGGATTCATAATGTTGGACTGGCTAAACTTGCGGCACAAGATTTGGTAGAGTGTGCTTGGGATGATGAAATTAACGAAATGGTTTTTTGGCACAAGGAGATTCCAAAAAATGATAAATCTAAACCCAAACGAAAAAGAAAAAATCTATAATAGAATCTCTGATATAAAAGAAGAAATATGGGAAGCAAGATCCTACATTAGTTCTGATATATGTTTACGCTGTGGCGAAATGTATTCTAAGATAGCGGTGTTAGAACAAGAACTAAAAATATTACAAAGAAAATTGGAAAAAGATGAACGTGCTTGATTGTCTTAAAGATTTGGCTATTCCAGATATTGCTAATTATTGTCATAGTAATAGTATTCCCTCTAGTGTGGCGATGATTAATATTGGGGGCGATTTTAATCTTAGTACAATGATTCGTAATGCAAACTTTTTTGGATTTAGAAGCGTACATTATGTGGGTAAAAAGAAGTGGGATAAAAGAGGCAGCGTAGGAACTCATCACTATACTCCAATGTATCATCATAAAGATGAAGAATCTTTTCTTTTGCAACTTTCTGGACGAACAATTATTGCGATTGAAAATAATATTCCAGAGTACGAGGATAAAACAGTGAATCTTTTCAACTTTGATTTTTCTGATAGCAATCAACCTATCTTTGTATTTGGTGAAGAAAATAAAGGGTTGTCGAACCTAATTTTAGATAGATCAAATGTAGTTTTGACTATTCCTAATTATGGAAGTGTTCGTTCATTAAATGTTGGAACTACTAGTGGTATTGTTATGAGTATTTATAGAAATTTCATAGAGTCTAGAAAATGAAAACTATTATTGCTGGAGGAAGAGATTACTATTTGAACGACGAAGATATACTAAAGTTAGATGAACTAGTAAGCAACATTTCTCAAGTAGTTAGTGGAGCAGCAAGAGGGGTTGATTCCTGTGGAGAATTATGGGCTAGAAAAAATCATATTTCAATTAAAATATTTCCTGCTGATTGGAAAACTTATGGTAAAAAAGCAGGATACTTACGAAACAAACAAATGGCAGAATATGCTGATGGTTGCGTTTTATTCACTGGAGGAAAAGGAACTCAAATGATGTTTGATTTAGCCAAAGAATACAACTTGAAAATTTGGGATTTTAGACTCAAGAGTTGACAGGATCGGTTGATAAGGTACAATACAGCACAGACAAGAAATTCCCCAAGCGGAAACCGATTGGCAACGTACTCTTATAAGGTACTTACGCTGGGTTTAACTCCCAGGCTTGGGACTTTTATGAATCACTTCTTGACAAAGTTTAATGAATTCATCATAAGACAAATTGCTCTTTGCTTGGTTTGCTTCTTTACACGCTATTTGACAATTTGATAAATCGTTTGAACCACCTTTACTAACTGGAACGATGTGATCTAAATGATATGATCGTCCATCAGATAAATCTATAGGTCTACCAGTTAAATAGCAGGTTGGATTATCTCCAATTTTATCTACTAAGTCCTGTAAAGAAAATTTTTGCTTTACCTTTTTTGTTTTTCTGTTCATACTAAAAAAACTCAATTTAATTTGTAAAATTTTGCGAACATTACGATGATCTTTTTCATATATAATTTCTGTTTTTTGTTTGTATTTAAAATTTTCTATTTTATTTCTTAGTATATTAGACGATCTACGCCTTCGCCTACGCAAATCGTTCTTCTTTTTTTGTCCTTTACCACAATGATAACTAATTGTTGCTTTTGAACACTTTAATTTCTTTTGGATATCGTTATAAGATAAGCCTTTTTTACGAAGATTTAAGATTTTATCTTTCATCTGAATCGAACCCCTTACCATATAATACACAATAATTATAAGAATGCAAGATAATTTTTTTTATGATACCTATTGACTTTTCCAATTCACAGTGTATAATAAAACATACGGGGGTGAAATGTATCGATTGGATGATAGAGATTATATTAGCAAGTAGTGGTTGGTAGACAGGCCACTTTAAAAGTCTGCCAAATGCTGTAACTGGCAAAACTCAGTTAGCTCTTGCTGCCTGATTAAAAGGTAGCACGATTTGAGGAGGCGATGAAGGTAGCGTCCAAAAAATCGTTGTTAAATCCTTCGGCTGTTAGAATAACCAACGGGTTCTAACCTAAGATTAGTTGGTACAGAAAAGTAAATGTTGTTTGTTCTTTAACTTTTCTTAAAATTTATGAACAAAATAAACTTGTAGAAAGTATAGTTAAAATTATCGCAAGACTTGGCTTCGCCGCCAACACCTCCACTTAATAAAGAAAGGATTGAATTATGACCCCAGAAAATTTTGTTTATTGGTTGCAAGGATTTTTTGAACTAATAGAACATGATCCCATAGGTAATTATCATCTGTTCAAGTTCAAATTATTAAAGATCACTTAAGTTTAGTTCTTGATAAAAAAACTCTTGTTTATTCACTAGATCACATTCATATCTCGCCAAGTTGTTGATAATGAGAAAAATTTGTACCTACTGTGGCAAACGAAAAAATCTCAAAAGTTTTCCCAAGCACAGTATGTACAAAGATAATCTTGATAGTAGATGCAGACAGTGTGTTAAAAAACATTCTAAAATAAGAAGTAAACTTCATAAAGTAGCACCACCAAAACCGGATGTTTGTGAACTTTGTGGAAAAGTACCTTATCAATGGGCATTAGATCATGATCATAGTGATGATACTTTTAGAGGGTGGCTTTGTAAGAGTTGTAACGAAGGTCTAGGTAAACTTGGGGATAACTTAGATGGTATCGTTAAAGCAATGAATTATTTCTTATCCAGAAAGAATAAATAATGTCTAGACACTCATCATTACCATTTCATCTATATGTCAAGATAAACAATAAATATCTTGGAAGTAATATGCCAAATGGTTATACTAATGGTATTTGGCATGGAGTATTTGGCAGAATGAATCAGGTTTTATTCTGTCATGTACTATTAGAAAGTGGGGCAAATTGGAGCGGACTGCCCATACATGGAATTTCAACATCAGAAGATTTTTCTTATGACTATCAAGAATTGATGCCTTGGTCAACTATGGGTGAAAATATAGAAGCCGTATATATGGAATATCTTGAAGGGATGAGGTGTTATACAAGAGAAGTTATAAAAACTGGTGCTAGACATACTGGAATAATAATAGACTGGACTGATGGATTTAGTAGATACCCTCAAGAGCATAAACCCTTAAATCTGATAGAATTAATTAATGGACAATTCGCATTATATCCTAATAATTATTTAGAATTTGAAGATAAACACTTTGTATCCGATTATGCAAAGCAAAATCTAAAGTTTTATAAACGAGAAGAAAAACTGTACTGGGGAGATTAATGCTAATAGTAAAAACAAAAATAGATAAAAGTACAATAGCCGGGATTGGATTATTTGCAGATCAAGATATATCAAAAGATGATGTTATATGGAAAATGACAAGCATTTCAGTGCTAAAAATTAGTCAGAAGGATTATAATAATTTGTCTATAGTAGAACAAAATTTTATACAAGAAAAAGATTACTATTGGCTAGATAAAGATAATAACTATATGATTCCAATTGATGATAGTAGATTTATAAATCATTCTGTTAATCCCAACATTATTGATTTAGATGATAATACCTGTATTGCTTCCCAAAATATTAAACAAGGGGAGGAATTGACTATAGACTATAAAACATTGGTTCCTAAAGAAAATTGGCAAGATTATTATTCTGCTGAGACTACAGACACTTGACAGACACTATTGAATAGGGTATACTACGCTAAACACAGGAGAAAAAAGAATGATTCACGATTTTGATTATGTTTGGGGAATGGTTCGTGATCTTAGGGCCACAAGTAGCACCAAAGATAAAGAAGGTATTATCCTTGATTATTGTGGACACAACACAGCATCAGCAAATTTTGCTAAAAATATTCTTCGATATACTTACCATCCTCTTTGGCAATACAATATTACAAGCGACAATCTAAAGAAGAAAAATCATCTTGTCTCACGAAAGAACGAATACAATAATTTCTTTGATCTTCTCGACGATCTAAAGAGTCGCAAAATTACTGGTCATGATGCTATTGCGGCGGTAAATAGTTTTATTGAACATAATGATGAGTATGAGGAACTTATTCATTGTGTTATTGACAAGGACTTAAAAACCAGGGCGGGCGATAAGATCTTAAATAAAGCAATACCAAACTTGATTCCAGAGTTTAGTGTGGCTTTGGCCGATAAATTTGACCCCAATATTGTGGATTGGGAAGATGGCTGGTTTGTCTCACGCAAACTAGACGGGTGTGTTGATTATAATACCATTGTAGAGTTTGATAATGGTGATCGTTTACCAGTAGGTTATGTAATAGACAATAAAATAGTAGGTAATGTTAAGTGTTATAATCATAAAAGTAAAAAAATAGAGTATAAGCCTATTATAAATCATATGAAAAATTTGCACGACATTTCTGAAACTAAACCTACACAATGGTATAAAATTACATTAGAAAATGGAGTCATTCTTAATATCACTGGCAACGACACAGTATATGTTCCTAAATTAAAATGCTATCGTCGTGTAGATGAATTGAACGGAAACGAAGAAATTCTTTTTAGCAATTAAATTTTCCATCTAGTTTTCTCGATATTGGTGTATTAAATACTAACGAGGAGATTATGATGAAATGTAAATATTGTAATAAAACTGGGTTAAAAACCAAAAAACAATTATACGGACATCAAGCAAAATGTGAGGAGTATAATAAATATATATCTTGCTATAGAAATAATATCCTAACAAAAAAATATTTGACTAAACATATTATTAAATTTAAGCGTTCATGTTATTCTCTAGAAATAGAATTAAATGATCCAAAAATAAAAACAAGACACATAATTGAAAGATGTAAAAAATTAGGAATTAAGACTCAGACAATTAAAGAGGCTATGAATAATCCCATTACAAAGCGTCAGAGGGAGGAAACAAATATCAAAAAATACGGATATAAAAACGCTTTTCAATCCCCAACAACCAAAAAAACATTAGAGAAAAAATACGGAAAGGGTATTACCAATATTTTTCAAGTTGAGTCTATTAAGCAAAAGAGTAGACAGACAATGATAAAAAAATATGGAATTGAAAATTCAGTTGATTTACCAAGTTACAGAAGAAATAATGGTAAAAAATCTATACCACATAAAAGAATAGAGACTATATTAGATAAATATAATATAATTTATATTAGCGAAAACACAGAAGACATAAATTTTAATAGATATAATAAAAGTTTAAAAAGAAAATATAATCCTAGACCAGATATAATTATTGAAAATAAAAAAATTATTATTGAAATTTACGGAGATACATTTCACGCTAATCCTAAAACATATAAACCAAATGATATTATTATAACATGGGATGGGGAATTGTGCGCTAAAGATATTTGGAAAAAAGACAAAATTCGTGTTAATCATTTGAAAAGTTTTGGTTATAAGATATACTGTTTTTGGGTATCAGATATACAAAAAGACATAGGAAAAATTGAAAGGAAATTATGCAAAATATTAAAATTAAATCAATAGAAAAAATTGAATCAAAAGATAAATACGAACTAGAAGTTGCTGATAATGCTAATTTTTTTGCTAATGGTATACTCAAACATAATTGTAGGCTTATTGCCATAGTAGACAACGATGGAAACTCTTCTTTTTATTCTAGAACAGGTAAGACGTTTGATACTTTAGATGTTGTTGCTGGTGGAATTAAAGATCTTGGAATTAAGAATGTTGTATTTGATGGAGAATTATGTCTTATAGATGATAATGGTAATGAAGATTTTCAGGGCGTTATGAAAGAAATTCGTAAGAAAGATCATACCTTAGAGAATCCCTCCTATAAGATCTTTGATATGATTAGTCACGACGAATTCTATAGTAAAAAGGGAGATAAAAATAAACCTTATAGTATTCGCTATTCTAATCTTAATGAAGTAATGAAAAAAAATACCTGTAAGTGTTTGAGTGTTCTTGAACACGAAAAAGTTACTTGTGATGATGATTTTAATGAATGGTCCGGTAAGGCTAATACCAATAATTGGGAGGGTATTATGTTTAGGGCTGATGCTCCATACAAAGGTAAAAGAAGTAAAGACTTATTGAAGTATAAGAGTTTTTATGATGGTGAATATGAAGTGGTTCAGATTACAACCGGACCATTTAGATATGTGAAGGATGGTAGAGAACATGAGGAAACCATGTTATCTAATGCGATAATTGTACATAAAGGATATACTGTTGATGTTGGTAGTGGTTTCACTATCAAACAACGTCAAGAGTTTTATCAAGATCCTACTAAAATTTTAGGTAAGCAAATTTTGGTTCAGTATTTTGAAGAGACTGAGAACCAAGATGGTGGAAAATCACTAAGATTTCCTACTTTTAAGTATCTTTATGGAGAAAAAAGAGATACTTGATTATTTAAAATATTAATTATATCCTTAGATAGAGCATACTATGCTTCAAATTTATAAAGATCCACACTATGTTAGTGAGTTTTCTATATATTCTGAAAGACATAATGGTACTAACTTTTTACAATCTTCTATAGAACAATCTTTTAATCTTAAGTTTACATCTTTTTATGGTGGAAAACACTGGATGGGATATGCTGATCCTGACAAGATTAAATATGGTGCTAGAAATGTTTTATTTTTTGGAATAGTAAGGCATCCTTATGATTGGATATACGCTTTTTATAATATGCCACACCATGTTCCCAAACATATTAAAAGTAACAGATTCTCATTTTTATCCTCTGAATGGTATTCTGTAAATAATAATAAGCAAGAAATTATGCACGACAGAAACTTTCTAACTAATGAAAGATATAAAAATATTTTTGAATTAAGATCCACAAAAATAAGATATTTAGTTGAAACTATGCCTCTTATTTCTTCTAACTATGTTCTAGTAACTTATGAGTATTTTACAAAATATTATGACAAATTTTTACAGAACGTATCCGACAGATATAAATTAATTAGGAAAAAGAACAACTTACAAGCGATAATTAAAGAACCCATTACTATTCTAGATCATAATATTAAATCTATTATTGACTCTAACATAGATTGGAATTTAGAGTCTGTGTTTGGATACTGCGCTAGATAATTAATAAATTTCTCTTTCTTTGCGAGGTTTCACTCTAAAGATAGTAAAAACCAATTTTTCTAAATAATACCAAAAATTTAATTTGTTTAGCACAGGATTAACTACCATTGTCATTACACAATAGTTAGTGTCATAAGGTCTTTTGTGATGCAAAGCATGGCACTTCTTATTCTGCAAAATATTATAGTTTTGTAAAAATCTAATAAATTTATTAGTTTTAGTGTGTTCCCAACAATGTATTTCATTACTTTGAGAGGCACATATAAAAACTAAACTTAAAAAATAATAACCAACCATATAACAACCTATAGATAATAATAAAGTTGGAACTAAAGTTGTCCAATTTCTAGTCCAATAATTTCCCTTACAAAAAGACATTGGCTCTTTATGATGTCGAATATTAGGTTCTATAACATATTTACCCAATATAAACCAATTTGGATTTCCATATCTATCTTCCCACCAATGAAATATTCCTGTTAATAAGTCTGCAACTAATATGGCCAATAATATGTATAAAACAATAGTCATATTTAATCTCTGTATTAAAAAAACTACAATATATTATACACTTAATCAGAAAGATTAAAGTTTATCTATTGACAAGGCGATACTAGAGTGTAGAATGACCACACACAACGAGGAGACTAACATGACAGATAATATTGTGATTAAAGAGCCGATTGTAATGAATACGACCAAAGCGGACGAATTTTTTAAGAACTTTCCTAGAGATAAGGTTGTGAGTTATAAGGAATACTGGGAAAGTGTTCGCCCTCAAAATAATGATGATATTTTTCGTAGGTATCTTTTTAGTTTCATGAGCGTACATACCACTTGGAAAAGTAATGTAGCGGGATATAACGCGGTTAAAGATTTTAACAGTTGGATTGATAATAAGGATCTTCTTAAGGAGAAAATTAAGAATAGCGGAGTTGGACTTCACAACAATCGAACAGAATATATTTGGGATTTCAAAGATAAGTTTTGGGCAAATCCTAAAGATTATATTATCTCTACTAAAAAGTATCATGTTAAGAAAAGAGATAGTATTATTGATAAAATTCGTGGACTAGGGGCGGCTAAAATTTCTTTTAGTTGTGAAATGCAAAATCCTAATGAGTGTAGGGTTTTTTGTGGAGATACTCATATGCTAGAACTTTATGGTATGAAAACTCTTAACTATCAAACTAAAAATGGTTTCGCCCTATATAAGAAAATGGAACGTCATTGGTCAGTAATGTGTGGTAAAATTGGTATTCCTTGTTATATTGCACGATGTATTTTTTGGGATAACAAACAAAATAAGACTGATTCTAGATACTGGTCATTTATTTTGGAGAATTAACATGAGTCAAAACGGAAAAGGAGATAAACAGCGTCCTAAAAGTGTAGATTATAATACGTGGATTAATAATTATAATCGTATTTTTAGAAAGGGCAAGAATGTCGAAACTAACAAAAAGTCAAAAAAATAAAATAGTTTTTGGAATTTGTGGAGGAATCTCAGAATATTCTGGAATAGACGCTTCTTTAGTTAGAATCTTATTTATTTTGGGTTCAATCTTTAGTGGCAGTTTGCTATTATGGATATATTTAATTTTAGTTTTTATCGTACCAAAGGAATAAAATATGATAAACTTAGATAAACTAATAGAATTACACAATCAACAAAGAAAAAAAACATTATTTTGGTCAATACCGTTCTTAATTCAAGATATTAAGTTAACAAATTATGCTCAAGAGTGGAGCGACTACATGGCAAGAAAGAACGATTTAAAACATGGAGATTTGAAAGATATAATCTCTTTGGGTTTTAATTCTGTTGGAGAAAATATAGCAGCAGGCCAGAGAACAGAAGAAAAGGTCATGGAGAGTTGGATGAAAAGTACTGGGCATAAAAAAAATATCATGAACAAAAAGTTTACACTTATTGGATGTGGATATTCTTTGTCAAAACATTCGGTTCCTTATTGGTGTGTTTGTTTTGGTTCTGTTAAATCGTAAAAAAGTAAAGAACCCTATTGACAATGCCGATACACAGGATATGATAGTATACAACACGGGCAGGTGAGGTCGCGTGACCAAAACCGTGAAGTTGGAAGTTTAAATTTGGAGGTTGATTATTATGGCTGAAGTTACTAATGTTGAGAAGCAGAGTCGTGTTCGTTGCAGCGACGAGAGTTTTCTAGAGGCTGTTTATTCTAGCAAGACTTATGCTGAGATTGCTAGCAAGACAGGCCAGAAGGTTGCTAGTACGATGGCTCGTTTTGCTCGTACTAAAAAGGCTCTGGCAGAAAAGGGTATCGAACTACCCAATATGGAAAGGGCAAAGCCCGCTAAGACAGTTGATAATGTCGAGGCTATGGCAGAGTTTGTTCGTCGCCTCAAGAGCCACGATAACGGTTGAGAGTCGATATTTAAAACTATGGTAGTCGATTACAACAGTTATAATGCTTGAGAGTCAAACATAATCAACCTCAAACTACTAATTGTTGTAGTCGATTACTTTAATGCCCCTATGGTGAAATTGGCAAACACAACAGACTTTTTTATATATAATAGAGTGCTTAAGGAGAAATCTTTAAAGTAGAACCTGTCAAAGTCGGTGAAGGCTTTAAAATGCTAATACCGAACCAAGCCTAATTTATTAGGAAGGCGTAGAGACTTGACGGCAGGAACCTAAAACGAAAGTTATGGTTAAGGTAAAGTCCAGACCACAAACAGAAATGGTAGTGAAAACTATAGTGGTAAGAAAATCTGTTGCCCGTAAGGGCTTGTCGGTTCAAGTCCGACTGGGGGCATTTAAATTCTTATCGATAATAATACCAAAACCTTTTAGAAAATAAGGAAAAATAATGACCAAAAATAATGTTCTAGAATTTTACAATATTGGAACCCAGGTTAAACTTGAAAAAGATATTCAAGGTACTATAACTAGTGTGACTATTGGGCCAAACAACACTATATCGTATACTTGTGGGTGGTGGAATGGAAGATCTTATTGTACGGAAACTTTTATACAAGAGCAAATAGAAGCAATTGTAACCACAGAAAAAACTAGAATAGGATTCGTCTGAACATGAACGAACATTCTGACCCCATATCTTTTCTTATTGAATTTGCTTGGGCAAATGGTGCTGATCGTTTTGTGGTTAATAATGCAAAAGATCAACTTAAAAAACTACAAGAAGATGGTAAAAACTCTGAAAGATGGTATAGTTGTGAAAAGGATCTTCATAAAATTCGAGAGATATTTAATTATCCAGTAGCATACGGAAAAATTAATGATAGAAATGATCTTTATGATCTTAGAATTATGAATAATCCTCATGAAGATCAAACTAAAATAGTTCCTTTATACTCTAACAGGGAAGAATTTTTAACTGGAGATTGGAAGGGATACAATCACGATGGTAAGTTTGCCAAATAAGTTTTATAGGGGAGTTGTTTATAGCGACCCAGATTTTAAACATCCTAATTTTAGGTTCGTTATTGTTGATACGGTAAAAGAAGTTCAAGATGAAGAGGGAGAATATTATTTAGATATCTTCCATGATCTCACAGAATTTCTTATGCACGATCATGCTCTACAGAATGTTTTTTATGGGATTTATGGATCCTATTGGATAGATATTCCAAAAGGCCCAATCAAACTGGGAGAAACCTCTGACCTAAAAGAAGCAATTCATATTGCTCAAGAAATTATGGGATCACAAATTGTTGATAAAACTTATGATTAACCCTGACTATCTCATAGATTATAGTGATTGGTTTGATGAGGGCGGATATTGTCAGGTTTATCCAATAAAAGATAAAAAAGATTTGGTGTTCAAAGAGTTTCGCAACAAGAAAAAAGCCCAAGAGTCTTACAAATATCATAAAAAATTAGCTAAGTTTGATCTTGCACCAAAAATATATACTAAAATTTGTAAACTAGAATTTGCCCCTGAGAATGATCTTTATCAACCAGACCCTAGTGATTGGGGATATGTTACAGAATTAGCAAAAACTTATAAGAGTAATACTAAAATTAGTATGAAAGATATTCAACTTTTAGTAGATGAAATTTATAGTAAAACCGGCTTAAAATTTTGGGATTGTCATTGGTATAATGTTGGTTTAGTAAAAAGAGGAAAGAAAAAGAAAGTGGTTTGTATAGATACTGGGAAAGAAAGTTTTGATGGAAATAGTAATGCTTGGTTAAATACTAACCCTGGCCCAAGATGCAGTTATTGTGAAACATACGAATGTAAATGTGAGGAGTATTAAATGCCGTATATTAAAGAAGAGAATAGATACCAATTAGATGGATGTATAGAAGATATGATGCGTTGTTTGAGAGGTAATGTTGATCCAAATATAGACAACCCATATTCAAATCCATATAAAGAAAAATTAACTAATGAGGAGTTTTTAACTATATGTGGTGATATAAATTATTGTTTTTCTCGTATTATTTCTGGAGTTATGGGGGATATTAGTTATCCTAAAATTGCTATTGTCACTGGTGTATTAGAAAACATAAAGCAAGAGTTCTATAGAAGAGTGGCTGAAAATTACGAAAATATTAAAAAGCTCCAGAATGGAGATATACCAGAATATAAAAAACTTAGTTAGGAGCATATTATGCCTAAAGATTTAGATGATATTTACAAAAAAATCGACCAATCTCATAAAGAACTTTCTAAAAATATTATATCGGTAGAAAAAGATAATAATAAAATAATTAAAGAAGTTAATGAGATAAAAAAAGAAATTAAAGAAATATCAATCAAAATTGATATTATGTTAGAAATCTTAAATAGTTTTACTATAATGTTAGAAGAAGAAGAGGATAACGAAGACGAAGATTACGATTTCGATAATGACAGTGATGAAACTTGGGTTCCAAAAGAGGATGATTTTTGGGAAGATGATAACAACGAATCAGTTTGATATAAATATTGCTTTACTAATTTTTATTACATATTTTATTTTGGATATGTTCTATGCTTATTATATTCTTTGCATAGAATCTCGTCAAAATTTAATGTCATCTTTAATGGCGGGAATGATAACATCCTTATCAGCATTTGGTGTTGTAACTTTTAGTAAAAATACTTTGTATATTATTCCGTTATTTTTAGGAGCATTTGCTGGAACTTATTTTACTATGAAGTTAAAGGAAATCTTGCAATCCAGAAAGCGTAAGGTTGACAACAGGGAATGACGATGTATACTTGGGGCATCACACAGGAAACCTTGGAGAACAAAGATGAAACTCGCGGATCGAACGGTTGAAGTTCATAGTGTTGGTATTAATAGCACTAATCAGTTTACGATTAGTCAAAGTGCAAAAATGTTCAAGATCTTGTCAGATTCTCTATATTCTGACAAAGTACAAGCACCTATTCGTGAACTTGCTACCAACGCTTATGATAGTCATGTTAGTGCTGGTAATAAGAATCCATTTAAGGTAACTCTACCAACTGCCGCTAATCCTAATTTTGTGGTTCGCGATTATGGTACTGGCTTGTCTCAAGAAGATATGCAGAGTTTGTATACAACTTATGGCGCAAGTAATAAGAACGACAGTAATGATTTTGTTGGTTGTCTTGGACTAGGAAGCAAAAGTCCTTTTGCATATACCAAAAGTTTTACTGCCACCTCTTATTTTAATGGTACTCAATATACTTATATTGCTGCTATCGATGAAGCCGGTGTGCCTAATCTAAATCTTATTCATAGTGTTGAAACTAATGAGCCTAATGGTCTTGAAGTTAGTTTTGCTGTTAAGCAATATGATTTTCCAGAGTTTAGTCAGAAGGCTGTTAGGGTTTTTCATTACTTTAAGCATAAGCCTATTATCGAGGGTGGCGTTCATTGGGATTTTAATAAAGAAGAATATAGCCAGCGTAACGTTGTTATCGATGGTGATGGTTGGAGAGTTTGTAGACTCAACAACGACAATATGAAGTTTCCCAATAATCATCATCGTATCCAGAGTGGCGTTATTGCTATCATGGGCAATATTGCTTATCCGGTCGAAGTTTCTCATCTTATTGGTGATGAAAAGAGTGAAACCCCAGATCATATTGCCAAGTGGAATAGAGCCTTTAATAAGGCTGATATTGCTTCTTGGAAAAGTTTTGTTAGCGAGATCATTAATCAGGGTCTTTATCTAGAACTTGATTTTGGTATTGGTGAACTCGAAATGGAAGTAAACAGAGAAGGTTTGCAGTATACTAAAAGTGTAGTCAAAACCTTGCGTGAAAAGACACAAGATATCTTTGTAGAGTTGAAGAAGAATTTTAGTGACAAGATCGCTACTGCTAAAACCAAGGTGGAAGCAATCCAGACATATTATCAGATGAATGATCTTGCTGGTGGTTGGGGTGTGGGAGCATCTTGGACTGATAGTAATGGTAAAATTCATAATATTAGTTCTGGTCAAGATCTTGAATACAAACTAGAAAAAGAAGAAAATCTTTATGTCTTCAATTATCGTACAGCAGGATATCGTTCTAGAAGAATGATTTATCTTACTAATACTATTCATCATGATACTCTTACTGGCAAAGGGTATAACTATTGGAATAGTAGTGGCAAGAAGAATGGCGATATGAAGTTTTTCTGGTGTGATATTGCGGCAACAGAAACAGCTAAGAAGATTGTAACTAAATATTGCAATACTAATGATTGTTTTGCATATCTTATGGTTAATACAAAGGATCACGCTAATGTGAGTAATGGTTTTAGCGATCTAATCAAGGATGTTGGAGAATCTAACATTCTTAATGTGTCTGATTATCGCGATCTTATTAAGAGTACCTCAAAGAGTCGTGCTAGTAAGGGGACTAAGGGTAGTGTTAGTGATCAAGAAATCTTTTTGATTATTGGGGACGCTAAAGACACAAAGACTCTTAATTATGACTACAACGATGCTACTTATATGAAGAGTCTTAGTCAGACAAGGTTAGATGATCTTGAGGATGAGGATGAGATTATTTATCTTCCCATCGTTAGATATGCTGTGGAAACCTCCAGTAATTATCCAGAAATTAATAAACTTTACGGACACAAAGATTTTCTAATCGAAAATAAGATAATTGATGATACCAACATTTACGCTATTAAGAAAAGTGTTGTGGATCGTTTAAAGAAGGATGGGTACAACCTTGTAGATTTTAATACTTGGTTCAAGAAGCGACTACAGAAACTGAATGATACCAAGTTTAAGGATATCTACCAGTTCAACGAACTTGTGCAAAAATGTAAGAATGAATATAATAGTGACGACAAGATATCTAAGAATTACAGAGAGGGTTATCTAGATAGACAGTTCCTTTTCCATATCTTGAATATCTTTGGTTTGGATTATGAGAAATATATTACTAAGCGTAGCGTTGTGGATACTCTGAATAGTCTAATGATTGTGGAGTTCTTTGCTGATACTATTCGTCGTAATACCTTTGATATTAGCAGATTCAAGAAAGATGATTACTATACTCATATGACAAAGTTGTTGCATGACTTTGGTATCAATGGTCTTGATAGTAGTAAGATTAAAGAGGCTAATATACTATATAATAATATCAACGCTATGTTGTTGAGTTTCTATAAAGAGAATAGTATTTCTGAATACACCAAGATTTTTAAGCCATCAGCTAATGGTCAATATGATTGTCCGAAAATGGCTGGTCTGAGAAAAATTATTAAAACAGAGGTTGACAACAACCCGATGATGAAGTATATTATGTGTATCCATCCGGTATCAGGCAATTTGAGAGAATTGCGCAGTGTTAATCCTCTCAGGCAACTGGATACTGAAAACTATTATGGTAGATCTGATGATCGCTGGCTTAATAGAATGGATGATAGTAAGGTTGAAGAGTTGCGATTGTCGTTTGGTAAAATTGTTGGTTGATTTATTCACAGGTAACTTTAACAGGAGATTTAATTATGTCAGTTCCTTTTATGTTTGTTGATGGTAATCTTACGTTGGTTCTTAACAATAAGACCTATCAGGTTTTGCCGGATCATATTAACTACAAGATGATTATGGAGAAGTTGCCAACAGCGACCTCTGATGAACTTCTTGAAGTTGTTGATGTAGAAAAGGCTGTGGCTACTTTTAGTGATGGTCTTGTTGAGATTAAGGATGGTCAAGTCACCTATGAGGGTGAGGTTGTTCATGGTAGTATCAGCAAGCGTATTCTGGAGTTTATGAGCAAGGGATTACCTTTTCAGCCTCTTGTTAATTTTCTCAATAATTTGATGGATAATCCTAGTATGCAGAGTCAGAAGGAACTCTATGATTTCCTTGAGCATGAGCATCTGCCTATTACTGAGGATGGGTATTTCCTTGCTTATAAGGCAGTTAGGAATGATTACAAGGATAAGTATCGTGGAGCATTTGATAATAGTGTTGGCAAGATTTGCAAAATGCAAAGAGCCAAGGTTGATGATGATCGTGCTAGGGGTTGTTCTGATGGACTTCATGCTGGTGCATTGAATTATGTTGCTGGTTATGGGTCTGTGGAAAGTGGTGATCGTATCGTGATCGTTAAGATTAATCCGCGTGATGTTGTGAGTGTTCCTAGTGATTGTAACTGTGAGAAACTTCGCACTTGCCAATATGAAGTTGTTGGAGAGTATCAAGGCGAACTAGTCAAGCCTCTTTATTCGGCTAACTTTTCTGAAGATGAATATGCTGATTATGAGGATGATGAAGATTATGATCTCGACAGTGAATACTGGGATCAGTTTGATGATGACGAGGACGATTATGAAGATGAGGATGATATGGAGGAAGATGACCAGTGGGGTTTGCCTCCTAGCAAGTATTGATTAAGGCTAAAGGAATAGTCTGGGGGCTGGACTAGTTAGTGCTAAGTCTTAGGGTTCGATTCCCTAATTCCTTTTATATTGACTATGACGGTAGAGGTTACTTTCCCAATATAGGTTTTTTACAGGAAATGGTGAAATATGTTTAGTGACGATCTTGGTTTTAACCCTTTTGATAAGAATAATTATAATGCTCCTGCTGTGGGGCTGAGAAATAAATTTCTCGACTCTTTTGGAATTAATCACATATTCTGCTACAATGGAGATCCTCGCAAGAAGATTAGTAGCATGAGTCACACAGGATTTTTGGACGATGCTCTTACTGCTAATTTAGAGAAAAGTTCTGATGTTTACTTCTATATCAATGGTGGTCGTAAAATGTATGCGATCAATGAGTTCTCTTGTTGTTTTTGTGATATGGATGCTGGTCGTGACAATGAAGGTAAGTATTTTAAGCCCAGTATCGTAATGCAAAAGAAAAAACGGTTTCTTGATAAGATCAACAACTTTCCGGTACGTCCTAGTTGGGTAGTAGATACTCGTAACGGATATCAGTGCTACTGGATTTTTGATGATCATTCTCGTAAACTTGTAGGCAAAAACAAGACCTACTGGAACGGACTCCAAAAGAAACTGGTAAATTACTTTGGCGGAGATCCTCGTGCGATCAAGGCCAATCAGATTTATAGGGTTCCTTATACTTGGTGGCGTAAGTGCTGGGAAAAGAAGGCTCCTTACTTTACCAGTATTCTTCCTGGCTCAACTGGTCAAAAGATTCAAGTGGAGCAATTACAGTCCGCTCTTACTGGTCAGACCACAAATATTGTGATTGATCCGGCAAAGTGCAGCGATCAATGGCACAATGGTTATGCTAAGGCTTATAAGAAAGCAGACGCTAACGGACTACCAGTATCAGTTGATGTTGCTCAACAAATTCTTAGAGAGTTGACGAACAACAATTGTGGTCAAAAAAATACAACTGATAGTGTTAGTATAGTTTATGAAGGCGACGAGTTTCACCGCTGGAATTCCAATAACCAGCGATTCAACAAAGTTAATGGTGAACCAATGCCAGTTCAGCCGGTTTCTTGGGATGGCGACAAGGGCTGTTTAAATCTGACCCACCAGCAGACCAAACTTTTAAAAACGGTCGTGGAATACCTCAACCAAGCGTCCACAGCGTTGTATTTTAGCAACAACCGCTTCCTGAGTAGTGCGGCCAAAGACCTTGCTACTCAACTAGGTGATGAATTTTGCGTAGGATGAAATATGCACGATCCATATGATGAAGACGATGGGTATGATGATGATCAATATGATTATGACAACCAAAATATATGGTATTTCAAATTTGATGTTAGTCAAAATCCATCATTTTCTAAATGGATTCATGATATAGTCAATAATCTAATCAATCCCCTTGAAGATTCTATGATGAATCAATTAGATAAAATCTGGGGTCTTGAACACTTTTTCAATAAAAAAGAGTCGATGTTTCCTGTGAATAGTTGGAATCCCAATACTGCGAACGACAAGTTCCAGTATTTGGGATCCAATTATAATAAAGAACCAATATGGAAAAGTAAATATTGGATTAATAATCCTATAAATCAAGAGTATAAAAAACACTTACAGTCAAATGCTACACATTTTATTAAACAACCTAATTATTACAAAGGTTTGTTTGATATACTAAACTAAGAGGAAGTTATGTCCGAATCAGAATATTTTATTGTGCCAGATTTATCAAAATTTACAGATAAAGCAAGAGCTATAGTCTATAATAACTTTGGAAGTTGGAAGGATAGAACAGATCTAGATATTCTTATAGACGATGTTGCAAAAGAAGAAAAAGAAGAATTCGATAGAATATTGTCTCATCAAGAAAGTTTAGTTATTATTAAAGAAAATCTTAAAAGAGAAAGAAACAAAATAACAAAAAAAATTAGATATATTCTTAATGATGAAATATTTGCTGAAATAGTATATAAACTTAATGATAGAATGGTAAGTAATATTATGAGTAATTTAGTTCAAAAAGGATTGGTAGAAACTGCATTTGATACAGAATCCAATGAGTTCGTTTTCTGGGTAAAAAAAGATGAAGAAGAAAAACCAGAAACCGATTGATATTGATGCTCATTTTCAATATAAATGTCCAGATAAAAAATGTGGATTTGATCATTGGCTATCTTTAAAAGAAACTCAAACAAAAAACTTTAAAATTGTTTGTGATTGTGGTAATATCTTTAAGCCAAAACAAATCAAAAAACTAAAAATAGTATTCTATGATACAGAAATAACAGCTAAACCCGAACAAACTAAAGTTATAGAAAAATCTAAAATTCCTATTGATTTAAGGGACGCTTCTGTTAGACTGTTGGTTGATTATGGATTTACAAGTGAAGAAGCGTCTACTCTAGTAGAACAAGCATATTCTAAAAATCCTGTTACTAGCGGATCTTTATTGGTAAAGTATGTATTACAAAATTTGGAGGAATTAAATGTCAGCAATTAAAAGACCAACATCATTTGATAAAATTATTGGGCAAACTAGTGTTATTGATCGGTTAAAAATTTCCACGCTGGGATGTAAAAAAACCAACAGTGTGATGCCTCATGTTTTAATTGACGGGCCTCCTGGGCTGGGTAAAACGACCATAGCGGGTGCTATAGCCACGGAAATGGATGTAAATCTATATACAGCAAATGCGGCTAATTTACGCAGCGTTAAAAGCGTTTTGCCCTATTTGTTGAGAATGACTAAAAGATCAGTATTTTTTATCGACGAGATCCACAGACTACCCAAACTGGTTGAAGAATTCTTATATCCTGTTATGGAAGATTTCAAAATTAATATTATTTTAGAAAAAGAACCAGAAGAAATTGAAGTTCCAGCATTTACTCTAGTGGGAGCAACTACTAATTCTGGAACCTTAAGTCGTCCTTTTTATGATAGATTCACTATTAAAGAACATTTGACTTTTTATTCTGACGATGAACTAGCCAAACTAGCAGGATTGAACTCTGGTAGTCTAGGAATAGTCATATCACCTTCAGACCTTTTGGAAATTGCTAAAAGAAGCAAAGGTACTCCGCGAATTTTAAACGCTAGACTACAATGGTATCATAATTATGTTATGTGTCATGGAAATAATTGTAGTATTGATGATATATTCAATAGTCAAGGAATTGATAAAAATGGACTAGATGTGTATGATAATATGTATTTGGATATTCTAAAGAAAAATAAAGGTAATCCTTTGGGGTTAAAAGCCATTAGTTCGTTAACTGGAATAGCAATAGAAACTATTGAGAATAGCATCGAACCATATTTAGTCAGAAAAGGATTTGTACACAGAACTCAAAAAGGAAGGGTGATCGGCAATATATGATTAAATTTTTATCAGCTTTTATGATTTTTATATCATTATCAACATTAATTTATGCTAATGAAGGATTTATATTATCTTCCATAGAAGAAACTCTACAACTGTCTGAAGAAACAGGAAAGACCCCTCTTATAATTTTTGGTTCAGATGACTGTCGCTACTGCTTAAAGCTAAAAAAAGATCTACTGGATAACAAAATTCCAGAAATGGATCGTTATATTATATGTTATGTAAATATAAAAACCAATCCAGAGTATAAAAAAGAATACAAAATATCTCTTATTCCTGATAGTAAAATACTAGTAAATAAAGAGGTTAAATATTCAATGACTGGATATTCTTTAGAAAATTACAAAAAATGGTTAAAAAATGCTAAGTTTTGATGCTAAACTAGTTTTATTATTTGGCATCATTAATATTAATACTTTTCTTATAGGCTTTTTATTGGGTAAAAGCTTAAAAGGTTTAACTAATGAAAGTAACACACAGTCTTTCTTTAAACAACAACAAGCGGAACAAAAAATCAAAAATCAAATAACAATAGATGATAAAAAGGTTGTTTTAAACATTGATACTAATAAATTAGAAAAGAAGTATGATTCTCTTGGCGAAACTAAAACTTCATCAGAAGATATATCTGGAGCAGTAAACAAACTTAAAAATATGAAAAACTAAGAGGTATAACATGATCGGGATAGATGTTGGTACTAGCTTTATAGTAAAAGCCAAAGATAATGAGGGTCAAATAGAATACAAAGATTTTAGAGATGCCTTTTATGTTATCAAACCTACTACTCCAGTAGCAACTAAAATGATAGAAAAAGGATTAGCGAGCAAAACTTTTATTAAAGATAGTGACGGTTCATTTATCATATTAGGTAAAGATGCTATAGAAAAAGCTATAGAAAGAAATGATAACGCTAAAAGGCCAATGTATAAAGGAGTAGTTTCGGCAAAAGAAAAAGATGCTAAAAGAATTTTAGCCTTTATCTTAAAAGAAGTTGCTGGTAGTCCATCAGAACCAGGGGAAAAGTTAGTTTTCTGCGTTCCTGCTCAACCAGTAGATGTAGAAGACGAAGATTTTGATATTGGATATCATGAAGATGTCTTAAAATCAATTTTTACAGAATGTGGTTATGACGCTAGGGCTATTAATGAAGCAGAAGCAATTTGTTATGCAGAATTAGAGAATGATGATTATACTGGAATCTCTGTGTCGGCCGGGAGTGGTATGCAAAATATTTGTGTTATGTTAAACGGTGAGCCAACAGTTAAACTGTCTACTGTGCGTAGCGGGGATTGGATCGACAGAATGACCTCTATTGCAACAGGAGAAAAAGATACTGTTGTTCAAGCGGAAAAAGAAGCGGGCGGATTTGTTATAGGAGAAAATAATGATAATCCTATATTAGTAGCAGTAAGTTCTTATTATGAAAGACTAATTGATTATACCACTAAACAATTAGCGTTTGCCTTAACAGATCACAAAAGTTTACCGAAGTTTAAAGAACCTCTTAAGATAGTGGTTGCTGGAGGAACATCGTTAGCCAAAGGTTATGTAGAAACTTTTCATAAAAAACTAATAGAAAATAACTTTCCTCTACCAATAAAAGAGGTGGTTCATGCTAATGATCCTATTCATTCTGTAGCAAAAGGATGTTTAATAGCGGCTAAAGTCTTATAATTAGGTGTATATAAATAAGACGGACGATTTACTCAAATATTTGGAGGGGTAATATGTTCAAAAAAATCTTATTTATCATCTTATTTATTAATTTGTCGTCAAGTTTTGCAGGAACAATAGATCCAAATGTTCCAGATAGTAAATACGTCAATTATGCTAAAGATTTTCATTATGTTGGAAAAATATGCGGAAAATATGAGGATGATACAAAATTTTGTGCTTCTGCTGTAGCTATAGATGACCATCATATATTAACTGCTGCTCATGTTGTACAAAACAGTAAATCTTGTTCTGTTTATTTTAATGGTGAAAAATACTCGTTATCAATAGTAATAATTCATAAAGATTTTAATGAAAAACAATATGGAACAGCAGACATTGCAATAGGTTATTGTGAAGAATCTTTTAATTTAAAGTTCTATCCATCTTTGTATAATAAAAATGAAGAAGAAGTTGGAAAAGTATGTTGTATTGCTGGATATGGATTAACGGGAAATTTTAATACTGGAGCACATTGGTGGGACGACAAAAAACGAGCAGGATCAAATGTTATAGATTCTCTAGATAGCGATTTATTAATATGCAGCCCCTCTAAACCACAAGATAAAACTAGAACTTCGCTAGAATTTTTTATTGCTAGTGGAGATAGTGGAGGAGGTCTTTTTATTAATAATCAGTTAGCAGGAATTAATTCTTGTATTACTGCTATTGACAGATCTCCCAAAAGCAAGTATAATGAACAGTCAGGCCACACTAGGGTAAAAAAGTTTATATCTTGGATAGAGGAAAATAAAACTAAAAAATAAAATGAAAGACTTTGATAGTTTTGATAGAAAATCTTTTCGCAAAGAAAAATTAGACAGCAAAAAGAAAGATAAAAAATACTCTAGCGATTTTAATGAGGAACAAAGATTTAAAAAGCTTAATAAGCAAAATCTCAAAAAGAAACTAGAGGAAATGGAAGAAGAAGAAAAATGGGAAGATTGGACCGATGAAATATATTGAAGAAATTAAACCGGGAGATTGTTTTGAATATAAGAACAATCAGTATCTATTGACTTATGATTTTAAAACTAATGGTAATAGATTGTGCTATTCATTAAAGGATGGTTCTGGACAATGGTTGGAGTCTAACGTTATGGTGGAAGTATTCCCAATATATGGATTAGACTCTAACAATAATATATATCCTATTAAAGTTACGGAAAAAGGTCAGTAGTGTTCTATTTAAGATTAAAAAATTTTGCCAAGTCTTTATTTTGGCACATATATAGAGGATTTCCTAAAAGTGGAAATAAAGTTATACAATATAGATATAAAATATGTTTAGATTGTGATAAGTATAACAGTAAAGAAAAAGAATGCAGTGTTTGTGGATGTAATATATCAGATAAGAATATCTTTTTAAATAAATTGGCGTGGGCGGATCAAGAGTGTCCTTTAGGGAAATGGAACAAACATGAAACTTAAAGAAAATTATAATAATAAAATACTATATTCTAATGAAGATATTTTTGAAACTATAGAAAAAGTTCTACAAGAGAATAAAACCAACCTAATAGTAGTCCCGCATGTGTGCAACAATATTGGTGTTTTTGGTGGTGGATTTACCAAATATATTAATGATCACTATCCAATAGTCCAAGAGAATTTTTATCTTTTGGGCCAAAAAGCATCTTTAGGATACGTTCAATTTGTAACTGTAAATACTAACGGTAAAACTAACGGTAAAATAGTTTTTGCTAATATGATAGCCCAAAATGGAATTATTAGTAAAAAGAACAATAGACCATTAAATTATGCCGCTCTAGTTAAAACTATGATAGAGGTTAAAAAGTTTGTGGATATTGAAAATAAGAATAACGATATCGACAAAAGCTATATTCATGCTCCCAAATTTGGAAGTGGATTAGCTGGAGGAGAATGGAAGTTTATAGAAAAACTTATAGAAGATATTTGGACAAATAGCGTTGTTACGATTCACATACGCTAGACAACAGTTAAGGTATCTATGAATAATAAAGCGGTGTGTTTAATCTTTGATAAAAACTACATAAATCAAGGTAAACATGCAATTACATCGTGTCGTATTCATAATCCTGATTATACTATAGTTTTATTAACGGATGATATTAATTGTACAAATTTAGTTGATATAATATTAACTCCTAAAGATCTTGGTTTATTAGAAAATAACTGGCTAACTGTTGGAAGAGTAGCTGTTGTAGAATATGTACTCGAAAAATTAAATTTTAAATCAGTTGTTTTTATAGATGGAGATATTTATACATACAATAATTATAATGATCTTCAAGAAAATTTAGAACATAGCTCAATATTAGTTATACCACATATTACAAAACCTTTACCAAATGACAATTGTCTACCAGCACACAACACCATAGCTCTTGCTGGTAATTATAATACTGGTATGTGGGCAGCTTCTCAAGAAGGATTAGATTTCATTAAATGGTGGAAATTACAAACTTCTTTATATCCTATTATGAGTCCCGGTCACGGGTTTTTTAACGAACAAGGATGGCTTAGATTTGCTGCGGATTTTGATAGTAATACAAAAATATTTAGACATCCAGGATACAATGTAGCATACTGGAATATAAAACAAAGAAAACTAGAAATTAAAGATAATATTTGGTATATTGATAATAAAAAATTAACAACCATACACTTTTCTGGCCTAAACAAAGAAACCAACCCATCTCAAATGTCTTTTTATCAAAATAGATATTTGCTAGACGAAAATGATCCTGCGTATTCATTATATAGCTCATATTATAACTTGATATGGTGCTAGGTTAAGGTTAAAAATGAAAATAGTATATATAACAGGATGTTTAGGATTCATAGGTTCTCACATAACTAGATTATGTCTAAATAAAGGCTGGTATGTAAAAGGAGTTGACAAGATAACGTATGCTGCGAATGATGAATTATTAAAAGAGTTTAATTCGTTTGAAAATTTTTCGTTTGTTAAGTGTGATATAAACGATCTAAAATTTCTATATGACTGCGATTATATAATTAATACAGCAGCAGAAACCCATGTTGGTAATTCAATAGCTAATAGCGACGATTTTGTAAAATCTAATATAGATGGGGTTCATAATCTATTAAAACTAATACAAAATTATAGACAAGAAAATTTTATAAAACCAACGTTGTTACATATTAGCACAGACGAAGTTTATGGAGATATTATTAGTGGCGATCATACAGAGAACGACATCTTAAAACCGTCCAATCCTTATGCTGCCACAAAAGCAGCAGCAGATATGTTAATACTTGCATGGGGGCGAACTCATAATATCCCGTATATTATTGCTAGACCGACTAATAATTATGGAATTGGTCAATATGTAGAAAAACTAATACCTAAAACTTGTAAATATATTAAACTTGGTCGAAAAATTCCCTTACATAATAATGGAACACCAATTAGAAATTGGTTACATGCAGAAGATACTGCTAGAGCAATTATTACTATGATACAATCTGGAGTAAAAAACGAAATATATAATATATGTGGAGGTTTTGAGCAATCAAATATAGAAACGGTAAAAAAAATATTAAACATTAGTGGTTATTCTGATATAGAAGATTATATAGATTTGTCTTATAATAGAAGTGGACAAGACGTAAGATATGCTTTAGATGATTCTAAATTAAGAAATCTTGGCTGGGAGCCAATTAAGATTTTTGACGATGAATTATCAGATATAATATCTTATTACAATAATAAGTTTATATGGTGATTACATGAAAATAGCATATATTTTTTCAGGACATAGTAGAACGTGGGAAAAATGTTATGAAAATTTTTATCAAAATATTTATAATGTTATGCCAGGAGATATTTTTATTCATACATGGGATAGGACGAACGCCGGTACAACTTCTTGGTGCAATGATTGGAATAGACCTATGGCAGAAACATTAAAAAACGAAGGATCAAAGACTCCAGATTTTGATCGTATTAAAGCAACATACAATCCTAAAAAAATAATAATAGAAAAAGACCCAAGTTGGGACGAAATACCCCATAAATGGGCCATACCAAAATATGAAAATCATCCTCAATGGAATCATCAAACAGCATCAAGATTTGTAGCAAAATATATATTGTATGCTTTTAAAACCATTTTTGATATTGCTAAAGAATATGACAGATATGATAGGTTTTTTTGTTCCAGATTAGATATAAACTTTATATCAAAACTTGATACTAAAGAATTTGAAAATCCAAATTTAGTATTATCAAAAACTAAACATTCTAGAGATAATTTTAGGCAAGACATATTTTTTCACGGAAATATTAATTATGTTGAACTTAGATCTCAATATTACGACCATATAGAATCTTATTGGTATGACCATGATTATATAAATGTAGATTTTGAACCGCCATTAACCAAGTATTTTAAAGATAAAAATATTCCTTTATCAGAATCAAATCTACAATTTAATATACCAAGAATAACTAATACAACTAGTAAATTTAATTAAAATGATCATATATATCGATATTGACGAAACTATCTGCCACAGTCCTAATAAGCCAGACTATACAAGTAGTACTCCTATTATAGAAAATATATCAAAAGCAAATAAACTTTATGACGACGGACATACTATAGTCTATTGGACTGCCAGAGGAACAGTAAGTAGAATAGACTGGAGAAGTGTTACAGAAAAACAATTCAAGGAGTGGGGTGTTAAGTATCATGAAATTAAATTCGGTAAGCCATATTATGATTTATTTATTGATGATAAAAACATGAATACTAAGGATTGGTTATGAATAATATTTTTACTAATCTTTTTGTTTTAGAATTAGCTAATAACCACTGGGGTTCAGTATCTAGAGGTAAAAAAATCATTAAAGAATTCTCTAGAGTAGTTAAAGATAATAATATTAAAGCTTCAATTAAACTTCAGTTCCGTGATGTAGATAGTTTTATTCATAAAGACTTTAAAGCTAAAAAAGAAAAAGATCTTAATAGCTTACCAAAAAGACTAAGATATATAGAAAAAACTAGTCAAACTAAATTATCACAAAGTGAATTCAAAGAGCTTGTTGATTATATTAAAGACAATGGTTGTATACCTATGGCAACAGCTTTTGATGAATCTTCTGTAGATTTATGTGTTAAATTTGATATGCCCATAATCAAAGTCGCTAGTTCAGATCTAAATGATTGGGTACTTTTGCAAAAAATAGCATCAACAAAAAAACCTGTTATATTATCTACTGGCGGGGCCAATGAAAAACAAATAGACGATAGTGTTAAATTTTTCTTAAATAGACAAATACTATTAGCATTAAATCATTGTGTTTCTAAATATCCAAGCGAAGATAATGAACTAGAGTTAGATCAAATAGACTACTTAAAAAATAAATATCCCAATCTAACCATAGGATTATCAACCCACGAGTATCATGACTGGCACTCGTCTATGTTAATTTCTTATGCAAAAGGCGCTAGGACATGGGAAAGACATATAGATTTACCATATCCAAAAAACCATATTCAAAAAGAAGTATCTAGTTATTGTTCTTTACCAGACCAAATAGACGAATGGTTTAAAGCTTTTCATACTGCACAAACAATGTGTGGTACATCCTGTGACGAAAGAAGAACCATAGATCAAAAAGAAACAGAGTATCTTGAATCATTGTATCGTGGACTATACCTAAAGAAAAATATTAAAAAAGGTGAAAAAATTATTATCGACGATCTGTATAGCGCAGTTCCATATCAAAAAGAAATAGGTCAACTATCTTCACGTAATTTTATAGAAAAAGATTGTGTGGCTAAAAACAATCTTAAAAAAGATGATCCTCTTACAAAAAATGATATAGAATGATAAAAGTCTCAGATTTGGTTTTTAATTTTATAGCGGAAAAAGGTATAGATACTGTTTTTACAGTTTCTGGCGGAGGATGTATGCACCTAACAGATTCTTTGGGAAAGAACACGTCTATAAAATATATATGTAATCATCACGAACAAGCATGTGCTATGGCCGCAGAGGGTTATGCAAAAACAAAATTAAAACCTGGGTGCATTTTGGTAACTACCGGACCAGGAGGAACTAACGCATTAACCGGAGTATTGTGTGCTTTTCAAGATTCTGCACCAATGATAATTATCTCCGGTCAGGTTCCAACAAATCAATTAAGCAAAAATACTGGATGTAGACAAATTGGACAACAAGAATTTAATATAGTAGATACCGTTAAGAGTATGACTAAGTATTCTGTTTTAGTATCAGATGCTAATAATATTCTTTACGAATTAGAAAAGGCATATCATCTAGCTGTCAGTAATCGTCAGGGGCCGGTATGGATCGACATTCCATTAGATATTCAAAGCGCTGAAGTTAACCCCGAGGATTTACATCATTATTATGCTAATAATACAAAATCTTTACTAAATAAAATAAAAAACAAATATTATCTACATAAATTAAAAAAATTAATTACCGAATCTAAAAAACCAGTAATAGTTATTGGCGGCGGAATTAAATCATCTGGAACCAAAGAACAATTAAAAGAATTACTAAATAGATTAAAGATACCGGTTATGTCCGGCCCACACTCTGCGATAGATATAATAAATACCGATTATCAATATTATGCTGGTCGTTTCGGCTTGTTGGGGCAAAAAACCTCTAATTGTCTTATTCAAGAAAGTGATCTGATTATATCACTAGGATCGAGATTAAATCCTAAGATGATAGGATACGATAGTCAAAAATTTGCTCCGTTAGCTAAAAAGATAATAATTGATATAGATGAGAACGAATTAACCAAATTAAATTTTAGTAAAACAACATATAAATGGAAAATCGATCTAAAAGATTTTTTTGTTATATCAAAAGATATTACTGGGTCAAATATTGAGTCGTGGCAAAAATATGTTGTCGATAAAAGATCACAAGAAAACTTGGTTTTGCCAAAACACGAATCATTAAAGAGCTATGTTAGTACATATGTTTTTAGTAAAAAACTCGAAAAATATCTTAAACCAGACTCTGTTATAGTAACTAGTGATGGAACAGCTCATGTTGTTCCTTTAAAAACCATGAATCTTACAAGAGATCAGCAATTATTTAGTAATGAAGGAACAGCACCAATGGGCTATGGCTTACCAGCATCTATTGGAGCATACTATGGTTGTAAAAAGCCAATTATTTGTATCGAGGGCGATGGTAGTATTATGATGAATTTACAAGAATTAGAAACTATCAAATATCATAATTTACCTATTATTATTGTGATTATTAATAATGAAGGATATTTATCCATTAAATTAACACAAAATTCATTCTTTAAAGGACACTTAGTTGCAACAGATCAGAATACAGGAGTATCCATTCCGTCATTTGAAGATGTTGCGAAATGTTTTCAATATAAATATTATAGTATTAGGTCTAATAAAAATATAGATAGTACTTTGTCTAAAGTTTTTAAAAATCCACAAAGGTGTATAGTAGAAGTATTCACAGACCCTAATGAATTACACGAACCAAAAGTTAAAGCTAAAGGTATTGATATTAATGGTAAAATTATTCCCGGAGAATTAACAGATATATCTTAAGGATTAAATTATAATGCATAAATTAGATAATGAAAACTCGGCAGAACATTGGAAATTTATTAATGTAAAAAATAAGATTGTATTAGATCTTGGTTGTGGTAGATGGAATAAGGTAGAAAGAGTAGACGATAGTTGGTTGACAACACCAGAACATTTCATATTTAATGGAGCAACCAAAGTGATTGGCGTAGATATAGACCATGAAGAAATTTCGTGGTTCAAAAACAAATACCAAAATGATTTAAGATATGAATTTATTCTCAAATCCATTAATTCTGAAAATGATATTAAATTTTTATATGATACTTATAAGCCAAACTGTGTTAAATTTGATATAGAATCAAACGAAAAATTTTTGTTTAAAATGAACGAATCCGACATATGCTCAATAGAAGAGTACTACATAGAAACTCATGGACAAGATATGTATGAATACTTTATCAATACCTTGCCATCTTTTAAATATCATATCAATGAGCAAATAGATTTAATTCATACCAGCGGACTTTGCAAAGTGATATTTGCTAGTAAAAAATGAATATTTTATTAACAGGGAGTCAAGGATATATAGGATTTAGTATATATAAATATTTACATAGTTTATATAATATAATTTCAATTAATAGACAAATTTTTGATCTTAGAGATACCAATTCTACCAATAAATGGTTTGATAGTCTAGATGATGGCATGTTTTTTGATGTTGTTATACATACCGCAATCAAGGGGGGTAATAGATTAGAATCTGATAATTCATCTATTTTAGACGATAATATTAAAATGTATTACAACCTACTAAATCATAGACACAGATATAAAAAGTTTATCAATATAGGATCTGGTGCAGAAAAATATAGTCCCAATAGTTTTTATGGACTAAGTAAAAAGATCATAGCGTCTTCCTTAGCAGACAAAGAAAATTGCTACAATTTAAGAATCTATGGTGCGTTTGATCAAAATGAACTAGAACGAAGATTTATTAAGAGTAATATAACTAGATACTTAAATAAGCAAAATATAATTGTTCATAGTGATAAGCTAATGGATTTTATTTATATGCTAGATTTTATCAAAATAGTACAAAAGTATATAGACTACGAAAATATACCTAAAACCTTAGACTGTGTTTATAATCAGAAATATTCACTCACGAATATTGCTAATATTATTAATAGTCTAGACGATCATAGAGTTAGTATAGATTTACAAAATCAAAAGTATGACTCTGACTACATCGGCGATTACTATGATATACATATCAAATACGACGGTCTGGAACACGGAATATTAGAAACATATAGAAAGATAAAAGATGAAAAAAATATGGTATGCCCCCAATAAATTTGAGTCATACGGACAAGAAGAAATAGATGCTGTTACACGGTGTTTACAAGATGGTTGGCTGGCCGGATTTGGCCCAAAATCAATAGAGTTCGAAGAAAAAGTATCTCAAATATTTGGTAAAAAATACGGAGTTTTTGTTAACTCTGGATCCTCTGCTTGTCTTTTAGCTCTTGCTAGTTTACAACTATCAAAAGGCAGTAAAGTTATTACTCCCGCATGTACATTTTCAACAACCTTAGCGCCTATTGTTCAGTTGGGTTTAGAGCCAGTTTTTTGTGATGTTGAATTAACGACATACGTTCCATCTGTTCAACAGATATTGGAGCTTATTAATGAAGATACCAAAGTCCTTATGTTGCCAAATTTAATTGGGAATAAACCAGATTGGAAAAAAATTAAAACAGAGTTAGCAAAAATTGGTAGAAATGATATTATTTTGATCGAAGATTCTGCCGATACTATAACACACACTTTAGAAAGTGATATTAGCACAACTAGTTTTTATGCTAGTCATGTTATTACTGCTGGCGGCTCCGGCGGTATGGTTATGTATAATGATATTAAATTAAGAGATACGTGTTTAAATTTTAGAGATTGGGGGCGAATTGGCGATAATTCTGAAATTATGAGTGATAGATTTAATCATACTGTTGATGGTATTCCGTATGATCATAAATTTTTATATGGTTGTCTAGGATATAATATGAAAAGTAGTGAAATGAATGCTGCTTTTGGATTGGTACAACTAGAAAAGTTTGAAAAGTTTGCTAAAATTCGCAGAGATAATATAGAAAGATATTTGTCAAATTTGACTGATTGTAAACAAATTCTATTACCTGATGATACTATCAAACCAAACTGGCTAGCGATACCATTACAAACAGAAAATAGATATGAATTATTACATCATTTAGAAAATAACAATATACAAACACGAGTTACTTTTGCTGGTAATGTTACTAGACACCCTGCTTATAGAAATTATTTACAACCATTTTTTAATTCTGATACTATTATGAAAAATGGATTTTTACTTGGATCTCATCATGGCATAACATTAGCAGACGTAGATTATGTTTGCTATAAAATAAAAGAATTTTTTAAATGACCAAATTATTTACTTTAGATCCAGATTATTTTCTTAAAGAAGGATTTGGAACTTTGATGGGTCATTATGCGGCTATGTATAGTTTACATAAAGATACTGGTATAATTCCTTGTATTCTAGATATAGATTTTAAACAGCAGAATCTAACTAGTGCTATGGAATTTTTTAATAAATTTGATGAACCAATTATGTATCCTCAACACGTTTTTTCTAATATGTCTAAAATATTTAAAGTTATACAAGAGAACCAAATTAAAGACATAACTTGGAAATGGATAGATTTTACTAGTTCTTCATATGAAGAAATATGTTCTTGTATTAATAATACTAATTATAATATTATTTGTAGATATAATCTTAATCAAGAACTATATACAAAATATAAAGATGAAATTATTAAACAACTATTTATTTTTAATAGTAATTTAATCAATAGATGTAAAAAACTTTTACCCAAAACATCAAAAGATATTGTTGGTGTTTGTGTTAGAAATGAATATAAAAAAATACCCGATAATAGACACATTAAACTTAGTATAGATTTTTATCAAAGGGCTATGAATCTGTTTGATATTAAAAATACTAAATATTTGATATTTAGCGACGACATTAACGAGTGTAAAAATATATTTAAAAATTTAGAATCTAAATATGATATAGAGTACACAAACCCCATGCCTAGCTCTGTCGGAATGTGCCTAATGTCTTTGTGTATCCATAATATTTGTGCTAATAGTAGTTTTAGTTACTGGGCATCTATTTTGAATAGAAATTTAAACAAAAAAATAGTGTGTCCAGCAAAATTTATTGAAGATAACACCAACTGTATCCATGCTAAAACTCTGAATTATAGATGGTATCCAAACTCATGGATTTCATTGGATCAATTATGAGCATTCATTCTGAGGATATGAGAGTTCGTAGAGCTTTATCAGACTCTAGCGAAATTGGAAAACCTATGACTGCTCCAATTCCAGCTTTAGCTCCTTTAATTAGACCAATTCTAGATACTAAATTTTATAGAACACAAGATAATAAAACCTTATTAGATTTGTTTCAAAAAAATAATCAGCTTGAAAAAAAAGACTTTATATTAAGCCAAGACTATGTAAACTCTATAAAAATTGTTATATATACTCCACCGCTAGATATTGCTTGTGGAGGAATAATGGTGTTACACAATTTAGCAAAAACTATAAATAATTTTCGATCAGATAATATCAAAGTATATTTATATAGTTATGATCACAAAAGATACTCTAATGATTTTTGCAACAATTTTATTAATCCATTTTTAATTGACGACAATACTATTGTAATTTATCCTGAAAATATAGTTGGAAATCCATTAAACGCTAAACATGTTGTTGGATGGATTTTATTAGATCTTGGATATGAGGCGCCAAAAGATTTTTATAAGTATGCTTGGAGTCCAACAGATATTGTTTATAATTGGGAACCATCATTTTTAACCAATTCTAAAAGACTTGTAAATATATGGACTAATCCTATAATAAAAAATCAACAAATAAAAAAAAGAGATAATAACTGTTATGCGTTTAAAAAAATGCAATGGATTCCAAAAACTTTGAACAATAGAAAAATTGAAAACTATCATAATGATAAAGATATTAATATTGACAAAACCTCTATTTCTGAAGCTGTTGATATTTTTAATAATTCTGAATTGTTTTATTGTTATGATCCTAATACTTTTTTTAGTGTAATGGCGCCGCTTTGTGGTTGTGTCACCGTCCTTCATCCATCGAACGATTTAACAAAACAAGAATATATTAGATCTCGAATATTAGGTCATCCTAGTGGATTTGCTTATGATGCTGGTATAGCTTATAGTAATGATCCATCAGAAATAGAAAAAGCAAAAGAAACTGTGGCAGAGTCGTGGAATCAGTATTATACTCTATGTCATTTATATCAGAGTACAGTATCAGATTTTATTAAAGACATGCTTGATAAAATAAATAATAAAGAATTAACCAACACCGTAAAAAACCTTTACTATAATGGTGATGGAACCTCTGTTGGTGGTGATTTTGTTGGTCCTAGTCCCTATGACAGAAGAGCTAGTCTTGGAAGCGTCGTAGCAATAAATAGTGGTTGTGTTCCTAAACAAAGTATAAAACAGAGGGAAAAGTGAAAAAATTATCAGAACTATTACCTTTATATGAGATATATGAAGAAAACTACGTTAAACACATTAATGACGGAATTACAATACTACAAAATTCAAATATAACAATATTATCTTTAGTAAGAAATGTTGAAAATGTATTAGAAAAAAATATAGACTTGTTAGTATCTTTTTTTACAAAATATGAAGCTAATGGTAATATACTGTTATACGAAAATGATTCTGTTGATAATACTAAAAATATACTAGAAAAACTGAAAGAAAAATACTCAGATAAACTAACTTTTATAAGTGAAAATCTAGATAGACCCCATTATGGCACGGTTAAGGATGAAAATAGAATAAAAGCTTTGAGTGAATATCGAAACAAGTTAAAAGAGATTGCACAACAGAAAGCTCCGGGCGATTTTGTTATAGTGTTAGATATGGATTTTGACGATATTAGTTTGTCGGGACTGTTAAATAGTTTTGGATACTTACGGAATAATCCAGTTATCAGTGCTGTAGCGGGTAATAGTTTTGAATACAAAAAAGGACTTGATTCGCGCAATCCCGACATTTATAATATGTGGAACTACGACTGTTGGGCGTTTAGACAAACTTGGTGGCTGGACAATGAAGTGTTTCCTCCTGCTCCAAACAACAATCTTGCTCCTATGTTTTGGTTTGGATTGTTTATACCACCAACTGGTAGCGGTATTTTTAGTGTGAATAGTGCTTTTGGAGGATGTTGTATATATCGTAGCGATATTTATTTTAAAGGTAATTATGACTATAAAGATTGTGAGCATGTTTGTTTTCATTATAGTCTAGCAAAAGATACTAGTAATAATTTTAGATTAGTACTAAATCCTTCTCAACAAATGGTTTTCGTTAAATGACAATAGCGTTAAGTTTAGCAATATTGGTTGGTTTATTAAATTGCTATAGAACCATATCTTATACTAGATCAGGAATTTTACCACCAGCAAAACCTTCTAAAGATCTTTTTTCCTTCTTGTTAGTGGATTACGACCAAAAATGAACAGACTTAAAAATCAAAGAGTTTATTTGGCTGGTGCAATGGACAGAGTTTCTGATAGAGGAAATGGTTGGAGAGATAATATTACTCCATTCTTAGAAGATTTAGGAATTGTAGTATTCAATCCTATTAAAAAACCGGCGATTGAAGGTCAAGAAGATGCTCAAACTCATGAATACAAGACAAAGTTAAAAAAAGAAAAAAGGTATGATGAACTAGCATCTTTAATGAAAACTATTAGAGGTGTTGACTTAAGATTAGTAGATATTAGTGACTTTATGATAGTCAATCTAGATCTAGACCATTATGCTTGTGGAACTTGGGAAGAAATCTATCTTTGTAATAGATCAAAAAAACCAATTTTAGTTCATATACAACAAGGGAAAAATAGTACTCCAGATTGGTTGTTCGGAACTTTACCTCATGAGTGGTTTTTCTCTGAATGGGAAGAAATTAAATCATATTTATTACACATTAATAGTAATGAAAATATACAACACTATAATAGATGGCGCTTTTTTACTATATAAAAATTAGGGAGATAGATAATAATGTTAGTTAGTCAAGAAGTTAAGTTGGATTTTGATGATGTTTTAATTGTTCCTCAAAGAACCACTCTGGAAAGTAGAAAAGAAGTAGTATTAGAAAGAAATTTTAAATTTTACCATAGTCCTAGAATCTGGAATGGTATACCAATAGTTTGTTCTAATATGGTGCCTTTGACTAGCAAAAAAATGGCCATTAAATTAGCGCAATTTAAAATAGTCACAGCTTTACACAAATATTACAGTTCTCACGAACTAGTTGATATTATTAATAGTGCCGGAATAGATTATGCTTGGATTAGCATCGGTAAGTCTTATGAGGATATATCTAAACTACAAATAGTGGCTAAAAAGCTTGGGAAAAATCCTAATATTGTTATTGATGTTCCAAATGGATATATGGAAAGTTTTGTAAAATTCTGTAAAGGTGTTCGTGATACTTTTAAAGATAGTATCATTGTTGCTGGTAATGTAACTACCGCAGAAATTTGTGAGGAATTGATTATTCATGGGGGAGTTGATGTTTGTAAAATTCAGATTGGGCCGGGTCAATTTTGCGAAACAAGGATGGTGACAGGCGTGGGCTATGGTACGTTTAGCTGTATTAATGAGTGTGGTCATGCCGCCCACGGACTTAAAACAGACACGGGCAGACTAGGTTTAATCATGAGTGACGGGGGTTGCAGGACCAGCGGAGACATCTGCAAGGGTATGTGCGGAGGAGCAGATTTTATAATGTTAGGAAGTATGTTCGCAGGAACAGAAGAGTGTGAGGGAGAATGGGAGTATGAATATCTTAGAACTATGAAAGATTATAACGGATCAACTAGCTATGAATGGTGTCAGCCTTTTGATCCTGGAGATGGTAAATCAACTAAAAGAAAAACATACTTAACATTCTACGGCATGAGCAGTCATCATGCTCAAGAAAAACATGGAGAAGGCAAAAAAGATTATAGAGCTAGTGAAGGTAGAGTTGAAAAAGTAAAATACAAAGGTTTGGTAGAAAATGTTGTTCAAGAAATATTAGGGGGCTTGCGTAGTTGTGGTACATATATAGGGGCCAAATACTTAAAAGACTTTAATAAGTGTGCAAAATTTGTCAAAATAAATAGGAAATAATAATATGAAAAATATTAACATCAATTGTCCAATTAATAGTACAGGATACGGAATTACTTCATTTAACATTGTGAAACATCTAAATATGCTAGATGTTGATATTAGTTTATTCCCTATGGGATCTAGTATAGAAGTTAATTCTCAAACTGATGGTGAATTAATCAAAAATTTAATGAGTAAATCCGAAGATTATAAATACGACGCCCCTTGCTTAAAAATTTGGCACCAATTTGATCTTGCTTCTAGAATAGGCAAAGGACACTACTACTCCTTTCCATTTTTCGAAATAGACACTCTTACAAATAAAGAAAAACATCATCTTAATGGTTGTGATTATGTTTTTGTTGCGTCAGAATGGGGCAAAAAGATTTTGCAGAAAAATGAGATAGTCAGGCCCATTTATGTAGCCCCTTTGGGTGTTGATAATACTATTTTTTATGAACCCAATAAGATTAAAATAGAACAAGATAATTACATATTTTTTCATATTGGCAAATGGGAACATAGAAAATCTCATGATATATTATTACAAGCTTTTGATAGGGCATTTGATATTAATGATAATGTTGAATTAAGATTGGTGCCCTATAATCCATTCTTAAATGAACAAGAAAATAATTATTGGATTAAAATGGTAGATAGTTGCAAATTAAAAGACAAAATTAAACTTTACAACAAATTACCCACCCAATATAATTTAGCCGAATTTATTTTTTATGGTGATTGTGGAGTATTTATTTCTAGAGCAGAAGGATGGAATAATGAGGTTATAGAGTGTATGAGCATGAACAAACCGGTAATTGTAACAGACTATTCTGCTCACACCGAATATTGCACTAAAGATAATAGCTATCTAGTAAAAGTGGATTCTATAGAACCGGCTAATGATGGTAAATGGTTTAAGGGTTTTGGGAATTGGGCTAAATTAGGAGAAAGTCAAATAGAACAAACTGTAGAATATATGAGATATGTGTATAATAATCGTATAGATTCTAACGGCCAGGGTCTTTTAACAGCTCAAAAATATTCGTGGGATAGAACTGTTAATATTATTAATTCAACACTTACATCTAATGGTAGTTATTATGCCTCTCCCAAAACCAGAAAAAAACGAAAAGTCAAATAAATTTGTCTCTAGATGCATGAGAGACGAAACTATGAATAAAGAGTATCCTGATGAAAAACAAAGGATAGCAATTTGTTTAAATAGAGTTTCGGGCATTTTTGATAGGACAGTTTCTTTTTTGGAATGGACATTTGGTAATAGTTGTTGTGAGTGTGAGGATGATCGTGAAGAAGAGGCTAATTGTTCTAATATAATAATTCCTAATGATGAAGATTATGAGGATTATGAGGATGAAGATCAAGAAGATTATGATTTTGGGAAAATGGGTTGTGGCTGCAAAGGAAAATACCAATATATAGATCCTGATACTAGAGAGATATTTTATTTTGATCAAAAAAGAAATTATAAAAAAAATAACAAATACTTAAGATATGTTGGAGAATCCAAAGCAGCAGAATATCAGGGGCGTAAAGTTACTCTTAATAAACCTTTTAGAACTCCTGATGCTAAGAAAAAGTTTGCGGTCTATACCAAAAATGACAAAGGTAAAGTTGTTATTGTGAGGTTTGGATCACAAGAAATGAAAATTAAGAAACATATTCCAGAAAGAAGAAAAAATTTCCGAGCAAGACATAATTGTGATAGTCCTGGCCCAAAATGGAAAAGCCGATACTGGTCGTGTCGAGCTTGGTGAATCGTCAAGAAAAAAAATGACGTTTTGTTCATCCATGGTGTATAATATTTACACAGGAGGAACAAAAAATGAAAATTTATATTTACGGTCTTTATAAAGAAAAATTTGAGTATAAAACTAATAAATTAGATGAAGGATTATTTTATATAGGAATTACTAAAGACTTAAAAACTAGAATTAATGGACATAGGAGTAAAAATAATAATCCTATCAAAAAATCTTACATTAATAAATATGGATTTATTGTTAAAATTTTATATGAGTGTGAATCTTATGAACAAGCTTTAGAAAAAGAAACTTTTTTGATTAAATGGTTTGGTAAAATTCAAGACGATACAGGAATATTGACAAATATATTAACCGAATCGTCGGATATTGGAAAGTGTAATTTAGGCAAAAAATTTTCTACTAATCATCGTAAAAATATGTCCGAAGCTTGCTCTAATAGACCCGAGACATACTGGAACGAACAAAGAGATGAAAGATTAATTTTGCCACTTGAGGAAATTCATAGAATTTTGCAAGAATGGGAGGATTCTTTTCCTATTGAAAAGAAAAACATTTGTAAAAAATATAACCTAAAAAACAATGTATTTAATTGGTGGATTAGAAAATATAGACCAGATTTAAGAACATTAACTCACGATAATAAGAAAAAACATATTCAAAAAATGCTATCTTTAAACTTGACACAAGCTGACTATGCCACTATGCTTGGTTTAGTTCCTAGCGCAATATCTAGATGGTATAGAAGATATATTAGAGATAATGAAAAAATACAACCTAAAAAATTAATTAAAGACCTAGAATACAAAAAACAAAAATACCAAGAATGGATTGACTCAGGATTGTCCAAAAGAGAATTTTGTAAAAATAATAATATTAATTATAGTTCATTTAAAGTTTGGAAAATCTATTATGAAACTTATTAGTGTATAAAATAATATGAACAATCTCAATCCTCTATACAAAAATCAAATAGACTCCTTAACCTACGATACTGTCTACCTAGAAAAGCCCGTATCAGATCTTGTGGATTTTGATTGGAAAAAAATTCTAAAAAGTCCTCCACCAAATAGTAGTAAAGAAACTTTAAAAGAACTAAATTTTGTTTCAAAAAGTACTCTTAATAGAAATCAAAAAGATACGGAGCTTGTGTTTAATGTTGATAAGGATATGGATACTCCCTACATTTTATCTCTCAAAAAGTACAATCTAAAATATCCTCAAAACTATATTAATCTTTTCTATGATATGGTTCGCCCGGTGTTACTCAACACAAAAAGTTATTGGAATAGGGCCAGACCCAAACAATTAGCCAGTTTTTTAAATATCCCGCTAGATGTAATAGTCACCGACACACACCATACTGCATCATATCCGTCAGGACATGTGGTGTATAGTAATCTAGCGGCTAATATAATTAAAGACTTGTATCCACAAGTGCAAATTAAGGAATTAGATTTTATAGTAAATGAAACGGCACGAGCTAGAGTTTTACAAGGAGTTCATTTTCCTAGTGATAATCAAGCTTCTATAATTTTTAGCAACTATATGTTTCAAAAATTACACGCAAAACTAAGGAAATATTACAATGACACGATTTGATCGTATTCTTAACGGAATTAAGAGTGCTGTTGATAATACTAAGAGTGAAACAAATATTTATCCAGAAAATGAATATCAAGAAGATAGATTAAGTCTTATCTCTAATGATGATTTGGAAGAAAAAGAAGACGAATTTACAGAGTATAAAAAAGATTTTTATGAGATGAGTGTAGGATCTATCAAATCAATCCTGACTCATGCTCAAAACATAATCAACTCCTTAGAAGAAGAGTCTGTAAAAAATAACTTGACAGAGAGTTGGCTACAGGGTAAAATTGCGGTTACGGAAGATTATATGATTACCATCCATAATTTTGTAATGTTCGGCAAGTCAGAAACCGATACTGAGGGTAGCGCGGCTAACAAACCAGGATTGTGGGAAAATATTCGCAAGAAAAAAGAACGTGAAGGAAAAAATTATAAACCAGCCAAAAAAGGAGATGAAGATAGGCCAGACCCAGACAGTTGGAAAAAAGCCCAAAAATAAATTGTGAAATTAGATAGTCAGGAAGTTTCTTATTTAGGTTGGATTTTGAATAGACTTAATTATAAGTTTAAGGATCATTCTACGGTTATTAGTAAATTTAAGAGAATATTGGATAAAATTAATACTAACGAAATTGTTATTGATGACTACGATTTGGACAAAATATTGCCTAGATATTATGCTGACTATAACTTACAAAAGGAAGAAAATTTAGGATTTAGCGAGGAGGATAAAAAAGAATTGAAAAGTTTTGTTAAAAGTTTGATAAAAGATGTGTTAAACAAGAATTTCCCCAAGGAAAATATAATAAAGGAAAATTAATATGCTACTACAAATAAATGGTGTTGGTAAACAAAAAATCCCCTACAAAGATCATGCAAGTTTAGATTTTGATAGTTTGGATAGTTATGTATTATTAGCTAAAAAAGCTATTAGCAAATTTGGTAAAGGACTATCTTCAAAAATGCTCAAGGATGAAGATGCTATAGCAACAGTTGCTAATGCTATCATGATGGCGGATTGGAGATGGGATGAAAATTATCAAAATTCCAAAAAAACCAAAAAGACCAAATATTCTTATAGAAATCAGTGTGCTATATGGTCTATACAAACATATTCTTCTAAAGAGTATCAGAAAAATAAAAAGTTCGATAAAGTTTATTCGTTAGATTATTCAGCAGACTATGATAGTGGTATTCATGATTTGATACAAGATAATAAAAATATGGGGCCAGAAGAAAAGGCTTGTGCTAATGAAAAAAATCAAGATGTGTCCAAGCTTATAGACTTAATACTAAACTTAGACTGTTTAACAGATAGACAAAAAGACTATTTGAAACTATACTATATAGAAGAACAAACTTTTGAAAATATTGGTAAAAAATATAATATAACCAGAGAAGCTGTTAGGCAAGGTTTAAATAAAGCAATATTGTTAGTTAGGGAGATTTTAGCAACAAAATGAATAAATATAGTCTACAAGCCAGATGTGTGATTTTATCAACAGATATTAAGAACAAAAAACAGTATGTTCTTTCTTTAGAAAATGAAAATATAGTTTTTCCGGTTTTTAATTTTGATGACGACGAAACTTTTCAAGACAAAGAATCTAAAGTTATAGAGTTTTTAAGAAAGTATGTTTATGTTAGTCAGTTAGAATTAATACCTCAAATTATTAATTTTGATAAAAAAGAAAAAGATGATATTGTTAACATTACTTATGGATTTGTAATTAACCATACTAATAATATCAATAATTGTTTTTGGTATGAATTTCAGTATGATGTTCCTAACATTTATAGTAATTTATTATTTGAAGTTACTCAAAATTTAAAATAAACTATGTTTAATAACTTATTCAATAAACCTAAAGAAAAAACATCAAATCCAGCTAATGGCCTTAGTGTTATATTAGGATCAGAAAGTTCAGAACCTTATGTTTATATGTTTGTGGAAAATTTAGATAAAAATGAGCCGGAAAAATTTGCTAATATGCTATTTTCATTAAGTAATGGATTATATGCGGAATCTTTATTTAATACTCTACAAGAATTAGCTAAAGAAAATGAGGATATAAATCTTTTTGTTGCTAAAGTTATAGCTAGATTATTAGCTATTAATGAAAATTTATCTAAAAATATAGCACCAACAGAAGATATTAATAAGCCTCTAATTAAACCGACTAACTTTATGAGAAAAAATAATGAATAAAATAGTATGGGAAAAATGGAATGATCCTTTTGGAGATAATCTAGAAGAGTCTAAGTGGAACAACTATGACGATACAGAAAATGACGAAGATACTGAATATTTACAATCTCAAATAAGCAAACCAGTAAAAGTTATAGCTTCTCCTCTGGGGCTGATTCCATATAATGAATATACTGCTAGTAGTAAAATATTTAATTTCTGGATAGGTCATACAAATTTTAATATTTCTCAAGATGTAACAGATGTTATTGAAGATTGTGATGGAGTAGAAATACTAGATATTTTTACAAGATACCGATTTAGAATAGCTGTTGGAAAATGTTTTACAGATAGTGAGGTTATGCAAATAGTGGAGAGTGCTGTTATAACACATTTGGCAAAAAATGAACAATGACTATCAATCTTTTCATAATATACATGACTATAATATAGATATAGAGAATAGAGAAATATATCTACATTCATATTTTTCTGATGATGATAATAATGAACCGGGCGTAGACTACAGAAGCGCCGTTACGTTTGAAAAAAATCTAAGATATCTTAATCTTTTATCATTAGAGCCCATATTAGTTCATATGCACTTGCCGGGCGGAGATTGGCAAGATTGTTTGGGCATATATGATAATATTAAAAATAGCAAAAGCCCAGTTTGTATAGTGGCATATGCTAAGGTTGAATCTAGTAGTACGGTTTTATTACAAGCAGCCGATTTGCGTATTCTTAGCGCTAATACTAATTTCTTAGTTCATTATGGAAGCATTAGTGTGGATAATGAACACAAAGCCGCATTGAGTATGGTTCAGTGGAGCGAAAAAGAAAGTGAAAAGATGATAGAGATATTTACAGAAAGGTGTATAGATAGTAAGATTTACAAAGATAAAAATTGGAAAAAAATGATGGCAAAAAAACACATCATCACTCAACTTGCAACAAAAAGAGATTGGATATTAACTTCAGAAGAAGCTGTTGATTATGGTTTTGCAGATGGAGTTTTGGGTAGTAAAAAATTTCCCAATATTGACTATATCAAAAACTATATGAAAAAATTATAATGTATATAGACTTCTCATTACTAGATACTGAAATTAATGAAACTGAAGCCAAAGAGCTTATTAAAAAAATTATAGACCAGAATATGGTCAATAGTATAACTATCCCTTATTATTTTGTTAAATTAATTAAGCCCTTCATAAATAACGGCCTAGACTTTTCTTGCTTAATAGATTATCCATTAGGAATTAGTGATAGTAAAACTAGAATTTGTGCAGTTCAGGAGGCTGTATCGGCCCAATTTAATTGTTTAGACATTAGTATGCCACAAAATTTAGCCGCTAATCGTAAATATGATAAAATTAGAGATGATATTAAAAACATAAAAGATTGTTGCGCAGATTCTAAGGTTACTATTAGATATATTCTAGAATATCGTAAATTTGACCACTTTTGTTTAAAAAAAATATGCGAAATATTTGAAAATATGGATATTAAGTATGTTTTTCCATCTAGTGGCTATTTTTTAGATAATGTTTCAGATAATATTATTGCTAGTGTTTTTCTTTATAAAAACTCTAAAGACCTAAAAATTATATCCAGCGGTAACGTTTGGCTAGACAAACACTTTGAAAACCTAATAAATAGTGGGGTTTTTGGTTTTAGAACAAGTTCTTTTAACACTTTACAAAATTTTATCCAATTTAATTTTCAAAAGCATAAAAATAGTGGTGTATAAGTAATATACATTCTATTGTTTGCACAACATATTTAATGGAGAATATAATGGCTACAGCACAAACTAATGGTTCACCCTCAACAAGTGTTTCCGCCGACAATAACGGCGGCACAATTAAAGCTAATGGAACTGGTTCTGGTACTTTTGCCACCAGCAAAACAGCTCAAAATAAAACTGGAGTTTTTGGTTCAACAGTAGTAGATAATGATACTGCTGATAAAGCAGTTAGCGCCGGAACTTTTGCCTACAACAACTCACGACCAGTTGCTAAAAAAACATCTTCCACAATTAGTGGAGTAGCTAACACTGTTCTACAGAGCGGAGCATCAGATCCTAATCGTCGTAAGAGTATTCACAAAATTGAAAGTATTAAAACTCTTAAAACTACTACTGCCGTCAGAACCAACAAATGGAATGAATATACTGGAAAGTGGGAAGCTGGATTTCCCCAAACTTCCAATGATAGTTTTGGTAATGATAATGCTGCTAGTCCAACAAGTAATGTTCCTGGCGAACTAACCTATCGAACAGGAGCTAAAGTTCCTGTTAATGATGATTACCAAGGCTAAAACCACATAATGTAAAAGTTACAACATTACGACATACTCTAAGTAGCCAATGATACAGTGTGTCATTGGCTATTATACTATGGAGACTTTATGAACGAAAATATTGTTCACTTTTGGGAAAGTTTAGCAACTACTAGCATTGGTATTATAGTTACCTTAATTGGTTTTTGGGTAACTATAGGTCATAATATGGCCACTAAAAAAGAAGTGTGTGATCTTATAGAAAGTAAAAGTCCTTATATTCAAGATAGACAATTTATTATGGAAAGATTAAGTGTAAATAAGGAAACACAGGCTGCTCTTTCTATTACATTACAAAAAGTTATAGAGGTTATGAGCGAGCTTAAAATTCAGATAGCAACTCTGGGCAAAACCTTAGAAGCTTTAGAAGAAAGAATAGATAGACAAAATCTGCAAAAATAAAAGAATATATTAAATGTCATTTTATACTAGACAAAATAAAATATTAGTTAAAGACGGTATTCCTAGAGTATTAAATGCTGGAATACCTATAGAAACTGCTAGAATTACTGCTGGAGCTAGGGCCATAACTCTTGGTTTTAGTGGCAATGGTACTGTTGCTAATAAAATGATAGGATTGGGCAGACTGGTGTGCTATCCTGATATTTTTTTTACAGCACTATACACAGGCACTCTGAGAGTTACTATAGATCTAATAGAAAGCAATTGTTTAATTGATCAACAGTTTGGAATAGGTATAAATAATTCTGTTGTATATGGTCCTTGTAGTAATGTTACTAATGCAAACTTATCTTTTAGTATTGTAAGTGGGCAAAGTTTTTATTTGGGTTATTTACAAGGAGACCCGTATATAACTAATACCAGTATATGGATTGAATAGTTGTTTAAAATTTGTTAATAATGGTGTATTTTAAAGCAGTGTTTTCACACTTTACACTATATAATAAGGTAAAATATGACAAAAAGATATGATACAATAAAATTTCGTAGAGGCACAGCAGCAGAATGGACTGCTAGCGAACCACAACCCGGTGGAGAAATTTTACGACTTGGTGAACCAGGATATGAAAAGGACACTGGTAAATTAAAAATAGGAGATGGAGTTACACCCTGGAATAGTTTACCGTACATGAGCGCTGGTACTATTGTTATAGAAGATGTTGATGGTTTAGTTAGTGAAATTTTACAAGCTGGTAGCGGCATAGATCTAAATTTTAATGATAGTACTGACAGCTTGACTGTTAGTGTTAGCGGTTTAATTAACAACCCAACCAATAATAGAATTCTTACTAGTAGAGATGATACATCTATTGGTATTGATGCTGAAAGTAACCTCACGTTTGATGGAACAACATTAGCTGTTAGCGGAGCTTTAGTAATAGATAAGATCAAAATAGATGACAACGTTATATACGCTCAAACACCAACAAACAATAAACACTATTTAGGTATTAGTGTTGATCAACTCATTATTGACACGTCGGAATATTCTGCTGCTGCTGATAGTGGAGGAGTAACAATATTTGGAACTAATAATCCAACACTAGTCATTACTAATGAAGAAAGTTCAAACTATCCTACAGAAATTAAATTAAGAAGTGGTGGTGGTGGATTATCCAATAAATTAATTATAGGTTCTTATAATACCGAAAATTATAATGGAAATGGTCCCTCAAGCAACGTTAATGAAATTTACTCTTTAGCCGATTATGATCTAAGTATTCTTGCTGAGAGCGGTAGTTTAAATCTTAATGCTTTGAATAATAGCGTTAATATTGGACCAATATTAAATGTTGATAATTTGCGTTTAGATAGTAATACTATTTCCAGCACTAATACTAATGGAAATATAATTATTAGTCCTAGCGGCGCAGGAGCTTTACAACGAGATTCTGGTGGAGACGCTAGAGGAGAGTATGCTGTTGATTGGCAAACTGTACGATCAAATAATAATCAAGCGGCTAGTGGGAATTATAGTGTTATTGGCGGGGGAAGAAGCAACACTAGCAGCGGCACCGACAGCACCGTGGCTGGGGGAAGAAGCAACAGTAGCAGCGGCAACTTCAGCACCGTGGCTGGGGGAAGAAGCAACACTAGCAGCGGCAACTACAGCACCGTGGGCGGGGGGTATAGCAACAGTAGCAGCGGCTACAGCAGCACCGTGGCTGGGGGAAGTAGCAACAGTAGCAGCGGCTACAGCAGCACCGTGGGCGGGGGGTATAGCAACAGTAGCAGCGGCTACTACAGCACCGTGGCTGGGGGAAGAAGCAACAGTAGCAGCGGCACCGACAGCACCGTGGCTGGGGGAAGAAGCAACAGTAGCAGCGGCGACTACAGCACCGTGGGCGGGGGAAGATACAACACTAGCAGCGGCAACTACAGCACCGTGGCTGGGGGAAGAAGCAACACTAGCAGCGGCTACAGCAGCACCGTGGGCGGGGGGTATAACAACAGTAGCAGCGGCAACTACAGCACCGTGGGCGGGGGAAGAAGCAACACTAGCAGCAGCAACTACAGCACCGTGGGCGGGGGGTATCAAAACACCAGTAGCAGCGGCAACTACAGCACCGTGGGCGGGGGAAGATACAACACTAGCAGCGGCAACTACAGCACCGTGGGCGGGGGCGGAAGAAACCCTAGCAGCAGCAACAACAGCACCACGGGCGGGGGGAAAAAGCAACAGTAGCAGCGGCTACGGCAGCACCGTGGGCGGGGGAAACAACAACACCAGCAGCGGCTACCACCGCGCCGCGGCTGGGGGAAGAAACAACAGTAGCAGCGGCAACTACAGCACCGTGGCTGG
>Ga0172367_10000419_pt1 | contig 65732 bp, 55 predicted proteins | sample Lak10m_FD_114542 | JGI IMG/M metagenome (GOLD analysis project Ga0172367, IMG submission 114542) | Freshwater microbial communities from Kabuno Bay, South-Kivu, Congo - kab_022012_10m | ecosystem: Environmental > Aquatic > Freshwater > Lake | place: Democratic Republic of the Congo: South-Kivu... | reverse complement strand
TACATCTTCGGCTTCCGGAAACGCGAGCAGGGCAACAACGCCGTCGAGATGCCGCAGTTCGACCCGCTCATCGCCGCCGAGGAAAAGAAGATTCGCGAGCTGTGCAAGCATTTGAACGACGCGAACTTCAAGCCCGGCCCCGAGCTGCAGCCCGCGCCGTTGCGGGGCAAGGCCGCCGCCGCCAAGCACACGCCGCAGCCCACGCCCGAGTTCACCGTGGCCGACGGCTTCGAGGTCACGCTCTGGGCCGAGAACCCACACCTCGCCAAGCCCATCCAGATCAACTTCGACCCGCAGGGCCGCCTCTGGGTCGCCAGCAGCGAGGTTTATCCGCAGATCGAACCCGGCCAGGCCGCGCACGACAAAATCGTCGTGCTCGAAGACACCAAGGGCACGGGCAAGGCCGACAAGGCCACCGTCTTCGCCGACAACATGCTCATCCCCACCGGCCTCGCGCCCGGCGATGGCGGCGTCTATGTGGCGCAGAGCACCGAGCTGCTGCACTTGAAGGACACCGACGGCGACGGCAAGGCCGACGTGCGCCGCGTCGTCCTCTCCAGCTTCGGCACCGAGGACACGCACCACAACCTGCACACGCTGCGCTGGGGCCCGGACGGCCGCCTCTGGATGAGCCAGTCCATCTACACCCGCAGCGAGGTCGAGACGCCCCACGGCGTCGTGCGCCTGCGCTCGGGCGGCGTGTTCCGCTTCGAGCCGGCGTCGCAGAAGCTCGAGGTCGTCTTCAAGGGCTGGGTCAACACCTGGGGCCACCAGTTCGACGAGTTCGGCCAGAGCTTCCTGACCGACGGCGCGGGCTTCCAGGGCATCAACTGGGGCCTGCCCGGCGCGATGTATTTCACCTACGCGAAGGCTCGGCGCATCCTGCAAAGCGTCAGTCCCGGCAACTACCCGAAGTTCGCCAGCCTCGAAATCATCCGCAGCACGCACTTCCCCGCCGACTGGCAGGGCCGCGTGGTGACGTGCGACTTCCGCGCGAACCGCGTGACGAGCTTCGACGTGGCCGAGTCCGGCGCGGGCTACGTGACCAAGCAAGGCCCCGACATTTGCCGCACGGCGAACAACACCTTCCGGCCGATTGACGTGAAGCTCGGCCCCGACGGCGCGCTCTACATCGCCGACTGGAGCAACCCCATCATCAACCACGGCGAAGTGGACTTCCGCGACCCGCGCCGCGACCGCGAGCACGGGCGCATCTGGCGAGTGAGCGTGAAGGGCAAGGCGGGGCTGAAGAATCCCCTAGCATCTGGGCAGATGGCCATCATCAGGATGACTGGTGGTTCTTCGTCAAGCGTTGCGGTCACATCTGGGAGTCGTGAGGGGAAATTTGGGAGCGTCGACAGTCCTGGCATTCCAGTTTCAACAAACGTGGTCTTCCGGTCGATACCCACAACGACGATCCTCGATGAGTTGCTTTCCCCCAACCACTTCAACGCATCGCAATCCACCCGCCTGCTCGTGGAGAAAGGTTCCGCCGCCGTCGCGCCCGAACTGAAGACCTGGACCGCGAAGCTCAAGACCGAGAAGGAACAGCTTGCCGCGCTGTGGATTCATCAGTCCTTGAACATCCCCGCGCCGGAGCTGCTCAACCGCGCGCTGGGCGCGCAGGACGGCCGTGTCCGCGCGGCGGGCGTGCGCGTGCTCGCCCATTGGAGCGCGGCCCCGCCGACGCCCGTGCGCGTCGCCGACGCCAACGGCTCCGTGAGCACCTATTTGTCCGACGGCGGCGCGGCGTTCTACGGCGGCGCGACCAATGCCCGGCTGGCCCGGCTCGTGGCCGACCCGCATCCGCGCGTCCGCGCGGAGGCCGTGCGCATGGCCGCGCGGATTCCGCACGCCAAGTCCGCCGAGTTGGTGCTTTCCGCCGTGGACACCATCGGCGCGGACCCGTTCCTCGACTACGCGGTGTGGCTCTCCATCAACGAACTGGCGCAGCCGTTCCTCGCCGCGCTGGAGTCCGGCGCGTGGTCGCCCGACTCGCCCGCGAAGCAGAAGCAGCTTGAGTTCGCCATGAAGGCGCTCGACCCCGCGCTCGCCGCGTCCAGCGTCGCAAAGATTCTCGCCGCCAAGCCGCTGACGAAGGACGGCTCCGGCCCGTGGATCGAACTCATCGGCGCGGCCGGCGGCCCGGCGGAAATCAACCGGCTCTGGGAGCAGGTCGTGAAGCGCGACTTCTCCGACGCCGCGCTGGTCCGCTCGCTGAACGCCCTCACCGCCGCCGCGCGCCTCCGCAACGTGAAGCCCGCCGGCGACGGCTCGCGCGCCGCCACGCTCTTCCACTACGCCACCTACCCGACGCGCGTCGCCGCCGTGGAGCTGATGGGCGCGTGGAAGAATCCCGGCGCGGCCTTCGCCGAGTTGGTGAAGCTGGCCGGCGACGAGAAAACGCCCGCCGAGGTCCGCACCGCCGCGTTCGCCGCGTTCCGCGAGTTGGGCGCGATCGGCCCCGTGCTCGGCGCGTTGCAGCCGCTGGCCGCGAAGACTTCCCCCGCGCCCGTGCGCCGCGCCGCCGCCGTCACGCTCGCGTCGCTCCAGCCCGCGCGCTTCGCCGACCTCGCGCTCGACGAACTGGCCGAGACGAAGACCGACGCCGAGGCGCTCGACCTCTGGCGCGGCGTGCTCGCCACCAAGGGCGCGGCGAAGTCGTTCGGCGAGAAGGTCGGCAGCCGAGCGGGCCTGCCGCCGCACGTCGCCACTGCCGGCCTGCGCGCCGCGCGCGAGGCCGCGCAGCCGGACGCCACGCTCGTCGCGTCGCTCACGAAGCTGGCGAACATCACCGCGCTTTCGCCCGACAAGCTCACGCCCGCGAAGCTCAAGGAACTCGCCGACCACGCCGTGAAGTCCGGCGACCCCGCGCGCGGCGAGCGCGTGTATCGCCGCGCGGAGCTGGGCTGTGTCCTCTGCCACAGCATCGGCGGCGTCGGCGGCAAGGTCGGTCCGGACATGACCAGTCTCGGCGCGGCGGCCCCGGCGGATTACCTCGTCGAGTCCGTGCTCCTGCCCAACGCGAAAATCAAGGAAGGCTTCCACGGCATCAACGTCGAGACCAGGGACGACCTCGAATACAGCGGCATCCTCGTGCGCGAGACCGGCCAGGAAGTCGTCCTCCGCAACGCGCAGAACCAGGAGGTCAGTGTGGCGAAGACGAACATCCGCAAGCGCGCCAACGCCTCGCAGTCGCTCATGCCCACCGGCCTGCTCGACACCTTGCCGGAGGCGGAGCGCAACGACCTCGTTGCCTTCCTCACCCGCCTCGGCAAGCCCGGCGATTACGACGCGAGCAAGGGCGGCGTGGCCCGCGTCTGGCGCGTGCTGCCCGTGACGCACCGCATGGACCAGGGCGGCTGGGATAAAATCACGAAGGGCGACTTCACCGCCAAGTGGACCGCGATGGAAAGCGGCATCGGCGAGCACACCTGGAAGCCGCTGACCTCGCTGGTGAGCGGCGCGTTGTCCAAGGCCGACTTCGGCCCGCTGGCGGAAGTGCCCCGGCACGTCACGCTCACGAGCGTCTTCGTCGCGACGACGTTCACACTGACGAAACCCGGCCAAGTCACGCTCGCCGTGGAAGGCGTTGCGAAGCCCGAGCTGTGGGTCAACGGCCAGAAGCTAGCGAAGCTCGCAAACCAGTTCCCCGCCGGCACGCACACCGTCGTCCTCCGCCTCGACGGCGCGAAGCTTCCGGAAAGCGTGCGGCTCAAGTCCACGGACGTGAGCTGGAGCTTGAACTAACGCGCGTAGGAGACAACGTGAGGAGTCTCTGATTGAGTTTCCGCGTTCCTGCTTCCGCGTTCCGGGTTTTATTTGAGACTCCTCACGTCGTCTCCTACGGATGCCATGCGCGACCTGCAAAATCCAAAGCTCATGTGGCTTAAGGCTGGGCTGTTCCTGCTGCTCGGCGGCGCGTCCTTCGGGCTGGTCTTCCTCGAAGCGCCGACGCTCAAGGTCGCGCTGCTGCTGGCGCTGGCCGTGTGGTCCTTCTGCCGCGCCTACTACTTCGCCTTCTACGTGCTGGAACGCTACGTGGATCCCGGCTTCAAGTTCTCCGGGCTGGGTTCACTGCTGGCGTATCTGCTGCGTCGGCGCAAACCGCCGGAGGACTCCGCCACGCGTCGCGACGATTGAATCGCCGCCCGCCCGCCGCTAGCCTTGCCGCATGAAAACCCTCCTCGCGCTCGGCGCGCATTACGACGACTGCGTCTTCGGCATTCCAGGGATTCTGCTGCAGGGCGTGCGCAAGCATTACCGCGTCGTGGTGCTCACGCTCATCGGCGACTACACGAACTGGGCGCCGGCGAAAGGGCGCGCGGCGGAGATCGTCGAGGGGACACGGCGGCTCGCGCAGGAGCGCGGCGTGGAGATGCGCTTCCTGAACTTCGCCTCGCACCGCTTCGACGCGCGGCTGGAGAACAAGCTCCTCGTCGCCAAGGCTGTCGCCGAGATCAAGCCGGACGTGGCCTTCACGCTCTGGAAGGACGACCACCACAACGATCACGTCGTCGCGTCCGAACTCAGCCGCGTGGCCGTGCGCAACGCCGGGCAGATGCTCGACGGCGTGGATTACAAGCCGCCGGGCCGCCTCTACTTCTACGACAACGGCCCACGCCACACGATCGGCTTCACGCCGGACACGTTCGTGGACGTGAGCGACACCTGGACCGAGGCGCAGGACTGGCTCGGCGCGCTCATGGCGCTGGTGCGCAACCAGCCTTACGACCGCACGAAGCCTGACGGCGCGATGCAGGCGAAGGAGACGCTCGCGCGGTATCGCGGCTCGGCCTGCGGCGCGAGATATGCCGAGGCGCTCTGGCTGGGCCTGCCGCGCCCGGCGGAGATTCTGTGATGCCCGTGAACCTGTAGCGGCGGTCGGCGACCGCCGAGCTGCGCGGCCCGGCGCTTGGCAATCGGTCGGCGACCGGCTCGACTCGGCGCTCCCAGAGCGCCGCTACAGCCGCACTTTCTGCTTTTCACTGCCGGCGGCTTGGCCTTTAGTCCCGCCCTGATTTGAACTGGATTTGAACTCATGAAAATCGTCCTCGCTTACTCCGGCGGCCTCGATACCTCGGTGCTGCTCTCCTGGATCAAGGAAACCTACGGTGACGCCGAGATGATCGCCTTCTGCGCCAACATCGGCCAGGAAGACGAACTGAAGGGACTCAACGCCAAGGCCAAGAAAACCGGCGCGTCGAAGATTTACATTGATGACCTCCAAGACGAGTTCGCCAGCGACTTCATCTATCCGATGCTCCGCGCCGGCGCGATCTACGAGGGGCAATACTTCCTCGGCACCAGCATCGCGCGCCCGCTCATCGCCAAGCGCATGGTCGAGATCGCCAAGGCCGAGAAGGCCGACGCCATCGCCCACGGCGCGACCGGCAAGGGCAACGACCAGGTGCGCTTCGAGCTGACCGCCGCGTCGCTTGCGCCCGGCCTTCAAATCATCGCCCCGTGGCGCGACGAGCGGTATCGCAAGGACTTTCCCGGCCGCCAGCAGATGATTGATTACTGCGCCGCGAAGGGCATCCCCGTGCAGGCCAGCGCCAAGAAGCCATACTCGATGGACCGCAACCTCCTGCACATCTCCTACGAGGCCGGCATCCTCGAAGACCCGTGGTATGACGCGGGCGACCTGAAGAACCGCGATTACTTCACCACGCTTTCCGTGCTGCCCGAGGACGCGCCGGACAAGCCCGAGTTCGTCACGCTCGACTTCGTGAAGGGCGACTGCGTGGCCGTGAACGGGAAGCAGCTTTCGCCGCTCGCCGTGATGCGCACGCTCAACAAGCTCGGCGGCAAGCACGGCGTCGGCCGCGTGGACATGGTCGAGAACCGCTTCGTAGGCATGAAGAGCCGCGGCGTGTATGAGACGCCCGGCGGCAGCATCCTGCACTTCGCGCACCGGCAGATTGAGTCGCTCACGATGGACCGCGAGGTCATGCACCTGCGCGACTCGCTCATCCCGAAGTATGCGGAGCTGGTGTATTACGGCTTCTGGTTTGCGCCGGAGCGGCTGGCGTTGCAGGCGCTCGTCGAGGAGAGCCAGAAGAACGTCACTGGCACCGTGCGCGTGAAGCTCTACAAGGGCGGCCTCTACGTGGCCGGCCGCAAGAGCAGGTTCAGCCTCTACAACCCGCACATCGCCACGATGGAAGCCGACCCGACCAAGGCCTACAACCAAGACGACGCCACCGGCTTCATCCGCCTCAACGGCCTGCGCCTGCGCGTGAACTCGACGGTGAACGGGGCGAAGAACATGAAGGCGCTCTGACGCGGGTGCAGCGGGTTTCATCCGGCGCACGCGCTGCGGTTGAAGACCGCAGCGAAGACGCAGAAGAAGGAATGAGTCTGGGCAAAATGCTTTCAATTCCGGCCGACTTCGAGCAAAGGCCGCAGCTTGCGAATGGGGCGGCCGGCGAGCTTTACCACAAAGCCTGACAATCCAATTCGAGCCAAACATCCCCCTTGACGAACCCGGCTTAGTAGTGCATATACACACAACGATGTCAAAAGAACTGGATATGGCGGCGATGGAAAACTGCGTGTGCTTCAACTTGCGTTGGGTGACGCGGGCGGTGACGCAGTTTTATGATTCGGAAATGCGGCGGCACGGAATCCGCACCACGCAGGGGACGATTTTGCTGGCGTTGAAGGCCAGGGAAAGTTGGAACATGGCGGAATTAAGCGATTGGCTGGGGATGGATCGCACGACGCTCGTGCGGAATCTCCGGCCGTTGCAGCGGGACGGTTTCGTGAATGTCGGCGGCGGCGGGCGCGGCAATCTGGTGGAACTGACAATTACCGCCAAAGGCCGAAAACAGATCGAAAAGCTGACGCCGGCTTGGAAATCCGCTCAAAGTGCTGTGGTGAAAACTCTCGGGGAAAAGCGTTGGTCTGCCATCCTCACCGATCTCGAAACCGCAGCTTTAGCTCTGAACAAATAATCCCAAAAACTTAAACGCCTCCAGAGACAATAAAACAAAACCGAAATGTGCATATACACGATTTCAAAGCAAACATTTTGAACAGCCAACAAACAAACCAAGAAAGAAAAATAGTTATGAGCGCAAATGAAAAATCGAAAAGCACGCTAAATTTCAACGTCTTCACCGCGCCGGAAAAGGCAATGGTCGCCGAGCGGGCGAGGCCGTTTGGGCCGCCGCCGGCGTTTGATCCGGGCACTGCGACACTGATCTACGGCGAGAACGACGCGGTCCTCGTTGACACCCTTACCACCGTCGCCGAAGCGGAAGCACTGGCCGATTGGGTTGCCCTTCACCATCGCAACCTTACTACAATCTACATCACTCATGGTCATCCCGACCATTTCATCGGGCTTAGCGTGTTGCTGAAACGCTTCCCCAACGCCCGGGCCATCGCCACACCAAGGTCGGTAGAGCTGATGCGCCAGTATTCCCAAGCGATGCCGTTGTTGCACAAGCACTGGCCCGGGCAATTGCCAACCAGCATCGCGCTAGCCGAACCCTACGAGGATAAAGTCTTCACTTTGGAGGGCCACGAATTACGCATCATCGAACAAGGCCAAACTGATGCCATAGACACCACCTCCCTCCATGTGCCATCGCTCGATCTGGTTGTTGCCGGCGACGTTGTTTACAACCAGTGCCACATGTATGTCGGTGAGACGACACCGGAAAGCCGGGCGAATTGGCTTGCCGCGCTGGAGCGTTTGGCGGCGTTGAATCCGAAGATTGTCGTCGCCGGCCACAAGAAGCCGGGTGCTCCGGATACCCTGGAGATCATCGAGGCCACGAAACGCTACCTCACCGACTTCGGCCGGCTTCAAAAGGCGACGTCCAGCGATCGCGAACTCTACGACGCCATGACCGAATTGTATCCCGACTGGGTCTGCCACCAAACGTGGCTGATGTTCGGCTTCTGCTGAAACAATCGGTAAATAAAAAAACTAATTGTGTATATGCACATTAACTTAAAAAACAAAACAACATTGGTCACCGGCGTTTCCTCCGGCATCGGACGAGAAATCGCGCAGCTCCTGGCCGAGCGCGGCGCGCGCGTCTTCGGCACGGTGCGCAATCCGAAGTCGGCCAGCTCGATTCGCGGCGTGGAACTGGTCAGCATGGATGTCACGGACGATGCCAGCGTGAACGCGGCGGTTCAAAGCATCGAGCGGAAGGCAGAGCCGATTCAGCTTCTGGTCAACAACGCCGGATACTCCTTCATGGGCGCGCTGGAAGAGACCGGTGTTGATGAGGCGCGGCAGCAGTTTGAGACGAATCTCTTCGGCTTGCTGCGCGTGACGAACGCCATCCTGCCCGGAATGCGGCAGCAGGGCTTTGGACGAATCGTCAACATCAGTTCCGTGCTGGGTTTTCTTCCCGCGCCGTATTTGGGAATCTACGCCGCGAGCAAGCACGCCGTGGAAGGCTACACCGAGACGCTCGACCACGAAATCCGGAGATTCGGCGTGCGCGCGCTGTTGGTCGAACCGGCTTATACGAAGACCAACATCAGAGGGAACTCCAAATTCGCGAAGGTCTCTCTCGACGTTTACGCGGATGAGCGGAAGCGGTTGACCGGCCTGGTTCAGCAAAACATCGAGCACGGAGACGACCCTCGATTGGTGGCCGAAGCGGTTCACCAGGCCCTGACCGCGAAATCACCTCGGCTGCGTTATCCAGTCGGCAAAGGTGTCACCTTGAGCCGAATGCGCCGCTTCATTCCCGCCCGGATGTTCGACCGTAGTTTCCGCAAACAATCGCAACTGGCCTGACTTATGAACACACCTCTCGACAAGCACGCAACCGCAATCCCAAAGGGATTGAAGCAATCAGCCCAGGGTTGCCGAGCCTGCGAGGCTACACTGGGGCACGGGACAAAAAAGATTTCCAACCCTGAAAGGGTTGCAGCCAAACGCGCCAATGATGCAACCCCGTTGGGGTTGATGAATGTTTCGATTCGATTACCCAGGGTAGCTCGTTCCTCGCAACCCTGGGCTGAACGACGGAATCCCGTTGGGATTCGCATCGGCCGGTCGTTGGTGACGATTGGTCTGCTTGCGGGATCGCTGGTTGTGACTTTGTTGGCAAGCGGATGTTCCAAGTCGGCCGCGAACGATCCACGCCTGCAGCCTCCGCGAGTTGAGGTCTTCAAGGCGGAAGCGGCTGGTTCGAATCGCAGAACCTTCACCGGAATCGTGGAAGCCCGGGTGCAAAGCGACTTGGGCTTCCGCGTCGCGGGAAAAATCTTGGAGCGATCCATCAACATGGGACAGCGGGTTCAGAAGGGGCAGGTTCTCATGCGGCTTGACCCCGTGGACCTCAAACTCTCGCTTGCCGCGCAACAAGCAAACGTCGAGGCGGCCCGGGCCAAATACACGCAGGCCAAGGCGGATGAGGCGCGCTACGCTGCACTGGTCAAAACGGGTGCGGTGTCGCGTCAGGAGTATGATCAGGCCCGCGCGGCACTGGACAGTGCCAAAGCACAGTTGGACGCGGCGGAGGCTCAGGCCCGAGTCAGCAACAACTCCAGTGAGTATGCCGTTTTGTTGGCGGATGCGGATGGAGTAATTGTTCGGACCTTGAGCGAACCCGGTCAGGTTGTGGCGGCGGGGCAAACCGTGATTCAATTGGCGCATGATGGTCCGCGCGAAGCCTTGATCAACCTGCCCGAGGGCGTGCGGCCTGATTTGGGAACGACGGCTTTCGCCCAATTGTATGGGCGAGATCAGATGTATCAGGCTCGCTTGCGCGAACTCTCCGATGCGGCCGACCCGGCGAGTCGGACTTTTGCCGCGCGCTATGTGCTCGAAGGCGAAGCCGCCTCAGCGCCGCTCGGCTCGACTGTCACCATTGGATTACTCACAAAACAAACCGCGAGTAGTGAGCGCGTCCAGTTACCCGTCGGAGCGATCCATGATCGCGGCAATGGGCCGGGCGTATGGATCGTGGACGACAGGTCGGAAGTGAAGTTCCGCTCCGTCACAATTGCCTCAATCGGGAAAGAGGAAGTGGTCGTGTCCGGCGGCGTTCAGGCTGGAGAAAAGGTTGTGGCGCTCGGAGCGCATCTCTTGCACGAGGGACAAGTTGTTTTGGGGAGCGCACGCGCCTCGCGTGCGGCGGCGGACGCCTCGTCCGCCGCAACCGACGTGCGCCACCGCACGTTGGACCAACGCGCGGTGGCGCGCGTTGACCCCGACCGCGAGGCGCGGTCGGGCACACGCGAGGGCGCGTGTGCTCCCCCGGAATCGTCACCCGCAACAGAGGAGAAGGCGTCCTATGCGAAGTTTTAACCTCTCCGCGCTGGCGGTCCGCGAACGCGCCATCACGTTGTTCTTCATCTGCGCTTCGGCATTTGCGGGCATCTACGCCTATTTTCATCTGGGCCGGGCGGAAGACCCGTCCTTCACGATCAAAGTGCTCACGGTGAGTGCGGTGTGGCCGGGAGCAACGGCGCAGGAAATGCAGGACCTCGTGGCCGAGCCGCTGGAGAAACGGCTTCAGGAGTTGCGCTGGTATGATCGCGTGGAAACCATCACGCGACCGGGACTGGCGCTGATGACGTTACAGCTCCGTGACAAAACTCCGCCCAAGGAAGTTGCGGAACAGTTCTACCAAGCGCGCAAGAAACTTGGCGATGAAGCGCGCAAACTGCCGCAAGGCGCGATCGGGCCTTTCGTGAACGACGAATACTCGGATGTCTCCTTCGCGCTCTACTCGGTCGAAGCTCCGGGTATGCCGCTGCGCAAGCTCACGCGCGTCGCCGAAGAACTCCGGCAGAGATTTCTCCATGTGCCCGGAGTGAAAAAGGTGGACGTTGTGGGCGAACAAGAGGAGCGGATCTTCGTCGAGTTTTCCTATCCGCGCCTGACGACGCTGGGCATCTCGCCAGCGGACATCTTTGCCGCTCTCGCGCGACAGAACGCGGTGACGCCCGCCGGTTCGGTGGACACGGACGGCGCGCAGGTGTTTGTCCGTCTCGACGGCGCTTACACCGACATTGAGAAAATCCGCGACACGCCAATCGTCGCTGGCAAGCAAAGTTTCAAGCTGTCTGACATCGCGGAAGTCACGCGCGGCTACGAAGACCCGGCGACGTTTGTCATCCGACACAATGGCGAGCCGTCGCTGCTGCTGAGTGTCGTGATGAAAGAAGGCTGGAACGGACTGGATTTAGGCAATGCCCTGCGCGTCGAAAGCGAGAAGATTTCCTCCAGCCTGCCATTGGGAGTCAGCCTGAAAAAAATCACCGATCAAGCCGTCAACATCAGCTCGGCGGTGAACGAATTCATGATCAAGTTCGCGATGGCGGTCGGCGTGGTGATGCTGGTCAGCTTGCTGAGTTTGGGGTGGAGAGTTGGGATCGTTGTCGTGGCGGCAATCCCGCTTACCTTGGGCGCGGTGTTTGTGATCATGATGGTGACAGATCGGGTTTTTGATCGCATCACCTTGGGCGCTCTCATCATCTCGCTGGGACTCCTGGTGGACGATGCCATCATCGCCATCGAATCCATGGTCGTGAAGATGGAGGAAGGAATGGATCGCATCCAGGCCGCGGCTTACGCCTGGAGTCATACCGCAGCGCCGATGCTCGCCGGGACACTCGTGACTGTGATCGGATTTTTGCCGGTCGGTTTTGCGCGTTCGACAGCGGGAGAATATGCGGGAAACATTTTCTGGATCGTCGGATTCTCTTTGATTGTCTCGTGGATCGTGGCGGTGGTGTTCACACCGTATCTCGGCGTGAAACTTCTGCCGGAAATCAAAACCGTCAAAGGCGGCCATGCGGGAATCTATTCTACTCCGGGATACCAGCGACTACGCCGTTTCATCACCTGGTGCGTGCGGAAAAAATATACGGTGGCGGGGATTGTCGTGGGCGCATTTCTTCTGGCGGGCGGAGGCATGGCGGTCGTGAAGAAACAGTTTTTCCCGAACTCAGACCGGCCGGAATTGTTGGTCGAGGTTCAGCTTCCGTTGGGAACGAGCATCGGGACGACGAGCACCGCGACCAAAAAGATCGAACACTGGCTGTCGCAACAACCCGAAGCGAAGATCGTGACCACCTACATCGGCGCGGGTGCGCCACGGTTTTTCTTTTCCTACAACCCGGAGCTGCCCGATCCCTCGTTCGCGAAGATCGTCGTTTTGACGCCGGACGCAAAGGCAAGGGATCGTCTCAAATTGCGCCTTCGCCAGGCGGCTGCCGATGGCCTCGCGCCGGAAGCGCGGATTCGCGCGACGCAGTTGGTGTTCGGGCCTTACTCGCCCTTTCCGGTTGCGTTTCGAGTGAGCGGCCCAGACCCGGCCAAGCTCCGCGAACTGGCCCACAGCGTCGAAGAAATCATGCGCAACGACCCGAACCTGCGCACGGTGAACGTGGATTGGGGCGAACGCGTGCCCAAGCTGCACTTCATTTTGGATCAAGAGCGATTGCAACTCATCGGGCTTTCGCCAGCGGAGGCCGCGCAACAGTTGCAATTTCTTCTCAACGGTCAAACCCTCACCCAAGTTCGCGAGGACATTCGCGCGGTAAATCTTGTCGTGAGGAGCGCCGGCCCGGAACGACTCGATCCCACCAAGCTCGAAAACTTCACCGTCCTGACGCGGGACGGAAAAGCGATTCCGTTAAGCCAGATCGGACGAATCGAAGTTCAATCGGAAGACCCGCTCATCAAGCGGCGGGATCGCACACCCACGATTACCGTGCGCGGTGACAATGTTGAGACGACTCAGCCGCCGGATGTCTCCGCCGCGATTTGGGCCAAACTCGCGCCGCTGCGAAAATCGCTGCCGGAAAATTATCGCATCGAGATGGCGGGTTCGATTGAGGAAGCAACGAAAGCCAATTCAGCCCTCGCGCCGCTTTTTCCAATCATGATTCTGTTCATGCTGACGGTCATCATCATTCAGGTGCGCTCGTTCTCGGCCATGTGGATGGTGATGCTGACCGGCCCGCTCGGACTGATCGGCGCAGTGCCGACGCTGTTGATTTTTCAACAGCCCTTTGGATTCAACGCCATTCTCGGCTTGATCGGCCTCTCCGGCATTCTGATGCGGAACACGCTCATCTTGATCGGCCAGATTCATTCCAATCAAGCGGACGGCCTTGATCCCTATCACGCGATCATCGAGGCGACTGTCCAACGATCACGCCCTGTCATCCTGACCGCGCTGGCCGCCGTGCTGGCGTTTATTCCACTCACGCACTCCGTGTTCTGGGGATCAATGGCGTATGTGTTGATCGGGGGCACAGCCGTCGGCACGGTGTTGACGCTGGCCTTCCTGCCCGCACTCTACGCCATCTGGTTTCGTGCGAGGCATGTGGCTGCCACTCATCCCAAGTGTGATTAAATCTGCTTTGCCTGAGCTGATCGTCGAGGAGAGCCAGAAGAACGTCACCGGCACCGTGCGCGTGAAGCTCTACAAGGGCGGCCTCCACGTCGCGGGCCGCCGGAGCCAGTTCAGCCTCTACAACCCGCACATCGCCACGATGGAGGCCGACCCGACCAAGGCCTACAACCAGGACGACGCCACCGGCTTCATCCGCCTCAACGGCCTGCGCCTGCGCGTGAACTCGACGGTCAACGGGGCGAAGAACCTGGCGAAGCTCAAGTAACGCGGACCCGCTGCATGAAGGCAGCGAAGTTCCGCGCCCGTGGGGGCCGTCTCAGACGAGGCGATGCCGCGTCAGTTCGCCGCGAACCGCGCGTCCGCCGGGGAGGCTCCGCCGGACTTTTGCACGCCCCGGCCCACGTTGGCCGCGAGGTGCGAGCCGACCTTGAAGAGCGTTTCCTCCTGGCCCTGCGCCCCGATGGCGGCGGCGATTTCCGCGACGGTGAAGGACTTGCCGGGGTTCGCGCCCAGGTGGGCGACGAGTTTGGCTTGGAGTGAAAGCACCGTGCCCGCCGCCTTCTTGCCGGCCTCGACGCCGGGCTGGTGGTAGGCGTTGATGTTGATGAGCGACGCGTAGTAGCCCACGGCGCGCTCGAACAGCGCGATGAGCACGCCAATGGTGAACGGGGAAACCTCCTTCACGGTGATGGTCACGGACTCGCGGCCTTTCTCGTGCAGCGCCGCGCGTGTGCCGAGGAAGAAGCCGGTGAGGAAGTCGCCGCTCGTGGTCTTCGGCTCGACCTCGATGCTGTCGCCCGCGCGGTCGGCCAGCACCTCGATGAACGTGACGAAGAAGTTCAGCACGCCCTCGCGGAGCTGCTGCACATAGGCGTGCTGGTCGGTGGAACCCTTGTTCCCATAGACGGCAATGCCCTGGTTCACGACCTTGCCGTCGAGGTCCAGCTCCTTGCCGAGCGACTCCATGAGGAGCTGCTGAAGATACTTCGAGAAGAGTTCCAGCCGGTCTTTGTAGGGCAGCACGACCATGTCCTTCGTGCCGCGACCACCGCCGGCGTAGTGCCACATCAAGGCGAGCTGCGCGGCAGGGTTCTTCGCCACGTCGGCCACGCGCGTCACGTCATCGCACGCCTTCGCACCGGCGAGCATTTCACGAATGGCGAGGCCTTGGAGCGCGGCGGGCAGCAGGCCGACGGCGGACAACTCACTCGTGCGGCCGCCCACCCAGTCCCACATCGGGAAGCGCCGCAGCCAGCCGTGCTTCTCGGCATACTTGTCCAGCTCGCTGCCCAAGCCCGTCACGGCGGCGGCGTGCTTTTCGAAGCGGAGTCCATTGCGCTCGTAGGCGGCCTTGGCTTCGAGCAGGCCGTTGCGCGTCTCCTTCGTGCCGCCGGACTTGGAGATCACGACGACGAGCGTGCGGTCCAGGTCGCCGCCGATGGCCGCGAGCACCTTGTCCATGCCGTCGGGGTCGGTGTTGTCGAAGAAGTGGACGAGGAGCTTGTCATCCGCCGGCTGGCCCAGCGCGTGCGCGACGAACTGCGGCCCCAGCGCCGAGCCGCCGATGCCCACGACGAGCAGGCGCTTGAACGGCCCGCCGGTGCCGCGCACGTCCGAGCCTACGTGGACTTCCGCCGCAAACTTCTCCACCGCCGCGAGCGTGTCGGTGATTTCCTTCGCGATCTCCGGCGTGGGCGCGAGCGCGGGGTTGCGCAGCCAGTAATGGCCGACCATGCGCTTTTCGTCGGGATTGGCGATGGCGCCCTTCTCCAGTTCGGCCATTGCGGCGAAGGCCTTCACGAGGCGCGGCTGCATCGCCGGGAGGAAGTCGTCGCCGAAGTTCATCCGGCTCAGGTCCAGCGCGAGGCCGAGCGTGGGGAACTCGGTGTAATGCTTTTGAAACCGCTGCCAAAGCTGCTCGGGAGTCGCGCTCATAGTGGGGTGAGCTTAAGCACGCGGGCGCGGGGCTGGCAGCAAGAAAACGGCGTCGCTGAATTCCCAATGCCCAATGGCCAATGCCCGCAGCCCAGGCGCTCTGGACACAACGGCAGGGTGCCACCGGCCATTGGTCATTGATTGGGCATTGCGTCATTGGGAATTGGTCATTCACTCCTGACATCGCCCGCCGCCTGTGGTGAACTGCGGCCCATGCTCTGGCGCGCAGGCCGACACGAGTTCCGCTTTCCCCGCCCCACGCTCGTGATGGGCGTGCTGAACGTCACGCCGGACTCGTTCTCGGACGGCGGCAGGTTCTACTCCGTAGAGGCGGCCTTGGAGCGCGCGGGGCAGATGATTCGCGAGGGCGCGGACTTGCTGGACGTGGGCGGCGAGTCCACGCGGCCTGGGGCGGCTCCGGTTCCGACGGAGGAGGAAATCCAGCGCGTCGTCCCCGTCATCCAGCAGCTCGCGGCGCGCGTGTCCACGCCCATCTCCATAGACACGCAGAAGCCGGAAGTCGCCCGCGCCGCGCTGCTCGCGGGCGCGAGCATCGTCAACGACATCGCCGCCAACCGCGCCGACGACGCGATGGGGCGTGTGGTGGCGGAATTCCGTGCCGGCTACGTGGCGATGCACATGCAGGGCACGCCGCAGACCATGCAGCAGAACCCGGTTTACACGGACGTGGCGCGCGAGGTGGATGAGTTCTTTGCCGAACAGCTCGCGCGGCTGGACCAGCTCGGCGTGCGCCGTGAGCAGGTCGTGCTGGACCCCGGCATCGGCTTCGGCAAGACGCTGGAGCACAATCTGCAACTGCTCGGCGCGCTGCCGCGCTTCGCCCGCCACGGCCGGCCCGTGCTGCTGGGCGTCTCGCGAAAATCCTTTCTCGGCAAACTCACCGGCGCGGAAAGCCCCGCCGACCGGCTGCCCGGCGCGCTGGCCTGCGCCGCCCTGGCCGTGCGCGACGGCGGGCAAATCCTCCGCGTGCATGACGTGCGGGAGACGGTGGCGGCGGTGCGGGTGGCGGCGGCGATTGCAGCAAGCCGGCCGAAACAGTAGGCCGTGTTCAGCGTTCGCCAACCAGTGGAGCGGCGGCGTTCACCGCGCGTCCGGTGGCCGGCCGCACTGAAAACTGAACGCTGAAGACCGATTACTTGCTTTTCTCCGCCTGCGGTTTGCGGCAAAGTGTCCGCCGACACAGTGGCGTTCGACATCATCAGCCTGGTCTGGCGGCCCGCGTTGGAAATCCTCATCCTCGCGGTGGGGATCTACTACGCCGCGAACTTCATCCGCGGCACGCGGGGCGCGCCGGTGGTGACGGGGCTGGTGGTGCTGTTCGTCGCGTTGAGCTTCCTCACGACGGTGCTGGAGCTGACGGTGCTGCGCTGGCTGCTCACGACGTTCTCCGCGTTCAGCGCGGTGGCGGTGCTGGTCATCTTCCAGCCGGAGCTGCGCCGGCTGCTGGCCGAGCTGGGCAACCAGTCGCTGCTCATGTCCGCCCGCGAGCAGCGCGAGGATGTGGAGGTCATCATCGAGACGGTCGAGCGGCTCGCGGACGTGCGCATTGGCGCGCTGATGGCGATGGAGCAGAGCATCAACCTCACGGAGGCCGTCGAGTCCGGCGTGGCGGTGGACTGCGAGGCGACGCCGGAGATGCTGGAGACGATCTTCTTCCCAAACAACGCCATCCACGACGGCGGCGTCATCCTGAAGAACGGCCGCATCCTCCGCGCCGCGTGCATTTTCCCGCTGACACAGCGGCAGGATTTGCACAAGTCGCTCGGCACCCGCCATCGCGCGGCCATCGGCCTGAGCGAGGAGACGGACGCGGTCGTGGTGATCGTGTCCGAGGAGACGGGGGCGATTTCCTATGCGTTCCGCGGGGACTTGAGGCGCGGCGTGACGGCCGAGGAGCTGCGCGCGTTCCTCACGGCCATCTTCGTCAAGCGGGTGCGCGCGCGGAACTGGGTGGACAACCTGCGGCTCTGGATCGCGCAAAACATCAGGCTGACCGGCACGGCGAAGGCCCCGGAGGCGGAGCCGGCCCCGGCCAGGCCCGCCGAGCCGGGCGCGCCCGCGCCCGTCGTCGTCCCGAAGAAAGCCGAGGCCAAGTAAATGTCCGCCCGCGACGCCATCCTCCAGAACTTCTGGCTCAAGCTCTTCTCGCTCGTGCTGGCGACGATGATCTGGTTCGCCATCTTCGGCGCGCAGAGCAACCTGCGCCCGAGCCAGCCCGCGCTCGGCACGGTCACGCGCAAGATCGAGCGCGTCCCCATCACGGTGATGAAGTCCGCCACCGACCTGCGCGCGTTCCGCGTCGAGCCGGGCCAGATTGACGTGACCGTGCGCGGCCCCATCGCGGAGGTTCAAGCCTTGACCGCCCGCCAGCTCGAAGTTTTCATCAACCTCACCGACGTGCACGACACCGCTGGCCTGACCAAGAAAATCCTCGTTCACACCCCGCCCCGCATCACCGTGGTGGAGGTTTCCCACACTGAGGCGGGCATCACGCCCATCGCCGCTGACTGACCTTCCGCAATAATTTCCCCATGAGCAACGCACCCAAGAAAATCTTCGGCACCGACGGCGTCCGTGGCACCGCAAACATCGAGCCCGTGACGGCGGAGACCGCCCTCAAGCTGGGCCGTGCCGCCGCGCACGTCTTCAAGAACCTCGAGTCCCAGTCCCGCTCGCGGGGCAAGCACCGCATCGTCATCGGCAAGGACACGCGGCTCTCCGGCTACATGCTCGAGAACGCCCTCAGCTCCGGCATCCTCAGCATGGGCGTGGACGTGCTCTTCATCGGACCGCTGCCCACGCCGGGCGTCGCCTACGCGACGCGCTCACTGCGCGCGGACGCCGGCATCGTCATCACCGCGTCGCACAATCCCTACGATGACAACGGCATCAAGTTCTTCGGCGCGGACGGCTTCAAACTGCCCGACCCCATCGAGGCGCAGATCGAAAGCCTCGTTTTCAGCGGCAACATCGAGAGCGTCCGACCCTCCGCCACCGAGATCGGCAAGGCCGTCCGCATTGACGACGCGCTGGGCCGCTACATCGAGTTCGCCAAGGCCAGCTTCCCGAAAGGGCTGACGCTCGACGGCATGAGGATCGTGGTGGACTGCGCCAACGGCGCGTCCTACAAGGCCACGCCCAGCGTCCTGCGCGAGCTGGGCGCGGAAATCTTCGTCTTCGGCAACACGCCCGACGGCACGAACATCAACAAGGAATGCGGTTCCATGCACCCGCAGAACCTGTGCGCCAAGGTCCGCGAATACCGCGCCGACCTCGGCATCGCGCACGACGGCGACGCCGACCGCGTCATCCTCAGCGACGAGACGGGCATCCTCCTCGACGGCGATGACATCATGGCCGTCGCCGCGCTGGACATGCTGGCGCAGGGCACGCTGGCCGAGAAGACGCTCGTCGCCACCGTGATGAGCAACGCCGGCCTCGGCGCGGCCATGCAGGCGGCGGGCGGCAAGATTGTTTACACCTCCGTCGGCGACAAGAACGTGATCGATGAGATGCTCAAGTGCGGCTACAACTTCGGCGGCGAGGAGAGCGGCCACCTGATCTTCCGCGACTACTCGACCACCGGCGACGGCCTCGTGGCCGCGCTCCAGGTGCTGCGCATCATGAAGGCGCGCGGCGAGCACCTCTCCAAGCTCAAGCGCTGCTGGACGCGCTTCCCCAAGCAGGTCTCCAACATCAAGGTCCGCGAGAAGAAGCCCTTCGAGCAGCTCGACGGCGTGCTCGCGCTGGTGAAGGAAGCCGAGGCCGAGGTGCAGCCCAGCGGTGGCCGCGTCCTCCTGCGCTACTCCGGCACCGAGCCGAAATGCCGCCTGCTCATCGAGGGCAAGGACATGGCCGTGCTCGCCAAGTGGTCTGACAGGATTTCCGAGGCCATCAAGAAGCAGATTGGGGCGTGACGGAGCGCCGGCTTGTAGCCGGCTTAGAATCTGACCCGGCGAACCGGTTCCAGCTCGCCTGGCGCTGTCCAGCAGGACAACCGCTCTTCGTTCGGCAGCGCAAAGCCGGCTCGGAAGCCGGCGCTCCGCTGAATTTCCCCTGCTGACACCCGTCGGTTTCCCAGCTACTTTTCAACCATGACCACCGGCGCAAAATCCTGTCGCGGCCCCGTCTCGCGCCGCAGCTTCCTGCAAGCAGGCGCGCTCGCCGCCACCGGCCTCGGTCTCAGCGACTTGTTCCGCCTGGAGTCCATCGCCAAGCAGACCGGCAGGAACCTCCGCGACACGTCCGTCATCTTCGTCTGGCTCCCCGGCGGCCCGCCGCACATGGAGACCTACGACCTGAAGCCGAACGCCCCGTCCGATTACCGGGGCATCTTCCGGCCGATCAAGACCAACGTCCCCGGCATCGAGATTTCTGAGCTGTTCCCGCAGCAGGCGAAGATCGCCGACAAGTTCACCATCGTCCGCTCCTGCCACCACACCTTCGCGGACCACGGCGGCGGCCACAAACGCTTCATGACCGGCCGGCTGCCCGCCGAGCCGACGGGCTTCGTGAATGACGCGCCGGCGGTCACTTCCTACGTCACCAAAATCCTCACCGAGCGTCACACCGGGCCGAAGGGGATGCCCGCCTGCGTGCTGGGCGCGGACGCGGGCCGTTCCCAAATTGATGTGTTCAGCCTTGGGGCCGCGTGGCTCGGCTCCGTCAACACGCCGTTCGTCGTGGGCGGCGATCCCGCTTCTCCGACCTTCAAGGTGCAGAACCTCGGCCTCACGCCGGACATGGAGACGCGTCTCGACGACCGCCTGCATCTGCTCAAGGGCATGGACCGCCTGCGCCGCGACGCCGACCGCAGCGGCCTGATGGGCGCGATGGACCAATACAGCCAGCGCGCGTTCGACATGCTCACCAGCGAGCCGGTGCGCGAGGCCTTCGACATTTCGCGCGAGCCGCAGTCCGTGCGCGACCGCTACGGCATGAACGCCTACGGCCAGCGCGGCTTGATGGCCCGCCGGTTGGTCGAGGCCGGCTGCCGCTTCGTCACGATGGTCTGGGAGCACCCCGGCACGACCGCCCCGAAATACGGCTCCTACAACTGGGATTCCCACGCGGTGAACTGCCACCTGTTCGATGACGCCCGCTGGCGTTTCCCCCCCTACGACCAGGCCGTGTCCGCGCTTATCGAAGACCTTTACGCGCGCGGCCTCGACGAGAAGACGCTGCTCATCGTCACTGGCGAGTTCGGCCGCACGCCGCGCGTCTCGACCGCCGTCGGCACCCAGACCGGCGTGATGCAGCCGGGCCGCGACCACTGGCCGCAGGCGATGTCCTTCATCGTCTCGGGCGCGAAGATGCGCACCGGCCAGATCGTCGGCGCGACCAACAGCCGCGGCGAGCATCCCATCGAGCGCCCGATGTCCCCGAACGATCTCTGGGCCACGGTCTATCAGCACCTAGGCATTGACTGGGAGCAGTCCTTCCCCGACCACACCGGCCGCCCGATGCCGATCCTGCCCTTCGGCGAGCCGATTCCGGAGCTGCTGCCGGTAGGGTGACGGGAGGATGTGACCGGTGACGGGTGGCAGGTGACACGGGGTTTGCTCCGGGCGCGTCCAAATTCACCGCAGCTCCCTTGTCACCTCCCACTTGCCACTTGTCACCCTGTCCCTTTTCGCGTCTAACCGGCGCGTGCAAGACTGGCTCGCGGCAATTCTTCTCGGCGTCGTCGAGGGCATCACGGAGTTCCTTCCGATTTCCTCCACCGGCCATCTGCTGCTGGCCGAGCACTGGCTCGCGCTGCCGGAGCGGCATTTCCTCCGCTCCGAGTTCTTCCACATCGGCATCCAGTCCGGCGCGGTGCTCGCGGTTGTCGCCGTGTTTTCCGCGCGGGTGAAGGAGTTTGCCACGCGCTTCACCGAACCGGCCACGCGCGAATACCTGCTCAAGCTCGGCGCGGCCTTCCTGCTCACGGCCGTGGGCGGGCTGGCGCTGAAGAAGGCCGGGCTGGAACTGCCGGACCAGGTCGGCCCCATCGCGTGGGCCACGCTCATCGGCGGCGTGTTGTTCCTGGTGGCGGAGCGCTGGCTCAAGGACAAGCCGGCGGTGAGCGACATCACTTGGGCCGTGGCGCTGGCCGTCGGCGCGGGGCAGCTCGTGGCCGCCGCGTTCCCCGGCGCGTCACGTTCCGGCACGACCATCCTAGCCGCGCTCGCGCTGGGTCTGAGCCGTCCGGCGGCGACGGAGTTCTCCTTCCTGCTCGGCGTGCCGACGCTGCTGGCGGCGGGCGTTTACTCGGGCTTCAAGGCGCTCAAAGACCCCGGCGCTCCGCCCGTGGACTGGAGCCTGTTCGCCCTCGGCGCGACCGTCTCCGCCGTGACCGCCTTCCTCGCCGTGAAGTGGCTGCTGCGCTTCATCCAGACGCACACGTTCGTCGCGTTCGGCTGGTATCGCGTCGCGGTGGGCGCGGTGATTCTGACGTCGGGAAAATAGCACATGCGGTGCATGCTCGGCACGTTACAGCCTCCCGTGCGGTCGGGCTCGACATAGTCTCCGCATGCATTTCAACAACCGCGACACAAGCAGGCACCGAAGGTGACACCCGCCACCGAGCTTGGTGGATATCAGGAGCGCGGCACCGCACCAAAGTGGATCAAGACGGATCTTCGCCACCAAGATCGACGCAGAGGTTGTAGCGTCGGACGCCGGTGTAGGACTCCCGCTGGGCCTGAATGGTCAGCCGACCTCCACTCTTAAGGATGGTTGCCTTGAGCTGGTGCTTCGGCACTACAGCCGCTCGAGCCAGCGGGTGCCGGGTAACTACATGGGTGTCCTTCTTGCCCTTCTCATTGCACGCCCAAGCGATGGCGAAACCATCGCCGCCGAACCGGGCGCAGCTTTTCTTCTGGGGAAACACGACATCGCCCGGCTTGAGCTTTTCGTGGCGCTTGGCATCGCGGACATCGCCATTGATTCCCTTTATCTTGAGCGTTCCCTTGAGGTGGGTGATGAGGACATCTCGATCAGTCGGAGGCATATTAGGATTCAGGTTGAAGTTACGGTTGAAAGGTTCAGCCACGGATACCAGTAAAACCGAGGTCGGTTGTGATGTCGTATTGATACGCCGGTGGGTCGTAATACTCATCCACTTGGATTACTTCGTCCCAATTGACTTCAATGGTGGTGGGTTCCGCACTCTCGAAACTTACGACCACCGCCTCGATTTCATTGGTTCCCGTATCCACTCGGGCGACGTCCGCGCTTGCATCGGCAGCTCCATTCAGCAAGTCACCATCTTGAAGGGCGTCACCTTCACCAAGATTCACGTTCGCGGGAGGACTTCCCCGTGTGACGACGATCTTGTCATTGTTCCCGGGACTAACGACGCTTCGCAGTTGCAGTTCACTTGGCATACTCGTATTGCGGTTGTGCGGTGCGCTTCCCGCCCATCAACTCTGCTTCAAGCGGAACCGCGTTGCACGCAGCCCCGACCCCCACCCTGATCTCCTCGCCCGGCAGCAGAAGTGCGCCCGCGTTGACTGTTCGTAGGACTGGAGTATGGGAGTCGGCTGCCTGTATATGTCCAGAGATGGACACGATCAAGCGAAATCCTTCAGTTTTTCCGCGATAGGGAGGATGCTTGCGCCAGTCCAACTCGGCGCGCGGGTTGACGGCCTGCGGTTCGGCGAGTTTCCAGTGCTGGAGGGTGTCGCGGGCCTCGGGGAATTCCTTCAGCGTGTGCGCGATGAGGTAGTTCACGTAAGCCGTTCGGGCCGCTGCGCTGTAGAGGAAGTTCCGTTTGCCCAGCCAGAGGTGCGAGCAGATCGGGTTGCGCGCGAGGCCGTTCTTCCACTCGTTGAGGCGACCGATGGTCTTCACCCGCAGGCCCTGCCGGGCCATGCACATGGGCAGGAGGCGTTGATCGAGGAAGAGCGGCGCTCGGCGGGTGCGGGGCAGGTCCACGTCCTCGGGATGCTCGCGCAGCCAGGCGGAATACTCGGACATGAAGCGCAGCGCCTCGTTGGAGAAACTCCGCGTCACTTCGGGCGAGGGGAAGGCGACAATGCCCAAGTTCACCGGCTGCAAACGCCAGTTCCAGCCGCGCCCCGCAAAGCCGAAGCGTCCGAAGTCCGCGCGGTTGCTCCGGTAGGAAACCCAGCGGCGGTCCTCGTAGTGCAGCGCCATCACGGGCTCGGTCGGTTTCAACGGCTGCCAGAGGATCGCGTCCGTGTCCACACTGGCAAACGGCTCTTCCATCAAGCCAAACGCGAACATCCGGCCCGCCGTCCAGAAGACCTTCGGGTGGATGTCGGGAGGCGTGTCATCCAGCACGGTGGAGACCCCGCCGTTATAGATCCAGTCCAGCCCGGTGTGTTGCAGGAAGCGCAGCCCGCGCGCGTCCGTGAGCATCTTGATGCGGCCGTGTCGCCGGGCTTGCAGCGCGCTGACGAGCCAGGTGAGCGCCTCGAAATCCTTGAGGACAATGTCCTTTTCCGTGCCGCCGGCGTCCTGCTTGGGCCGCGTCCAGAAGCTGTGCAGGTAGGTCATGGCTTGGCCGCCGGGGCGGATGCCTCGGCGCTTTGCTTCCACTGGACCTCGAACGTCTTCACGGGTGTGTTGATGCCCTTGAGCAGCACGGGCGCGCGCTCTGCGCAGCGCTCCACCAGCTCCGGGTGGTTGCGGCCCGCCGCCAGCACGGTCTGCTCGGTGGCGATGATCTGCCCGCCGCCCGCCAGCCCCTCCACACGGCTGGCGACGTTCACGACGTGGCCGAAGGCGGTGTAGCTGGAGAGGTGATGTTCCGAGCCCATGAAACCGACGGTGGCGAGGCCGGAGTTCAAGCCGATGCCCAGCCGCAGCACCGGCAGCAAGGGCAGCGGCGGCTGGCTCTGCGCCTGACGCCGCTGGTTCTCCTGGTCGCGCACCCGGTTCTCCGCGGCGAACTCGCGGTTGATCCGCTCCAGGCCCTGCTCGGCGGCGATCGCGCACTTGAGCGCCTGCGCGGCGTGGTTCGCATCCTCCACGGGCGCGCCCCAGAAGGCCATCACGCAGTCGCCCATGTATTTGTCCAGCGTGCCGTCGCTGGCCTTGATCTCGTCCACCACGGCGGCGAGGTAGCGGTTCACGCTGTTCATGGCCTCGCGCGCGGCGGCATCGGCAAAGGCGCGGGCCTGCTCCGGCGGCAGCCCCAGCGCGCGCGCGGCGGTCTCGGCCCGTGTCTGCGACTCCTCGGAGAAGCGTGTGAAGCCGCGCAGGTCGGCAAACAGCACGGTGATCTCCAACCGGCGCGTTTGCGGCGTCGGCGAGTCCAGCTTCAGCAAGGTCTCAATGATCTTGGGGGCCACCACCTTCTTCAACAGCCGCTCCAGGTGACGGCGGTCGGCGTTTTCCACACCGCGCCCGATGGTCATGACGAGGTGCGTGGTCAGCAGCGCGCCGAGCACTGGCAGCGCCATCGGCAGCAAATAGCGGTGCGCCACGTAGAGCCACACCGCCAGTCCCACATACGCCCCGGCGGCCAGCACCACGGTGAGCGAGGCCCAGAGGGTGTGCATTCGCCAGCCGGCCAGGGTGGCGGCGACGACGAGGCCGAACATGATGCTCAATTCCTGCGTGGCTGAGAACCGTTGCACAAAGCGCCCGGTAATCAGCGAATTGGCCACATTGAGGTGGCCGAGAAACATTGCCTCACGACGGTTCAACGCAGTTGGCCCGCGATCATATACGTTCACCCCCTGCCCGGACGCACCCACGACGACCAGCTTGTCTTTCAACGCGAGGTCATCCGGCCCAATCTCACGCTGGTTGACACGTTTGAGCGCACTGGCAAACACATCTTCAAATCGCACCTGCCGTATGCGTTGTGCCTCCAGTCGCTGTCGAGGATGCACCACCCAGTCGAAATAGACCTCGTTTCTGGCAGTCAGCGGAACTTCCCGCACCAAACCGCCTTCCCCGCGCAGCACCAGGCTGCCGGGGCGCAGCTCCGCACGATGAAGATCCAACCCCAGATGCCGCGCTGCCAAAACAAAGCCCAGACACCAGACCCGGCCCCGCTTGGAATCTTCCCGAAACACGGGAAGGCGGCGGAAGATACCATCGCTATCCACATGAGCCGAAGCGTGCCCCACTGCCCAGGCATTGGTCGCCAGCTCCGCAGTCGGCAGGCGGACCTGACTGGTTCGCTGCCAGTCGGTTCCGGCAGCCAGAATCACGTTCCCGGCAGCGCGCATCCGGTCCGCAAAATAACTGCTGCCCGACACCCGGTTCGTCGTGCCGGTCAATTCCGGAGCTGATATTGGATACGGATCGTCGGGCTGAGAATAAAAGACATCGAATGCCACTGCTTCCACTCCCTGCTCCTTTAGCTCATTGACGAACGGACCGTAGTAGAGATGGCCGAACGGCCAGCGCGGACGGCGGGAGATCACGCGGTTCATCCACTCCAAGTCCGGCTCGTCAATCGCCACAGCGACGAGATTCGAGGCGGAGTTTGGCGCGGGCCTGGCAATGGCAATCTGCGCACGCCAGTCCTCGCTCATCCATTCGATGCGCTGAAAGGGTGAAGGATAATTAGGATTACGCTCGTCCCAGTGCCGCACCCCAAACAGCAAAGCTCCCACCACCAGAATCGCCAGCAGCGGATAAACTTTGAGGAGCTGGCGTTTCACCTGGTCGTAGGCAACCGGAAGCGCCGCCGCATTTCAAGCGGATTCCCGGTCGCGATTGGCATTCCCGTCGCCCCGCGCCATAGTTCGCGCCGCATGAGTCGGAATGCCTCCCTCCTCTGGCTGCGGCACGACCTGCGCCTGGCGGACCAGCCGGCGCTGCACGCGGCGCTGCGACGCGGCGGCGCGGTGATCCCCGTCTTCATCTGGGCGCCGGAGGAGGAAGGCGGGTGGCCGCCCGGCGGCGCGAGCCGGTGGTGGCTGCACCAGTCGCTCAAGGCGCTGGCGGGTGATTTGGAAAAGCTCGGCTCCCGGCTCATCCTCCGGCGCGGCGACGGTCTCGCCGAACTGCTCGCCCTCGCGAAAGAAGCGGAAGCCGACGCGATCTTCTGGAACCGCCGCTACGAGCCGGCCATCACCACCCGCGACGCACGCGTCCAAGAACAACTCCGCGCCGCCGGCCTCACTGCCGAGAGTTTCAACGCCGCGCTGCTCCACGAGCCGTGGACCGTTGCGAACCAAAGCGGCAGGCCCTTCCAAGTCTTCACGCCGTTCTGGAAACACTGCCTCGCCAAGCCCGACCCCGCCGCGCCCCTGCCTGCGCCGAAGTCACTGCCCGCTCCCGCGAAGTGGCCGCGCTCCCTCGCGCTGCGTGAACTCAGACTCGAACCGAACCTCAAGTGGGCGCAAGGCATCCGCGCCATCTGGCAGCCGGGTGAAGCAGGTGCGCACGCCGCGCTGCAACGCTTCTGTCGTGACGCCTTCACCCACTACACCGCGAACCGCAACCGCCCCGACCTCGCCGGCACCTCGCGCCTCTCGCCGCACCTGCACTTCGGCGAACTCAGCCCGCACCAAATCTGGCACGCGCTGCGGGCGTCCGCCGGCGTGGACTGGCGCGGCTCGCAGTTCCTCGCCGAGGTCGGCTGGCGCGAGTTCGCCCATCACCTGCTTCACCACTTCCCGCACACGCCTGCGGAGCCGTTGCGCGCGGAGTTCAAAAAGTTCCCGTGGCGCGCGGACGCCGCCGCGCTCAAGGCGTGGCAGACCGGCCGCACCGGCTACCCGCTCGTGGACGCCGGGATGCGCGAGCTGTGGACCACCGGCTGGATGCACAACCGCGTGCGCATGGTCGTCGCCAGTTTTCTCGTGAAAGATTTGCTGCTCCCGTGGCAGGCCGGCGCGCGCTGGTTCTGGGACACGCTCGTGGACGCCGACCTCGCGCAGAACACGCTCGGCTGGCAATGGACCGCCGGCTGCGGCGCGGACGCCGCGCCCTTCTTCCGTATCTTCAATCCCGTGAGCCAGGGCGAGAAGTTCGACCCGCAAGGCGACTACGTCCGCCGCTGGTGCCCGGAACTCACGCACCTGCCCGCCGAGTGGATTCACCAGCCGTGGGCCGCGCCGGAGAGCGTGCTGCAAGAAGCCGGCGTGTGGATCGGGAAAAACTATCCGGCCCCCATCGTCAGCCACGCCATCGCCCGCGAAGTCGCGCTCGAAGCCTATGCCGGGATGAAGGCGGCCAAGTAGCTCGACATTCCAATGTCGAGTGTTGGGCATTGTCCGCCTGCGAATCTCGACATTGGAATGTCGAGCTACCTAACTCACCGTAGCGCCTTCCGCCACCGCGCGAGCTGCTTCGCCACTTCCTTCGTGCCCGGCGCGCCGGTCAGATTGCGCCGCGCCATCGCCTTGCCGAGATCGAAGCACTCCTTCGCATCCGGCCCGAACGCGCCGTTCACCAACTTCAGCTCCGCCACCGTCAGTTCGCCCAGCGGCTTGCCCAGCTTCTCCGCGAGCGCGACTGCGGCCCCAACCGCGTGGTGCGCGTGGCGGAAGGGCATTCCCTTGCGCACGAGATAGTCCGCGAGGTCCGTCGCCAGCAGCGCGGAGTCGCTCGCGGCGGCGGCGCAGGCGGCGGCGTTGACCGTCGTGTGCCGCAGCATCGCCGCCGTGAGCCGCGCGCACGCGCGCACGGTGTCCACGGTGTCGAAGAGCCGCTCCTTGTCCTCCTGCAAGTCGCGGTTGTAAGTCATCGGCAGACCCTTCAACAGCGTGAGCAGCGCGACGAGGTTGCCATAGACCCGCCCCGTCTTGCCGCGTGTCAGCTCGGCGATGTCGGGGTTCTTCTTTTGCGGCATCAACGAGGAACCGGTCGTGTAGGCGTCGGCGATCTTGATGAAGTTAAACTCAGTGCCCGCCCAGAGAATCACGTCCTCGGACAGCCGCGACAGGTGCATCGCCACCAGCGCCGCCAGCGAGCAGAACTCAATCGCGAAGTCGCGGTCGCTGACCGCGTCCATCGAGTTTTGCGTGACCTGCGGCGTGCCCTTCGCATCCACGAAGCCCAGCTCTTTCGCCACGAACTCGCGGTCGAGCGGGAGCGTGGAGCCGGCAATCGCGCCGCTGCCCAGCGGGCAGACGTTCACGCGGTTGAAACAGTCGAGGAGCCGGCCGTAGTCGCGGTCGAGCATCTCCACGTAGGCGAGCAGATGGTGCGCGAAATAAACCGGCTGTGCCCGCTGCAGGTGCGTGTAGCCGGGAACGATGACGGAAGCGTTGGCCGCGCCCAGCTCGACAAGCGCACGCTGCAAGTCCCGCAGCTCGCGCGCGAACTCGATGATTTCGTCGCGCAGCCACATCCGCACGTCGAGGGCGATCTGGTCGTTGCGCGAGCGGGCGGTGTGGAGCTTCGCGCCGGCGGGGACGCGCTGGGTCAGCTCCGCCTCGAGGTTCATGTGGACATCTTCCAGCTCGGCCTTCCACTTGAACTTGCCAGCCTCAATCTCAGCCGCGATTTGCCGCAGCCCGCCCTGAATCGCCTTCAGCTCCGCGCGCGTGAGCACGCCGATGCGCTGGAGCATCGCGGCGTGCGCGAGCGAACCGTGGAGGTCATGCCACCACAGCCGCCAGTCGAACGAGATGGATTCGGTGAAGCGCGCGACATCCGCGCCGGGGCCGCTGGCAAAGCGACCGCTGCGGGACACGGGAGCGGGAGACTGCTTGCTCATAAATCGGAGCGGAGATTGTTGGCCGGACACCTGAAAGTCACGCGGTATTGCCGGGGAACTTTCTCGCAGAATCATGGAGCACAGAATCATTTTTCCAGGGCCGATGATTCTGTGCCCATGATTCTGTGAAATGCCTCGGCTACGGCTTCACCACCAGCTTGCCCAGCACCGTGCGGCTGCGGAGCTGCTCGAAGGCGTTGCTCACGCCGGGCAGCGGGATGACTTGGTGAATGACCGGCTTCAAGCGCCCGTCCGCCGCCCATTCCAGCGTCGCGTTCAGGTCGCCACGGTTGCGCCCGTAGCTGCCGATGAGCCGGTGCTGCTTCACGAAGAACGGCCAGAGCTGCATCGGCACCTCGCGCCCACCGGTCGCGCCGCACGTCACCACCGTGCCGCCGCGCGCGAGGCAGTGGAACACGGACTGCAACGCCACGCCGCCGATGTGCTCGACCACCAAGTCCACGCCGCGCTTGTCGGTGATCTTGCGCACCTCGGACGGCCAGTCGGCCTTCGAGGAATCCACGGCGAAGTCAGCGCCGAGCTTAATGGCCAGTTCGCGCTTGGCCGGCGAGGAGGCCGTGGCGATGACGCGCCCGCCAAGCTGTTTCGCAATCTGAATCGCCGCCGACCCGACGCCGCTGGACGCGCCGATGACCAGCACCCAGTCGCCCGCGCGCACCTCGGCACGGTCCGTGAGCATGTGCATGGCCGTGCTGCCGGCCAGCGTGAGCGCGGCGGAGGTCTCGAACGAGACGGACTCCGGCAGCGCCACCACGCAGCGCGCCGGCACCTTGACCTTCTCCGCGAACCCGCCGTCGCACTGGATGCCCAGCAGCTTGCCGTTCAGGCAAATCGAGTCCTCGCCGCGCAGGCAGAACTCGCAGGTGCCGCAAAACAGATTCGATTGCACCGCCACGCGGTCGCCCACGCGCCACTGGTCCACATCCGCGCCGAGCGACAGGATTTCGCCCGCCACCTCGCAGCCGCCGATGCGCGGCAGCGCGACGGGCGTGGGCAAATCCCCCTGCTCGAACCACAGGTCGAGGTGGTTCACGCCGCATGCGCGCACGCGCACGACCACTTCATCGGCGGCGGGGACGGGGTCAGCGACATCGCCGAACCGGAACTGGCCCGGCGTGCCGTGGGCGAGAAGCTGGACGGCTTTCATGTCGCAAGGATTGAAGCGCGTCCGCAGCCGGTGATTCAAGCGCGGAAACCGGGGAAGAAGAAAACGTTCAACGTCCAACTTTCAACGCTCAACGTTCAAAGACGCTCTGGAATGCCCGGGCGTTGGTTCGACGTTGGACGTTGGAAGTTGAGCGTTGGACGTTTTTCACTTCACTGTTGCGGCACCGGCCAGACCCAGTCGCCCTGCTCGAAGTCCACTTCCCGCTTCGCCGGCTCGCGCATTGCCACCGTGCCGCCGTCGTCCTTGCCGTTCCAGCCGAGGGACCAGAGGCGGAAGCGGCCGTCCGCTGTGCGCTCGTAGCGGAAGGGCTGGCCGCTCATCGGGTCCGGCGGCAGCGGGCCGAACTCCGGCGCGAGCGCGCCGAGCGACTCGGGATAACTCCCGCGCGCCAGCCAGTGCCGCTCCAGCGCGCACGCGGTGGCGGCGAGCTGCGTGAAGGTCTGCGCCTGACACGCGCGGATCATGGTCTTGTGCAGCGCAGGCAGGAGCAGGCAGGAGAGGACACGGTGCCGAAGCACGGACTTGGCCGCGGGCTTGACGCGCTTGATGGCGTCAATCATGGCGTCGCTGCGCGCCTGCATGAACTGGGCATTGAGCGGCCCTGTGCCGGCGGGCAGCGCGGACACGAGGTAATCGTCGAACATCCGGTTGTAATTGATCTGCTCCTGATAGAACCAGCCGGCGGGCACTCCTTTCATGGCGGGTTGCGGTGTGCTCAGGGGCGTGCCCTCGGGATCGCCCAGCATGGGCAGCATCTCCGGCCGGCGGCGGATAAACTCGATGGCGCGGTTGCCAAAGGCCCGCTCGCCCGCCATCGCGTGCCGCAGTTCGGCGGCGAAATCACGTTTCGCCAAGTCGGCCTGCCAGTGCGCGAGCTGGGCGTCCGTCCAGCGATGGTCGGCCAGCCCTTCCCACACCGTGCGCAGCGCGATGCTGTGCATGGCGAGCCGGAAGAGGTGGCTGATGAGGATGGCCTCACCCCGAACCGTCTCCGAGAGGCGGAACGCCAGCTTGGCATCGGCGAAGGCGTCGTCCGCCCGCCCCGCTGCGAGCAGCGCCACGCTCCGCAGCGCCACCACGTTCCCCAGCGACTTCATGGCCGCCAAGTGCGGGATGAGCGTGGAGATGCCGTCCTCGGTGAGCAGCGTGTTGAACCGGACGTGCGGGCGCATGGCGGCAGTGTGGGTTTCCACCAGCTCCGCATCGAAACGGGAAAGCGCCTTGAGCACGTCCTCAGCCGGTGCGCGGGGCGATGGCCAAGCGGGGAAGTTGGTGGAACTGCGGTAGTAGGTTTGCAGGCGGGGGAGACTCAATCGTTCGCCACGCTGCCATTCGGCTCGGGGAAGCGGCTCCTTCACATCCGCTGCCGTTATTGTGACTGGGAAGAACGGCTCGCTGCTTCGATTGGTGGCGCGATGGCTCAAAAACTCCGGGTTGCCCCCTTGATGCTGTCGCAGCAACGGCGTGGCGGCGAAGTTCTCCGCGTCGGGCACGGGCGGGGGCATGAGCTTCTCCAGGTCAAACTCCACGCCGCGCTTCTCTGCCTCGGCGCGATACGCCTCCCACGCGCGCCGGCCCTGCCAGCCCGAGAGCGTGTGGGCCGCCGCCAGCACCGTCGCCGCCGCCAGCCCGCCGAAGAACACCGCGCGCAGGTTGGCCCAGTGGAACCAGCGCGTGGTCCGCTGCGCGGGCGGCTCGCCGGCCTCGCCCGGCAGGCGGTCCGCCGGCACGGTAAGCCGGTAGCCGAAGCCCACCGCGAACAGTGCCAGCGCCCAGGTCACCACGATGGGCAGCAGCGCGTCCGCGAGGCCGAACAGCTCGGCGAAGTTGCCGTCCAGGCCCGCGAGCACGAGGCTGCACACCGGGAGCGCGACGAGGGCGAAGGCGAGCGCGAGGTTGAATGCGACGCCGGGCCAGTGGGCGCGGCGTCCACCGGACGCGGTGCGGCGCAGCGGGCGGGTTTTCCAGTAGAGGGTTTTCATAAGTTAATTCGTTCGGGCGCGGCCTCTCATTAGCACCCGGCTTCAGCCGGGTGTCGTGGCAGCGACCAGAGGGCAGCCGTTTCAACGGCTTCCTCGCGCGTCGGGAAAGCCGCTGAAGCGGCTGCTATGTTTGCTTTCTCCCACACCGGGCTGAAGCCCGGTGCCAATGAGATGAGGAGCGAAGCCCGCATCCAGACGATGTCTGTCATACAACGACCAAGTCCTCCCGCCGCTGGCTGCGCTTGGGCGGGGCTTCGGGGCGCGTCGGCAGCGCCACCTTCGGCTCGTCGAGATTGAGCAGTTCCGCCATTTCCCGCCGGCGCTCGCGGACGATTTCGGCCACGTCGGCCTGCTTCGGCTCGCTCGTGCGGTTCGCGACGGAAGCAGAACTTGCCGGCTCTGTCCCGCTGCGGTTCACCGCGAAGAGCACCAGCCACACCGCCGCCAGCCCTGCCCACGCGAGCGGGTTGGGACCGAGGAGGCGCTCCCAGAGGGTGACGGGTGCCGGCGATTTCCAGTCGCCGACGGCAGCGCTTACCGGAACCACGGGCGGCGGCTGGAAGCCGCCGGCACGGGCGCGGAGGGCGTCGAGCTGGGGCAACGCGGCTTCGTGTCGTTTCAGCAGCAGTTCACGCGGGGTTTTCATGGGAGGATGGGATTGCCGCGAAAGGGCGCAGAGGTCACAGAGAAGGAGGGGAAACGTCCAACATTCAACTTCCAACTTTCAACGTCCAAAGCCGCCGCGTCGCTCACCGTTGAACGTTGAGCGTTGAGCGTTGAGCGTTGGAAGTTTCGGGCTTTCATCTCTGTGCTCTCTGCGCCCTTTCGCGGCTAAGATTTGTCTTCCAACAGCTTCCGCAGCGCGCGTTTGGCGTAGTGGAGCCGCGACTTGACCGTGCCGACGGGCGCGCTGGTGATGTCGGCGATTTCTTCGAGGGAGAAGTCTTCCAGGAAATGGAGCAGCAGGACTTCGCGCTGCGGCTCGGGCAGTTCGCCGAGGCGGGCGAGGAATTCCTCCTCGCGCTCGCGGCGGATGAGCCAGTCGCGCGGGTCATCCGCGTCATCGGGCAGCACGTCGGCGAGGTCCTCGACCGGCTCGTGATCGCGCGCGGGCTTGCGCCAGTGCTGGGCGCACTTCTGCCGGGCGATGCCGAAGAGCCACGAGCTGAACTTGGCGTCGTCGCGCAGGCTGGCGAGGTGGCGCGCGGCGGCGATGAACGTCTCCTGCACGAGGTCCAGCGCGGTCTGTTCGTGGCGGACAAGTTCAGCGACATACGCATAGAGCGGCAACTGATGCCGCCGCAGGAGGGCGTCCCACGCGTCGGGGTCGCCGCGACGGGCAGCGCACACGGGCGGTTGATCCGGCTCGGCCACGGCGGGCATTGTTGCAGAGTGGAATGCGGTTGCGGAGGAAAGGTTCAAACCGAAGTGGAAAAAGTGATTAGTAATTAGTGTTTAGTCCGAGCCGATGCCCGTCCCACCCACTAATCACTGAATACTAATTACTTTCCCCTCCCCGCCTACTTCTTCCGCGTCTGGAACGCGCGCAGATGCCCGGTGCTCGGGACGCTCACGCTGTAGCTCTCGCCGGTGGCGTTGACGTTGAGCTTGATGAAGTGGGCGTCGCACTTGTCCGCCTTGTCGCCGGGGTTGGCGATGTGCGCCTTGTCGGTGTTGGAGCCGGGTTCGTCGCGGACGTTTTCGTGGACCTGGTAGATGGCGGCGATGCTCTTGGTGCCGCGCAGCGTGGCGACAACCTTCGGCATCGTGCCCTTGCGCGGGCCGTTGTTCATCACGGCGACGGTCGGCTCGATGGACTGGACCAGGAGTGGGTTGCTGCTCACGTCGAGGCCGTGGTGGTTGACCTGATACACGTCCACCTTGCCGACGATGTTGTAGGGCACGACGAGGGCTTGCTCGGTGCGCAGCGTGGCGTCGCCACCGTCGAAGAAGCGGAAGCCGCCGTATTGCAGGAGCAGCACGACGGAGTTGGCGTTGTCGGATTTGTCCTCGGGCTGGGCTTCGGCCTTGGCGGCGAGGGGGTTTTCGCGGCGCTGGTCGGGGCGCGGGGAAATGACCTTCTGGTTCGCGCAGAGGACGCGGAGGTCGAGCTTGGGATTGCCGGGAACTTTCGGCTGGAGGAGCGGGATGGGGTCGCCGGCCTTGATGGTGACGCGCTTGCCGACCTTTGCCTCGCGGTAGGGCTTGGAGAGCAGCGGCCAGCGGGTGTCCTTGGCATTGCCGTCGGGGCTGGTGTCGGTGAGGCCCTTGTCGTAGAGCGTGCCGACGGGCATGAGGTCGGCGAGTTCCGCAAATCCGCCGAAGTGGTCAATGTGGAAGTGCGTGATGACAACGTGGTCAATCTGCTTCAGCCCCGCGACCTCGGTGGCGACCTTGTGGATGCGCTTGGCGTCGCGTCCGCCGGGGTTGCCGGTGTCAATGAGCACCGACTCGCCCTCGGGTGTGACGATAAGCGTGGAGCCGCCGCCCTCGGAATCCACCCAGTAAATGTCGAGCGTCTTGTCGGCCTTGCCCGCGCGCGCGGTGAAGGCGGCGAGGGCAAACAGCGCGATGGCGAGGAGGCGGAAGACGGCGGTGTTCATGCGGTGAGTCTGGGAAGCGGCTGGCCGGGCGGCAACTGGAAAGAACCGGAGTGCGTCACGCCGCCAGCGGATGCTTGCGATTCGTGAGCGGGAGGGAAACACGCTTCGCACTCAGGGCTGCCTGATACACGGCCATGATCATCTCGATGGCCTTCGCCGCGTTGTGGCCGCTGCATTCGGGCGCGCGGTTCTTGGCGACGGCGTCGAGCCAGTCGTCCACGAGGCGGGCGTTCGCGGCGGTGAACCCCTGCGCGGCGGCGGGCACGGAGAGCGTCGGGTCGTCGGGGAGTTTGCGCCACTCGTCGGCCCTGCCATCGGGTTTCCAGCCGGTGGTCTTCAGCGCAAACACCTGTGGCGGAATGTTGCCGAGGATGCGCGCCGCGCCCTTGGTGCCGACGAGTTCAATGCCCCAGTGCCCGACCTGCTCGCGCAGCTTACCCCGGCTGGTGAACGTGGCGGTGACGCCCTTTGCGAAGCCGAACTGCGCGCTGACCTCGTCGCCGGCGACGGGGCCGACGTTGTCCCGCATCACTCGCGCGTCGGCGGGTGTGATGTCGCGTCCGGCCTGCGTGACGCGGGCGGCGCACCACTGCGGGTCACCGGCGAACAGCCGCATGAGGTCGAAGAGGTGTGAGCCGAGCACAATCATGTCCTCGCCACCGGCACGGGAATCCTGTTTGCCCCAGGCACGCATCTCGAGCAGCTCGCCGATGAGGCCGTCGGCAATGCGCTTCTTCAAGTGCGTGACATTCGGCGCCATCCGCATCTGGTGCGCGACGGCGAACTTCACTCTGCGCTTGTCCGCCGCCGCGAGCAGCTCGTCCGCTTCGGCGAGCGTCGGCGTGATGGGCTTCTCCATGTAGATGTGCGCGCCGACGGCGACCGCTGCCAAGCCCATCGCGAGGTGCTGATCCGCGTGGCGCGGGCCGATGGCGACAAGCTGCGGGCGCTCCTTCTCCAGCATCGCGCGGTAGTCGGCGTATTGGCGCGGGGCCTTGAGCTTGGCGGCCATCTTCGCGAGGCCGTCGGGATTCGCGTCAGCGACCGCGACAAGTTCGATGTTCGGCCGGTCGTTGAAGATGATGTCGAGGCCGTGGCCGTAATCGCCGCGCCCGGTGTGGCCGATGAGGGCGGCCTTGAGCTTCGGCGCGTCCGCCGCGCGGAGCACCGCCGGTGCGGCCAGCGTGGCGGCAGTGGCAGCGAGGAACTGGCGGCGGGAAGGAGCGGGCAAGGTGTGCATGGTGCTGGGTTGAGTGGACGGCGCGCGCCGGGCGCGGATTCGCCGGCAGCCGAATTCCCTCGCGCCCGCGCACGTCACGTTCCGCATGATTCCGCCGTCGCCTTTCGCCCGCCGCCGCCTTCTCCACACTGCCGGGTTGGGCTTCGCTGCGGCGTGCGCGCTGAACATCCCGTCGCTGGCCGCGCCCGCGCGGAAGCGTCCGCTCAAGAAGGGCTACATGCTCAACACGTTTCCCGTGCGCGAGCTGCCGGTGCTGGAGAAGTTCAGAATGCTCAAGGCCGCCGGCTTCGAGGGTGTCGAGCCGCCGAGCCACATGGACCAGGACGAGGTGCTCCGCGCGCGGGACGCGACCGGCCTCGCGGTGCCGAGCGTGAGCTGCGGCGCGCATTCGCGGATGCTCGCGAATCCCAGCCCGGACCAGCGCGCGAAGGGCGTCGAAGGCATCAAGCAGGCATTGCGCGACGCGAAGCGCTACGGCGCGGGGTCCATCCTCGTCGTGCCCGGCGGCGTGACGGAGAAAATCACCTACGAACAGAACTGGGCATGGACCTTCGCCGGCATCCGCGAGTGCGTGCCGCTCGCGGAGGAGCTGGGCGTGAAGCTCGCCATCGAGAACGTCTGGAACAACTTTCACCTCAGTCCGCTGGAGGCCGCGCGCTACGTGGACGAGTTCAAGAGCGCGGCGGTCGGCTGGCATTTTGACATCGGCAACGTGATGTTCCTCGGCTGGCCGGAGCAGTGGATTCGCATCCTCGGCCGGCGCATCGCCACGCTGCACATCAAGGAATACAGCCGGAAGAAGATGGAGGCCGAGGGCAAGCGCAAGGGCTTCGAGGTCGAGTATCTCGCCGGCGACAACGACTGGCCCGCCATCATGCGCGCGCTGGACGACATCGGCTTCCACGGCTGGGGCATCGCGGAGCCGGCGTGGCGTCCGGCGGGCGTCGAGCCGGCGGCGCGGCTCAAGCAGGTTTCGGAGAAGCTCGAGGAGATTTTCGCGAAGTGACTGACTTTTCCTCCTGCTCGTAATCCTAATCCCGAACTCCGAAATCGAACTGGAGCCGGGCGCGAGGAGCGCGGCTTTCAAGCCGCAGAAACGCCCCTGCTCCCGCGTGGATAGGAACGCACTTTTCCGCCCCTGCTTCCTGCGGCATGAATGCCGCGCTCCAGGCCGATGGACTGACTGGCCTCCCTTCCTGTTCGTCATCTTAATCTTAATCCCAATCCCTCTGCTCCGTTCGTCCCGCCGAAGACAGGAGCAGGATTACGATTAGGATTACGAGCAGGAGGGGAAATCGCCGGCTCGCCTTCGCGCGCAGTTCATCGCAAACTGCCGCCCGTCCGCCGCCATGACGCACAGCCAAGCCAAGTCCCGCCACGCGCACCTCGCCGACGACATCCGCCGGCACGACCACGCCTACTACGTCGAGGCGAAGCCGGCGGTATCCGACCGCGAATACGACGCGCTCTACGCCGAGCTGCTCGCGCTGGAGAAGGACTTCCCCGACCTCGTCACGCCGGATTCGCCGAGCCAGCGCGTTGGCGGTGCGCCCACGGACAGCTTCAAGCGCATCACGCACGAGCAGCCGATGCTCTCGCTGGAGAAAATCCAAGCCTCCGACTCGCCGACGAAGGACGAGGAGCCGGACCGCGAGCGGCGCAACCGCGCACAGGACAAACGCACGTTGGAGGAGTTCCGCGCGTTCGACGCCACCATCCGCAAGCAGCTCGGCAAAGAACGCGTCAGCTACATCCTCGAACCGAAGGTGGACGGCGTCTCCATCAGCGTCCATTACCGCGACGGCAAGCTCGTGCTGGGCGCGACACGCGGCGACGGGCGGCAGGGCGACGACATCACGACGAATCTCCGCACCGTCCGCTCGATCCCGCTCCAGCTCGACACGAAGCACCCGCCCGCGCTGCTCGAAGTGCGCGGCGAGGCTTACATGGCGACGAAGGAGTTCGACGCGCTCAACGCAAAGCTCGCCGCCGCCGGCGAGGCGCAGTTGCCCAACGCGCGCAACGCCACCAGCGGCACGCTCAAGCAGCTCGACCCGCGCACCGTCGCGCAACGGCCCGTGCGTGCGGTCTTCTACGCCGTCGGCGTGTGCGAGGGCATTGAGTTCCGCACGCACGCGGAGATGTTGAAGCAGCTTCGCGCGTTTGGTCTGCCCGTGCAGACGGCCTGGTGGGAGTGCGATGGCATCGAGGAGGTCCTTAGCCACTACCATGAGCACGTCGTCTGCGGCTACGACGAGGACCGCGACCTGCGCACGCGGCTGCCCTACGAGATTGACGGCGTGGTGCTCAAGGTCAACGACCTCGGCGACTGCGAGCGCATCGGCCTCAAGACCCGCGCGCCCGGCTGGGCCATCGTCCACAAGCCCATCCCGTGGATTCAACCAGCGGAGACGGTGTTGCGCGCCATCACCGTGCAGGTGGGCCGCACCGGCGTGCTCACCCCGGTGGCGGAGCTGGAGCCGGTCTTCGTGCAAGGCTCGACCATCGCGCGCGCGACGCTGCACAACGAGGACGAGATCCGCCGCAAGGACATCCGCATCGGCGACACCGTCGTCATCCGCAAGGCGGGCATGGTGATCCCCGAGGTCTTCGAGGTGATGAAGACCAAGCGGCCCGCAGGCGCGAAGGAGTTCGACTTGTTCCAGCACATCGGCGGGAAGTGCCCGGCGTGCGGCGGGCCGATTGCGAAGGATAAAATCAAATCTGGTAGGGCCGAGCTGCGCTCGGCTTCCGAGGCATCTGAACAACTGGAAGGGGAAGGCCGACCACAGGTCGGCCCTACCACGGCAGGCGAGTCCGAGGAAGTCGCGTGGCGCTGCCAGAACGTGGCGGGCTGCCCCGCACAGCAGACGCGGCGGCTGGAGCACTTCGCGCAGCGCAAGGCGCTCGATCTCGAAGGGCTGGGCGGCATCGTGGCCGAGAAGCTCATCGAGCGCGGGCTGGTGGGCGAGCCGCTCGACGTCTTCAACCTCAAGCTCCCCGAACTCGGCGCGCTCAACCTCGGCACCGACGCGGAGCCGCGCGTCTTCGGCGAGAAGAACGCGGCGAAGCTGATTGAAGCGGTCACGCGCTCCCGCTCCATGCCGCTCGCGCGCTGGCTCTTCGCGCTGGCGATTCCTGAGATCGGCGAGGAGACGGCACGGGACATCGCGCGCTTCCACGCCGACCTCGCCGCCGTCCCGCAGTCCGTGTTGCTCCGCGACGTGGTGGAGTTGCACCATCTCCGCGAAGCCGCCGAAGCCGCCAGCCCTCGGGCGAAACTGAACAAGGACAAGTCCGAGCTGGAGAAGCAGAAACTTGCTGCGCAGCACACTGAACTGCTCGCACAGGCGAATGCGACCGGTGCGAAGCTCATCGCCACCGGGTTCGCCGCCGCCGCGAAGAAGAAGGGCGCGACGGACATGGACGCGGTGGTGGTCGTCGGCCCCGTCGCGGCGCGAGCGTGTCTGGACTGGTTTGCCGGCGAGGTTGGTCAGCGCGTGTTGCGCCGGCTGCGCGAGTTGGGCGTCAATCCGAAGGGCGAGCAGGGCGCGACGGCGGATGCGCCGTTCGCCGGCAAGACGTTTGTCATCACCGGCACGCTGACCAGCATGGGCCGAGACGAGGCGGCGGCGAAGATTCGCGCGCTGGGCGGCAACGTCTCCGGTTCGGTCAGCTCGAAGACACACCGCCTCATCTGCGGCGCGGACGCGGGGAGCAAGAAGACGAAAGCCGAGGAGCTGAAGGTTCCAATCTTGGAGGAGGCAGAGTTTCTGGCGCTGCTCAAGGAAGCGCCGCAACAGCCAACGCAGGACTCGCTGCTCTGACCCGCTTCATGCCGGGGCGGAGACCGGCACGCCGCTAAAACTTCCCGTTGATGGAGGCGGCGACGTAGCCCGCGCCGTTGTCCGAGAGCTGCGTCCGCTGGCTGTAGTAGTGGAAGCGGCGTTCCACCACATAGCCGCCTTCGAGGTTCAGGTTGAGGTGCCGGCTGAAGCTGTAGTTCAAGCCGGCGCCCACGCGCAGCTCGCGGTAGTCGAGCATCGCGTTGTTGAGCGCGGGGAAGCCCGTCTTCGTGCCCAGGTCGTTGGCGACGCGATAGGCCACCTGCCGCCATTCTGCCCCGCTGTAGAGCATCAGATCGTCGCTGGCCTGAAACTCGATGCGCGGGCGCGGCATGATGAAATTGAGCGTCCAGTATTCGGCGAACCGCCAGCGCACGCCCGGCCCGCCATAGACGGGAAACTCGGAGCGCAGGTCCACATACATGCCCAGCAGCCACATGAGATCCTCGTCCGGCTGCCACGCGAGCACGAGGTTGAACGGGATGTTCACGTCGCCCCAGCCGATGTCGCGGAAGTCGCTGTAGAGGCCCGGCCGGGCGTTGACCCAGAGGGAAAGTTTGTTGCGCAGCGCCCAGTTGCCGGTGAGCTGCAGGCCGGCGTTGCCCAGGACGTTCGGGATGGGCACGCCGGGACCGACATCAAAGTCGTTGCGGCGATACTCGGCGGCCACGCGGAAGGTGAAGTCATCCGTCGCGCGCACCGCGACGCCGCCGACGAGATGCGTGTGCGTGGACTCGACGCTGCCCAGCCGGGCGGTGCCAAGGGAAAGGCGGGAGCCGGAGAGGAAGGCCGCGCCCGCCTCGTATTCGAGCTGGACGGTGTTGCCGCGGGGCGGGACGTGCCAGTAGTCCGCGCGCGCGGTCATGGCTGCGAGCGTCACCGCCATCCCGAGGAGCGCCGAGGTCGTCTTCATGCGTGGGGCGGAGCGTGGGAGATTTAGGGCCATTTGGCAAGGCACGGATTGGGGCGGTGGGCGCGGCGGTTGCCAAACCCGCCCCGCTCCGCTTCAATGCCCGCGCTATGGCCCGCCAGCGCACACCGCCCAAACCCCTCGTCGGCATCATCATGGGCAGCCAGTCCGACTGGGAGACGATGCAGCACGCCGCCGCGCAGTTCGACGCCCTCGGCGTGCCCTACGAGGCCGAGGTCGTCTCCGCGCACCGCACGCCGGACCGGATGTTCGAGTATGCGGAGACGGCGGCGAAGCGCGGCCTCGAAGTCATCATCGCCGGCGCGGGCGGCGCGGCGCATCTGCCCGGCATGACGGCGGCGAAGACTTCGCTCCCGGTCCTCGGCGTGCCGGTGCAGTCCAAGTCGCTCAACGGCCTTGATTCGCTCCTCTCCATCGTGCAGATGCCCGGTGGAATTCCCGTGGGCGCGCTCGCCATCGGCAAGCCCGGTGCCATCAACGCCGCGCTGCTCGCGACCGCGATGCTCGGCAACAAGCACGCGAAGTTCCGCAAGGCTTACGACCGGTTCCGTGCGGAGCAGACCGCGAAGGTGCGGGCGAACCACACGCTGCCGCCGGCAAAGACCACTTGAGCCAGTTCCTTCACGTCACTAGCCTTACGCCATGAGCACAGCCGTTCAAAATGTCCTCGACCAGGCGTTGCAGCTTTCAGCCCAGGAGCGCATCGAACTGGCCGACATGCTGGCCGCCAACTTGGGCGAGAGTTTCGGTTCGGAGCAGGACCGCGCCATCCTCGAGCTGCTTGAAAAGCGGCGCGCGGACTATCTTGCGGGACGCGCGGAAATGCACACCGCTGAGGAGGTGTCCGCACGCGCCTGGGCAATGCTGAAGTGAAACTCCGCTTCAACTCCGGAGCCACGGCAGATTACCTCGTTGCCATCGCCTACTACGCCGAGATTGATGCCCGCGTTGCCGCCAAGTTCATCCGCGAAGCCGAGTCCGGCCAGAAGCTCATCAGGGCTTTCCCGGAATGGTGCCCGCGCTTTCATGGCCGCTTTCGCCGTTACAAAACCAAATCGTTTCCCTATGGCGTCTTCTACGTTTTGGAACGCGACGAAGTCGTCATCTACGCCGTGCTGAACCTCCTGCAAGACCCGGAGACGATTCGCGCCCGGCTGAACGAGTGAGTCACGAATCACCCTGTCGCGCGCGTGAACTTCCCCATCCTCCCCGGCTCGACCCTCGGCATCCTCGGCAGCGGCCAGCTCGGGCGGATGCTGGCCATCGCCGCGCGCCAGCTTGGCTATCGCGTCGCGGTCTATTCGCCGGACACGGACACCCCGGCGGGGCAGGTCGCGGACGTGGAGGCCGTCGGCGATTACCTGGATGAGGAGCGACTCGCGGACTTCGCACAGCGCGTGAGCGTGCTGACATTCGAGTTTGAGAATGTTCCCTCGGTCGCATCCGAAGTCGCCGCGCGCCACACCATTGTCCGCCCCGCCGGCAGCGTGCTGCACATCACCCAGGAGCGGCTGCGGGAAAAGACTTTCCTCCGCGACAATGGCTTTCCCACCACGCCCTTCCGCGAAGTGCGGACTTACGCCGACCTCCACGCCGCCGCGCGCGATCTCGGCCTGCCCGCCGTGCTCAAGACCGCGAGCTTCGGCTACGACGGCAAGGGCCAGCAGAAGGTCTATGCGCAGTCCGACCCCGCGCAGGTCTATGCGAATCTCGGCGGCGCAGTGGGCATCTACGAGGCGTGGGTGGACTTCGAGAAGGAAATCTCCGTCGTTGCCGCGCGCACGGCGGACGGGCAGTTCGCCGCGTTCCCCGTCTTCGAGAACCGCCACGCGAACCACATCCTCGACGTGACCTTCGCGCCCGCCGCCATCGGTCCGCAGCTTGCGAAGGAAGCGGTGGAACTCGCCGCCGGCATTTTGGAGAAGCTCGGCGTCATCGGCCTTCTGACTGTCGAGCTGTTCGTGACCAAGTCCGGCAAGTTGCTCGTGAACGAACTGGCCCCGCGCACGCACAACAGCGGCCACCTCACGCTGGACGCGTGCGTGACGAGCCAGTTTGAGCAGCAGGTCCGCGCCGTCTGCTGCCTGCCGCTCGGCTCCACCGCCTTGCGCCAGCCCGCCGCGATGGCGAACCTGCTCGGCCACCTCTGGGACAAGGGCGAGCCGCACTGGGCCGCCGCGCTCGCCGACCCGCATGTGAAGCTTCACCTCTACGGCAAGGCCGAGGCGCGCCAAGGCCGGAAGATGGGGCACCTGACCGCGTGCGCACGCGGAGTGGACGCGGCGGTCGCGCGCGTGACAGCGGCGCGGGAGCGATTGTTGACGTGACGCGTGGTGCGTGGTGCGTGAACTCAGCAGGTGAACAAATTTCCTCACGCACCACGCGCCACGCACCACGTCATGCCTCCCTTTCTCCGCAGCCAGCCCGACGGCGTGTTCCTCTCCGTCAAAGTCCAGCCGCGCGCGAGCCGGAACCAAGTCGGCGGTCTGCATGGCGATGAGTTGAAAGTCGCCGTCACCGCGCCGCCCGTGGACTCGGCGGCAAATGAAGCCGTGGTCGAGCTGCTCGCCGAAATTCTTGGCCTGCCGCGCCGCTCAGTCAGCCTCGTGCGCGGCCAGACCTCGCGACACAAAGTCTTCCGCCTCGACGGCATCACCGCCGAGTCGGCGGCGGCGAAGCTGGTCCCGTAGTCGCAACCTTCAGGTTGCGAATCACCAGCCCGTGCCGGCGATTTGAAATCGCCGTCCGCCGCGTCCGAAAGACGAAACCCACGGACGGCGGTTGCAAACCGCCGGCACGCCAGCGCTCCGAATCCCGCTCGACGCACAGGCTGAAGCCTGCGACTACGACGGCCGTCAGTTTCAACGCATGAGTCATCACGGACTTCGCCCCGAACACCTCGGCCTCACCCGGCGCGAGCTGCTGACCCGCTGCGGCATGGGCATGGGCGCGCTCGGTCTCGGCGCGCTGTTCGGTGAACTGGGCCTGTCCTCCGCGCAGGCCGAAGTCAACAACGCTTCACCGCTCGCACCCAAGGCCCCGCACTTCGCAGCGAAGGCCAAGCGCGTCATCCACATCTTCCTCAACGGCGGGCCGTCCCATGTGGACACGTTTGACCCCAAGCCGTCGCTGGACAAGTTCCACGGGAAGACCCTGCCCTACGAGCTGCGCACCGAGCGCCGCACCGGCACGGCGTTCCGCTCGCCCTACAAGTTCCAGAAATACGGCAGGAGCGGCATCGAGGTGAGCGAGATTTTTGCCAAGACCGCCGAGAGCATGGACGACATCTGCGTCATCCGCTCGATGCACGCGGACGTGCCGAACCATGAGCCTTCGCTGATGCTGCTCAACTGCGGCGACGCGCGCCTGCCGCGTCCGAGCATGGGCTCGTGGGTCACTTACGGACTCGGCACGGAGAACCAGAACCTTCCCGGCTTCATCGCCATGTGCCCGGGCGGCTACCCGATTCAGGAGTCACAGAACTGGCAGTGCGCGTTTCTTCCCGGCGTCTTCCAGGGCACCTACATCAACACCGCCGAGACGCGCATCGAGCGGCTCATCGAGCACATCAACAACAAGCAGATTCCCGTCAGCGACCAGCGGGCGCAGTTGGATTTGCTCCGCGCACTGAATGAGCGCCACGCCAAGGCGCGCGCCCGCGAGGCGCAGTTGGAGGCGCGCATCGAGTCCTTCGAGCTGGCCTACCGGATGCAGATGGAGGCGGCGGACGCGTTCGACATCAGCAAGGAGCCGGCGCACATCCGCGCGATGTATGGCGAGGGCACGCAGGCGCGGCAGATTCTCACGGCGCGGCGGCTGATCGAGCGCGGCGTGCGCTTCGTGCAGGTCTGGCACGGCGCGGGCCAGCCTTGGGACAGTCACGACGACCTCGAAGTGCAGCACCGCCGGCTCGCAAAGGAATGCGACCAGGCCATCGGCGCGCTGTTGAAGGACTTGAAGCAGCGCGGCCTGCTCGACGAGACGCTCGTCATCTGGTGCGGCGAGTTCGGCCGCACGCCGACGGTCGAGCTGCCCACGCCCGGCTCGAACGCGGGCAAGATCAACGGACGCGACCACAACCACCACGGCTTCACGACCTGGCTCGCGGGCGGCGGGGTGAAGGGCGGCACCGTCTATGGCGCAACGGACGAGTTCGGCTTCAAGGCCGAGGTCAACCCTGTCCACGTCCACGACTTGCAGGCGACGATTCTCCATCTCCTGGGCTTCGACCACGAGCGGCTCACCTTCCGCCACGCGGGCCGCGACTTCCGGCTCACGGACATCCACGGCAACGTGGTCAAGGCCGTGCTGGCCTGAGCGCCGGAGTTTTTGCTTACCCGCGCCGCAGCGTCCTCCTAGGCTCCGCGCATTGTCGTGCAGCCGCGCCCGCGCATTCTCTTCGTCAACAACAGCGCTGACCTCTACGGCGCAAGCCGCGCGTTGCTGCGTGTCTTGGTGCCGCTGCGGGAACGTGGCTTCGAGCTGGTGGTCGTCGTGCCCGAGCGTGGGCCGTTGCACGAACGGATAGAGGCGCTGGGCATGAAAGTGGTCGTGGATCCCGGCCTTTCGATTGTGGACCGCGCGCGGCTCAAGTCCTTCCGTGCGCTCGGTTTCCTTCTTGGCTTTCCCTTCTCCGTGCTGCGCATTTTCAACCTGATCCGGCGCGAGCGCATCGCGCTGGTGCATACGAACACCGCTGTGATGCCATCGCCCGCGCTGGCGGCATGGCTGGCGGGTGTGCCGCATGTCTGGCACATGCGCGAAATTTTCGACGAGTTCCGGTCCGGCTGGAAAATCTACTGGCGCTACGTGCATGCGTTTTCCACCCGCATCCCGTGCATGTCCGAGGCCATCGCCGCGCAGTTTCCAAACCGCGCCAAGACCCGCGTGCTCTTCGACGGCCTGCCGCTGGAGGAATACCCGCACGCGGCATCCAACTCGAAGACTGAGGCGAAGGCAATGTTTCAGCTCAGCACCGGCCCAGTCATCGGCTGCGTGGGACGGATCAAGTTCGTGCGCAAGGGGCAGGAAGTGCTCGTCCAAGCCGCCGCGCTGCTGAAACAACGCGGCCTCGCCGCGAAACTTCTGCTCGTCGGCGCGCCCGCGCCCGGCAACGAGGAGCACGGCGAGCGGCTGCGCCAGCTCATCCACGCCCTCGGCCTCGCCGACGAAGTGGTGATGCCCGGCGAGCTGCCCGACCCGAAGCCCGCCTACGCGGCGATGGACATCTTCGTGCTGCCGTCGGCGCAGGCGGAGCCGTTCGGGCTCGTCGTGCTCGAAGCCATGGCGATGGGTTGCCCCGTGGTGGCCACGGCCATCGGCGGGCCGTTGAGCATCGTGGCCGAGGGCGAGACCGGCTTTCTCGTGCCGCCGGGCGATGCGAAGGCACTGGCCGACAAGCTCGAAGTTCTCCTGCGCGACGCCGCGCTGCGCGAGCGGATGGCGGCAGCGGGCCGTGAGCGGCTGGAGACCAAGTTCTCATTCGCCAACACGGTCAACGAGCTGGAGGCGCTCTATCGCGAGGTGTTGAACGCGCCTGCGTGTCCGCCACAGACTTCCTCGCGATGACTCAGCGTCCCGCCAACCCGCAAGTCTTCCTCGACCGCCTCGCGGGCGATTACCGTGCGCCAGTGCTCGCGGGTCTGGAGCACGCCGGCTTCTTCCGCGACGTGCCGGCGGGCGGGACGGTCTTCCTCAAGCCGAACCTGACATTTCCGGTCTATCGGCCCGGGGTGATGACTTCGTTCGAGTGTCTCAAGGCCGTGGTGGAAGTTCTGCGTGAGCGCGGCTTCCAGGCCATCATCGGCGAGGCGGACAGCGGCGGCTACAACCGCTTCTCAATGGACGAGGTCTTCACCAAGATGGGCATCCACGCGCTGGCCCGCGCGACCGGCGCGCGCGTGGTGAACGTCAGTTACACCGAGTCGGAGGCCGTGACCGTGCGCGCTGGCTGGCGGACGCTCTCGGTGCCGCTGCCCAAGCTGCTGCTGCGCGAGGTGGACGCCTTCATCACGCTGCCGGTGCCGAAGATCCACATGAACACGCAGGTGTCGCTCGCGCTGAAGAACCAGTGGGGCTGCATCCAGGACCCCGCCGAGCGGCTCAAGCTGCACCCGTATTTCCCGGAGACGATTTACGAAGTCTGCCGCCGGCTGCCGCGACCCTATGCGGTGGTGGACGGACGCTTCGGCCTCAACGGCACCGGGCCGATGCAGGGCAGCCCGGTCGAGTTGAACTGGCTGCTCGTGGCCAACGACCTCGTCGCCGCCGACCGCGTCTGCTGTCGGCTGATGCAGGTGGACGAGACGCGCCTGCGTTACCTGCGCCACTTCCGCCGTCAAGGATGGTGGACGGATTTCGCAGCCATCCAAGTGAGCCAGCCGCTGGAGCCGTTCTTGAAGGAGACGTTTTACCTGCGGCGCGCGTGGACGGACTACCCGGGGCTGCTGTGCTTCAACAACGCGTTTCTCGCGTGGCTGGGCTACCGCTCGCCGCTGGCCGGCTTCGCGCACTGGCTGCTCTACAAGTTCCGCAAGCCCTTTTACGACTACGACGCAGAAGCGGAGAAGGTGAAGGGCCGCAGCGAATGACGCGCCGCCTCGGGTAACAATGGCATTGTCTTCCGGCGGGCACGTTTCGATATTGGGCCGGTGAACTCGCACGCCGCATGAACCGACCGTTTTTCAGCGTGGTCACACCCGCCTTGAACGCCCGGGAGTTCCTGCCCCGGAACCGGGCTTCCGTGCTGGTCCAGGGCATGGCCCCCGGCGAGATTGAGCACTGGGTGATTGACGGCGGCTCCAAGGACGGCACGGTCGAGTGGCTGCAAACGCAGGCTGACTTGAAGTTCATTTCCGAGAAGGACCGCGGCCTGTCCGACGCGGTCAACAAGGGCATCCAGCGCGCGACGGGCGAATGGATTCTGTGGCTCAACGCCGACGACGAGCTGGCTCCTGGTGCGATGGCGAAGTTCAAGGCCGCGACGCTGCGCTTCCCGGACGCGCGGGTGTTCTGCGGCGCGGAGGAGTTGCGCGGCTACGATGGCACGGTGGAAGAAGTGTTGCAGCCGTGGGATTACAACTTGAAGGAGCTGCTGGGCACGCGCATTGCCATCAACCAGGCCGCAACGTGGGTGCATCGCTCCGTGTATGAGCGCGTGGGCGTGCTGGACGCGGGCATCCGCTACGCGATGGACTACGAGTGGACCGTGCGCGCGATGCGGGAGTTCCGCTGCCAGCCCATCCCGGACGTGCTGGCCATCTATCACCGCCGGCCCGGCTCGCTGATGGACGCGCACATGGCGGCGCACTACGAGACCTTCCTGCGTGTGCGGCGCAAGCTGGGGATGGGCTACTTCGACCGCGGCGAGCTCAACATCCGTTGCTATCTGCTCACCGAGCCGCTGCGCCGGCAGCGCTGGCTGCGCTCACTGGTGCGGCAGGTCAAGGGGCTTTTCGGCTGCGCGCCCGCCCACCCGCTGCCACCTCCGACATGAACGCGGCCGGCGTGAACGTCCTGCATGTGCTGGGCGGGACAAGGCTCGAAGGCGGAACCGCGAGCGTCGTGTCCCGGCTCGCGCGGCTCAAGCTCGATGGCGTCACGCAGCGGATTTGGATGCACAAGGACTTCGTTCCCGCGCAGGAAGGGGAAAAGTTCGTCTGCGCCGGAACGGCGACGCAGGTGAACGGCTCCGTCTTCCACGACGCGCTCGCGGGCTGGCGCGAGGCGCGCGCGCTGTCCGCCTGGCTGAAGTGCCAAGGCCGTGCGGTGCTGCACGCGCACAGCCGCGTCGGGATGGTGGCGGCGAGTCTGGCAGGCCGCTGGCAAGGCGTGCCGGTGGTGTTGCACTGCCATTTTCTGCCGACCCGGACGTGGATTTACCACCGGCTGCGCCGTCATTGCGGGGCGGAGTGGGTTTTCAATTCGCCCAAGACCTGCCGGCACTTCGGCGCGGCACCGGAGCAGTCTTTCATCCTCCTTCCAGACGTGGACTGGCCGGACGCACCACCGCAACCAAGAGGTGGAAGACTGCGCTTCGTCGCCGCCGGAGCCTTCGTGCCGGGCAAGCATCTGGACGTGCTGGTCGCCGCGTTCCGCCGTTGGCGGGCGGGCGGCGCGGACGCGGAGCTGGCGCTCTTCGGCCATTCTCCCGCACCGGCCAACCCGGAATACCAGCGCACCGTTGAGGTGGCGTGTGCCGGTGATCCGGCCATCACGCTGCACCCGTGGTCGGCGGACTGGACGCATTCGCTGAACGCAGACGACATCTTCGTGCATTTGGGTGAGCCGGAGTCTTTCGGTCTGGTCATCCTCGAAGCCTTCGCGCGTGGCTGCCGCGTGGTGGTGCTGCCGCATACCTTTCTCGCTGAACTGCCCGCCCCGCACGGTCAGGCAGGGGTGTTTCGCGCCACCGCGCTCGATGTGGAGAGCGTGGCCGCGGCGCTGGCCCAGGCGGCGAAGCCAGTGGCGGCAGGCGGAAACCTCTGGACGCCGCGCCAGACGGCTCAAGGCTTTTTCTGTATGGAACAGCACGCCGCCCGTCTGTCATCCTGCTACGCGCGCATGGTCCGACCAACCGCCACCTGATGAACACGTCCGTCCAAGCTTTGCTGGGCGCGCTCGCCTGCCTGGCGCTGTCGCTCGTGGTCGGCTTCACGCTGGCGACGGAAAGTCACTTCCTCCTCCTCCTCGGCACCGGTGCGGTGCTGGTGGCGGCGGTGCTGGTGGCCGAGGGCTTCGCGGCGCTGATCGCCTTTGGCCTGTTGTGTCCGTTCGTCCTGCCGGTGCCCTTCGTGCGCGGCGTCCCGTTGCTGGCGTCGGTGCTCGCGTTGTGCGTCTTGAAATACATCCTGCGCTGCGCGGTGCGGCGGTCGGACGTGAAGTCGGCGCTGTGGCTGCTGACGCCCGGCATCGCGCTGTTCTTCCTGTGGGTCGCGATCCGCTACGCGATGGATCCCGTGCTGCCCAACCCGAAGGGCTTCGGCTCGCACGTCACGGGCTTCCGCGCCTATTTCGGCTACGCGATTTGCTGCGCCCTGATCGTGCTGCTGGGCGTCACCGTCAACACCCGCGCGCAACTGGCTGGCCTGCTGCGCTGGCTGGGCATCGTCTCCGCCGCGCTGGCGGTGGTGTTCATCCCGCTGGTGTTCTCGCGCAACGTCACGGTGGCCTCGCTCCTGAGCCAGTTCGGCGTGTTTGTGACCACGTTCGACAACGGCTTCCTGCGCTTCGTGGTGCTGCCCGGCTACGGGATGCTGCTGGTGATGCTGGCGGCGCTGCCGAATCTTTGCCGGCCTTCACCCGGGCTGCGCCTCGCGCTGCTTGCGCTGGGCCTGGCCGCCGTGATTCTGGGCGGCAGCCGCAGCAGCTTCCTCATGCTGATGGTGATGCTGCTGTGCATCGCCGCCCTGCGCCGGCGGCTGCTGCACACGGTGGCGTTCGGCAGCGGCTTCGCGGTGTTGCTGGTGATGTTCTACCTGATCGGCGAGCATGCGCAGATCCGGGAAGTGGGGCTGCTGCGCATCATGTCGCTGGCCAGTCCGCGCATCGCCTACCAGACCGACGCGGCGGAAAACATGCGCTGGCGCATGGCCCGCTGGGAACGCGCGGTGGCGGACATTCAACAGCGGCCCTGGGTGGGCAAGGGCTACGGCGGACTGGACAACGCCTGGATCTTCCAGACGCGCGCGGATTTCGAGTCGGCGATGGTGGACGTGGATGTGGCCGCCGGCTCCGTGCATAACGGCTATCTGGCGGCGGCCCGTGCGTTTGGCGTGCCGGCGGTGGCTTTTTTCCTCGGCTTGCAAATCTGGCACGCTGTCTGGAACTTCCGGCATTCGCGCCGCCTGCGCCTGGTTGATCCGCCGGCCAGCGACCTCCACCTGCTCGTTTTTGCCTACGTGCTGAGTTACACGGTGGCGATCTACTTCGGCACCGATCTGAACGATCCGATGGTCTGGTTCGCCATGGCCCTGGGCGGGTTGATGGCGCGCGTCCGGGCCGCTGAAGCCCCGGTGGCCGTGCGCGCCCACGCACCCCGCCTGTCGCTGGCGCAACCGGCTCCCGCCGGCTGATTCAGCGCGCCCGCCTGCCCTGGGCCGCCGCCTGGTAAAGTTCGCGCAGCTTCGCGGCCACGTTGGGCCAGGCAAAATCCTCCGCCAAACGCGTGGGCACCGCCTCCGCCCAGGCCTGCTGCAAGGCCGTCTTGACCGCGCCCAAGGTCGCGTCGCGCGCGCAGGCTGACTGCGCGAAGGGAGCCTGCCTGGTGTAGGCCGCGCGCAGGAGCAGGACTGGCCGTGCCGCCGCCATCGCCTGCAACACGCTGATCGGCTGCGTCTCCTCCGTGCTCAACAGGGCGAAGAGCCGGCACGCGTGGTGCGCCGCCACGAGCAGCGGGTCTGTCCGATCCAGCCCGCGAATCCAGCGACCGCCGAACGGCTCGTTGCCTTTCATCTCGACGCCCACCTGGTCCGCGTAGCCTTCAGCCCCGGGCAGCACTGGACCGATGAGCACCAGCGGCAAGCGCAGCTCATTCGCCGCCTGCGCGAGCAGCAGTTGATTCTTCCGCGGTTGCACCGCACCCACGCAGAGGATGAATGGCTCGCGGCCATGAGCCGCCTGCCACGGCTGCGGGTTCCGCTGGGAGAACGCCGCCGCCACGCCATGCGGCACGACGGCCAGCCGCTGCGGGTCCAAGTCGCAAATCTGGGTGGCGGCCCGGGCCTCCGCTTCGGTGATGGTGAGGACGCGGGCGGCGGCTTGCAGCGTGTGTCGCAGGGAATGCTCGCGCGCCGCGGCGGCCTTGAGCCAGCTCCGCGCGGTCGCGAGCCGCACGGCTCCGGACGAGGGCACACCCAGCAGCAAGGTCACAAGATACGGGCGGCCGCTCGCCGCGACCAGCTCCGCGATGCGCACCATGTGCGGCGGCAGGCCGATGAAGTGGTAAACGTCCGCCGGCGGCTGGCGCGATGACCAGTCGAAGAGTTCGCACCGGATGTCACCGCCTGCCGCCACCTCGGCGCAGGTTTCCTCAGCCTGCACCTGCAGGCCGCCGGCCATCAGGTTCAAGGGGTATTCCGGAACGATGCACACGCGCAGGCCGCCGACATTGGAAGGTTGCGGTTTCACGCGGAGGACTTCGGCGTCGCCGCCCAGTTGCTGTGGTCAATCTGCCGGAGCGCGTAGCCGTGCCCGGCCACCAGCGACAACACGTCGAAAGCCGAGTGTCCGAACGTCCCGCACAGCAGCTCGGAACACTCGAAGAAAAGCCGTGGCCGGCGTGGGCCGGACAGCAATCGCGGCGCGCCTTGGAACACCATCAGCTCCGCGCCCTCGGCGTCGAGCTTGATCAAATCCACGGCGGGCAGCCGCAGCTCGTCGCACACCGCGTCCAGCGGACGGCAGCGCACCCGGATGGTCTGCTGCACGGTGAACGACTCGTTCGGTCGCAGACTCCCGTGCCCCTCGCGCCCCGGCGTGGGACAGCAGAACTCCAGCTCGCCTTCGTGATCGCCCAGCGCCACCGGCTGCACGGTGACGTTGGTGTAATGGTTGAGGGCCAGGTTGTGCTGAAGCTCGGTGAGCATGACCGGGTTCGGCTCGAAGGCCACGACGCGCCCCGCCGGGCCGACCACTTGGGCGAACAGCACCGAATAGTAGCCGAAGTTCGCGCCAACATCGAGCGCCGTCATGCCGGGCTGGAGCGCTGCCAGCACCTCGCGGCGGAATGTGTCCTCAAACTCTTCGTCCCGCAGGATTTCGCGCCCAAGCTGGTCGTTCAGCCGCACCTCGATGAGCGGCCCGCCCCGCAGCCTCGCGCGCAGCCGTGGCTGGCCGGTGGCCTGCGCCGCGAGGCGGCGCAGCCGGCGCAACACTCCCTTGCCCAAGTGTGTCAAGCGGCTCATGTGGTCGCCGCGCGTGGCGGCTCCGGTGTGGAAGCGGCTCCTTCGGCAATCGCCTCCCGGGCCAATGCCCAGGCGAACGGAGTGTAAATGATCCCAAACGCGAGGTTGCCGGCCCAGACCACGCCGGTGATTCCGTGCGTGCCGGCCACCGACAGTTTCAGCGCCAGCGCCACGCCGGCGGCCAGCCCGTAGAACCAGACTTGCCGACGGAGAAATTCGCCATGCACCAGCAGCATGGAGAGATTGCCGCACACCAGCATGAGCGCGCTCAAGACCAGAAATCCGGCGAGCAGGGTTTTGTCGGGGCGGAAGCCCGCCCGCAGCAGGTCCGCCGCCAGCCAGTCGCCCCACAGCACCAGCGGCAGGCCCGCCGCCGCACACAGTCCGAGGCTGCCCAGCAGCGCGCGGCTCAATGTCCGCCGCGCCCACGCCGTGTCGCGCCGCGCCAGCGCGTCGCCATAGGCCGGCCAGAGCGCGGTGATGAAGAACTGCGCCACCATCGTCACCGCGAACATCCGCAGCAGGACCGCGTAATGCCCCGCCACCTCCAGGCTCACCGCGTGGGTGAGCACGAACACATCGAGGTAATTCCAGACCAGCGCGAACACTTGCAGGAGAAACAGCGCGCCGCCGACCTGGGCAAGCTGGCGGCTCTCGGCGAGGCTGCGGGCACTCCACTGCGGCATCAGCGCGGGCCGCAGCCGCCGGAAATAATGCGCGCCGTTCAGCGCCTGCACGAGCACGGGCAGGCCCGTCACCGCCGCCACCAGCCACACCAGCCCGCCCTGGCAGACGACAACCACGAGCAGACCGACAAAGCCAGCCAGGTTGCCCGCCATCTGCCAGAGGTTGCTGAAAAGTCCCTCCTGAAAACCCAGTTGCACCCGCGACACCACGCTCAACGGCAGGCCGAACGCGAACGTCACGACGAACGCGGCCACCGCCGGCCCGGCCTCCGCCGTGGCCGCCGCCGACCGGACGTTGAACAGCACCGGCCAGGGCAGCAGCGGATAGACCACGGCGAACACCGCCAGCAGCGCCGCCGCCAAACCGCACAACAGGAAGAAACCGCTGCTCACCGCCGCGTGGACGCCACGAAGATCACCGCGGCCGTTGGCCTCGACCACGCGGTTGAGCAAACCGTTGCCCACCCCGAAATCCAGCAGGTTCAGGAACGCGATCAGCGCGCTGACCGCCATCCACAGGCCGAAACGTTCTGCGCCGAGATAGTTCACCGTGAGCGGCACGCTGACCAGCAGGGTCAACAGGGTCAGCCCTTTCGAGGCGAGCGCCGCCAGCGCCGTCAGCGCCGCGCGCCGATACCGTTCTCTGGACTGGCCTTCCGCAGTCGAGACATCGAACGGGCGCAGCCGCAGCAGGGTGCCCGCCGCGAGCAGGCGCGCGCGCGTTGCCTGCGCCCAACCGGCCTGCGGGAGTTCTTTCATGCTGCCCCGGCATTCAAGCAGAGCCGTGGGCAAAGCACAATTCGCGCGCCGCCGCAAAACTTGACTTCATCACAGGTGCCGCGAAAGCATCGCGCCATGGCGTTCGACACCCGGGGAATTCGTTTCCTCCTGCACGCGCGGAAGCGGGGCGGGGCCTTCGGGGAGGTGGCCACGCTCGGACGGCAGACCCTGCTCGCTTCCCGGGCCGAGCTGGCGGCGCTGGTCCCTGACTTGCCCCCGCACGAACCCGCCCAAGGCGAGGCCGTGCTCGCGGCGGCGGGCGGCTTCGCCGAGCCGCTGCTGCGGCTGCTCGGCGCGCGGGCCATCACTTCCTTCGACGTGTCGGACTTCGAGGGCGCGACCGAGCGCCATGACTTCAATCTCCCGCTGCCGGCGGTTTTCGACGAGCGCTTTGACACTGTGATTGACGCCGGTTCGCTGGAGCACGTCTTCCAGTTTCCGGTGGCGATGGCCAACCTCATGCGGCTCGTGAAGCCGGGCGGGCATCTCATCCTCATCACGCCCACGAACCACTTCTCGGGGCACGGCTTTTACCAGTTCAGCCCGGAACTGTTCTACCGCGTGCTCGCGCCGGAGAACGGCTTCCAGGTGGAGGCCATGCTGGCGACCGAGTTGTTTCCCGACTCCTTCTGGTATGAAGTGCCCGACCCTGCTGCCGTGCGCGGCCGGGTCATCATCAACAGTTGCTGTGAAACCTACCTGTGCGTGCTCGCGGTGCGCACGCGCGTTTGTCCCATCTTCGCCTCGGTGCCGCAGCAGAGCGATTACTCGGCGTTGTGGCAGCAAGGCGGTGCCGGCGGTCCCGCCGTCCCGCCGGCGGCGCAAGTCGCGAACAGCCTGCCCGCCAAATTGCGCCGGCACTTGAAGCACCGGCTCCTGAAGTATCTGCGCTTCGGGGGCCGGGACCGGGAGATGATGCTGCGCTCGCCGGTGTTCCGCCGGGTGCAAATCCCCTGAGCGCGGCCCACCAAGGCGGGCTTCACAAAGCCGCCGCAAGCTGCCGGACGCGCGTGGCCCAAGTGTGCTCCGCGAGGACACGACGACGACCGGCCCGGCCAGTTTCCGCAACCCGGGCCGGTTCGCGCGCCAGGCGCTTCAGCAGCACTGCCGCCTCGTCGAGCGTGCGATAAGTGATGACCTCGCGGCCCACGTCCAGCGCGGCGGCCACGTCGTCGTTATGCTCGGTGAGATAGCAGCAGCCGTGGCCGGGGAATTCGAGATCCCGCAGCTTGAGGTAGCTCGTCACGCGCCCGTGCCGGTCCCGACCTTGGTTCAAACCGATCACCGTCTGGCAGCCGCGCAGATACTCCGCCATGTCCTCGTCGCGCAACGGGCCGCGTGCCAGCGCCCGCACCGCTGGCCAGTGCGGATGCTGCCGCAGGTGGTCGCCGAGGCCGTGGAAAAGCATCGCCTTCTCGTCGTTGGTCTCGTCCTCCCACCCCGGCCCGCGAACCTCGAACTCGCAGCCCGCGTCGCGTAGTTGCCCAAGCTGGTCCACGCGCGGCCCCGTGGGCATGCCGATGAACGCGGCGGGCCGTTGGGCCTCACGGCATTCGCAGTCCGGCAGATGTTCCGGATTGAACGCATACGGCAGGCAGACGAACGGCACGCCCAGCGCGCGATAATTCGGGATAGCCGCGTGCTCGACGAACCAGTTCAGCGACACAGCCCGCGCGAGCACCGCCACCTCGTCGAAACGATGCGTGCTGTCGCAATAGAAGTTCACCCAAGGGACGCCTTGTGCGATGACGCCGCGCACGAGGGCTGGGTTCAGGTCGTGGCCGAAGCAGTAGGAGATGACGGCGTCGAGTCCGTGCGCCGCGTGGGCGTGGGAGATTTGCGCGGCCAACTGTTCGCAGGTCCGGTCGCGCTGCACGTCCAGCCCGCGCGTCTCCCCGGGAAGGATTTGCCGCGCCCAGCCAAAATCAACTCCTTCGGGCAGCACCAGTTTCTCCACGACCGGCCGCAGGCCGTCGTAGAAGTGCCGCTGCCAGAGCGAGCGGTAATGGCCCGACGGCGCGTGGCAGTCCGCCACCACGCAGAAGACATGGCGGAGCCGTGCCTTGCTCATCCGTCCTGGCTCCGTTTGCGCGCGGGCAGGACGGCGCAGGCTTCCTTGCAGCCGAAAAGCCTGCTCAGGAGATGGCGGTTACGGCTCACCCACATGTAAATGCGTTCCGCAATCCAGATGACGCCGGGAATCCACAGCACCAGCGCGAGCGGCACCAGCAGGGGCATCCGCAGGCCGACGAACCGCAGGCAGCGCGCGCCGCGATGGATCGTGCCATCAGTCGCGATGCAGTGGATGGCCTCCAGCAACGCCTCACGCGTGAGCGTGGGCGCCACGCGCGACGCCTCCGGGTCCGCGATGGGCAGCAGGCGCACGACGTGGCACCAGTCCAGCCAGGTGAGCAGCTTCATCTGGAACGTGCAGAGGGAGCACTCGCCGTCGTAGAGGACGATGTGGCGCGGGGCGGACACGGCGGGAGTAAAGGGGATTGGCGGACGCGCGTCAAACCGCCCGGCGCGCAGTTCTGTCGCAGGCGCGGGGCCTCGCGCAGCGTCTGGACTGCGGCGGCTTTAGCGCCGCTCTGTTCGACATCCTCAAACCAAGGAGTGCCGCTCCCGAAAAGCGGTGCTGAAGCCACCGCAGTCCAGACGCTGCGCGCCGTCCATGCCGGTCCCGTTTCAAACCGATGAGCGGCGCGTCAGTCCCCTGGGAAACGGCGAATCCACTTGGTTCACTCCCGCAATCCGACTAAAACCGCCCGTCATGCAGCGCCTCCTCGACTGGCTCACGAACCTCTTCCCGCTCTGGGCGCTGCTGGGCGGCGCGCTGGCGCTCGTGGAGCCGCGCTGGTTCGCGTGGTTCTCCGGCAACCTCATCGTCTGGGGCCTTGCGGTCATCATGCTGGGCATGGGCATCACCCTGAGCGTGGACGACTTCAAGCGCGTGCTGAAGATGCCCAAGGCCATCGCCGCCGGCTTCCTCGCGCAATACTCCATCATGCCGTTCCTCGGCTGGGCCATCGCGAGCGCGCTGCCGCTGGAGAAGCACATGGCCGTGGGCCTCATCCTCGTGGCGTGCTGCCCCGGCGGCACCGCCTCCAACGTCGTCACCTTCCTCGCCCGCGCGGACGTGCCGCTCTCGGTGCTGATGACCATGTGCAGCACCTTCGCCGCCGTGGTGTTCACGCCGCTCCTCACCAAGCTGCTCGCCGGCGCGATTGTGCCGGTGGACGCGCCGGGCCTGTTCCTCAGCACCGTGCAAGTCGTGCTCCTGCCGCTCGTGCTGGGCCTGGCGCTGCATCACTACGCGCCGAAGTTCGTGACGAAGGTGCTGCCCGCCGCGCCGCTGGTGTCGGTCGTGTTCATCACGCTCATCGTGGCGAGCGTGATCGGGCAGAACGCGCAGCCCATCCGCGACTCCGGCGGCGTGCTGCTGCTGGGCGTGCTCCTGCTCCACGCCGGCGGCTTCGGGCTGGGCTACCTCTTTGCGAAGCTCTTCGGCTACGACCGCCTCGTGTGCCGCACCATCTCCATCGAGGTCGGGATGCAGAACTCCGGGCTGGGCGTGGTGCTGGCCAAGAAACATTTCGCCGGGACGCTCGCGCCGGTGCCGTGCGCGGTGTCGAGCGTGTTCCACTCCGTCATCGGCAGCCTGCTGGCGGCGTGGTGGCGGTGGCAGGAAAGTTCAAACCGAACTCCGAGGTGAAAACACAGCGGGGCACTGGCCGCGCTCCAAGTCGTCGGTTGTCGAAACTCTGGGCAGTTCAAGGCGCGAATCGCACCAGCTACTGCTTCAGCACCTTGTTCACGTTGTCGAGCTGGGTCTGGGCTTTGGTGCGCAGTGTTTGGGAGTCCGCGTTCTTCACGGCCTGCTCCAGCAGTTTCTTCGCAGCGGCGTAGTCCTTCTCGACGCCGTCCTGCGTGATGTAGCGGTTGGCCAAGTCGTAGGAGGCCTGCGGGTCGCCGCCCTCCGCCCGCTTGATTTGGTTTTCCACCACCCGGCGCGTCGTCTCCTCGACGGACTGCGACATCTTCGGCGGGGAACTGGTCGTGGCACGGGCGGAGCTGGCTTTCGCGCGGCTGCCACCTGCGCTGGTGCCCGGGCTGCTGGCGGTGGAGGTGCCCTGCTTCGCGGCGGCGGCGCGGGCGCGCGCGGCCAGCTCGGGCTTGATGGCGTTCTTACCCTCGATGCCGGTGAGCGAGTAGAAGTAATTCAGGTCGTCGTCGGTCTTCCACGCCTTGTCCGGCCCGGCGGAGAGGACGATGAAGCCGTTCTTCGGCACGTCCACGTTGAGGCGATACTCGGTGCCCCACGGATCCTTGGACTTGTCGCGCGTGTCCTTGCCGCCCTTCTCCCTCATGTTCTCCTTGAGCCAGCCGCCGAAGTTCTCGATGGGCAGGTCGTGCGTCTCGACGAAATCGCCGGCCAGCGCCTCGGCGATGCCCTGCATCTCGACGCCCGAGGTGGCGGCGACCTGCACCTTGGTGATGACGCCGAGGCTCTTCTTGAGCGCGTCGGCGTTCATCACGGCGACGCCGGCGGCGGCGGCCAGCGGGAGGAGTTTCAGGAGCGCGCTCACTTCGCCGCCCCTTTCTTCTTGAGCGCGACGACGCGCTTGTCCGACGTGCGCTCGATGGTCAGGCCGGTGAGGAAGTCGCGGCTGACGAGCTGGAGGAAGCTGTCCTTGCCGAGCCTGAGGCAGCGGCTGTTGCGCAGCGCGGCGACGTCGGCGGAGGCGGCGGTGCCTTGCAGCAGGCTGATCTCGCCGCAGAAGTCGCCGGGGCCGAGCGTGGCGACCTGCGCGCCGGCCTTGCGGACGCCAAACTCGCCCTCATACACGATGTAGAAGGACTCGTTGTGCCGGCCCTCGTTGAGGACGGTCGCGCCGGCGGTGCAGTCCTGGAAGGCGAACTGCCCCGCGACCTTCATGAGCGCGTGCGGCGGCCAGTCGGCAAAGATGGAGTTGCGCCGCAGGAACGCGCAGACCTGCACGACCTCCTGGATTTTCTTCGCCCCGAGCGTCGAGAGCAGGAGCCGGTCGAAGTCCGCCCGCTTGAGCGCGAAGAGTTCCGTGTCCTCGAGCGCGACGACGGAGCTGGTGCGCGGCACCTGCTGGAGCAGCGCGATCTCGCCGAAGACGTCGCCGCGCGCGAGCTGCGCCACGGGCCGCAGCGCGCCGGCCTCGTCCTCCTTCTGCACCTCGACGCGCCCGCCGTGGATGACGAACATGAGATCGCCCTTGTCGCGCTCGCGGATGATGACCGCGCCGCGTTTCACGGTGAAGAACTCCATCGCCCCGCCGACCAGGCGGATTTCGTCGGGTGCGAGCTGCGAGAAGAGCAGGGTGCCGGAGAGGAACTTCACCGTCTCGTCCGGGCCGGGCCGTTGCACGCCGTCGAAGGATTTTTGCAGGCTCGCCTCGGCGGAGGAGAGCCGCGGGGCCAGCACGCGATGCGCGGCCTTGATCACGAGCCAGAGCGCGTAGGCCAGCGGCGCGGCGACGACGAGCGCGAGCAGGAAGATGACCGTCTGCGCGCCCGGCTCGAAGAGCAGGTTCGCCTGCCGGGCCAGCAGCTCCGAGGCGAACCGGAACACCGCGCCGAGCCAGAGCACCGCCCACGTCGAGAGCAGGATGAAGTAGCGCTCCTCGGTGAGCGACGCCTTGAAGTCGAACAGTTGCGCGAGGAACTTCTCGCGCAGGAAGATGTCCGCGCAGTGCGGCAGCTCGTGCTGCCGGCGGCAGAGCGCGTGCAGCAGCGTGTGCGCCGGCGAGCCGCCGAAGGGCGAGGCCAGCAGCAGCGCCGTCACGTAGCCCGCGAGGAAGACCGGCGTGGAGTTCGTCGCCCAGCCCACGAGCGCCAGGCCAAACGGCGCGGCCAGCATTTGCAGCGCCGTGAGCGCCTCGACCTGCCGTCCGCCCATCAGCGCGTCGCGCGTGTCCACGGAGAAGAACGGCACCACCAAGTCGAGCCGCACTTCGGGGCGATAGACCTCGCGGCCCAGACCGCTGAGGACCGCCCCGGCCAGCAGGTTCGCCAGGCTCAGGCCCAGCGACACATGGAAGAGCGTGAGGAACCAGCCCGGCGGGTCGGGGATCAGCGCCACCTCCGACGCGGCCACGGCGGAAATGCCGGCACCGATGAGGCAGAGCGCCAGCGCCAGCGCGCCCGTCGGCGTGCAACGGACATTCCACCGCCGCCCTTTGACCTGCCCGTTGGCCGGCTCCGTCTCGCTCTCGTGCAGGAATCCCTTCCCCTGCGCCGCCAGCACCAGATCGTAGAACGCCCGGATTTTCGGGTGCTTTTCCTGCTGCAGCAAACCTTGCAGGATCTGCTGCACGGTGCGCTCGCCGTCGAACTCCGCGAGGATGTTCTCCTGGGCCGCCGTCAGCGCCAGATACTCGCCGCGATTGGTCTGCTTGAGCAGCCGTGTGCCGTCGGGGAGGTCTTTGCGCTCCAAGGCACGGGTGAGCCGCAGTTTCTGGTCGTTGAGCGAAGAGGTCATGGCTGGAGGACGCGGAGATTCCTAGCAAACCATGCCGCGTCATGCAAGGCGGAAGGCGGGCTGGAAACTGTGGCGGTGCCCTGTGAGCGCCAACCGGAGGAAGAACGGCGGCCACGGACCGCCGCCACTGTGAGTTCGTTCAGCTCATCCGCATCGGCATCAGCACGTAGTGGAAGGGCGTGTTGACCTTCACCGAGCCGGGGCTGAGTTCGTCGGAAAGTTCGAGGAAAATCTCGTCCGTCTCCACCACCTTCAACGGATCCATCAGGTAGCCGGGGTTGAACGCGATGCTGATGTCCTTGCCCTTGTAATTGATGGCGATGGACTCGCGGGCCTCGCCCACGTCCGCCGTGTTCGCGGTGATGGTGAGGTTGTTCTTGGTGAAGGCGAGCTTCACCGAGTTGGACTTGTCGTTCGTCATCAGCTCCGCGCGGCGCAGCGCGCCGAGGAACTCCTCGCGCATGAGTGTGATGCGCTCCTTGGCCTCCTTGGGGATGACCTGCTGATAGTTCGGGTAGTTGCCCTCTACGAGCTTGGAGATCAGCAGCACCGAGAACGCGGATTCGTCCTTGAGCCGGAAGGAAACCTGGTTGTCCGTGAAGCGGATCTCCACATCGCCCTTGGTCTGGAGCAGCCGGTTCAACTCATTCACGGCCTTGGTCGGCACGATGATGTCGCCCGTGGCGGTCGAGCCGGCCGGAAGGTCCTCTTCCGTCAGCGCCAGACGACGGCCGTCCGTGGCCACCATCACCAGTTTTTCCGGCGTGAACTTCATGAAGACGCCGTTGAGCACGTAGCGCGACTCATCCGTGGAGATGGCGATGGCGGTCTTCTTCAGCATGGCGCGTAGCTTGTCCTGTGGCAGCGTCACCGAGCCGGTTTCCTTGAACTTGGGCAGCGGCGGGAACTCCTCCGCGCTCAACCCGTTCATCTTGTAGAAAGATGCTCCGGCACTCAGCTTCGTCACGTTCTTGTCGTCCGTGTCCAGCTCGACCTCGCCCACGGGCAGCTCGCGCACGATGCTGAAGAGCCGCTTCACGGGGACGGTCGTCGCGCCGGGGCTGCTGATCTGCGCCTCTACCCCGCACGCCACGGTCACGTCCAGGTCCGTCGCGGTGAGATAGAGCCGATTGTCCTCGGCGCGCGCATGCACGTTGGAGAGGATCGGTAACGTCGTGCGGGTGCTCACGACATTCTGGACGGCTTGCAGACCGGCGATGAGCTGGTCTTTGGCGATGCTGAGTTTCATTGCTTACTAAAGACTGAGTGATGGAAGAGTCACCCGTAGTATTAAGGGGTGTGAATAGGGAAAACAACTTGGCGTGTCAAGGTAACATCAAGGAGTTGCGTCCTTTCGCCGCCGCCCCACAACCCATCGCGCTTTGGCTGGGAACTCCGCACGGTCGGGTTTGTTCACACTATTGCCAAACTGTTAACAGCCTGCTGGCCTGTTCTTGGAGAGGAATCTCGTTGATGTGGCCAAGACCAACGTCCGCCACCGGAAGGCTTGCGCGGCTGCTTTCGGTTCAGAAATCGCGAAACGGCCCGCGCGGCTCGCTGGCGTCCATGTCCTGCTTCCATGCGTTGAACTTCGCCTTCAACTGGGCGGCCAAGTCTGACCTCCGCTCCGAGAGGTCGTTCTTCTCGCCGAGATCCGTCGCGAGGTCGAAGAGACCGCCACCCCGCGCGGACTCCACCCACTTCCAGTTGCCGATGCGCGCCGCCCGGTCGTTGCGGCGCTCCCAGAACATCTCCGAGCGCGGGGACTTCGCCTTGCCTTGCAGCACGGCTGTCATGTCGAAGCCGTCGAGCTTCACGCCGACGGGTGGCTTTGCACCGGCTGCGGCGAGCAGCGTTGGAAACAGCTCCAACGACGTAAGGAACTCATCCGTCACCGCGTTCGCCGGGAGCCGGCCCGGCCAGCGCGCGAGAAACGGCACGCGCAGGCCGCCCTCCCACATCGAGCTTTTGCCGCCCTTAAGCGGCGCGTTGCCACCGTTGCCGCTGCCGCCGTTGTCCGACATGAACACGACCAGCGTGTCGCGCTCCAGTCCGAGGTCGCGCAGCGAGTCGAGCAGCCCGCCGATGGCCTCGTCCATGCACGTCACGGCGGCGAGGTAGCGCGTCACGCCGTTCTTCGGGTCGTGGTTCGGGTAGAGCTTCAGATACTTCTCCGGCACCTGCACGCCAACGCCGCGCACCCGCTCGCCCGGCTTCCACTCCGTCTCCGGCGCGAAGGACGACGCCCCATGCGGCGCGTTGAAGGCGAGGTAGAGGAAGAACGGCCTGGCCTTCTGCTCGCGGACAAACCGCAGCGCCTCGCGGCGGAACACGTCGGTGGCGTAGGCGCCCTTGTCCTCCTCGGTGCGCTGGTTGCCGCGAAAGAGCGACGGCACGCCGTAGCGCTCGTGCGTGTAGTAATCAAGGCCGTTGTTCCCGTGGCCGTAGAAGAAGTCGAAGCCGCGCTGGAGCGGCAGGTAACGCCGCGCCTGGCCCATGTCCCACTTGCCCACGCAGCCGGTCGCATAGCCCGCGCGCTTGAGCGCGTCGCCGAGCGTGACCTCGCGCGGGTCGAGGCCCAGCGTCATCTCCGGGGACACGGCGTATTCCGCCGGCGTGTAGCGATGGCCGTAGTTGACCAGGTCGTTGCGCACCATGTCGTAGAGGCCGTTGCGCTGCGGGTAGCGCCCCGTGAGCACGCTGCCGCGCGACGGCGTGCAGGCCGGCCACGTCACGTAAAAGCTCGTCGCGCGCACGCCCTCGCGCGCGAGCCGGTCGAGGTTCGGCGTGATGATCTCCTCACGGCCGAGACAGTGCAGGTCGCGCCAGCCCTGGTCATCGCTGATGATGAGGATGACATTGGGCGGGCGCGGCGCGGCGGAAACGTGGGCGAGGAACAGCGCGCTCAACCCCGGGAGCAGCAAGACGCGTCGCAGGCAACAAAGGAAGGCGTGCATGGGAAACGAATGAACCGCCGCCCGCCCCCGCGCCAGCACAAAGTCAAAGCAGCTCCATCTGCACGCCCGCGTCCGCCGCCGCGCCGAGGAGTCGGAAGCCAACCCGGAGACCACCAAGCCGGAACTCAAGCTCGTGCGCGGGGTCGGCGGGCACATCGAGGTGCAGTGGAAGAAGAGCGGCTTCACCGGCATCCGCCTCGAGGTGGATCGTGGCAACGGCCAGTGGGTCTTCCTGGCCCGCCATCAATCCACCTCGGCAAATCGCCTGCGTCACACAGGCGGTTTCCCGCACCGGACGGGCAGTTGCCTCCGTCGCGGAGCGAACTCCCCGGTCCGCTCCGGCAACTCCCTCCGTCACCCGGCGACCTGCCTGAGCCGCGCGGGCAGCTCCCTCCGCGATTCCGGCAGTTGCCCGGGTCGTTCAGGCAACTTCCCGGGCCGTCCGGGGACTTGCCGGAACGGTTTAGGCAGTTGCCTGAACGACTCAGGCAACTGCCTGCGCGGCCCAGGCAAGCCCCTTTGCCAGGGCAAAATCCTCCCCGGCAAGTTCAGCAACCCATTAACCCTCAACTCATTGTAAAACCTATGGCCAAGCAAAACTGGTTCCCCAAGAAAGAGTCCGACCGCCGCACCCTCCTCAACAACCTCGCCGACAAGCTCCCCGGCGCCTATGCCACCAAATACGGCCTCACCACCGGCGAGCTGACCACGCTGGGCGACTTCCGCCTCTGGTTCAACTGGACCCTCGACACCCTCGAAGCCATCCGCCAGAAGGCCCAAGGCTACACCAATTTCCGCGATGCGCTCGGCTACGGCAAGGGCACCGCCACGGGCGCGCTCACCCTGCCGCCCGCCCTCGCCCTGGCCGCGACGCCCGCCACCACCGCCACCCCGCCCGTGGCCATCATCCCGCTGGCCAACGGCTGGAAGTTCACCGCCAGCCTCGTCAACCGCATCAAAGGCCACGCCGCCTACACCGCCGCCGACGGCCAGGACCTCGGCATCATCGGGGCCGAGGAAACCGCCGCCGACCCCGAAACCACCAAGCCCGACCTCAAGCTCGTGCGCGTGGCCGGCGGGCACATCGAAGTGCAATGGAAGAAAAGCGGCTTCACCGGCATCCGCATCGAAGTGGACCGTGGCAACGGCCAGTGGGTCTTCCTCGCCATAGACACCGAGCCGCACTATGTGGACACGCTCACCCTCGCCCCCGGCACCTCCGCGATCTGGAAATACCGCGCCCTCTACCTCGACGGCGACCAGCCCTTCGGCCAGTGGAGCGACACCGTGCAAATCGCCGTGCAGGGGTGAGGAGAACACTCGCTTACTGATTGCAGTTCAGCGCGAGATGAACATTTGAACCAAGCGAACAAGTCCGTAAACCATAACGGCAGCCAAAACAGCCAACACCGACCAAGCTACAACTCGGGTCCTTCGTTCCTTTTCTTCCCATCGCCGTTTTGATTCCTCTTCTTCCTGCCGGCGTTCCTCTCGCACTTGCTGCCATTTTTGAAACTGCATGGGATGTTTCGCCCTAAAACGCTCCGCCAACAAAGCCTGTTGCTCTGTCCGAAGTTCCGGTGACTGCTCTACCCCTTCAGAAGCCATCTGAAGCCTTTGTTCGTCTGAAAGTTGGCTCTCATCCAGGCGAGGACCGAGACTGAAACGAATCCCACTAACAAAGAACCATCCGCCTGCCTGGACGGCTCCAATAATAGGCAGCAACACCCTGACGGCAGTAGCATCGGACAACATTGAAAGAAACTCTCCTTTGAGCTTTGGCCTCCGGGCGAGCGCATTTCGCAAACTGCCAAGCCCCCGTTGCAGATAGACGCCAACCGAACCCAAGGAAATTTTCCGCCTCGTAGCAATCTCCTGATAGGAAAGCTGGTCGAAAAAGTGGCCCCGAAGGACAACCCGATATTCCTTTTTCACCTCGGACGAGAGGTCAGTCAGTAACTCCCTGAGTTCGATCACAGTGAGCTCGTCCAAGAAGTCCACCCGTGCAAGGCCAGCAGGCTCTCCAGCGTTCGATTCGACTGCCGGTGTAAACCTGTTTCTGTAATTTGTCTTCCTTCCCTCCAGCTTCACCCCTTCGGGGTGAGGCGGAGCGAAGGCGAGCGTAGCGAGCCGAGCGCAGCCGAACCCCGAAGGGGTGAAG
>Ga0172367_10000418_pt1 | contig 65772 bp, 53 predicted proteins | sample Lak10m_FD_114542 | JGI IMG/M metagenome (GOLD analysis project Ga0172367, IMG submission 114542) | Freshwater microbial communities from Kabuno Bay, South-Kivu, Congo - kab_022012_10m | ecosystem: Environmental > Aquatic > Freshwater > Lake | place: Democratic Republic of the Congo: South-Kivu... | reverse complement strand
TGGCCGACTGGATGATGCCAAGGGCGCGAAGTCGCAGTCCGGCCAGCCGCAAGCCTTGCTCTACGACGAGCAGGCCGCCGAGCAGCAGTTGGAGAAGCTCCAGAAGGCGCAGGAAGTGACCGTGGCGACGGTGCAGCCGCTGCGCGTGAACCTGCCCCTGCGCGGCCAACGCCACGTCTTCACGCAGGTGCTCCAGACCGAGGTGAACAAGCCCATGACCGTCGCGTTCGCCGCCCGCAACCTCAAAGCCGGCGGCTGGCTCAAGCCCATTGCGCTCACGCTCGCAGCCTTTCTCGCACTCTGGATCGCCGTAGCCATCTTCGCCGAGCGCCGCCGGGCGTGAAAAGTAGGGCAGTGCTTCCAGCCTGCCCTTCCAATCAGAAGAGACCGCTCAAGCGGAATCCAAAAGTCAGAAGGACAGGCGGGACGCACTGTCCTACTTCTGGCAGCGCGGACAGTAAAACGTGCTCCGCGCCGCCTGCACGAGTCGCTTGATGGGCGCGGCGCACTTCACGCACGGCTTCCCCGCGCGGTCATACACCCGCAGCCGCTCCTGATAAAACTCCGAGTTGCCCTCCACCGCGCCGTAGTAGAACAGCCCGTCCCGTTTCCCGCCGCCGACGAAATCCAGCGGGATGGTGCTGCCGCACTCGATGGCCTCGGCGAGCACCTCGCGGATGGCCACGTGCAACCGCGCGGCCTCCTCCGCCTTCACCCGGCGCGCGGCGCGTCGTGGCGACACACCGGCGCGGAACAACGCCTCGCTCGCGTAGATGTTCCCGATGCCCGCCACGAGCGACTGGTCGAGCAGCTTCACCTTGATGGCCTGCGCCGAGCGGCGCAGAGCGGCGACGAACATCTCCACCGTGAACTCCCCGTTTAGCGGCTCCGGTCCAAGCTGCCGCACCGCCGAGTCATCCAAGGTGAAGCGTCCGAACCGCCGCGGATCCTCGTAAACAAACTGATGCGCGCCCAGCCCGAGCACGACCACCGCGTGTTTGGGCAGCGTCGCATTCCTCGGCACGAGAAACATCCGCCCCGTCATGCCCAAATGACCGGTGACGGTGGTGTCCCCTGCCCTGCCCTTCCTCCGCAGCGTGAAGACCAGATACTTGCCGCGCCGCTCCACCCCAACGAACCGCGCACCAACCAGCACCGCACGCAGTTTCCGTCCGCTCGTCGGGCGGCATATTTTCACCTTTCGCACCACGACGCCGCGCACCGTCTTGCCGCGCAGAAGCGGCCCGAGATGGCGTGCGAGCACTTCAACTTCTGGCAGCTCCGGCACGAGGCGAGATTGGCGGAGAAAGAGCGCAACGAGAAGTCCCGAGACTCAGCCAGTTGCAGTCAGCAGCGACCGACAATGGCACCTGGGCTGATGTTTCCCTCAGCGGGATTCCAAGTTCATCAGCGGTCCCGACAGGGTCAGTGTCGAGCCGTTGGCCGTGTGCTGGTGGACAGTGAGAAAATCCAGCGTGCGGGGTTTCGCCGGCAGAACAGCCTCACCACTGAACGTCGCCGGGCCGGTGCGCCTCAGCGGCACGGACTGCCACGCGTCGTATTCCATCGCCAGCGTGTAGTCGGGGTGGCGATCCACCGACCACCACAGCTCGTTCTTCTGCGGCTCCGCGCCATCGGAGAAACTGGCGGTCACTTGCAGCCGGCGCGCGGCGGCGTCCCACCGGCTCGTCACCCTGGGCGTCGCGGTCATCGGACGGGCGTTGAAGAAGTGGTGCTGGGCAAAAGCGAAGAGGTTCTCGTCCACTTCCGGCAGCGAACCGACCTGTTTCTTCATGCCCGTCTCCTTCGCCGCTCCGTGATGGCCGCCGGGCACGATGTAGATGGGGAAGGCAGGAAAGCGCCGGCCCAGCTCGCGCAGGCCGGGGCTGACGTTGTCGTTCGAGCCTTGGTTGTAGAAGATTTCGAGGCCGCGCTTGCGCAACTCGGGAAGATGGCTCGTCGTGCGGCAAACCTCCCACGCCACCGTGCAGGCGGCCTTCATCTCCGCGTCACTCCAGCCGGCGGCGCGCGCCTCGCGCACGGTGATGCGCTCATCCGCACGGGCCTTCTGCCGGCTGATCAACGGAGCGCGCGCGGATGCCGGGGCGTTGGGCACCTTGTTCACGAGTAGGTCGGCGAGGAACTGCTCGTTCGCACGGGTGATTTCGGCAGGCATCATCCCCTCCACATAAGGCCCGCCGGGACTGTCAATGATCGGCGCGACGACCGGCAGGATGGCGGTGAAGCGGTCGTCTGCGATGCCGGCGGCAGCCGCGCCCACGCCGCGCTTCGAGCCGCCGGTGGCCAGCACCCTGCCCGGCTGAAAAACAACCTTCTCCGTCAGCGCGGCGGTGAGCGCACGCATGTCGCTCATGCCCCATATCCACGCGGGCGTGTAACGCGCGTCCCTGGTCTTGAGGAAGTGCTCCTTCATCCCCACGTCGAGCCGGCCGGCCGGCTCCATCAGGTCAATGGAGGTCATGCCGATGAGCACGAGGCCGACACCGTGATCCCGCAGCAGCCGCAGCATCGCGCCGGTCGGGACCGCCGGCTTCAACTGCACGCCCGTGTTGCCAATGACGAGGTTCCGGCACGGGCCGCCGGTGGCGGGCGCGAGCAGCGTCACGGGGAGCCGCACCTTCTGCCCCGGCCACCACTCGCACACGGTGATCTCGACCAGTTTTCGCCGGAGCTTCGCGTCCGCGCCCCACGGCTGCCAGTCCTCCACCACCCGCGTTTCGAGCGTGGCGGGGTCGCGCACCTCGGCGGGGTGGTAGCGGCCCGGCTTCACATCGGCCAGGACAGCGAGGCCGGTGACGAACAGGCAGAGCGAAACGCGAGGGGCGAGCTGAAGCATGCGTCGTTGGACGCGCGGCCGGAGTTTGCCTTGAACCAATCTTGCCCGCCTCCCGGACTTCGCGCGGCATCGTTCTTCTCACCGCACCGGGTCGCGCCTACCATCGCGCCCGCCGTGGCTGCCACGCTTTACGATTTCCTCCCGCGCGACGCGGGCCTGGGCAACGACGCGTTGCTGGGGCGCTTCCTCGACCATGTCGCGGCGCGCGGGCTGGCGCTGTATCCGGCGCAGGAGTCGGCCATCCTCGAACTCTTCGAGGAGAAGAATGTCATCCTCAACACGCCGACCGGCTCGGGCAAATCGCTCGTGGCCGCCGCGCTGCACTTCAAGGCCCTGGCCCAGGGCAAACGCTCCCTCTACACCTGCCCGATCAAGGCGCTGGTGAACGAGAAGTTCCTCGCGCTGTGCCGCGAGTTCGGCCCGGACAACGTCGGCCTGAGCACCGGCGACGCGGCCGTCAACCGCGACGCCCCCATCCTCTGCTGCACCGCCGAGATTCTCGCGAACCTCGCGCTGCGCGAGGGCCGCGAGGCCACCGTGCGCGAGGTCATCATGGACGAGTTCCATTACTACGCGGACCGCGAGCGCGGCGTGGCGTGGCAGGTGCCGCTGCTCACGCTGCCGCAGGCGCGGTTCCTCCTCATGTCCGCCACGCTCGGCGACACGACGTTCTTCGAGGCGGAGCTGACGCGGCTCAACACGCGTCCAACCGTGACCGTCGCGTCCACCGAGCGGCCCGTGCCGCTGGAACACGCCTACTCCGAACTGCCGCTGGCCAAGACGCTGGAAAGCCTGCTGGCGGACGGCAAAGGCCCGGTTTATGTCGTCCACTTCACACAGCTCGAAGCGGCGCAGAGCGCGCAGGATTTCACGAGCATCAACGTCGCGACGCGCGAGGAGAAGGCGGCGGTGGCCGGCGCGCTCGAGGGCTTCAAGTTCACCAGCCCCTACGGCCCCGAGATCAAGCGGTGGCTGCGGCACGGCATCGGGCTGCACCACGCGGGCCTGCTGCCGAAGTATCGCGTGCTCGTCGAGCAGCTCGCGCAGCGCGGGCTGCTCAGGGTGATCTGCGGCACGGACACGCTGGGCGTGGGCATCAACGTCCCGATCCGCACGGTGCTGTTCACGAAGCTCTGCAAGTTCGACGGGCGGAAAACCGGCATCCTGAGCGCGCGGGACTTTCACCAGATCGGCGGGCGCGCGGGGCGCAAGGGCTTCGACGACCGCGGCTGGGTCGTGGCGCAGGCACCCGAGCACGTCATCGAAAACCTCAAGCTGGCCGAGAAGTCCGCGCGCGACGGCAAGAGGGTCGTGAAGCGCCAGCCGCCGGAGCGCAACTTCGTGAACTGGGACAAAAACACCTTCGCGCGCCTGATGGCCGCGCCGCCGGAGCGGCTCACGTCGCGCTTCCAGGTGGCGCACGCGATGCTGCTCAACGTCCTGAGCCGGCCCGGAGATGGCTGCGCCGCGATGCAACGGCTCATCCGCGACTGTCACGAGTCACCGAAGCAGAAGCAGGCGCACACGCGGCGCGCGTGGCAGTTGTTCCGCTCGCTGGTGGAGCACAAGATCATTGAGTTCATCCCGCCGACACCCGCCGGCTCCAAGCTGCGCGTGAACGTCGCGTTGCAGGACGACTTCTCGATGGACCAGACGCTGTCGCTCTACCTGCTGGAGACGCTGCCGCTCATGGACCCGCAGGCCCCAGATTACGCGCTGGTCGTGCTGACGCTGGCCGAGTCCATCGTCGAGGATCCGGACATCATTCTGCGGCGGCAGCTTGACCGGGTGAAGGATCAGAAGATGGCCGAGATGAAAATGGAGGGCGTCGCCTACGAGCGACGCATGGAGGAGTTGGAGCAGCTCGAATACCCGAAGCCGAACCGCGAGTTCATCTATTCGACCTTCAACGCCTTCGCCGCGCGCCATCCGTGGGTCGGGCAGGAAAACATCCGGCCCAAGTCCATCGCGCGGGAGATGTTCGAGTCGTTCCGCTCGTTCTCCGACTACATCCGCGACTACGAGCTGCAGCGCGCCGAGGGCGTGCTGCTGCGGCACTTGAACAGCGTCTTCAAAGTCCTCACGCAGACCGTGCCGGATGCGGCGAAGGATGACGCGCTTCGCGAAATGGAACTCTACCTCGGCACGATGTTGCGGCAGGTGGACTCCAGCCTGCTCGACGAATGGGAGCGGATGCGCGACCCGGCGTTTCAGCGCGCCGAGACGAAGGAGGCCCGGCCGCCTGGGGCCGCGGCGGCCGCGCACGACCTCACGCGAGACACGCAGGCGTTCACCGCCGCCGTCCGCACGCGGATCTTCGGCTTCCTCCGCGGCTGGGTGAACGGCGACGCCGAGGCGGCGTTCAGCCTCCTCGCCTCAACTGATGACGCGGACGGAAATCCGTGGACCGCCGAGCGCCTGCGCGTCGCGTTGGACGGCTTCCTTGCCGGGCACCGCCACCTGTGCCTCAACCCCGAGGCTCGCAACGCCCGGCACACCTACGTCACGCCTGCCGAGGACAAGCGCACCTGGCGCGTGCAGCAGATGCTGGTGGACCCCGACGCCCACAACGACTGGGTGGCGGAGTTCACTGTGGAGCTCTCCGCGTCACGGACACAGGGGGAACCGGTGGTGCAATTGCTGCGGCTTGGGTGCCTGGACTCAGCTCCCTGAACGTCACCCACCCGGGATTCGCGCGAAGGCTGGCGGAAGGGGTAGGATTCGAACCTACGGATGAGTTGCCCCATCTCCTGATTTCGAGTCAGGTGCCTTTAACCACTCAGCCACCCTTCCAACCGCAGGCGGCGCAATAATGCCCGCCGCCGCCGCTTGGGCAAGCCGTTTCCCGTGCGATGCACAAAAGCTGCGCCTCGACAATCCGACGGTGAACCTGTTCATGGGCGACAGCTCGGCCTGGCGGCGGCTGGTGCATTGGGTGCTGGGCGATTCCGCCCTTGCCCGGTTTGGTAAGACGGGTAAGATGTGAGGCATGGAAACCGCGACGCTCTCGACGAAAGGCCAGTTGGTCATCCCCAGCCGCTACCGCAATGCCCTACACCTCCAGCCCGGCGACAAGGTCGCCTTCTCGTTGGAAGGGGAAAAGCTCGTCCTCGCGCCGACGAAGGCCGCGCCGGCCCGGCTGGTGAAAGGGCGCGGCGGGCGCAAGCTGCTCGTGGCTCCCGATGACGCCCCGCCGATGACGACCGACGCCGTGAAAGCCATCCTCGCCGATTTCCCGTGAGCCATCTGCTTGACGTGAACTTCCTCCTCGCGTGCGCGTGGCAATCCCACGCCAACCACGCGAAGGCGCGGGCCTGGCTGGAGGCGCAGGCGAGCTTTGTCACTTGCCCGATTACGCAACTTGGCTTCCTGCGGGTGAGCATCAGCCCCGGCTACCGGGCCGGCTTCGCAGATGCGCTGGCGGCGCTGGAAGACATCACGACCCGCAAAGGCGCGCAGTTCATCGCCGATGATCTTCCGGGGGTGAAGGTGCCTTCGGTCACGAGCTATTCGGACATGACTGACGCCTACTTGGTCGCGCTGGCGAAGGCGCACGGCCTCAAACTTGCCACGCTCGACGCGCCGCTCTGCTGCAAGGCCTGGGCCAAGGGCATTGCCGAGAATCCGCTTTAGCTGGTATCGCCTACCCCGGCTGCCCGGATTCCAAGTCGTAGAGCATCCGCCAGATGCGGTCCAGTTCGCCCCGCTCCACGACCTGCAACGGCGTCGAGCCGTCGAACGCCGGGTTGGGAGTCTTGAGCCAGCGTCCGACTTGCGTCGGCTCCATTACGCGCGCCAGCCCGTCCAGCAGCCGGTCCATTTCCACCAGAGCCTTTTCCTGTTTTGGGGACGGGGCCTCGCCCTGGCTCCATTTGGCGACGGAGCGCGGTGAAAAGCCGGTGAGCCGCACCACCAACGGCTGCGGCAGGTTGAACGCGGCGCGGTAGTGCTGAAGCAGGCCGGTGAAATCCTTCGCCCCCCGGTGGCTGAACCGGAACGGCGTGATGGCCGGATGGGCGGCTTTGGCTTTCTTCGTGGCGGCTCTCATATTTCTGCCTGCACTATGGCCTGCAATTTTGCAGGGAGTCAAGCCTGCGTCCGCACTGCCAACCGCTCCAGCTTCTCGCCCTCGACGATTGCCAGATGGTCGCTGGCGCAAGCGCCCGGATAAACCGCCACGGTGACACCGCGCGGCACGGCGACAGAACGGGCCAGCAATCCGTTGCCGCCCGACGCAGCAACGGCCCGGCCCAACGCCTGCGTGAAACTCTCCTGCCCCGTCTCCAGCAGCTTGCGCCAGTCCTCGGCGCGGAGTTCCTCCAGCGTCACGCCCAGGCCGCGCCGGACTGCCGGGGCGGTCAGGTCGAGCACGCGCGTCAGCCGGACCTCGATGGCCACCAGCAGGCGCGGGGCCTTGGTCTGCACGCCGTAGTAACGGTCATTCGCCTTGGACTCCTCCAGCGCCGCCGTGTCCGTGGTGCTGCCGTAGAGCGTGGCGAGGCCGGGTGGATTCCAGCGCCCGCCCCGCTGCCGTGCGCCGTGACCGCTCAAGACATCGCGCGGCGCGGGGAAATCCACCGTCTGGACGCGGAAGACCGTGCCCGCCCAAGGGCCGAACCACTCGCGATGCGCGCGGAACAAGTCGCGCAGCTCGGCAAAGCGTGGATGTGGTCGGCGAAGGGTCATGTGCCTCCTGATTGCCTCATCAAACAGCCTCTTCAAACTCTTTCAGCGGCACTTGCGCTTGCAGATAAGCTATCAGCTTGTCTCGCTCTTCAAGGCTGAGTTTGGACAAAGAGCCGTAGAGATTGGCATCGCGTGCACGGAGCGCGGCGAACTGCCCTTCTTGCAAAAGGAATCGGCTTGCCTCGTCCAGCAGGAACGCCACGAACACCGTCTTTAGCTCGCGGCTGTGAGTGGCATCGGTTTCGGTGGTGGCGACAAACCTCTCGAAAGCCTCGTCGGCCAGCTCGCTGCGCGTCGGGATGGAGGGTATCAAGCCAAACACCCGCGCTAGAATTTCTCGCAGGCTCGGCGCTCGGTCGGTTCTGTAGAGCTCTTGCAGTTTCGGCAGATTCCAAAATTCGTCCGGCTTCTCGAACAACAGCCGGCGGACGCGCTCCTCGACGGCCGGCCAGTCCTCATCATCGTATGCCTGCCGCAGAACCGCATCACTGGCAACGGCCTCGCTGGCCTGTTGCGCGAAACGCTCACGAAACATCTCGCGGTCAATCCGCATCCCGAACAGGCCTACGTCTTTGCGAACGACCTCTTGCATCGGGTCAACCGACGTGTTCGTGAAATCGCCAATGCGGATGCCTCCCTCGCCTCCCCCGCCACCTCCCCCTGTCTCGATGGGCTCCTTCGGAAGGGTCAGCTTCTTGTCGTAGTCAAATTCCTCCTCGAAGTATTCGCAGTTGGCGAAGAAATCGAAGAGCGCGAAGCCGTCCTTCCTCGCGGCCTGCGATTCTCTGCCTTCCCCATGCCGGAAGGTGAACAGCCGTGTGCCACGACCTTTGATCTGGATGAAGTCGGAGGGCGAGAAGATCGGGCGCGCCAGGACGACATTGAGCAAGTCCTCGCAATCGTAACCGGTCGTCATCATGCCGACGGTCACGCAAACGCGCGTCCGGCTGGTGTCGTAATCCCGGAACTCATTGGTCCGCCACCGGGACTTGCCGTTCAGGTTGTTGTTCGCGAAATCAATCGTCATCTGTTGCGCGCCGGGAATGTCCGACGTGACCTGCACAGCGAATGTCGAACCAGCGGCGTATTCTCTCGGCCAGCGACGCGTCGCTTCCTCGTTGAGCAACGTCACCAGCTTGGTCGCGTGTTTGCGGCTCACAGCAAACATGATGGTCTTGCCCATTTCTCCAGTGATCGGGTCGCGCTTGGCGTTATCCAAGAAGCAGCGGACAAAACTCAAATTCGTCTCGTTGGAGAAAAACTTCCGCTCGTAATCCTTTTTGCCGAACACCAACTCCTGTTCCTGCCCGTCTTCGTTTGCGGGCACGGTGACGGTGTAGCCCTCATCGGAAAGCATCTGCGTGGTGATGTCTGTGCGGGCATCAAGCGCGACCGGGTTGCACAGATACGGCGGCTCATGCTGCACCGCGTCCAGCAGACTGAAGCGGAACGTCGGCTTGCCATCGGGACAGCCGAACGTGCGGTAAGTGTCCAGCAACAAACGCTTCTCGAACTCGCGCGGGTCGTTCTGCCGCGCCGCGTCGCCCACGCCTTTGAGATAATCGCGCGGTGTGGCGGTGAGGCCGAGCTTTGCCCCCACGAAATACTCGAAGATGGCGCGGTTGTTCCCGCTGATCGTGCGGTGCGCTTCGTCGCTGATGATGAGTTGGAAATCCGTCGGCGCGAACTCGTGCAGGAAACGATTCTTCGCCGCGAGGCTTTGAATCGTCGTCACCACCACCTGCGCCTGCATCCAATCCTGCCGCTTCTGTTTGTAGATGACTGTGTTGATGCCGTCGTTGGCGAGATAGGCGTTGAAGTTTTTCCACGCCTGATTCTCCAACTCCAGCCGGTCCACGAGGAACAGCACCCGCGTCGCATTGTCCGTGCGCAGGTAGAGCTTGGCGATGGCCGCCGCGAGCAGCGTCTTGCCCGTGCCCGTCGCCATCTCGAATAGGAAACGGTGCTGGGTATTCGAAGCCGCCCGCTGCAACGCCTTCGCCGCCGCCACCTGATAATCCCGCAGCAGGCGAATCTTCTTGTTCACCATCTGCAACTGCCGCTCCGCCACCGGATACGACAACCACGCCGCGTCCTGCGACACCGCGATGAAGTTCTCGTCCACGTTCAGCGCCGCCAGCCGCGTCGCGTCCGGTTTCCACTCGGCAGCTTTGCCGAGCTGCTCCAGCGGAAGAAAACGTGATACCTTCACCGGATTGCCCTGCCGCAGATTCCAGTAGTAATGCACCAGCCCGTTGCTCAGGAAAATATGAATGACACCGAGGCTCTCTGCGTAACTCCGCGCCTGCTCTTTGCCGGTGAGCGGGTCAATGTTCTCACGCTTGGCTTCCGTGACGGCCACGGGACGCTGGTCGGTGTTCAGCAGCACATAATCCACGAAGCCTTCGGGAGCGCGGTCGAAGTCTTTGCCCAAATCCTGGCTCGGCGAAAACGTGCGCCGCGAAACGCGATGCTCGCAGACGATATTCTCGCGCCGCCCCTGCGCGTCCGGCAGGAAACGCCAGCCCGCGTCTTCGAGCATCTTATTGATCGTGATGCGGGCTTGGGCTTCGGAGGGCATCAGGCTTTTTCCTTTCCCGGTTTGCCCGGTGCATCGGGCAAGACCTGCTTGATATGCCGGTCGAAATCCGACTCGAACAGCCGGTCCTGCACGATCCGGTATTTTTCAAATTCACTTTCCGCAAACGCCTTCGCCACTTCGGCGCTGACCTTGCCGGGATGATCCAGCAGGTCACGCTCATTGAACTGGAGGAAGGCGTTCAACTTCGTCGCCCAATCTTTCATCGTCATCGGGATGCCGCGCTCCGCCTGATCCTCTGCGTAGTCCAGATACATCGTCACGATGCGGTCGAGCGACTTCAGTTCCTTCCCGGTGAGGTAATTCTTCGCCACCACCACATCGGGCTTGATGATTTTTCCGCGCGGCGCGTTCTTCCACGTCGTCAATCCCATCCGCTCCTTCTTGCTGTCCGCACGCTCCACGATCAACTCGGCGGCGGTGTGTCCGTGGATGGCGAAATGCAGCTTGTTCTGCACCGTGGCGAAAAACGTCTGCGTCACCTCCGCCTCCGCGCTGTAATCCATCGCCGTTGCGTAGATGTCCGTGATCTTCTGGTAAAACTTCCGCTCGCTCGCCCGGATTTCCCGGATTTCCGCCAGCAGGTTCTCGTAATACTCCTTGCTCAAGAACGCCCCGTTCTTCAGCCGCTCCTTGTCCAGCACATAGCCGCGGATGGCGTAATCCCGCAGCACCCCCGTGGCCCATTGCCGGAACTGGACCGCCCGCGCCGAGTTCACCCGGAAACCCACCGCGATGATGGCGTCCAAGTTGTAGAAATCCACATTGCGGGAAACCTCCCGGTTGCCCTCCCTTTGAACTGTTCGGAAATCCCGAATAGTTGCCGCCGCCGCGATTTCGCCCTGTGCCAGAAGATTGGCCAGATGCTCGTTGATGGTCGGAACGGTGACCTCGAACAACGCCGCCATCAGCTTCTGCGTCAGCCACACCGTCTCCTCCGCCACCCGCACCTCGATGCCGTCCTCGCCCGCCTGCCGCGTGAAGATCAGAAACTCCGCCGTGCTGTTGCGGATTTGGAGATTTTTTTCAGGCTTCATTGGCGGGAGAGGTTACACCATTGCCCCACACGCGGGCGAGGGTGCGTTGGATTTTGGCCTCGAAGCGGGGGAGCAGGGCGCGCACCGATTCCATCTGCGCCGCCTCCGCGTCCAGCTCCGACACGATCCGCCGTTGCTCGGGCAGGGGCGGCAGCGGGATTTGGATTTCAAGCAAGCGGTCGGTTTCGATTTTCAGCGTGCCGTGCGCGGCGGTGCTGATGGCGTTCTTGAATTGAACGTCCTCCTGCCGAAGCGCGGCGGCGAGATAGGCGGAGCAAACATCCTTCTTCGGACTCATCGCCTTGATGTCTTGGTTGAAGGCGCAAGGAACGAGCAGTTCGCAAATCGGAACGCCGTTCGCCAAACCCATGCCGCGAACGAGCACGAGCACCGAGCCTTTCGGCGCAAGTTCCGTGGCGGTTTCCTTGAGGGCGGAGTCGGAGACGTGAAGCTGGGCGTCGCTCAACAGCGGCGTCTTCATGTCCTTCGCGGAAACCCACGGGATTGTTCCCGTCCAATATGCTTCGTTGCCTTTGGATGGCGTGCCGCCGCTGCTCAACGAAACGATGTCACGCAGTTCGACGAGCGGCCAATCGGCGTCCGCTTCAAATCGCGGGCGGTAGCCCGCGAGAATCTGGCGAGCGCCGTCGAGGACCTTCTGGTAGCCCTCGATCTCCGCCACGATCCGCCGCTGTTCCTCCAGCGGCGGCAGCGGGATTTCGATGGACGACAAATCATCGTAGGAAACGCGCGGCAACTGCGCGCCGCGAACGAACGAAAGCACCTGCTCGTTGAACTGCGGCGAGAGCATCAGGAACTGAAGCAAGCGCGGCTCGACCCGCTCGCGGTCGGCGCGAAGCGCGAAGAAGTCGGTCGAGCAAATGCCGGCGAACGATGCGAGCCACACTTTGTTCAGATTCGGACGGAGTTTGCCGTAGAGAATGTCGCCCTCGGCAAAGCGGACCTTCGCGCTCTTCAACGCCGTCGGGTCGCTCGGCACGTTGCCTTCGAGTGTGCCTGTTCCTTGTCCGATGTGCTCCAAGCCCAAGCACGGCGTTCCGGCTGGCATTGAGCTTGGCAGAATCGTGTCGGAGACTTTTTCGACAATCTCGCCAAGCGGTGCGGAATCCGATTCGGCGAATGTGACCTCGCCGTTTCCCCATCGCTCGGACACCAGAACGATGTGCGTGTCCGTGAGCAGTTCCATTTTCTCCACCGCCTTCCACGCCAGCGGGGTTTCGACGTTCTCGTTCAGCTTGCCCGCGAGCCAGAGTTTCACCACACGCTCGGCTTCCGGCAGGTCGTTGGCCGCGATGGGGGTGCGTTTGTCGCCGAGGTCGAAGCCGTCGGCGGTGATTTTGAGGAAGAGGATTTCCTTGGCCGTGCGCGCGAGTTTTTTGTCGAGCAGGAGGATGCTGGTCTTCACGCCGGAGTAGGGCTTGAAGACGCCCGCCGGGAGGGAGACGACGGCCACGAGCGAGTCCTCGACGAGGTAGCGGCGCAGTTTCACGTAGGCGTTCTGCGTGGTGGCCACGATGCCGTTGGGCACGATGACGCCGCCGCGTCCGTCGGCGCTGAGGTGCTCGGCGATGTAGTCGGTGAAGAGCACCTCGGCCTTCTTCGCGGCGATGCGGAACTTGGCGTGCGGGGTGACGCCGCCTTTCGGGGTCATGAAGGGCGGGTTGGCGAGGATGAGGTCGGCGCGCTCGTGCCAGCGGGCGTCGTTGCTCAGGGTGTCGTAGATGTGGATGGCGGGGTCGGGGAAGCCGTGGAGGAAGAGGTTCACCTTGGAGAGCTTCACCATGAGGTCGGTGATGTCGTAGCCGGTGAGGCCGGCATAGACTTTCTGGCGTTGCGCGTGCGTGAGCTTGTCGCCGGGAATGGCCGAGCTGGGCGAGGTGTGTTTTTGCAGGATGTGCTTGTAGGCGGAGACGAGGAAGCCGCCCGTGCCGCAGGCGGGGTCGAGGATGCTCTCGCCGGGCTGCGGGTCGAGGCAGGCGACGATGAAATCAATGATGTGGCGCGGGGTGCGGAACTGGCCGTTCTCGCCCTGCGTGCCCATGCACTGGAGGAGATACTCGAAGGCGTTGCCGAGTTCCTCGCTGTGCGAGTAGGCGAAGCCGTTCACCTCGGTGAGGAACATGGTGAGGATGCGCCCGTCGCGGAATTTCAGGAAGGCGTTGCGGAAGATGTCGCGGAACAGGCCGGGCAGGTGTGCGGCCTTCTTCGCGTGGCCGAGCGCTTCGACACCTTCGGAAAAAAGCGTGACCCGTTCGTCGGCGGAGACGGTCTGCGGGAGGAGATTGCGCCAGCGGTATTTCGTCAACCCGTTCACGAAGAAGCTGCGTTTGCCACCCATCTTCACGGCTTCCTCGTCGAGGTCGTCCATGAATTTGTAAATCAGCGCGAGGGTGATGAGTTCAACCTGATCCGTGGGGAGCGGGAGTTTGCCGACGAGGATGTCGCGGCAGGCGTCAATGCGGCGTTTGGTTTCGGCGGTGAGCATCAGTGCCTGATAGCTAAGTTCAGTTCGTCGCCATCTTTTGGGGAAGTGCTGCCTGGCCTCATCTTGCTCATGTCGGTGCGAGACGGTGGCAAGGGCGTGAGCGTGCGGCAAGCGCATACGTTACTGTGAGGGGCACCCGCGCTCCGTCAGGCACGCGTGACGAATGCGCTGTCTGCCGCCGGAGCGATTCCGCCAGTGGTCGCGGAGAAGGCTGCCGGCGCAATGGTCGCGCTCGATAGTTCGGAAGGGCGGAGTCGTTCCGGCTGACAGTGCGCAGAGCAACGGAGCGCTGTCAGCGGAACGTCTCCGCCAGGCGACGATCACGAGGCTTTGGGAGTGACGGTCGCAACCCTCCGCCGCGACGAGCCAAGCTGACGAGCCGGAGAGTGTCCGCAGGTGCCTCGGAGGGGAGCCTGCGCGGGCTGGTCGCGGCGGAAAATCACGACTCAAAATCTGATACTGCAAATCTGATACTGTTTGCCATTTTTGAGGCAAATTCGGGAGGACTCGGGAGGACAGCACTTTGCTTAAGTGCTTGATGCCACGACAGGAGACGCCTCGTGAGGAGTGGGGGGAAGTGCGTTCGTCAAATTCGAGTCAGGTGCCTTTAACCACTCAGCCACCCTTCCTGTTCGCAAGACGCGGAGATATTGCCCTCAGGTCGCCGAGGGGCAAGATGAATTCACGCGCACGCGGGCCAGAAATCCTGCTTGCCGCGCCGGCGTCCTCTGACGAACACTCTCGCGCGTGTTTCCGAGCGGCTCCGGCAGGACAACTTCGTTGGCAGTGCTGGGCGGGTTGTGTCTGGGCGGTGGGGCCACGCCGGCCTGGGCGCTCGGCATCCGCATCGCCGACCAGGACCCCCTCGCCACCGCGCGCGGCAACGCCTTCGCCGCCACGGCGGACAACCCCTCGGCCATCTACTACAACCCCGCCGGACTGACGCAACTCGAGGGGCACCATCTCCGCCTCGGCAGCTACAACATCGCGTTTGAATCACAGTTCACCTCGCCGGCGGGCGTGCGTTTCGACACGAAGAGCCGCGTGGATTTCGCGCCGCACCTCTACTATGCCTACGGGATGAAGGAGCAGCCGCTGGCGTTCGGCGTGGGGCTTTACGCGCCTTACGGGCTGGCGCTGGAGTGGCCGGACAACGCGGAGTTCGGCCTGCTTTACGGCAAGATGACGCACCTCTCGCTCAACCCGGTCGCGGCCTGGCAGGTGCATCCGACGTTGTCCGTGGCCGCCGGGCTGACGCTGAACTACTGCGACACGGAGATCCGGCAGGAGGCGACGCGCAACCTGCCGGGCGCGGTGGGCAATGGCGTGAACCGGTTCAAGGGCGACGACACGGACGTGGGCTACAACCTGGGCCTGCTCTGGCAGCCGTTGAAAAAGCATTCGGTGGGCGTGAACTATCGCAGCCCGACGACGATGGGCCTGTCCGGCACGGGCACCATCTCCGGCACGGGGGTGATTGACGGGACGGGGCCGGCCAGCGCGCGGCTGCCGTTCCCGCGCCACGTCGTGCTCGGCTACTCGTTCCGCCCGACGCCGGACTGGAACTTCGAGTTCAACGCGGACTGGACGGAGTGGAGCCGCCTGACGACGGTCACATTCCAGCAGTTCACCGGGGCGACGGCGGTGCCGTTCAACTGGCGGTCGAGCTGGTTCTACGAGTTCGGCGTGACGCGCAAGTTCGAGGGCGGCTGGCGCGCGAGCGCGGGCTACATCTTCAGCGAGAACTCCGTGCCGGACGCGAACTTCTCGCCGCTCGTGCCGGACTCGGACCGGCACATCTTCAGTCTCGGCGTCGGTCGCCAGCACACGCGCGTGAGCTGGGACGTGGCGTATCAGTTGGGGTGGGGCCCCAGCCGCAGTGTCAGCGGCAATGCGCTGACCGTGCCGATTGCTTTCGCCGCCGCCCCAACCCCACCCGCCAGTCCCAATGGTCGCTACACATTCCTCAGCCACGCCCTCACCGCTGCGGTCAGCCTCCGTTTCTGAGGCCGCCGCGCCCCGCCCCACCCTGCTCATCGTGGATGATGAGGAAGGGCCGCGACAGTCGCTGCGCGTCGTGTTCAAGGAGCTTTACGACGTGGTGCTCGCGGACAGCGGGCCCCGGGCGCTCGAAATTGCCAAGGCCCGCCGCGTGGACGCCGCCGTGCTGGACATCCGCATGTCCGGCATGTCGGGCACGGAGCTGCTCGGCCACCTCAAACAGCTCGACCCGCGCATCGAGGTGGTGATGCTCACCGCCTACGAGACGCTCGACACCGCGCGCCAGGCGCTCCGCCACGGCGCGTGCGACTACCTGACCAAGCCGTTTGAAATCCCCGTCATCCGCGACGCGGTCGCCAACGCGGTCCAGCGGCGGGCGTTGAACGAGGCGATGGCGGACGGCTCGAGGCGCGTGCAGGACCTGCAGGAGGAGCTGCGCAACCTCCAGTTGCAGGGCGAGATGGCACGCTCGCAGAATGAGATTTACGCCAGCGTCATGCACGACATCGGCAGCCCGCTCACGGCCGTCTCGGTGATGCTCCAGATGGTCAGCATGGACCTGGAGGCCACGCGCGGCGGCGCGACCTACTCCGTGAAGGAGCAGCTCGCGCGCGTGAACCAGCAGGTCGCGCGCTGCATGGAGATTTCCCGTCGCTACCTCAACTACGCCCGCGAGCGCTCCACGCAGCGGCAGGCCGTGCGGCTCAACCAGGTGCTCGCCGACGTGCGCGAGTTGCTGCGCGCGCACCCCAGCGGCAAGCGGCACCAGCTCGCCGTCCACCTGCTGCCGGCGGACCTCACCATCCGCATGAACGGGACGGACCTGATTCAAGTGCTGTTGAACCTCGTCACCAACGCTTTCCAGGCCTCCGCTCTTCCCCTGCAAGTCGAGGTCTTTGGCGAGTATCATGACGACGCCGTGGCCCTGGCGGCGCTGGCCGACTCGCCGCGCAGCGTCTTCGTCAACCGCGACAGCTTCATCAACGAGCCGCCGCTGGTGGCCCTGCGCGTGAGCGACACCGGGCCGGGCATTCCCGAAAGCGTCCTGCCCAAAATCTTCGAGAGCTACTTCACCACCAAATCGCCGGGCGAGGGAACGGGGCTGGGCCTGGCCATCGTGCGGCGGCTGGTTTCCGAGGCGAAAGGGGGCATTCAAGTGCAGACCGAGCCGCACCGGGGGACGACCTTCACGGTGTTTCTGCCGGTGGAAGTGGGCTGAGGCGCGCGGCGTTCACGCTGCAGAAGGCCGGGGATGGGAGAGGGCGCGCCGTGTTTTCGGGACGCTCCGAACCAAGGGACATTCCTGCGGCCTGAAGACCGCGCTCCTTGCCGCCAGCCGTTCAGCTCGACGGCTTGGAATACTCGTCCTCCAGCTTCTTCGCGCACTCGGGGCAGATGCCGTGCGACGCCTTCACGCCGGTCTGCTGGGCGAAGTGCTGCTCAATCGTGAACCACTTCTGCTCCACCTCGATCTTGCGGCACCACGCGCAGACGTGGAGGAAGGACTCCAGGTAGCTCAGGCGCGAGACGATGAGATAGATTTTATACGCCGAGAAAATCCAGAGCAGAATGACCACGCCGGACTTCGCCGAAACCTCCAAATAGGTTTCCTGGTTTTCGTCGCCCACGCCGAGCCGCTGCCAGAAGCCAAACAGCTTGTCCGCCCACAGCACCATCACGATGGTGAAGAACCCCAGTGCGTGCCAGAACAGCGCCTTGTGCCAGTGGACCTCCTGTTTTGGTGGCGGGGGGGCTTTCTTGTCGGCCACGATCGCCGGCGTGTCAGTTGAAGCGTCCATGCTTGGTGATTAAGTGGCCGTCCGGACGGCGTGTTCAAATTCGCTCGGGCAACCTGCGGCGGGCGTCCCCGTTGTCTGGTTCTCGGCCAGCCGTGTTGCTGTTGTTCGGTGGCGCAGAGTTCCCTCGCCGGGACGAAAAGGCGAGCCAAAAAGACGACCTCGTAACCCCATAAAGTTGCGTGGGACCGTTCAGCGGGAGCCGGTCAGCCCCCCCCCTGCCCCACCCGCCTTTAATTGCCAAGCACCTCGAGGAGGTCCGCCATTCCCCACGCCCGTTGGCGCGCAGCAAGCTCATCCGCCGCGCGCCCGTGCTCCCAGACTGCGTGGCGGATGACCATGCCTGCGTCCTCACGCACGAGCGGCTGCGCGAGCCAGCCGGCGAGATAACCTGCCAGCACGTCGCCGCTGCCGCCTTGCGCGAGGCCGGCGTTGCCCGAGGAGTTCAGCCAGAGTTCGCCGTGTCCGCGCCCGATGAGCGTGTGCCGGCCCTTCAGCACCACCCAGCAACCGCCCCGCGAGCGCGCGATTTCCCGGAGCACCGGCCCGCGCTCCGCCAGCACGCGCGCCTTCGCCACGCCCAGCATCGCCGCCGCCTCGCCGGGATGCGGTGTGACCACACGCAGCGCCTCGGACGGCGGCCCCGGTGGCAGCCACGCCAGCGCGCTCGCGTCCGCGATGACCGGCAACGGCGATTCCCGCCAGAGGCGAACCGTCTCGTTCACCAGCGCCCTTGGCACGTCCACGCCCGCGAGTCCCGGCCCAATCAGAACCGCCGAGCAGGACTTCGGCAGCGCCGCGCCTTCCGCCCACGGATGCACCATCGCCTGCGCGACTTGCGCGGCCACGGCGGGATACGCCCGTTCCGTGGTGAACACGCTCACCAGCCCCGGCATCGCCCGCAGCGCCCCGCGCGCCGCCAGCACCGCCGCGCCGTGATAGCCGACGCTGCCGGCAAAAATCGCGAGATGGCCGAACGTGCCCTTGTGTCCGTCCACCGGACGCGGCGGCGGAAAGCCCGCGCAATCTTCCGGCAATGTCCAGTTTAACTCGGTCTTGAATGGGCACGGCACCAGCCCGATGTCCGCCGCCACTTCGAGCCGCCCGGTGAAGGGCGCGGCGCTGGGGCGTAACAGCCCTTGCTTCATCGCGCCGAATGTCACCGTCACCGCCGCGCGCACCGCGTCCCCGAGCGGTTCGCCCGTGTCGGCGTCCAAGCCCGATGGCACATCCACCGCGAGGATGGGCACGCGCGATTCGTTCAACGCGGCGACCAGCTTAACCCAATCACCCGCAAGCGGACGGCTCAGGCCGATGCCGAAAAGGCCGTCCACGATGAGCGCGCCGGAAAAGCCGTTCACCTCCGCCACCGCCGCCGCCGGGTCCGTCACGTTCACAACGCGCACAGAGCATCCCGGCAAACTCTCGGCGGCGAAGCGCGCGTCGTCTCCGTTGTGGCCCTTGCCCGCCAGCACGAGCACCGGCGCGCCGGGCCGGGTCATCCGCATCGCGACTTGCGCCACCGACGCGCCGGCCCGTCGCATGACGGACTCCTCGCTCAAGCCGGTCGCCCAAGTGGCGCGCTCCCACTCGCGCATCTGGGCGATGATGATGACGGGCGTTGGCATGGCGCGATTAGACGGCAAAGCGGGATCCGGCGCAATGTTCGCCGTGGGCCTGAGTTGCGCGGAGCGTCTGGACTGCGAGCGTCTTCAGCGCCGCTCTTGCGGGCATCTACTGAACTTGCGCGGTTTGAAAATGCGGCGCTGAAGCGACCGCAGTCCAGACGCTCCGCGCCTTCCGGGCCTTGGCGGGAGAGCCAAGCAACCGCCGTCCGTGGGTTTTCACCCAGCCTGCTCAGACCGCTGGGACGAACAACCGCAGTTGGGCGAACACCGATTCGCTGACTGGCCTCCTGCGTCGTGAACGCCGCGCTCCGCACCGCCCTCGCCAACCTGGTCCGCGCATGCGCAAAGCCGGCGGTAATACTCCTCGCGTTCCAGTCCCAGTGCGGCGGCTCCGAACGATTCAGCATCCTCCGCCGTGGCGAAGTCGCCGTAGTTCACGGCGACCAATTGGTAGAGCACGAGTGCGGGCACGGTATCCAAATCTGCCTCAAAGCGCGGGTGGATGCAGATGCGAAACCCATCGTCGGGGCGGGAGCCGAGTGGCTGTGGATAGGCGAACTCGCCGGCTTGCAGCGGCAACGCATCGAACGCAATGGTGCATGGGAAACGCACGAACTTTCGGTCCTGGAGCAGTTGGTTCAGCTCCGCCCAGCCGAGGTGCGGGCCGAACTTGGCGCGGATTTCAGCTCCTTTCGCGGCGCAGTGTTCGCCGAGGGATTGGCGGGCGTCTTCGGCGGTGAGTTGAGTTGCCATGACTAGGTGGCGCGGGTGAAGCGGCCTTGCAGAATCGGGACGGCCACGCGCAGCAGCACGGTGTAAACGAGCAGGCCGAACGCCCAGATGCCGAGGCACACGAGCGTCTCGTTCCACGTCGGCGAGTATTCCACGATCTCGCCGAGCGGACTTGGGATGAAGCCGGGGATGACCAGGCCCATGCCCTTTTCAATCCAGATGCCGACGATGGCGAGCACGCACGCGACATCGAGCCAGCGCAGGCTGGTGCTGATGGGCAGCAGGAGCAGCACGAGCGCGACGAGGTTGCAGGCGATGGCGGTCCAGATCCACGGCACGAGCGCGGTGTGGCCGTGCAGGCCGAAGTAGAGGTAGGTCGCGGAGCTGACGTGGAGGTTGCCGGTGTAGAACTCCTTGAAGACCTCGTTCCCGAGCAGGAAGACGTTGATGATCATCGCCACCTGCACGATGTGCCGGAGCGTGAGCAGCGCGCGGTCGCTGATCATCAGCCGGTCGTGCATCCGTGCGCGGATGACGCGGCCCAGCTCGAGTGACTGCATCAGCTCGCGCAGCAGGCCGGCGGGCACGCGCAGCACATGGGAAGGCTCGTCCGCCACGGCGGTCGCCGTGCGCGGCGTGCCGTTGAGCGCGGAGATTTCGCCGAACTGCTCGCCGGGGCCGAGCGTGCGCACGGTGCGAACGCGGCCGCTGTCCGTGCGGTTCACGGAGACGCGGCCTTTCAGGACGAAATAAGCGTGCTGCCCCGGCGCGCCCTGACGCAGCAGCGTGCAGCCTGCCGGCACCTCCAGAACCTTCGCGGCGACAAACAACCGCTGGCGGACCGGGCGCGGCACCTCGGCGAACGCTGGCAGCGCCAGACCCAGCGCCAGCAGGTCATCGGCGGTCGGCTCATGCGCGACCGGTTCCGGTGCGGCGGGCGCGTCCCCGTTTCCCGCCTGCGCGTGCGCCGCGAGCCGGCGGACGACTTGCAGCGCGAGGATGATGAGCGCCGGCCCCGCCGTGAACGCGGACGCGAGGAAGCGCGGACCGATGATGGCGGAGTTCCAGAACGGCCGCCCGCCCAGGCCGACGTAGAGGAACGCCGTGACCGTGTGGATGGAGACGGCCCACACGATGCCGATGAAGATGGGCGGCAGATAGAGCCACTTGTTCGGCGGCTGCTTCGCGTAGCGGCAGTAGAGCAGGTAGGCGCAGACGTAAATGTTCAGCGCGAGGTAGCCGTTGAGCACGATGACATCCCAGCTCAGGAGCGAGCCGGGGAAGTTGAACTTGCCGATGCCGGGAATCAGGTGCCAGAAGCGGTCGGGCCGCCCGAGGTCCACCATCACGAACGCGAGGCACATGAGAATCGCCGCGATGGCCAGCAGCTCGCCGAAGATGACGAGGTCGTGGAGTTCCTCGTTTTTGTAAACATAGACGGGGATGACCAGCATGACCGCCGCCGCCGCCACGCCGACGAGGAAGGTGAAGTTTGCGATGTAAACGCCCCATGCGACCTGGTCGGTCATGCCCGTGGTGGCGAGGCCGTGGACGAATTGCTTCGCGTAGGCGTTGAGGCCCACGAGGCAGAGGGCGAAGAGCACGCCGGTCCAAGCGTAGTAGCGCCAGTCGCCGTCACAGGCGAGCCTGGCGCAGCGCCCGAGGAAGCTCAGAAAGTTTTTCGCCGCGCGCGTCATACGTCGAAGTAGTAGAAGAACCGTGGCAGCGTCCCGACTTCCTCCTTCAGCACGAACACCCGCTTGTGCCGGAGGATTTGCGAGACCTCGCTCGCCGGGTCGAGGATGTTGCCGAACTTGCGTGCGCCGGTCGGGCAGACTTCGAGGCACGCTGGATACTTGCCCACACGCGTGCGCTGGATGCAGAAGTGGCATTTCTCCATCACGCCCTTGTGGCGCGGGCGGTTGCCCAGATACGCCATGTCGGGATTGATTTGCTCCTTCGGAATCTTCGGCTCGGCGAAGTTGAAGCGCCTCGCGAAGTAGGGACACGCCGCCTCGCAGTAGCGGCAGCCGATGCACCAGTCGTAGTCAATCACCGTGATGCCGTCGCTCTCCTGCCACGTCGCGTCCACGGGGCAGACCTTCACGCACGGCGGATTCTTGCACTGGTGGCACTGCACCGGCATGTAGAAGAAGCCTTTCTCCGGCACCGTCGGCGTCGCGTAATGGTGGTCGCCCTTCTCCATGTCGAACGTGCCGTTGGGCATCTTGAGCACGCGGATGTATTGAATCTCCGGGCTGCGCGACTGGTTGTTCTCCGCGACGCACGCGTGGACGCACTTCCGGCAGCCGATGCAGCGCGTGAGGTTCAGACAATAGACGAACTCGACGCCGTCCATCGGCTTGAGGTCGCGCACGTGCGGGCGCAGGCCGTATTGCTTCTCGACCTCGCGGCGGATGCGCGCGAGCGCCTGCTCCATCTCGACGGGCGTGAGCTCCTTGTAGTGCTTCTGGAGAAACTCCTCGACCGAACTGAAGTCGGACAGCTCGCGCAGCGGCGCAAGACTCGCGGCCATCGCGGCCAAGCCGGACGCGACGGCGGCGGACGTGCGCAGAAAACTCCGCCGGCTCGTCCCGCCGGTCTCTGGCGCGGGCGCTGCGAGGTTTGGCAATGAAGTGTTCGCTGCCATGTCAGTGTCCTTTCAAGGCCGCGCGGAAGGGCGGCGGCAGGGGTTTCAGGAGCGGCAGCATGGGCGCGTGCGGGTCGTGGCACGACGTGCAGTCCTTGCGTTCGGTCGTGCCCAGCTTCGCGTTCCAGAAGCCGTTGTGCCGACCGTGGACGCCCTCTTGCCAGTCGCGATAGCTCGGGCCGTGGCAGCTCGCGCAGAGCAGCGTGCTGTCGGTGAGCTTGAGCTTCTTGCCACCGGCGGTGCGCAACTCGGTGAGGTTCGTCGGGTCGTGGCAGTTGAAGCAGTGGTCGTTGCCGATGGTGCGTCCGTGGCGTGCCACGTCGTTGGTGTGGGCCGCTGGCGTGAGGATTTTTCCCTCGGCATCGAACTTCAGCTCGACCTTCTCCTCGGGCGCGTGGCAGGCCGCGCAGTTCATGCGCGAGAAGACCACGTCGCGATGCGCCACCGAGGGAAGTTGAAGCCCAGCCGCGTCAAACTTCGGCGCGACCGGCTTGTCCTTGCTGTGGCAGGCGTAGCAGTCCAGCCCCGACACGTCGCCGCCGGACTTGGTCAGCTCCGCCACCGAGAGTCGCACGGTGGCGGTGTTGGTGAAGACGGGACCGGGCGGGGCCGGCTTGTGCGCAACGGCGGTGCCGCTGCCCGCTGTGGTCCAGAAGGCCACCGCAGCGCCTGCGAACAGAACCGTGAGGACTGTCAGCACCGCCGAGGTTTTCTGGTTCTCGTTCATTCGGTCGAAGGGTTGCGGACCGATTCACCCGACGCGCCCGGCTCAGGCGCGAGGACGGCTACTTCGCGAACGTCCTGACCTTCGCGACGAGCGCTTTCAGTTCATCGTCGGTGAGCGTGCCTTTGAAGGGCTTCATTTTTTCTTTGCCCTTGTCCACCACGCCGTCCTTGAGGCGTTGGAGGAGCTGCTCGTCGGTGAACTGCTTCTGGTAGGCGGCGTCGGTGAGGTCCTTCGCGCCGGCCATGCGACCGGCCTTGGTCTTGGCGGTGCCGTCCGCGCCGTGGCAGGAGCCGCAGTGCTTGGTCCAGTTCTCCGCGACATCGGCGGCGCGCAGGGTGGAGGTTCCGACCAGCAGCAAGGCTGAGGTCACGAGGAGGAGGGTTTTGGTTTTCATGGGACGGGTGGGTTGAGTTGAGTCAGAAGCGGTAGGTGAGGGTGGAGAAGACCAGATGCGCGTCGTAGTTGTCGAAGCCGCCGGAGGTTTCGTCGCGGTGGCGGAAGTAGCCGTAGTTCAGCGAGCCACGGACGGTTTTGCTGAAGTTGCGGGTGAGGCCGACGTTGACCGCGTGGTCGTTGGCGCTCGTGCCGTAGGGCATGCTGACGCCGGAGTTGTTGATGAAGTTGTTGGCGCGGTAATAGAAGTAGTTCGCCAGCAGGTCGGTCTTGTCATCCACGATGAAAGTCACCGTGGCGGTCGCCTGCCAGTAGTCGTTGCGCGCGTCAGTCACGAGGCCGGCAGCCGCGCCCGTGAGCGAACTGGCCGGCGTGGTGGTGCTGTCCAGCGCGTAGCTGAAGCTGCCTTGCATCAACAGCCGTGACCACGGTGCCCAGGTGAGGTTCTGGCTGACGATGTGGGCGGTGGTCTTCCCGCTTTCCACGCTGCCCAGGTTGTCGCCGCGCGTGTTGATGGTGGACACTTGGTAGTCGTAACGCGTCACGGACGTGACGTTTGGCCGCGGACGCCAGGTGGCCCGGAGATTCAGGTCATCGGTCTGGAAGCTGTGCTCGCGGAGGAAGGCCGGGTAGCGGTTGCCGGCCACGAGCGTGTTGGCCGTCGAGTCCGTCAGGTGCGTGTAATCGTTGTCCACAGTCTTGTGGTAATACTGCCCGGAGAAGTGCAGCCGGCGCAGCGGATACCAGTTGGCCCCGACGGTGTATTTCTGCGTGAAGCGCTCGGAGTCCGTGTTTCTCAGGATGACCGGCGTGCTCTGCTCGCGCAGGTAGCCGTCCCCTTCCGACCATTCACCCCGGGCGTAGAGCACCCAGTTGGTGAAGCCGGTGAACCGCGCCTCCAGCGCCTCGGAAACGGTCAGAAAGCCGCTTTGCACCGTGCTGATGCCCGTGGGCACGTTCGCGACGGTATAGGTGGAGCTGTCGCCGGTATCAATCTTCTCGGCCCGCAGCGACGGCACAATCACGAAATCCGCAACCGGCTCCCAGCGCAGCGACAGGTTCATCACATACTGCTCCACAATCGAGCCGCCGGAGAGGCTGGTGTAACCGCTGTCCACGTAGGCCGGCGAGTAGGGCGCGTCGAAGCTCGCGCCATAAATCCGGCTCCCGCCGATGTCCGTGTCCAGCCGCATGTAGGAATAGCCGCTGGTCAACAGGGTCCGGTCATTGAACCGCGTCTCCGTGAACGCGCGGACGTTGAACATGTCCGACTCGAACACGTCGCGCTGCGTGACATACCGGTCGCCCACGCCCACGGCCCCCGGGGTGCGGCGCTCCTTGAATTTGTTGTCGTTGTCCACGAAGTCCAGCCGCACGCCCAGGCCGAAGTCCGACCGGCCGACCGTGTGCCGCAAGTCCGCCAGCACGCGGTTCCTGATTTCATCAATCTCCCGGAAGCTGGGCACCATCCCGCGCGTCACGCCGCCCTGGGTCAAATCGCCCCAGATGATCGAGTCCTTCGTGCCCTTGCGGTATTCGCGGGAGAGCTTCAGCGTCAGCATCGGCCCGTCCGGCGGAGTCAGCCCGCCCTCGACCCAGATTTCGCCGCGCCGGAGGCTCAACTCGTCGCTGCCCAGCGAGAAGAATCCGCCGGTGGCCGGGACATACCCGGCGCTGCCGTCATACCAGGTCTTGAACTGGCGAAACCCGGCGCGGAAAAAGCCCCGGTCGGGGTCCACCACCTGGAGCTTCACCGAGTAATCCTCCCCGCCATACATGGCCCGGCCATCCAGCTCCAACGTCCCCTTTTGTCCGAACATCAGCTCGTAGTGGAAGTCCTGCAATCCGCCGAGCACGCCCTGCTTCCGGCCCCAACGCTCTTGGAACTGCGCGCGGTTGCCGCTCGTGGACACGCCGCCGACGCCGACCGTGATCCAGTTGACCGGTTCCTCGTTGGGGTCGGCCTCGGCCGCCTTCTTCGGCTCGGCCACCTGGTTGGTCGCCGGAGTCTGCGCCGACGCGGTCGGAAGCAGCGACAGCGCGAGCGCGAGCAGGAGCGCGGCCTTCAGGCCGCAGAATCGGCTGGCAGGGTTGCGTGACTTTTCGCGGCACGCGTTTGAATCCCAATGCGCTGCGGCCTGAAGGCCGCGCTCCTCCCGCGTCGCCCTGGCCGGATGTTGTTGAAAAGTCTTCATGGCGCACTCCCTTCAGAACCGCAGTGAGGAACCGATGTTGGAACCATGCACCTCCTCATGGCAGCCGCCGCTGAAGCAGGTGCCTCGCGACAGGGAACCCGCGTGGTTTCGTCCGCCAATGACCACCACGCCCGGAGCGGTCTGCTGCTGGAAGTGGCACTTGAGGCAGAGCGTCGAGTTGCGCTCGGTGAGCATCCGGCGGTTCACCGAGCCATGCGGCTTGTGGCAGGTGGTGCAGCCCTCGCGAATTGCCTCGTGTTCGAAGACGAACGGCCCCATCTGCGCCGTGTGGCACTTGCCGCAGGTCTCCTTCTCCGTGGCCAGTTGCGTGCCGCCGCCCGCGATGGCCGAACCCTTGTGCGGATGATGGCAGTCCGCGCAGCTCATCTTGCCCTCGGGCACGGGATGGTGATGCGGGAGATTGAACTCGCCCTGCTTGTCGAGATGGCACACGAAGCACGCCTGCGAATCGCGGCGTGGGTTGACAATGTTGTTCCGGCCGCCGCCGGCCTGCGCGTGCAGGCTGCCGGGGCCGTGACAGCCCTCGCAGCCGAGCTGCATGGCGTTGGTCCCCTTCGCCATCAGCCGCGCATGGCTGGAGGTCTTGAAATCGCGGACAATCTCCGCGTGGCATTGCGAGCAGTTCTGGTTCCCGACAAACTCGGCGCCGGGAATCGTCGGGGGCACCACGACGGTCCGCGTGACCGTGGCGCACGACACCATGGTCACTGCCGCCACCAGGCTGACCGCCAAGGCACCCCACCGCACCATCGGGGCCACCCACGGGCGCACGGGTTGCGCGGTGGGCTTGCCCGTTTCGTCCGGTCGGTTCTCAGCTTTCACGCCGCCAGAGTGGCGATGGCGGCTCAGGCGGGCTAACCACCGCTTGCCCAGAGCTTCGCATCTTATGGTGTGCAAGCTGGCCGGTTCCTTGGGCAATCCGGGTTGAAGCCATCCCCGGTGCTGGTGCGTCTGCCCCTGCGACATGCCGACCAAGACCGCGCTCGCCGCCCTCGTTGTTTCACTGAGTTTCGCCACACCGCTGCTGGCCGCAGCCACCGCCGACTGGTCGCAATGGCGCGGCCCGGACCGCAACGGCGCCCTCTCCGGAGGCCCCGCGCTCACGAGCACCTGGTCCACCGACGGCCCGCCGAAACTTTGGGAGAGCGAGCCGATTCCCAGCGACGACGACGGCGGCCACGGCAGCGTGGTCGTCGCGGGCGGACGGGCTTACCTGTCGGTCGTGTGGCATCGCGATGAGCCGAGCGAGACGCGCACCATCACCGATCCCATCCTGCGCACGCAGCTCAGTTTCCAAAACCCTGCCAGCCTCGGGAAGGAACTCGTGGCGAAGATTGAGGCCACGCGCGAATCGCTTCCGCCCACCTTGCGCGGCGCGAAGCTCGACGAGTTCACGCAGAAATTCATCGCGGATCACCTCGACAAGAAGCAGCGCCAGCTTTTCAGCGGCTTCGTCAGCGGACGCTTCAAGAAGGGCAAGCTCGCCATCCCCCTCGGCGACTACGAGAAGCTTCAGGCCCGCGTGGAGAAGCCCTTCGCCTCGCAGGGCGAGTTTGAAAAGTGGGTCAACCAGCAGGGCTTCGCCGACCACGTGAAGACCGCCGTGCTCGCCGCCGTGCCGCCGAGCAAGCGCGTCGCCGAAGACACCGTCGTCTGCCTCGACGTGAAGTCCGGCAAGACGCTCTGGATGACGAAGACTCCGGGCGAGCCGAAGGGCCGCAACTGCTCCAGCACGCCGTGCGTCGCGGGCGGGCGCATCTTCGCGATGGGCAGCACGCACCTCAACGCGGTGGATGCCGTGACGGGAAAACTTCTCTGGTCGCAACCACTGCCAGCAAAGGCCCCCGGCTCCTCGCCGCTCGCGGTGGATGGCGCAGTGGTCATCCTCGCCGGCAAGCTCGCCGCCTACGATGCGGCGACCGGCAGGCAACTCTGGGAACAGCCGAAAGTCGGCGGCAACAATTCCTCGCCCAGCGCGTGGCAGAAGGACGGCAAGACCATTCTCATTTGCAATGGCCGCAATGAACTGGCCGGCGTGGACCTCAAGACCGGCGCGGTGCTCTGGACCACGCCCGGCGGCGGCGACTCCACGCCTGCCATCGTCGGCGACCGCGCAGTCGTGCTCTCCCGCACCGCGAACGTCGGCTTCGCCGCTTATCGCCTTTCACCCACCGGCGCGGAGAAGCTCTGGAACCATCCCACCGATGCGCTGCGTTCGCAGTCCAGCCCGGTGATTCACGCCGGCCACGCGTATCTCTTCGAGGACGGCGAGCATCGCTGCGTGAGCCTCGACACCGGCAAAGTCGCGTGGAGCCAGAAGGTCGCCTCCTCCATCACCTCGCCCATCGTCGCGGACGGAAAAATCTTCGTGGTGATGAACAACGGGAACAACCTGCTCATGTTGAAAGCCACGGCGCAAGACCGCGTGGAACTCGGCAAGGCGAACGTCCGCGCGCTCTGGATTCCGTCGCCCACGATTGCCGACGGCAAGGTCTTCCTCCGCCACCGCGACCGCGTGCGCTGCTACGATCTCACGGCGGGCAATTGAACGGAGTCAAAGGCACGGCGCGCAGGCTGGGACCGCAATTCACCGCAATTCACCGATTGTCGCGGCGGAAGCCTTTCGCTAGCCTTCGAGCGTGCCAAACGCAGTGAGATTTCGACCGGTCAACGCAGCGAACACGGCACTGGTCAACACGCCTGCCAGCAACCGCGCTGCGAATTGACGGGATGACCAACGTGCCTGATACGCATCAAGGCAGACACCTCCAGCCGCAACGTGTCAGGATCGCCATGTCGCCCGCCCGCTGAATGGATTTCCTCCTCACCACCCTCGCCCGCCTCGTGATTGCGTGCCTACAGGCGCTGCCGCTCGGGGTGGTGGCGCGGCTGGGGCGGGCGTTCGGCGCGGTGGCTGGTGCCCTGGACCGTCGGCATCGCGAGGTAGCCCGGCGCAACCTTGCGCGGTGCTTCCCGGAAAAGTCCGCCGCCGAGGTCCGCGCGCTGGCGCGGGAAAACTTCCGGCGCATCGGCGAGAACTTCGCCTGCGCGGTGAAGACGGCGGCCTTTTCGTCCGAGGAGGTCCGGACGGTGCTGGAATTCTCCGGCGCGGAAAAACTTTCCCCCGGCCAGGATGGCGCGCGGCCCAATGTGGTCGTGGCCATCGGACACTTCGGCAACTTCGAGCTGTATGCGCGGACCAACCTCTTCGTGACCGGCTACCAGATGGCGACGACGTATCGCGGCCTGCGCCAGCCGGGAGTCAACGCGCTCATGCAGTCCCTGCGGGCGCGGTCCGGCGCGCTCTACTTCGAGCGCCGCCGGGACGCCGCCGCGCTGAAGGACGCGCTGACGCGGCCCGGCCTCATGCTCGGCCTCCTCGCCGACCAGCACGCCGGGGACCGCGGCGCGCGGCTGCCGTTCTTCGGACGCGACTGCTCCACCAGCCTCGCCGCGCCGGTGCTGGCGTTGCGCTACGGCTGCCGGCTCCACACCTGCCTCTGCCATCGCACGGCACCCGGTCGCTGGCGGCTGGAGTTTGGGGACGAGATTTCCACCCACGCGCACGGTCAGCCCCGCACACCGGAGGAGATCGCCGCCGACATCAACCGCGTGTTCGAGGCCGCCATCCGCCGCGACCCGGCGAACTGGTTCTGGGTCCACAACCGGTGGAAGGAAGGTAAGTGGCGGCGGGGTGCGGGAGAAGATAGAGGAAAGAAGATAGAAGATAGCGAAATCGCATGAGCACTCCTCTCTATCCTCTATCTTCTAACCGCTATCCCCACCGCCTCCTGGTGCGCGGGGTGAACTGGCTGGGCGACGCCGTGATGACCACGCCCGCGCTGCTGCGGCTGCGCGAGGCGCTGCCGGACATGCACATCACGCTGCTCACGCACGAGAAGCTGGCAGGGTTGTGGCAGGGGCACCCGGCGGTGGACGAGGTCATCACCTTCGCGCCGAAGGAAGGGGTGTTCAGCGTTGCGCGGCGGTTGCGCCGTGCCGGCGATTTGCAGTCGCCGCCGGCCGTGTTGCCAGCCAAAGACGGCGACTGCAAGTCGCCGGCACGCGTCGGAGGCAGTTTCGACGCCGTGCTGGTGCTGCCCAACTCCATCCGCACCGGGCTGGAAGCGCGGCTGGCGGGGATCCCCCGACGCATCGGCTACGCGGGAAGCTGGCGCGACTGGCTGCTCACGGAAGCGGTGCCCTGGCGCGCGGACGGGGTGAGGATGCGCAAGCGGACGGCGGCGGAAGTGCGGCGGCTCGTCGCGACCGGTCAGGACGCGCAGCAGCGCGTCCCTACCCTGCCAAACTCGTCGCATCACATCTTCCACTACCTCCAGCTCGCCGCCGCGCTGGGCGCAAAGCCGGAGCCGCTCGCGCCGCATATCGCCGTAACGGATGCCGAGGTCGCGGCGGTGAAGGCGAAGTTCAGTTTGCCGGACGGTCCGCTCATCGGTTTGAACGCCGGCGCGGAATACGGCCCGGCCAAGCGCTGGCCCGCCGAGCGCTTTGTCGCGGTTGCCAAGGAACTGCACGCGCGGCTCGGCTGCGCCTTCGTCGTCTTCGGTGGCCCGGCGGACAACGCGCTGGCGAACGAAATCGCCACCGCCCTCGCAAGCACGTCCGCCCGCATCGTCACGAATCTCGCCGCCCGCACTTCGCTCCGGGAACTTTGCGCCGCGCTGCGCGCCTGCCGCGTCGTGCTCACGAATGACACCGGGCCGATGCACCTCGCCGCCGCCGTGGGCGCGCGGGTGGTCGGTTTGTTTGGCAGCACTTCAACCGAACTGACCGGCCCCGGCCTGCCCGGCGACACCCGGCACACCTTGCTGCGCGGCATTGCTCCCTGCTCCCCGTGCTTCCTCCGCGAGTGCCCGGTGGACTTCCGGTGCATGAAAAGTCTGACCGAGGAGCGGGTCGTCGAGGCGGTGCGGCAGGCGGCGGCTCCTCCCGCTTGAAACTGCCGGGCCGCCGTGTTCGTCTCCTCCGCATAGCCATGAAAACCATCGCCTGTGCTCTCCTCCTCAGTCTTGCCATCCAGTCCCGCCCGCTGCCGGCGGCGGAAGCGCCGATTGACTGGAACCGCGCGCAGGAGTTGCACCGTCGCGCGACGCGCGGCGAGAAGCTCTCGCCCGAGGACCAGGCCTACTACGAACGCGCGAAGGCGGCGCGGGCCAAGGGCGGCCAGCCGTCCGGCGGCACCCGGCCGCAGTGGACCGGACGCCTCACGCCGCTGACGGAACTGGGCGCGGAGAAACACAAGGGCGAGGACGGCGGGCTTTACGGCGGCGGGAAGAACGGGCCGCCGCCGGCGCACCTTGCCGCCGCGCAGCGCGAGGCCGCGAAAATCCAACCGCTCGACGCCGACGGAAAACCGGCCAAGGACGGCAAGATTGTTCTCCTCAGCGTCGGCATGTCGAACACGACGCAGTCCTTCTCGCGCTTCAAGCAGCAGGCCGACCGCGACCCGGCGAAATCGCCGCAGCTCGTCATCGTGGACGGCGCGCAGGGCGGACAGACCGGGATGCGCTGGGCTGACCCGAAGACGCCGCTGTGGGCCGAGGTCGAGCGCCGGCTTCAGCGCGCGGGCGTGGGCGCGCGACAGGTGCAGGTGGTCTGGATGAAGCAGGCGGAGGCCGGGCCGGCGAACCTCGGCGAGTTCCCGCGCCACGCGCTCGTGCTGAAGACGAACCTCGTCACGGGCCTCAGCAACCTGAAGGCGAAGTTCCCCAACCTGCGCATCGCCTACCTGTCCAGCCGCACCTATGGCGGCTACGCGACGACGCCACTGAACCCGGAGCCGTATGCGTTCGAGACCGCCTTCGCGCCGCGCTGGCTGATTCAGGATCAAATTGCCGGCAAGGCCGAACTGAACTTCGACGCCGCGCGCGGGCCGGTGAAGTCACCCCTGCTGCTGTGGGGGCCGTATCTCTGGGCGGATGGCGCGACGCCGCGCAAGGCGGATGGCTTCCTCTACCAGAAGGATGACTTCGGCGGCGACGGCACGCACCCGAGCAGCAGCGGCCAGCAGAAGGTTGCGGACCTGCTGCTGAAGTTTTTCAAGAGCGAGCCGACGGCGAAGTGGTTTCGCAAGGAGTGAGGAGCGCGGCATTCATGCCGCAGAAGTGCGCAAACTTCCAGTCGTGGCAGTAACCAGAAGATGCTCTGTGCTGGAGTGCGCGGTATCATGGCGTGCGCTGGACAATCTGTTACGGCCAGTTCACTGTCCAACTGTAAGCCTTGAAAGACTGAGATGGTCGCAGTCTATCACCAGTTAGGCACCAGCTTATGCGCTCGCAGCAAAGCATAGTCCGATCAAATCGCGTTTGCGGGAGCTTTTTCATTTGTTTCGCAGCCCTTTGCGCCTTTCTGTTAACCTTCGCTTTTCATGCAGGGGATTGGTGGCAGGTCGCGATGATGGCCTTTGGAGTTTGTTTCTGTAGTTTTATTGGTTGGATTGCTCTGAATGTTCCAGTGCCGCAGACCACGACGCAGTCAGGCGATAGCAGGGGTGGTGGGTTGTCAGAGGCTGGCAAGCCAGCCCCATTGAGACCGTCACCGACACATCACTTGGTAGCGGCGAAGGAATTTCCACCGTCCAAGGTCACTCACAGTCTGCCGAAGGATTGAGTTAAGAAGATGTTGCAGCCTAACCATCTGATAGGCTGCGCGATGGTTTCTTGATTTCCTCGCTATCCTCCTCACGCCCCCCAGCTCCCGAAGCGTTGACTTGATAGCTGAACTTCTGCGGGCTGAAGCCCGCGCTCCGCCCGCTACTTCAGCGCGGCCCAGACGCGGGAAACATCGTCGTGCTCATCGAGATCGTGGAGGAACTCGCCCACCTCGGCGCGCTGCGTCTCGTTCAGCTCGGGGAAGCTCTTGGGCACGTAACCCATTTCACTCGTCACCACGGACCAGCCATTCTTGGAGAGCCACTGCGAGACGGCGTGGATGGCGGTGCGGTCGGTGATGAAGCGCGCGCCGGTCGCGTCCTCGGGGATGTCGTCATTCTGAGCGTGGGTCAGCGGCTCGACCTCGTTCGCGCCGGCCTCGATGGCGGCGGCCTCGATGTCGGTGCCCGTGGTGGGATGATGGGCTTCCACGAGGCCGACGTGGTCGAAGAGGAACTTGTTGCTGCCGGTGGTGCCGAGCTGGCCCTGCTTGAACAGCACGCGGATGTCGGGCGCGGTGCGGTTCACGTTCTCGGTCATGCACTCGACGATGACGGGCACCTTGTGCGGCGCGTAGCCCTCGAAGACGACGTGCTCCATGATGAGCTTCTCGTCGCCGGTGCCGGAGCCTTTCTTGATGGCGCGCTCGATGACGTCGCGGCTGACGCTCTCCTTGCGCGCCTTCTCGACGGCGGTGAAGAGGCGCGCGTTGGCGGCGGGGTCCGGCCCGCCCATCTTGGCGGCGACCATGATTTCGCGGACGAGTTTGGCGTTCGTCTTGCCCTTCTTCAGGTTGTTGACGAGGCGTTTGGCGTGTAACCACTGGCGACCCATGCGCGAAGAATAGCGGTCGGGAGGAGGGGAGGGAAAGTGATTAGTAATTAGTGATGAGTCCAAGCCGAAGGGAGTGCAGTCCAGATCATGCAGTCCAGATCTGCTGACTCAGCACTAATTACTAATCACTTTCCCGTTGCGCGGTGCCGGCTTGCTGATGCTCACAGACCGCTGAACTGGCGCAGATACTTCACCGTGACCCGCAAGTCCTTTGGCCACTCGGCGGTGATGGTGATCGGCTCGCCGGTGGCGGGATGCTTGATCTCCAATCGTTCAGCGTGCAGGGCCACGCGGCCCATGAGCGGGCGCTCCGGCTCGTTGAACTTGGGCCGGTAGCCGGACTTGATCTGCGAGAGCGCGAGCGGCGCGCCCGCGTAGGCCACGTCGCCCACGATGTGCAGGCCGACGGAGCGGAGGTGGACGCGAATCTGGTGCGTCCGGCCCGTGAGCGGATGGCAGTGCAGGAGCGTGAAACCCCGGAACTGCTCGATCACCTTGAACTCGGTGACGGACTTCTTGCCGCCCTGCTTGTCAATCCGCATCAGGCCCAACTGCCGCGTCTGCGGGCCGATGGGCGCGTCCACCGTGAACTCGGTCTGAGCCGGCATCCCACGCGTGAGGGCCACGTAGGTCTTGAGCGGCTGGTTGGCGCCGAACTGGTCGGCGAGGGCGACCAGCGCGGGCTTGGTCTTGGCCAGCAGCAGCACCCCGCTGGTCTCGAAGTCGAGCCGGTGCGCGTTGGCGAGGTAGGTCAGGTTGCGCTGTTTCGCCCAGGCCGCGCCCTGCGCGATGCCGTCGTGCAGCAGGCGCATGAGGTTGGGACGCTCGGGATCGTAGCGGTCCGGGGAGGAGAGCAGTCGCGCGGGCTTGGCCACGGCGAGCAAATGCTCGTCCTCGTGGACGACGGGAATTTCCCAAAACTCCTGCGTGACGGGGCTGGAGAGCTTGATGACTGCGCCGGCGGGCATGGCTATTCGCCGAGGCCGCCACCGCGCTGCTGCTTGAGCGCACCCATCACGCCGGAGCGCTCGACCTCGCGGCCCAGCCATTCGCGAAAGGCGTAGTTCGCGCGGTTGTCGCGGAGGGACTCGGTGAATTTCGCCAGCTCCAGCTTCACCTGCGGCTCGGGCACCGGCTGGAAGCCGCTCACATGGGCGATGAAGCCGCCCCCGCTGACCGGGCGGAAGGTGCTGACCTTGCCGGCGGCGAGCGTGAAGACGAGGTCGCGGAACTCCTCGGTCATCAGCCCGCGGCTCTCGACGATCTCGATGCTCTTCGAGTTGCGGCTGAAGGGCGGCACTTCCAGCGCGACATGGCCAAGCTCCTTGCAGGCGTCCTTGAAGGACTTGCCCTTCCCCAGCGCGTCGTTGGCGGCCTGCACGAGCCGGGTGCCTTCCTGAAGCGTCAGCTCGGTGGACTGCGCCTTCCGGTAGTCCTCCGTGACCCGCGCCTTCACCTGCTCGAAAGGCGGATCCACCGGCTTGAGCCGGTCCTTGAAGGCGATCAGATACACGCCGTCCGAGCCGGACAGCATCTGGCCCAGCGCCTCGTCGGCGGAGAGGGTGAAGGCGGTGTGGGCGAAATTGGCCGGCGCGTTCGTGAGCGCGGGACCGTCCACCTCGGTGAACGGCGCGGTGACCTTGACGGCGAAGCCTTTTTGCGCGGCGAGCTTGAGCAGGCTCTCCGCCTGGTTGGCCTGCTTGAACACCTCGTTGGCAAACTCGGCGGCCTTCTGGTTGCCCAGCCGCGCGGCCACGCCGTCGAGGAACTCGGCGCGGATCTGGGGCTTGGCCTGGTCGAAGGTCAGCGCCGTGCGGTTCGTGTCCCGGTAGCGGAAGGTGTTGGTCGCGTAGTGCGCCTGCATCAGCGCCGTGAGATTGGTGTTGGCCGTGAGCAGCTTGTCCGCCTCGGCGGTGTGGTTCGTGTAGGGGAAATAGACGTAGTGGACGGACACGCGCTCCGGGATGCGGTAGGCGGTGAGGTTGTTCGTGTGGTAGGCGCGGAGCTGGGCGTCATCGAGCTTCACCTTGGCCAGGTTGTTCGAGCTGGCGAGGAAGACGAACTCCGTGAGCGCGGACTCGTTCTCGCGGCGGTAGAAGCCCTCGGCGGCGCGCTCGGTGATGAGCTTGCCGGAGACGCCGAACAACCGGGCGAGCTGCTGCCGGCTGAGGTCGTTCTTCAGGAAGCGCTCGAAGCTCGCCTCCGCCACGCCGCCCGCCGCGAGACGCTGCTTCACAAACGCGTCATACTGCTGGAGGTTGAACGCACCCGTCTCCGGGCTGGTGAAGATGTTCTTGATCTCCTGCGCCACCGCCGCGTCGCCCACGTCAATGCCCTGCTGCTTGGCCAGGTGATTTAACAGCAGTCGCTGCCGGGCCTCGCTGTCGAGGTTGAAGCCGAACATCCGCGCGCGCTCGTCACGCTCGGGCCACTGGCCGCCGCTCATGAAAAAATAGCCGATGCGGGCGTCCGTATAAGCCTGCGCAAGCTCGTCCCGCTTGATGGGCTGGCCGTAAATCGTGCCGTAGTCCACGTCGCCGCCCGCACCACGACCGAGCTTGGCGTCCGGGCTGAAGAAAACCACGAAGGTGACAATCACCACCGCGATGATGATGCCCCAGAGCCACTTTGAATGTTTGCGAAGCGTGCCAATCATAATCAGGCCGAAAAAATCAGGGCGGAAACCTAGCCGCGCGTTTGCAAGCCGGTCAAACCTTAAAGCGGGCGGATGGAACGGGCACCGGGCCGCTGGACCGCGCGCCACATCAGCAAGAATACCCGCCCGGCACACCGCGTCGGAAACTGGAACGAATTTGCCGCCATGCTCAACCTCTTCGGCCAACGAATCGCCGGCAACGCCCACTGTGATGGGATTGCGCGCCGGGAGTTCCTCAAGATTGGCGGCATGGCCGCCGGCGGGCTGTCCCTCGCGCAACTCCTGAAGCTGGAGGCGCAGGCCGGCACCGGCCGCTCCCACAAGGCGGTCATCAACATCTACCTGCCCGGCGGGCCGTCGCACATTGACATGTTCGACCTCAAGCCCGACTCCCCGCGCGAGGTTCGCGGCGAGTTCCGGCCCATCGCCACGAACGTCCCCGGCATGGAGATTTGCGAGCTGTTCCCCCGCCTCGCCAAGCTGGGCGACCAGTTCGCGCTCATCCGCTCGCTGGCCGACTCCGACGGTGCGCACGACTGCTTTCAGTGCATGACCGGCCGCACGCAAAAGGAGAAACGCACCGCGCCCGCCGGCGGCTGGCCCAGCTTCGGCGCGTGTGTCTCGAAGGTGCAAGGTTCCGCGCCCGGCACGCCCGCGCATCTCTCGATCATGTATCCCACGGGCAACCGCACCTGGGGCGAGCCGGGCGAAGGCGGCTTCCTCGGCCACGCGCACTCGCCGATGCAGCTCGTCGCCAAAGACCCGCACGCGCGCGTGCAGAACCTCACCCTCCAGGGCATCACGCTCGACCGCCTGCAAGACCGCGAACGCCTGCGCGCCTCCGTGGACCAGTTCCGCCGCGATGCCGATGCCGCCGGCCAGATGGACGGCCTGGACAGCTACAACCAGCAGGCCCTCGGCATCCTCTCGGACTCGAAGCTCACCGCCGCGCTCGACCTCTCGAAGGAGCATCCCGAGGTCGCCGCGCGTTACGGGCTGAACGATGACCGCTACATGCGCGACGGCGCGCCGCGCATGATCCGCAACTTCCTCGTCGCCCGCCGCCTCGTGGAAGCCGGCGCGCGCGTCGTGTCGCTCAACTACAGCCGTTGGGACTGGCACGGCGGCGACGGCATGAACTTCCCCAGCTCGCGCGAGGAATTCCCGTTGCTGGACCAGGGCCTCTCCGCGCTCCTCACCGACTTGAAGGAGCGCGGCCTGAGCCGCGACGTGGCCGTGGTGATGTGGGGCGAGTTCGGTCGGACGCCGAAAATCAACAACATGAACAGCCGCGACCACTGGCCGCGCGCGAACTTCGCCTTCCTGGCCGGCGGCGGCATGAAGACCGGCCAGGTCATCGGCTCCACCGACCGCATCGGCGCGGACGTGGCCGACCGGCCCGTGAAGTTCCAGGAGGTCTTCGCCACGCTTTACCACTGCCTGGGCATTGACGTGAGCAGCGCCACCGTCACGGACACCCAGGGCCGCCCCACCTATCTCGTGGACTCCGGCATCACGCCCATCCGCGAGCTGGTCGGCTAGCAGCCCCCCGTAGCGGCGCTCTGTGAGCGCCGAACGAACTCCAGTCGCGCTCCAAACTCGCCGCTCCCAGAGCGCCGCAAGATCAGGCTCCCCGCATTTGACAGCTTTTCGCCCGCCGGTATAGTGCGCGCCCTTTGGCATGAACCGAAACCCTCATGTGGCAGTGGTCGGCGCGACCGGTGCGGTCGGCGTCGAGATGATCAAGACGCTCGAAAAGCGGAACTTCCCCGTGGGCAGGCTCACCTTGCTCGCCTCCGCCCGCTCCGTCGGCAAGCAGCTCAAGTTCCGCGGGCAGGACATCGCCATCACGGAGCTGACCAAGGATTCCTTCAAGGGCATTGACATCGCGCTCTTCAGCGCCGGCGGCGGCATCTCGAAGGAGTTCGCACCGCTCGCGGTCAAGGCTGGCTGCGTGGTCGTGGACAACTCCAGCGTGTTCCGTCAGGATCCGACCGTTCCGCTCGTTGTGCCGGAGATCAACTCCGCCGATTGTGCGAAGCATCAGGGCATCATCGCCAACCCGAACTGCACCACGGCCATCACGCTCATGGCGCTGTATCCGCTGCACCAGGCGTTTGGTGTCACGCGCATCTTTGCATCGTCCTACCAGGCCGTCTCCGGCACGGGCGCGAAGGCCATCGAGGAGCTGGAACGCCAGGTGGACCAGATCGTCAGGAAGCAGCCCGTCACGAAGGAAGTTTACCCGCACCAGATCGCCTTCAACGTCCTGCCGCAGGTGGACTCGTTCCTCGACACCGGCTACACGAAGGAGGAGATGAAGATGGAGAACGAGGGCCGCAAGATCATGCACCACCCGAAGTTCCGCGCGAGCGTGACCTGCGTCCGCGTGCCGGTGTATCGCGCGCACTCGGTGGCCGTCAGCGCGGAGTTTGAGAAGCCCGTGACCGTGGCTGCCGCGCGTGAAGTGCTGAAGCAGGCCCCCGGCCTCGACGTGTTGGACGACCCGGCGAACAAGGTTTATCCGATGCCGCTCTTCACCGCCGAGAAATACCACTGTGCGGTGGGCCGCCTCCGCATGGATTGCGCGCTGGAGAGCGGCCTCTGCTTCTGGGTCTCCGGCGACCAGCTCCTCAAGGGCGCGGCGCTGAACGCGGTGCAGATCGCGGAAGTGCTGGTGAAGTAGCCGCCCGCGCGAGGTCACACTTCAATCGCCTGGTGCAGCACGGGCACGGTCACTGCGGACTTGGGCAGCAGGTGCTTCAAGGTTTCGCCGAACGCCAGCGCGGACTCCTCCTCGCCGTGGATCACGAAGGTCTGCTTGATGTGGCCCGTGAGCGACTTCACGTAGGCGGACAGCTCGTTGCGGTCGGCATGGCCGGAGAAGGCGTCAATCTTGGCGACCCGAGCGCGGATGGCATACGGCTCGCCAAAGATGTTCACCGGGCTGCGGCCGGCGAGGATTTGCGCGCCGAGCGTGTGCTCCGCACAATAGCCGACGAAGAGGATCAGGTTCACCGGGTCGCCGCCGTGGTTTTTCAGGTGATGCAGCACGCGGCCCGCCTCCGCCATGCCGGAGGCGCTGATGATGATGGCGGCCTCCTTGAGTTCGTTGAGCTTCATCGAGTGCGCCACGTCGCGGATGTAGGTGAGGTTCGCCATGCCGAAGGGATTGCCCTTTTCGCGCAGGAAGGCGTAGGTCGCCTCGTCGAAGCACTCCGGGTGCAGCCGGAAAATCTCCGTGGCGTTCGTGCTCAACGGACTGTCCACGTAGATGGGCACGGGCGGCAGCTTGCCGGCGTCCGTGAGCTGGTTCAGCGCATAGACGATCTGCTGCGTGCGGCCCACGGAGAACGCGGGGATGATGACCTTGCCGCCGCGATTCACGGTGTCGGCGACGAGCTGGCACAACTCGTCGCGCGCGTCCACGGGGCTGGAGTGGACGCGGTTGCCGTAGGTGCTCTCGATCTGGAGGAAGTCCACGTTCTCGACCGGCTGGGCGTCGCGGAGGATGTCCTGGCCGGGCCGCCCGATGTCGCCGCTGAAGAGCCAGCGGAACTTGCGCCCGCCCTCGCGCACGTCCAGCACCACCTGCGCGGAGCCGAGGATGTGCCCGGCGTCGCGGAACGTGACCGTCACCCCGTCCGCAACGGGCATGGGGCGGTCGTAGTTGATGGCCACGAACTGCCGGATGGCGCGCTCGGCGTCGGTGGCCGAGTAGAGCGGCTGCACCGGCGGCTTGCCCTGCTTGGCGCGCTTCTTGGAGACGAATTGCGCGTCCGCCTGCTGGATCGAGGCGGAGTCCTCCAACATGATGCTGGCAAGGTCGCGCGTGGCGAAGGTCGAGTAGATGTTCCCGCTGAAGCCCTGCTTGCAGAGGTTCGGGAAATTCCCGCAGTGGTCAATGTGCGCGTGGCTGAGGATGGCGGCGTCGAGCGTCTTGGGGTCGAAGGGGAAGCAGCAGTTGCGCGTGATGGATTCCTCGCGCCGGCCTTGGTAGAGGCCGCATTCGAGCAGCAGCCGCTGGCCGTTGACCTCCAGCAGATACATCGAGCCGGTGGTCGTGCGCGTCGCGCCGTGGAAGTGGATTCGCATGGCGCGAAGGCTACGGTCGAGGCGCAAAGTTCAAAGTTCAAAGTTCGCCGGGAGTCTGGCAGGCTGTCCAGGCTGTGTCGCAGATTTACACGAAGTTCAAGCAGCCCAAGCCGAGGAAGCGCCCCGACGGCGGCTGGCATTGGGGCTGGGGCCTGCTCGTCGTGCTCCTGTGCGTCGGTGCCTGGTGGTGGTGGGTGCGCAAGGATCAGCCGAAACCGGCCGTCCCGCCCGCGCAGTTGCAGGCGTTCACGCCCGCAGTCACGAACCCGGGCCTGCCAGTGACAGTCGTGACGAATCACCCGCGTCCGGTCATCGGCGGGAGCCTGCCGGTGACGCGCACGGCGACGACGACCGCCACCAACCGCGTCTCCGCGATGGAACCGGTCTTCGACAACAACACGTTTCCCCGCCCGCCGCAGAACAGCTTCGAGGTGCAACTGGCGCTCGCACGCGCGGGAGTTTCCTCCGGCTCGTTCGATGGCGTGACCGGCTCGCAGACGCGCGCGGCCATCCGGGCCTTTCAACTTCGTGAGGGACTGGCCGAGACGGGCGCGGCAGACGCGGAGACGAAGGCACGGCTGCAACTCACGCTGCCACCGTTCACGAACTACACCGTCACCACGAATGACCTCGCGCGGCTCCAGCCGCTGGGCACGACGTGGCTGGGCAAGTCGCAGCAGAGCGCGCTGGATTACGAGACGGTGCTGGAACTCGTCGCTGAGAAAGGGCATGCACACCCGCTGTTCATCAAGCGGCTGAACCCGAACGTGGACTGGACGAACGTGGCGGCCGGCGTGGAACTGCGCATTCCGAACGTGAGCTATCCGCCGCCGCGCGCGCGGGCGGCGTTCGCCGTGATTCACCTCGCGGGCAAGACGCTCCAGGCCTTCGACGCGAGCACGAACCTGCTCGCGCACTTCCCGTGCAGCATCGCCGCGCGCGTGGAGAAGCGGCCGGTGGGAGAGCTGCACGTCGCGGTCGTCGCGCCGAATCCGAACTACACGTTCGACCCCGAGGTCTTTCCCGAGTCGGCGGAAGCGCAGCAGCTCGGGCGCAAACTCATCCTGCCGCCGGGACCAAACAACCCCGTGGGCGTGGCGTGGATCGGCCTCGACCGGCCCGGTTACGGCATCCACGGCACGCCGTCGCCGGAGCAGGTGGGCCGCACGGAGTCGCACGGCTGCTTCCGGCTGGCGAACTGGAACGCGGAGCATTTGCTGAAGCTCGTGACCGTGGGGACGCCTGTAAGAGTGGTGGAGTGACAAGTGACTTGTGACAAGTGAGGCCACAGAACAACGGAAGTGGGCGGTGAACAGGTGCCCCTTGTCACCTGCCACTCGTCACCTGTCACCTCCCTCGTGAGCGCGAAATACTCCTTCACCCTCACCTCCGAGGATCGCCGCCGCGCCGACCTGCCGCGGAAGGTTCTCATCGCGCAGCACGAGACGGAGACGGTCGCACACGTCACGCTCAAGCTGCTGGCCTTCCTCATCTTCTGGCGGCCCCGGCTGCAAATCGAGACCAACCTCCACGACGACGACATCCCGTTCGTGCCCGATCTCGCGCAGCTCGACTACCAGTTGCGGCCCGCGCTGTGGGTCGAGTGTGGCGAGTGTTCAGTCGCCAAGCTCCACAAGCTCGCCGTGAAGTGCCACGACGCGGAAATCTGGGTGGTGAAGAAATCGCCCGCCGATGCCGAGCATCTGCGTCAGGCGATGAAGAAGGCGGAGCTGCGCGAGGACCGTTACAGCCTGCTCGCACTGGACCCGGAGATGTTCAACGAGGTCTGCGGCCTCGTGCAGCAGCGCAACGACGTGACGCTGTTCACCTGCGAGTTCGACCCGCCGAAGCTCCAGTTCGACTTCAACGGGCTGTGGTTCGACGCGGAGTTCAGCGTGGCAAGGTTTTGATTTGCCGCGAAAGGGCGCAAAGCCCGCAAAGGGAAAACAGGCGCAGGACGGAAACCAAGGGCCGCCGCAAGAACGTCTTCTCTGCGCTCTTTGCGCCCTCTCGCGGCTACTTCTTCCCGAGCACTTCCTTGAGCTTGTCGGAGGCTTCCTTGCCGGCGGCGAGCTTCTGGCGGACGAGCTTGTAGGCCTCGGAGGCGCGCTTCTGGCCCTCGGTGATCTGCCACGGGCTCATCAGGCGCATGACCTTGTCGCGGGCCTCGACCGCGCGCTGGTAGCCGAACGCGCCGACGAGGTTATACCACTTGTAGGCCTCCACGTAGTCCTGCGCGACGCCGCGACCGAGCTCGTGGCAGTTGCCGAGGCGGAACTGCGAGTCAAGGTGCGCCTGCTCGGCGGCCTTGGAATACCACTTCACCGCCTCGGAGTAATCCTGCGGCACGACCTGCCCGGCCTCGTAGAACTGGCCGAGCCGCGCCTGCGAGTCGGCGATGCCGGCCTCGGCGCTCAGGCGATACCACTTCACCGCCTCCTGCTGGTCCTGCGCCACGCCGAGGCCAAGGTCGCAATACTGCGCGAGCCGCGCCTGCGCCTCGGCGATGCCCTGCTGGCCGGCCATGCGGAAATACTTGGCCGCTTCCGCGAAGTCCTGAAGTGTCCCGAGGCCACGGTCAATGCACCGGCCCAGGCGGCCCTGCGCTTCCGCGTGCCCGGCGTCGGCGGCCTTGCGATACCACGCGACGGCGGCCTGGTGTGATTGCAGCACGCCGCGACCGAACTCCGTGCAGAAGCCGAGGCGGAACTGCGCGTTCGGCTCGTTCTGGTCGGCGGCGAGCCGATACCAGCCGGTGGCTTCCGCAAAATCCTGCGCGACACCCTCGCCGAACTCGTAGCAGTAACCGGTGAAGAACTGCGCGCCCGCGTGGCCGTTGTCCGCCACCGTGCGATAGAGCGAGTAAGCCTGGTTGACATCGCGCTCGACGCCGAGGCCCTGCCGCAGCAACTGCGCGAGGAGGAACTTGGATTCGAGGTGCCCTTGGTTCGCGGCGGCGTGGAAGCACTGCGCGGCCTTGCCGTAATCCTGCGCGATGCCGTGGCCGTGCTGGTAGCAGACGCCGAGCTTGTGCTGCGCGCTGACGTTGCCCTGGTTGGCCGACTGGAGGAACCAGCGCGCGGCCGTGACCTGGTCCTGCACGACGCCCTGGCCCTTTTGATAGAGGCAGCCCAGCGCGTATTGCGCGGCGGCGTTGTTGCGGTCGGCGGCGCGCTGATACCAGCGGCCGGCGGCGGCGTAATCCTGCGGCACGCCCTCGCCCAGCTCATACTTCGTGGCGAGCGTGAACTGCGCGCCGACGTGGTCCTGCTCGGCGGCCTTGTGGAACCAGACGATGGACTCGGCGTAGTTCTGCGGCACGCCCTGGCCACGGGTGCAAAGCTCGGCGAGCGAATACTGCGCCTCGGGATTCCCGTTCTCGGCGGCGAGCTGGATCAACATGCCGGCGGCGACGAAGTCCTGCGGCACGCCGTCACCGATGAGATACTTCTGGCCGAGCGCGTATTGCTCGAAGGGGTTCGCCTGCTGCGCGACGCCCATGAGCGACTCGGTCTCCTCGAAGGCGGGCGCGACGACCTGCTCCGGCGCGGCAACCGGCTGCGGCGGAACGAAGGTCGGCTCGGTGAACGCGGGCGCGGGCATCGGCGCGGGCGCGGGCGCGAACTGCGGCTGGGTGATGAAGCTTGTGCCCGGGCTGACGGGGGCGGGCGCGGAATACACTGGCGACGGCATCGGAGCCGGTGCCACGTAAACCGGCGCGGGAACGGGAACCGGAGCCGGGACAGGCGCGGGCGCGGGTTCCGGTGCGGGCATCGCAAAGACCGGACGGGGCGGCTCCGGCGCAGGCTCCGGCTCGGCGACCACCGGTGCGGGAGCCGGCTCGGGTTCCGGCGCGGCGGGAGCGGGTTCAGGTTCCGGCGCGGGCGCGGGGACTTCAGCGACGACCTCAACGGGCTTCACTTCCTCCACCGGAGCGGCCTCGACCACGGGCGCAGGCTGCGAACGGGTGGAGATGACGGTCTCCGCCTCGGGATCCGCTTCGCCCTTGGTCAAGTCCTGCAAAGCGGCCTTGGCCTCGGGGTCGCCTTGCGCGGCGGCGCGGCGATACCAGGCGACGGCCTCGTCCTTGTTCTTGGGCACGCCCTCGCCGATTTCAAAACAGTAGCCCAAGTTGAACTGCGCGGCGGCGTTGCCTTGCAGCGCGGCCTGCCGATACCACTCGACGGCCTGCGTGTAATCCTGCGAGACGCCTTCGCCACGATGGTAGTGCGCGCCCAGCGCGAACTGCGCCTCCGGCAGGCCCTGCTCGGCCGCGCGGCGGATCCACTTCACCGCCGTCTCGTAGTTGGGCTGGCCCATGATGCCGTTGACGTAGGCGATGCCGAGGTCGAACTGCGCGTTGGCGTCGCCGCGCTCGGCGTCCGCGACCATCTTGGCCTGCGGGTCGTCGGCGGCGGGTGAAGTGCTGGCCGCGTAGGTCGGCGTGGGCAGCGGAGCCGGCTCCTGCGGCGGGAGGGCAAAAGAAACTGGCGCGGCCGGTTCTTCCGGCGGCAGCACGGGCGGGGGTTCAGGTGCCGTTTCGACCTTGGGCGAAACCGGCGGCGCGGTGGAAAACACGGCTTCCACTTCCGGTTCGGGCGGGCGCGCCGCCGCTGTGAAAGGGCTTGGTCCGCCGCGCATTTCCTTCGGGAGTGTTTTCTCCAGCTCGATGATGGCCTGGCGCGCGTCCTCGTCACCGGAGTCGGCCGCCTTGCGATACCAGATCAGCGCCTCGGTGGGATTCTTCTCCACGCCCTCGCCGATCTCGTAGCAGTAGGCGAGGTTGAACTGCGCGAGCGTGTGGCCCTGTTCGGCGGCCTTGCGATAAAGCCCGACGGCCTTCTCGTAGTCGGCGGCGACGCCCTTGCCCTGCTGGTAGAGCGCGCCCAAAAGAAACTGCGCATCCGCATGGCCGCGCCGCGTGGCCTTCTCCAAGTAATCGGCGGCGAGCGAATAATCCAACGGCACGCCCTCGCCGCGCGTGTAAAGGTGGCCGAGCTGGTATTGGGCGTGCGCGTCGCCTTGTTGAGCTTTGAGTTGGAGGGACTTGATGTTGGCGCTCGCCATGGGCGGATAGTTTGTTTTTCGAGCCGGTGAAAGCAATCAAGAAATAGGCGGAACGGGCCAAGTTCCAAGCTCCAAATGCAGTTTTCTGGACAAATGGCCGCCGACTGACCGCGCGGGGTTTTGGTTCCGCGAATTGGAGCTTGGAGCGGCTTCCGCACCTTCGCTAGCCTGCCGTCATGCAAGCGCTCACCACTTCTTTCCGCGCTCCGCGTTCCGCCTTCCGCCTTCCCGTGGTTCCGACCGTGGATCAGATCATGGCCGAGGAGCGCGCCGCCAGCTTCGCCAGGCGCAGCATCAAGACCAGCGCCAAGCTCGCCGGCCTCAAGCTCGCCGTGAGCATGATGGATCTCACCACGCTCGAGGGCAAAGACACGCCCGGCAAAGTCGCCTTCCTCTGCCGCAAGGCCCTCGCGCCCGCCGAGCCGCGCCTCGACGTGCCGCCCTGCGCCGCCGTCTGCGTGTATCCGAACATGGTCCGGCACGCGCGCAAGTTCCTCGGCGCGGACTCACCGGTGCATGTCGCCGCCGTCGCCACCGGTTTCCCCAGCGGCCAGTATCCCCTGCCCACGAAACTCGCCGAGGTCCGCCGCGCCGTGGCCGATGGCGCGGACGAAATTGACATGGTCATTGACCGCGGCGCTTTCCTCGCGGGCGAGCACGCGAAGGTGTCCGACGAAATCGCCGCGACAAAAGAAGCCTGCGGCCCCGCGCACCTGAAGGTCATCTTCGAGACCGGCGAACTCGTCACCTACGACAACGTCCGCCTCGCCAGCCAGCTCGCGATGGACGCGGGCGCGGACTTCATCAAGACCAGCACCGGCAAGGTCACGCCCGCCGCCACCATGCCCGTCACGCTTGTGATGCTCGAAGCCATCCGCGACCACTTCTTCGCCACCGGCGTGCGCATCGGCATGAAGCCCGCCGGCGGCATCCGCACCAGCAAGCAGGCGCTGGCATACCTCGTGATGGTGAAGGAAACCCTCGGCGACGACTGGCTCACGCCCGACCTCTTCCGCTTCGGCGCGAGCACGCTTGTCAATGACGTGCTCATGCAAATCGCGAAGCTCGTGGATGGCCGCTACCAGGGGCCGGACTACTTCTCGCAGCCGTGAGCCGGGTGAGGCGGACACTCTTGTCCGCCATCACTTCGCCATCGCCTTGCGCTGCGCCAACTGTGCCTGCATCTCCGCCACCGCTGCCGGTGAGTAGGACACTTCGCCCGTCTCCGCCGCCTTCAACGCGTGTTCGATGGCGGGCATGATATCCTTGTTTTGCATGCATTCGCGCCGAAGGCTCTCGCCATCCCAGACCTGAGCATGCAAGTGGTCGTGCGGGACTGGATGACAGCGCCAGTCGCAGAATGCGAGTAATACCGGCCCGCTTTTCAACTCGGCAAGCTTCAGTCCTCCGCCGACGAAGACGACCCCCGTCTTCGTCCCAGTGAGCCGGTAGCCGGGGCAGGTGGCTGAGTGAAGGTTCCGTGACCGTTGCTCGCCCTGCCACATGAAGTCCAACGCATCGGCGAACTCCGTGCTCATGGGGAACGGGCGGGAGGTCTTCTCCCCAAAGTCCGGCACCCACCACCACACGCCCGAGTGATTCGCGCACGACGCCGTGCGGTCGATGTGTCGCTGCCGAATGATGCCAGCTCGACCCAAAGCGAAGATTGGCAGGAGCAAAACGAACAGCGCCAAGTGCAGCTTGTTCGTCGCCGCCGCGCGTAGCACGATGAAGCTGAACCCTGCCACCAGTCCAAATCCCGCCACGAGTTTAGCCAAAGTCTCCGGCAGGACGAGGTTCACCCAATGCCAAGTTGGCAGCCAGTCGTTGGAAAACACCCGATACCGCTCCGTGCTCAGATAGAGTGCTGCGTAGAGCACAACCGCCACCGCGACCGCCGCCAGCCACAATCGTGCGCGGCGCGGCGGACGGTTGGAAGCCCAATTCTCATCCGAAGCGGTTGAGGCGGTTGCGTTCACCTTTCCACCACTCGGTAAAACCTCCGCGCCTCGTTCGTCGCGCCCGTGTCCGTGAGTTGCAGCAGGCCGTTGGTCACGCCGGAGGCGTTGGTCAGCGTGGTCCACGACACGAAGTTCGTGGTCGCCTGCACCTCGAAGACGCGCGGTTCGCCGGTGAGCGAGGGCGTGCCGTCCGCGTCGCCGAACGCGAGGCGCACGCTGCGGTCGGGCTGCACCAGCGGCGGCTGGAAGGTCTGCGGCACCGGCTCGGTTTGCAGGCGGAAGACGCCTTCACCCGAAGTCCCGGCGTAGAGGTGGACGCCGTCGGCGGAGATGGCGAGCGAGTTGACCGCGCGTGTCGTGAGGTTCGTGCTGAAGAGCTGCCACGACGCGCCGGCGTCGGTGGTGCGGTAGATGCCGGAGCGCAGGTCGGCGGCATAGACGATGGAGTTCGTGCGCGGGTGGATGATCACGGCGAGGATGAGCCTGGTCGGGAACGCGCCGCCGAGCGTGCCGGTCAGGCTCGGCGTCCAGTTCGCACCGCCGTTGACGGTCTTGAAGACACCGCTGGCCCGCGTGCCGGCGTAGAGCACGTTCGGGTCGCCGGGCGAGAGCGCGACGGCGAACACGTCGGGCGTGGGCAGGTCGCCGCCGGCGCTGATCCAGTTGTCGCCGCCGTCCACGGTCTTGAACAGCCCCGCGCCCCGGACGGCCGCGAAGGCGAGCGCGGGATTCGCCGCGCCCACGGTGAGCGACATGATGTTGAGATTCGCCGCGAGGCCGTTGGTCTTCACCGTCCACGTCAGGCCGCCGTTGGCGGATTTGAAGATGCCGAAGCTCGTCGGAAAGCTTGTGCTCTCCGGGTCGGAGTAGAAGCCCGCCGCCGCGAAGCCCGCGTAGAGGATGTTCGGATTGCTCGGCGCGAAGACCAGTTCCTTCGCGCCCTGCCGCCCGGCAATCGTGCCGGGGTTTGCGAGCGGATGCGTGAAGACGTTCGACCAGTTCGCCCCGCCGTTCGTGCTGCCAAAGATTTTCCCGAAGTGCTCGTCGGTCACGAACAGCACCGCGCTGTTCGTCGGGTGAATCGCCGCGCCATACCACTCGGCGGGGCCGAGGACGGAGTCGAAGGCCAGGCCCGACCAGTCGCCGCCGCCGTTCGCGCTGAGGAAGGGGCCGCTGCGCCCGTTCGCGAGCACCTGCTTGCGCGTCGGCCCGCCGGCGGCCACGCGATGCAGGTTCGCGCCGGTGTAGCCCTTGCCGAGCACCGCGAAGGTCTGCGCGCCGTCCGTGGACTTGAACACGCCGCCGCCGTAGTTGTTCACGAGCAGCACGTTCGCGTCGTCGGGGTCCACGGTGATTTCAATTGGCACGCCCGACCGCACGCCCGCCGGCCCGGTGGGGCCAAGGCCCGGCCCCGACCGCCGCGTCCACGACTGCCCGCCGTCCGTGCTGCGGTAGAAGGAACTCGCGTTGCCCACATAGACGATGCTCGGATTCGACGGTGCGTGCGCGACGGCGGTGAAGACGTTGTCGGGGTCGCCGGGGCCGACGCCCTGCGGCGTGAGCGTGCGCGTCCAGTTCGAGCCGCTGTCGGTGGTGACGAAGACGCCGCCGTAGGTGCCGGCGTTGTTCTCGGTGTAATTGCCCGTGCCGATGACCATGCGCTGCTCCCAGCCCGGGTGCAGGCTCATGCCGCCGATGAACAGGCTGCCGATGAGGCCGGTGTTGCTGCTGAACCACGTCGTGCCGCCGTTCGTGCTGCGCACCACGCCCTCGCCCACGGTGTTGAACGCCTCGCGGTCGAAGATGCCGGTGAAGTGGACGAGGTTCGTGCTGTTCTCCGCCCACAGCCAGCGCGCGAGGCTGTCGCCCTGCCAGATGGGCGTCCACGAGCCGCCGCCGTCCGTCGTGCGATAGACCACGCCCTTGACCTTCTCGAACTCAGTGCCCTGCACGCCGGTCGAGACCTCGCCGGAGAGATAAACCATGTTCGTGTCGGTCGGGTGCATCGCGAAGTTGCGCACGGTGAGGCCCTCGTTCTCGACGATGCCCGTGTCCCGGCGCGTCCACGTCAGGCCGCCGTCGGTGGACTTGAAAACGCCGCGAATGCCCTGCGTGCCGGCCCAGACGACGTGCGGGTTGTGCGGGTCCACCGTGAGGCTGAAGACCGGCACGGCGTCGCCCGACGGCCCAACGCGCGCGTCAATGCCGGTGTTCGACGCCTGCCAGTTGAGGCCGCCGTTGGTGCTGCGCTGCACGCCGCTGAAGGCGTCGGTCACGAACAGGACGTTCTTGTTCGTCGGGCTGAAGCGGATGTTGTAGCCAAGGCCGCCGATGGGGCCGCCGAGTTTCACCCACTCGCCGACGGCTGCCCGGGCCGGGAGCACCGAGAGGCACGCGGCCCAAGAGCTGACCAGCCAGAGCATGAGGCGCGGTTTCATGATGTGAGGCGCGCCTGAACAATGCAGAAATCCCGCCGCCTGTCACGCTTGCGAATAAGCGTCGGACTTTGCTTGACGCAATCCAGGCCAGCGGTGCTCAACGCTTCAGCAAACGATAGACGACCGGCGTCGCGATGAGCGAGAAGAGCATCGAGACGCAGAGCGCGCCGATGATGCCGATGGCCAACGGGCGCAGCATGTCCGCGCCGTGGCCGATGCCCCACGCCAGCGGCACCATCGCCAGCACGGTCGAGAGCGAGGTCATCAGAATGGGGCGCAGGCGGCGGTGGGCGGAGCGGACGAGGGCGTCCTCTACCGGCTCTCCGGCGGCGAGGTGGTGGTCCACGAGGTCGAGCATGAGGATGCCGTTCTTGGCGACGATTCCAACGCCGATGATGCAGCCGAGGAAACTGACAATGTTCAGCGACGTGCCGGTGAGCCAGAGCGCGCCGACCGTGCCGAAAAGCGCGAGCACGGAGCCGAACAGGATGGCGATGGGTTCGCGGAAGGAGCGGAACTCCAGCAGCAGCACGGTGAAGACGAGCGCGATGCCGAGCAGCAGGACGATGAGCAGGTTGCGGAAGCTTTCGGCCTGCTGGTGGTAGAGGCCGCCATAGTCCACCACGCCGGGCGGGATGCTCTTGTCGGCTTCCAACCTAGCTTTGATTTCGGCGATGGCGCTGCCGAGGTCGCGGTCTTCCAGCGCGGCGGTGACGGCGACGAGTTGCCGCAAGTCTTCGCGTTTGAGTTCGAGCTGGCCCGGCTCCTCGGTGATGTCGGCGATTTGGGAAATCTTCACGAGGTCGCCGCGCGGGGTGCGGAGCGGCAACTCGCGCAACGTGTCCAGGCGGCTGATGTCGCGCGGCTCGGTCTTCACGCGGATGGCGACGACGCGGTCGGCTTCGAGCACGGAGGACGCGGTGCGGCCCAGCATGGCGGTATTGATGGCGGCGGAAATGTCATCGCTGGTCAGGCCGTGGCGCTGGGCGTCAAGTGCGCGGATGCGGAAGCTCAAAGTCGGGCCGGTCATCTTGAGGCCGTCGTTGAGGTCCACGACGCCTTTGATTTTGGAGAGCGTCTCCTTCACTTCGGGCGCTTTCTTCATCAGCCAGGGCGTGTCGGTGGAGAAGAGTTTGATTTCAATCGGGTCGGGCGCTTCGGTGAGGTCGCCGAGAAGGTCGCCGAGAATGCCGGGGAGCTCCCATTCGATGCCGGGGAGTGCGGCGTTGAGCTTGTCGCGCAATTCAATCTTCACTTCTTCCGTGGTGCGTTTGCGGTCGGACTTGAGCTTCACGAGGATGTCGCCCTTGTTCGGCTCGGCGATGGCGAGCGCGAGCCGAGCGCCGGTGCGGCGCGAGTAACCCTCGACCTCCGGCGTGGCAAGCAGGATGGCCTCGGCCTGCTGCATCATGCGGTCGGTCTCCTCCAGGCTCGTGCCCCACGGCGTGAGGCAGTCAACCACGAAGCCGCCCTCGTCCATCTCCGGCATGAAGTCGCTCTTGAGGTGCTCGTAAATCTTCCAGCCGCCGAAGCCGATGCCGAGACACAGCAGCAGCGTCAGCCAGCGCCAGCGCAGCGCGCGGCGCAGCACGCCATCGAACCCGCGCAGCAAGGGCACCATGATGAATCCGCCCTCCTCGCTTTTGGGCGCGTGGCCGTGGATGAGATGCTCGCGGTCGCGCAGGAACAACGACGCCAGCGACGGCGTGAGCGTGACGGCCAGCACCAACGACGTGAGCAGCGCCACCACCATCGTCAGCGCGAGCGAGCGGAAGAACACGCCCGGCAGGCCGTCGAGGAACGCCAGCGGGATGAACACGACCACGGGGGTGAGCGTGGAGCCGATGAGCGGGTGAATGATTTCACCCATCGCATTCTTGATGGCCGCGAAACGCGATTCGCCGTGCGCGACCTTCGCGTAGATGGCTTCGACCACGACAATCGCGTCGTCAATGATGAGGCCGATGGCCGCCGCGATGCCGCCGAGCGTCATCAAGTTGAACGTCAGCTTCGCCGCGAACATCACCACGACCGTTGCCAGCACGGAGACGGGGATGACCACGATGGCCGTGAGCACGCTGCCCCAATTCTTCAGGAACAGATAGAGGATGACGACGGCGAACAGCAGGCCGACGACGATGGATTCCCATACGCTGCGGACGGATTCCTTCACCAGCAGCGACTGGTCGTAGTAGAAGGACAGTTCCATGTCCGGCGGCAGCGTGCGGCGCAACTCGGCGAGCTGGCCTTTCAGGTCCTCGGCGATTTGCAGGATGCTGCTGCCCGTGGGCTGGGCGCGGATGTTCATCAGCACGGCGCGGCGGCCCTGCGCGTTGACCACGTTGAAGACCGGCTCCGGGCCGCGCTCGACCCGCGCAAAATCGCGCACGCGCACGGGATGGTTGTCGCGCATCGTCACGATGAAGTTCTCGATGTCCTCCGCGCCTTTCACGCGGCTGTCCACGAGCGCGAGGTAAATCGTGTAGTTCTCCATGTGGAACCCGGCGGGCGCGACGAGGTTGTTCTTCTCCAGCGCGCCGGTGATGTCGGTGAGCGCGAGGTTCGCCGCCGCGAGCTTCAGCGGGTCCGCGACGACATGATACTCCGGCGTGCGTCCGCCCACGATGTCCACGCGCGCGATGCCGGGGATGCGGAGGAAGCGTGGCTTGAAGTCGTAGCGAGCGAGTTCCCAAAGCTCGGTTTGCTCGCGTTTGGGACTCGTGAGGCTGACGCCAAGGATTGGAAAGGCGTTGAACGTAAGCCGCCACACGGTCGTCTTCGCGGTCTGCGGCAGCGATGCCTTGAGCTGCGAGATGCGGTTGAGCACGTAAAGCTCACTCTCGACCATGTTGACCTGCCAGTTGAAGAAGACGTTCACCTCCGCGCTGCCGCGTCCGGTGGCCGAGCGCACCTGCACGACGCCGGGAATGTCCTTCATCGCCTCCTCGATGGGCCGCGTGATGACGGCCATCATCTCGTCGGCGGGCATCACGCCGTTGTCAATCAGCACGACGCAGCGGGGAAACTCCGTCTCGGGGAACACCGACGACGGCATCCGCAGCGCGCAATACACGCCGCCCAGGCAGACCGCGATGGTGATGAAGATGACGGCCAGCCGGTGCCGGATGGCGAACTGGCCGATGCCGGATGCGCCAGCAGAACTGCCGGGGAGGTCGCTCATTTCGCCTCCTTCTTGGCAGAGAGCACGCGCACCTTGGTTTCCTTGGGCAGCGCGTAGGAGCCGAGCGTCACCACCGTCGCGCCTTCGGTGATGCCTTCGCCCTCGACTTCCACCAGCGCCCCATCGCGCAGGCCGACTTTGACGACCCTCTGCTTCGCCATGTCGCCCTCGACGATGGAGAGCGTGCTCTGCCCGTCGTGGTCGGTATAGACGCTCTCGCGCGGCACGGAGAGCTTGCCCGCCCGTTCCCCGGTCACGATACGCAGCGACACAAACCCACCGGGCCGCAAACCGGCCTCCGTCGGCACGGCCACGCGGACCAGCACCGTGTCGGTTTTCGCGTCAGTCTGCGGGGCGAGGAAAACCACCTTGCCGCTCACGGGCTTTTCGCGGCCGAGTTCCACCAACTGCCCCAGTTTCACCGCGCCGGCCTCCTTGCTCGGCACCTGCGACGCGACCACGAGCCGGTCGAGCGCCACCAGCTCCGCGAGAATGGCCGTCGTGTCCACGACCTCGCCGGGCCGGGCGTTCACGCGGACGGCGGTGGCGGCGAACGGAGCCTCGACGCGCAGCAGGCTCAACAGGGTTTCGGCAGCGGCTTGCTCGGCCTGCGCGAGCGACAACTCGGCCTGCGCCGCTGCCGGCCCCGCTTGTGCGGCGGACAACTCGGCTTGCGCGGCGGCGAGTTCCGCCTTGGCCGAGGCCACGAGTTGTTCGACCTCCTGAACCTTCTTGGCCGACGTGTTCTCCTGCTTGAGCAGCAGCTTCTCGCGCGCGAGCGACAAGTCCGCGAACTTCACCGCCTCCTGCGCCCTGGCGACGGCAGGGCGCGCTTTCTCGACGAGCTTTTGCGCGACCAGGATGCCTTGCCCCGCCTTCGCCACGTTCTGCTTCGCGCGCTCGACGCCGGCCTTCGCCACGCGGTCATCCAGCGTGAAGAGCCGCGCGCCCTTCGCCACGCGCTGGCCTTCGACCACGAGCGCCTCGGCCACGATGCCCGGCGTCGGGGCCGCGAGCCGCACGGAGGCCGCGCCGCGCCCTACGCTGGCCGGCTCCGGCTCCACGGTGCCGAAGCCCTCGACGTGGGCGCGCAAGGTGGCGCGCGTGACTTTGGCTGTCTCGACGGCGACTTCGGTCACGACCTTCTCTTCCTTTTTCTCCTCGTCGTGCTTGCAGCCGCTCACGGCGAGCGCGAGGGCGACGGGGATGATGAAGCAATTTGGTTTCATGGCTGGGTGGATTCTTTCGCTTCGACGGGATTGGTTCGCGGGCTGGCTTGAATGGCTTCGGTCAGCGGCCCTTGCACGGCGTCTTCGAGCGCGGCGAGGGCCTGCCGGGTTTTCAACTGTGCGTCGAGGCGCGCGAGCCGGCCGGTGTTGAGTTCAAGCTGCGCGGTGAGCAGCGCGAGTTTGGAAAGTTCGCCCGCCGCAATCATCGCCTTCGTCGCCTGCTCCTGCTTTTGCAGCCGGGCAAGCAGCGCGTCCGCCGTGGCGGCTTTTTCCAGCAACGCTCGGTGGCTGGCCGTCGCGCGGTCAATGTCGCCGACGACCCGCGCCTGCAACGCCGTGAAGCGCGCGGCGGCCTCGACGCGCCGGGCCTGCGCCTCGGCAATCGCGCCCTGATTTTGATTGAAGACCGGCAGCGTGACGGAGAGGCCGAGCGTCCACTTGTTGTCGGTCTGGTCAAGCTGGTAGCCGGGGCCGAGATGCACGTCGGGATATTGCTTCGCGATTTCCAGTTGCAGCGCGGACTGCGCGGTGGCGTATTCCGCGAGCGCGCCGAGGATGTCCGCGCGGTTCACCAACGCGTGCCGGCGCACGTCGGGCAAGGCCGGCGCGGTGGCCGGCGAGTTGTCCGGGGCAACGTGGACGCCATCCAGCGCACGCAACGGCACGCCCAGCGCGTCGGCGAGCTGCGCGTGGGCCTCGGCGGCCTGCCGCTCGGCGTCGTGCAACGCAAGCCGCGTGGTGTCGAGCGCGACGCGCGCCTGCGAGACTTCAAAGGGCGACACCGCGCCGACGGCAAGCTGGCCTTCGAGCAGCTTCACGATGGCGGCCTGAACCGCCTGCTGCTGCTTGAGCAACTGCTCCGTCTCCCGCGCGCCCTGCCAGTCGAGCAGGCTGCGACGCACACGGCTGCGCACCTGCCACGCGACCGTCGCGAGGTTCAGCCGCGCCGCTTCGGAAAGGTGCCGCGCCTGGGCGACGCGATAGCCGCGCTTGCCCGCCGTCTCGACGGGAATGTCGAGGCTTAGACCGAGAATCCACGGCGGACCGGCCGTGGTGTCGTAGCCGGGCTGAAGGCTGACGGTGGGATTGGGCCGCTCACCGGCAGTGATTTTGCCCGCCTGGGCCACGCCCCACCTGGCCCGCGCCACATCGAGGTCGGGATGGAAGTAGAACGCCGCGAGCGAAAGCATCTTGAAGTCCCATGCCGCCGGTGGCCACGCGGCCAGCGCTCCGTGGAGGTTGGTTTCGACGAACTGCCGCAGGCCCGCGTCGGCCAGCGAGCGCGAGTCGAAATCCGCCGCCGTTTGCTCGGCGGCAACGGGCCGGGGCTGGTAGTGCGCGCACCCGGCCAGGCCCAGCAGGCCCGCGACGGCCAGCAGCGCGGCCCCGAAGTTGATCGCGTGTCTCATGATTTTCAGTCCCGGCACGGACAACAAAAAAATTCCCACCCGTGGGCCTCGCAGAAAAATCAAAGCGCACAAGTAGGAGTCATCAGCCCGTTGCCGGGCGGTTCACCCTCGCGAGAGGGTCGGCAGAATCCATTGCCGGGAGTTCGCGGCGATTGGTAGCGGCTGCGGGGCCGAGGGGCAAGCCTCAATTCCAGCTTGATCGCCGCGAACATGGTCAGAGAGGCTCCGCAGGCCCGTTAGGTTACGCTGGCGCAGCCCACACCCCAGCCGCCACCGGCCGCGCCGCCGCCCCTTCTCTCCTGCCAGCGGAATGACGTGTGCGGTTCAATTTTCAAGCAACCTTGGACGCTGTTTTGCCGTAACACGCTCGCCCGCCCAACGTGCGCTCAATGGCCAGCAGCCGGTTGTATTTCGCAATGCGCTCGGAACGGCAGAGCGAGCCGGTCTTGATCTGGCCCGCGCCCGTGCCGACGGCGAAGTCGGCGATGAAGGCATCTTCGGTTTCACCGGAGCGATGCGAAATCACCGTGCCGTAACCGGCCTTCTGCGCCATCGCCACGGTTTCCAAAGTCTCGGACACCGTTCCGATTTGGTTGAGCTTGATGAGAATCGCATTGGCGATACCGTCGCGGATGCCTTCCACGAAGATTTTCGGATTGGTGACGAAGTTGTCGTCGCCGACGAGTTGCAGCTTTTTACCGAGCGCTTTCGTGAGCGCCTTCCAGCCCTCGCGGTCTTCCTCGCCCATGCCGTCTTCGAGCGAGGCGATGGGATATTTCTGTGCCCACTCGCCCCACAGTTTCACCATTTCCGCCGGAGTCTTGCGCGAGCCGTCGGACTTCTTCATCACGTAGCTGCCGTCGTCGTAGAACTCACTCGCCGCCGGGTCGAGCGCAATGGCGATGTGCTTGCCGGGCCTGTAGCCCGCCACCTTGATGGCCTCCACAATTACGTCCACCGCCTCCGTGTTGGTCTTGAGATTCGGCGCGAATCCGCCTTCATCACCAACCGAGGTCACCAGCCCGCGTTTCTGGAGAATCCTTTTCAGCGTGTGGAACGTCTCCGCGCCGTAGCGCACCGCCTCCGCGAAACTCGGCGCGCCAATCGGGAACAGCATGAACTCCTGGAAGTCCACGTTGTTGGTGGCGTGCGCTCCGCCGTTCAGCACGTTCATCATCGGCACGGGCAATACATATGCGCCTTTCCCGCCGTGGAGTTTTCGGATGTAGGCGTAGAGTGGCAGGTTGGCGTCCAGCGCCGCCGCGCGGCACACGGCCATCGAGACTCCAAGAATCGCGTTTGCACCCAGCTTCGATTTCGTTTCCGTGCCGTCCAGCCTGCGCATGAAGTCGTCAATCTCGCGCTGCGCTTGCGGCGACTTGCCCTTGAGTTTCGGCGCGATGACTTTGTTCACGTTCGCGACGGCCTTGAGCACGCCTTTGCCGCCGTAGCGCTGCTTGTCGCCGTCGCGCAGTTCCACGGCTTCGCGGATGCCCGTGGACGCGCCGCTCGGAACGCAGGCCGAGGCGGTGATGCCGTTGTTAAGCGCGACACTGACCATGACGGTCGGATTGCCGCGCGAGTCGAGGATTTCCAGTGCGGTGATGTCTTGGATTTTGCTCATAGAGTCAGTGATTGCGCTCCGCGGGAAGGCGGAGAATTAACCAGCTTCCGGCGAGAAACAGGACTGCGCTGTAACCGAACGCCACGCTCGTCCCAAACGCCGTCCACAGCGCCCCCACGATGACGCTGGAGACAAAATCGCCGACGCCGTTCACCGTCGCCAGCGCGCCGAAGGCCAGCCCGTGATGGTCCTCGCCGACGAGTTCGGCGCAGAAGGAATCTTCGAGCGTTTCCTCAATCGCCACATGCATGCCGCCGACGATGAAGATTCCGCCCAACGTCCACGCAGTGAGTGGCAGGAAGATGATTGCCAGTGCCATCGCTGCGGCGAGCGCATAGCCGGTCGCAAGCACGGCGTTCTTCGGAAACCGGTCGGCCAACCAGCCTGCGACCAGCGAGAATCCCGCATAGAACACGTTGTGGAGGACATACAGTGCGACCGCGATGCTCGCGGCCTTGGGCGCGCCGAATTCCGGGGTGAGCTTTTGGGTCGCGAGCAGAATCAGCAACGTGTGCGCGAAATCGCCCGCGCCGAACAATCCAACCGCCACGAGGAATTTACGAAACGGTGCCGGGAGCATTTTCAAACGTTCGCCAAACGAGATGTGCGGCACGGGCTTGCGTTCCTTTTCTTTGACGGCAAACGCAATCAATCCAGCGGCGATCAGTCCGGGAATCAGCGTGAGGGCGAAGAGTGTCGGGTAGTCATGGTTCACCGCCTGCAACAGGAAGAACGCGCTCGCCGGGCCGACGACTGCGCCCAGCGTGTCCATCATCCGCTCGAAACCGAAAGCGCGCCCGTAAGCCTCCTTTGTCACCGCGCCGGCCAGCAGCGCCTTGCGCACCGGTTGTCGCACGCCACGCCCCAGCCAAGCGCACGCTCGCGAGATCAACACATGCCACGCCGCCGTTGCCAGCCCGAACGACGCCGTGCCCAGCGCTGTCACAAGATACCCGATGACCGCCACCGGCTTTCGCCGCTGTAGCTTGTCGGTGTAATAGCCGCTCGCCATTTTGGCGAACGAGGACAGCCCATTGGCAACGCCTTCGATCAGTCCCACCCAAAACGCGGCCACGCCCATCGTCGCGAGAAACGCCGGCATCACGGTCGTGGCGATCTCGTGCGCCCAATCGCTGAACAACGACGCCAGGCCGATACCGAGCACGGTGCGGTTCAGCCAGCCGCGTCTTGGGCGCGAACTTCCGGAATTACTGGATTCGTTCATGGCTTGACGCTTCCGAGGGCTTCCCCCGCCGCTGCGGTTTCAACCCGGTTGCTGACGTAGTTCCAAAACGAGCGATCCATCGCCAGCACACGGGGCCGCAGCAGCGGCACATGCCCACGCCAAAATGTCAGTTCCCCGCCCGCTGCTCCAGGCGCGCGATGTGTAATCGCCACTTCATACAGTGCCGACGCCAGCCCCGAACGGTCCGCGCCTCCCTGGCAATGAATCAACACCGGCTTGGGCGCGCCGCGCAGCAGCTTCACCAAGTCATCCATTTCCGCGAGCGTCAATTCCTGCCCCGAGGAGAGGCTGCGGTCGAAGTGCGGGACGTTCAATTCGGCTGCGGTCGCAACTTCGTCGCGATACCAGCCGGCGTTGTTCGAGCCGCGCAGGTTCAGGATGCTTCTCAGTCCATGAGCCTGGACGGCTCGTTGCAGCGCCACGCCATCCATCTGGCCCGAGCGATAAACCTGTCCGGGCACAACCGCGTGAAAGTTGTGCGTCGCGACCTGATACAGCGCGTAAATTCCCAGCGCGAGCACCGGCGCAGCAACAGCACCTCCCAGCCATTTCGCGATGCGTTTGCGGTTTGCGTTCACGGTCAGTCGCGGCGATTGCCTTCGTCAAAACGGACGCGGTTTCATGCGGCGGGAGAATCAGCCGCGGGGCTTGGCGGGGTTGGCGCGATACTTGAGCACGCGCACGTCCTCGAGCGTGACCAGCCCTTCAGTGAGCATCTCGTCCAGGCACGGGAGGAAACAGTTGAGGTTGGCTTCCGTGTCCACGATTTCGATGACCATCGGCAGGTCGAGGGAGAGGCGGAGAATCTTCGCCGTGTGCAGGTGGCTGTTGGCACCGAAGCCCATCGGGCCGCGCAGGACGGGCGCGCCGGCCAGGCCCAGCTCGCGGGCCTTGAGCACGAGCGCCTCGTAGAGCGGCTGGTGCTGCCAGCGGTCGCTTTCACCGAGGAAGATGCGGAGGAGCTTGCCGTTTTCGGGGAGGTGCATGTCAGCGGTTGATGGTTTGGGCGAGCAGATGGCCGAGCCAGACGGCCACCAGACACAGCCCGAGGGAGAGCAGCGCGTTCAGGCCGGCGTCGAGCCACTGGCCCTCGCGCGCGAGGTTGAGCGTTTGCAGGCTGAACGAGGAGAAGGTCGTGAAACCGCCCAGCACGCCAAGCATGAGGAACTGCCGCAGCTCCGAGCCGGCGAGCCAGCGCCCCTCCGTGCCCGACAGGGTGGCAATCAGCCCGATGACGAACGAGCCGGAGACGTTCACGGCCAGCGTGCCGACGGGGAAGGTCTCACCGAACCGCTGTGCGAGCACGCCGGAGAGCCAGAAGCGGAGGACGCTTCCGAGTCCGCCGCCCACCGCGATGTAGAGGTATGTCCGCATGTTGCCTACGCGCGGCCAAGCCGCATTCGTAGGTGCCATCAGCACTCAACACCGTTGAGGCGGTTCTCCCCGAGCGGGGAAGGCAGACACCATTGCCGGAACGCGGGATGGTCTAGTGGCAAGTGAAGCGGTGTGCAAACAAAAAGAGGCACCCACAGGGGCAGCCGCGCATTGACGGGCAGCCGGGGCGGATTAGCCTGCCGCCGCGTCAGAGCACCATGCCCCGCGAATCCCCCGAAGCCAGAATCCACCGCACGGCGCGGCTCCTCGCCGCCTTGCAGCGCGCTTATCCGGACGCGCACTGCGAGCTGAATTTCTCGAACCCGCTGGAGTTGCTCGTTGCGACCATCCTGTCCGCGCAATGCACGGACCGGCAGGTGAACCTCGTGACCGCCGGGCTGTTCCAGAAGCATCGCACCGTGGCGGACTACGCGGACGCGCCGCCGGAGCAGTTCGCGGCGGACATCCGGCGCATCGGGTTGTATCGGAACAAGGCGAGGAACATCCAGTCGTGCTGCCGCGCGCTGCGGGACCGCCACGGCGGCACCGTGCCGCGCACGATGGAGGAACTCATCGAGCTGGACGGTGTCGGGCGCAAGACGGCAAACGTGGTGCTCGGTAATGCGTTTGGCATCAACACCGGAGTGGTGGTGGACACGCACGTCACGCGGCTGGCGCAGCGGCTCGGACTGACGAAGGAAATTTCACCGGAGAAGATCGAGCAGGCGCTGATGAAGCTGGTGCCGCGCGAGCAGTGGGCGATGTTGAGCCACTGGCTCATCTGGCACGGGCGGCGGCGCTGCGCGGCGCGCAGGCCAGACTGTGAAGCCTGCGAGTTGAAGGCGCTCTGCCCGCAGGTCGGCGTGAAGGCATAGCGAGGGGCGGACTTGCCGCGCGGGCCGATTCTATTCTTGCCACGCCGCGCGGCGTTGGCCCATCGTGCGCGCACCAAATATGTCCAAAAAGGCGTTGATTACTGGCATCACCGGCCAGGACGGCTCTTACCTCGCGGAACTGCTGCTCGCCAAAGGCTACGAGGTCCACGGCATCATCCGCCGCGCGAGCACGTTCAACACGCACCGGCTCGACCACATCTATTCGGACCCGCATTCGCCCAAGCACAAGCTCTCGCTTCACTACGGCGATCTCAGCGACGCCAGCGGCCTCGCCCGGCTCGTCAGCAAGGTCCAGCCCGACGAGGTCTATAACCTCGCCGCGCAAAGCCATGTGCGCGTGAGCTTCGACGCGCCGGAATACACGGCGGACATCGTCGGCACCGGCACCGTCCGGCTGCTGGAGGCCATCCGTGAAGTGGGCATCAAGCCGCGCTTCTACCAGGCCTCCTCCTCCGAGATGTATGGCAAGGTGCTCGAAGTGCCGCAGACGGAGACGACGCCCTTCTACCCGCGCAGCCCGTATGCGTGCGCGAAGGTTTATTCCTACTGGATCACGGTGAACTACCGCGAGTCCTACGGGATGCACGCCAGCAACGGCATCCTCTTCAACCACGAGTCGCCCCGGCGCGGCGAAACCTTCGTCACGCGCAAGATCACGCGCGCCGTCGCCGCCATCAAGCTGGGCCGGCAGGACAAGGTCTTCCTCGGCAATCTCGACTCCAAGCGCGACTGGGGCTTCGCGAAGGAATACGTCGAGGCCATGTGGCTCATGCTCCAGCAGCCGGAACCGGACGATTACGTCATCGCCACCGGCGAGACGCACTCGGTGCGCGAGTTCCTCGAAGTCGCCTTCGGCCACGCCGGCCTCGACTGGAAGAAGCACGTCGAGATTGACCCGCGCTACTACCGCCCGGCGGAGGTGGACCTGCTCATCGGCGACCCCGGCAAGGCGAAAAGGAAACTTGGCTGGGTGCCGAAGACGACGTTCGCCGAACTCACCCGGCTCATGGTGGACGCGGATTTGCAATCCTTGCAGGACCAGCTGGCCGGCAAGGTGTCCATCAGCCAATAAGCTGCGCCTGCGGGCGCGTAGAACCTGCACAGCCATGCCACGCGCACTCATCACCGGCATCACCGGTCAGGACGGCTCTTATCTCACCGAGCTGCTCCTCGAAAAGGGCTACGAGGTCCACGGCATGGTGCGCCGCACCAGCTCGCTGGAGCGCTCGCGCCTCGTCCATCTATACCGGGATCCGAAGACTTACGGCCAGCGCCTCTTCCTCCACTACGCCGACCTCGACGACCCGACCACGATGCGCCGCGTGCTCATGTCCGTGGAGCCGGACGAGCTGTATCACCTCGCCGGCCAGTCGCACGTCGGCCTGAGCTTCGAGATCCCCGAATCCACCTGCGATCTGACCGCGATGGGCACGCTCCGCCTGCTGGAGATGGTGCAGGACATGAGGAAGAAACCGCGCTTCTTCCACGCCGCCTCGTCGGAAATCTTCGGCCAGCCCGCGCAGATGCCGCAGGATGAGACCACCGCGTTCGCCCCTGTAAACCCCTACGGCTGCGCCAAGGCCTTCGCCGCGCAGATGGTCACGATCTATCGGAAGACCTTCGGCCACTTCGCGGTCAACGGCATCATGTTCAACCACGAGTCACCGCGCCGCGGCGAGAACTTCGTGACGCGCAAAATCTGCCGCGCCGCCGCCGCCATCAAGCTGGGCCAGCAGAAGGATTTGCTCCTCGGCGACACCTCCGCCAAGCGCGACTGGGGCTATGCGAAGGATTACGTGCGCGGCATGTGGCTCTCGCTCCAGCACGCGACCGCCGAGGATTACATCTTCGCCACCGGCAAGCTGCACAGCGTGCAGGACGTGGTGGAAACCGCCTTCGCCACCGTGAGCCTCGACTGGCGGCAGCACGTCCGCAAAGACAACCGCCTGCTGCGTCCCGCCGAGCCGCAGCGCCTCTGCGGCAATCCTGCCAAGGCGCGGCGGCTCCTCAGTTGGGAACCGACCATCACCTTCAAGCAGTTGATCGAGGAGATGACCCAGGCGGAACTGGGGCTGCTCGCTGGCGCTTGAGGAGCACGCCCCGGCGCAAAGCGGAAATTACCGCTTGCACCGTCCCTGCCCGTTGCCTACAGTGCGCCCTCTTTTTTAGAGAACGAGATCAATTTATGCGTCGTCCCAAAGGCATCCGAACCAAAAAGTCCGTGGCCAAGCGGTTCAAGATCACCGGCACCGGCAAAATCCTCCGCACCCGCGCGGGTCGCCGCCACCTGCTCTCCGGCAAGACGGCCAAGCGCCGTCGCTCGCTCGGCAAGCGCGCCTTGGTGGACAAAACCGACATGTATCGCGTCACAGCGAGCCTGCCCTTCAGCCACTGAGCCGCCCCCGTTTCAACGTTCAACCATTCACTGACCCATGCGCGTAACCAACGCTCCCGCCTCCCGCAAACGCCGTAAACGGATGCTGACAGCCGCCAAAGGCTTCCGCCTGAAGCGCTCCAAGCTCTACCGCTACGCCTCCGACGCCGTGGACCACGGCCGGGCCTACGCCTACCGCGACCGCAAGACCAAGAAGCGCATCTATCGCCGCCTCTGGCAGGTCCGCATCAACGCCGCCACCCGCGCCGCCGGCCTCACCTACAGCCGCTTCATGGAGGGCCTCAAGGCCGCCAAGATCGCGCTCGACCGCAAGGTCCTCTCCGACCTCGCCGCCACCGACGCCGCCGCGTTTGGCGAGTTGATCAAGGCCGCGCAGACCGCCCTCGCGGCCAAGCCGGCGGCCACGCTCGCGAAGGCTTAAGCGCGACCCCACCGCTTTTCAAGCAACGGGCGACCCGCACAGGGCCGCCCGTTTTGTTTTCCCCAATGAACGCCGCCCACCAGCTCAAACTCAGCGAAGGAGATTTTTCCTTTGCGTCCCTTGCGCCCTTTCGCGGCTAATCCCTCCGTCCTATGTCACTGCTCGCCCAACTCGACCCGTTGAAAGCCGAGGCGCTCGCCGCCCTCGCCGCCACCACCGACCTGCCCGCGCTGGAGCAGACCAAGGGCGCGTTCCTCGGCGGCGATGGCAAGTTCACCGCGCTGATGAAGCAGCTCGGCACGCTGCCCAAGGAAGAGCGCCCTGCTGCCGGCAAGGCCATCAACGCCGCGAAAGCCGAACTCGAAACCGCCCTCGCCGCCCGCCGCACCGACCTCGAACTCAAGGCCGCCCTGCCCAAGGAGCCGACCGACTGGTCCCTCCCCGGCCGTCGCCGCGCCGTGGGCCGCCTGCATCCGCTCACGCAGGTCACCGACGACATCGTCCGCGCCTTCCGCAAAGTCGGCTTCGCCGTCGCCGACGGCCCGGAGATCGAGGACGAGTATCACTGCTTTGACGCGCTGAACACGCCCGCCGACCACCCCGCGCGCGACTCACAGGACACCTTCTACGTCGGCAACCCGATCTCCCATCTCCCATCTCCCATCTCCTCCTCGCGCAGCTCCCTCCTCCGCACGCACACCTCCTCGGTGCAGATCCGCGTGATGCAGTCCCAGCCGCCGCCCATCCGCATCATCGTGCCCGGCCGCGTCTATCGCCGCGACAACGCCGACGCCACGCACAACCCGACCTTCCACCAGATCGAGGGCCTCTACGTGGACCAGCACGTCACCGTCGGCGACCTCAAGGGCACGGTGGAAGCCGTGTTCAAGGACGTGCTGGGCAGCGACGTGAAGCTCCGCTTCCGCCCGCACTACTTCAGCTACACCGAGCCGAGCCTGGAGATTGATTTCACCAACGCGCTCGTGAAGAGGCTGGGCAAGGACTGGCTGGAGATCGCCGGCTGCGGCATGGTGCATCCACAGGTCTTCGAGAACGTCGGCTACGACCCCGAGGTCTGGACCGGCTGGGCCTTCGGCTTCGGCATCGAGCGCATCGCCATGCTCCGCTACGGCATCACCGACATCCGCCTGTTCTACGAGAACGACGTGCGGTTTCTGAAGCAGTTCTAACCCGCTCCACGACGGCGTGACTCACTCCCGCCCGGGAGGCAACTCCATCGTCCGCCCCGTCGCTGGGCGGCGCTTCCCGCTGGCCCGTGATGGTGAGGCAGCCGCGTTTCAAGACAGATTCCCCGCTTTTTAGGTGGGTAAGCGGGTGATGGTCAGGCAATATGAGCGGACACGCGACAAACCAACCATGAACCGCACTCTCCTCCTCGCCACGATCCTGCTGCTGCCGCTGGCCATGCTGTCCGCGGCCGAGACCAAACCGGCCACCGGCCCGGCGACCCGGCCGCTGCTGCATGCGCGGCCGTTGCCGGTCATCGCCGCGCCCGGCCTGCGGGAGCCGCTGGACGCGAGCTTCAGTGTCGCCAAGGGGAAATGGACGCCGCGGGACGGAGTGTTGCGGATTCTGGATTTGCCGGAGGAAAAGCACATCCCGGTGCTCCATCACAACGTCGGGCTGGCCAGCGCGGTGATCGAGGTGGAGTTCCTGCTGGACGGCCCCGGCAGCTTCCTCGTGGGTTGCGATTCAGACAAGCATGTCGGCCGCGTGGTGGTGAATGCGACGGGCCTGAGCATCGCGGAAGATTCCGTGAAGCCCTCCCACACCATTGCCAGGCTGCCGATGCCGGTGAAACCCGGCGAGTGGCATCGCCTGCGGGTGGAGTGGCGGGGAGACGCGCTGGCGGCCCGCCTGGATGGACAGGAACTCCGCGCCCAACATGCCTTTCTGGCGACGGCCAAGTCTCGCAGTTGGCTGGCGGCGGGCAAATCCGTGCGGGTGCGCAAGCTCCAGATCAGTGGCGAGAAGACACCTCCGAAGCCGCCGGGCAATTGACGACGGCTCCCGCGCGACCACGCCCTGGCACCGACAGCCAAGTCATCGCCCCGGAAAGCACAAATCCCTTCAACCCACCGGGTTGAAGGGACTGGCATGCTGCCAATTGGTTGCGGGGCCAGGATTTGAACCTGGGACCTTCAGGTTATGAGCTTAAATGGTTTGCGCTAAAATCCAATCGGCAACCTGCTATTGGAAAGCGAGTTACAGTGAAAACCGGGTTTCCACCATTTTCCCCCGTCGCCATTTTGTCGCCACTTTTTTAGGCCTCCACAGCGGGTTTCAGGCTCCCGGCTGATTCATTCCCAGGAGTGAATCCACGCCAAACTTTTTGTCGTGAACACTACAACACCACCTAACCCACGAACCGGCAAAAGCTGGAAAACCAAACGCGAGATCGCGCTGCACCTCAAGTGTAGCGTGCG
>Ga0172367_10000417_pt1 | contig 65775 bp, 58 predicted proteins | sample Lak10m_FD_114542 | JGI IMG/M metagenome (GOLD analysis project Ga0172367, IMG submission 114542) | Freshwater microbial communities from Kabuno Bay, South-Kivu, Congo - kab_022012_10m | ecosystem: Environmental > Aquatic > Freshwater > Lake | place: Democratic Republic of the Congo: South-Kivu... | reverse complement strand
TTCTCGGAAACAGCCGGAACGGTCTGCCTGGATCAAAACCTTGCCATGGAAAATTCGATTGCTCCAGGAGGCACCAATGCACGCCATTGCAGGGGGATGAAAGTTTTGTCAGTCAAGCAGGGGCGAAACCTGGTTTTTTCACGCGCCCGCCGAGCACCTGCGCGCCGGCATGCGGGTGAATGCATGGGCCAGCGCGGGCGTTCGCCAGCAGGGTGTCGCACTGCCTCTGCCCGCCGTCGTCTGGCATGCGGGGCGGCCCTGGATCTACCGTGAGGATGGCGATGGGCATTACACGCGGCTGCCCATCGATCCGGATGCGCTCGCCAACCGCTTTATCGGCGCCGGCCTGCCACCAGGTACGCGCGTCGTGGTCACGGGGGCGCAGACACTGTTATCAGAAGAGTTCAAGGGACAGATACAGGATGAAGATGAATCGACCGAAAATCGCTGAGGGACGCGAGGACATGTCGCCAAACGCCTTGCCCATGCCGGCCATTCGCACGGCGAGCGCTATCGTATGGATACTCTGAAACCCGTCGCATGCTATTCAATTCACTGGAATTCGTTCTTTTCTTCCTGCCTAGCGTGTTGGGCATCTATCTATGGCTCTGGCGACAGGGCTGGTCGCGCGCGGCCATCAATTTCCTGACGCTGGCCTCGCTCTTCTTTTATGGTTGGTGGAACCCACGCTATCTGCCCCTGATCATCGGCTCGATTCTCACCAACTTCAGTCTCGCCGGTTGGATGACGCGACAATTCCGCCTGGGCTCACCCCAGCGCGGCATCCTGGTGCTGGGCATCGCGTTCAATCTGCTGCTGCTCGGCTACTTCAAATATGCCAACCTCTTCGTCGATACCCTGAATCAGGTGGCGGACACTCATATCGAACTGGCTCGCATTACCCTGCCGCTGGCCATATCCTTCTTTACCTTCCAGCAGATTTCCTTCCTGGTCGACACCTGGAAGAAAAAGGGACATCAATACCCCTTTGAACGCTATGCCGCCTATGTCACGTTTTTCCCGCACGAAATCGCCGGCCCCATCATCCGCCACCACGAACTGATCCCGCAATTCGCCTTGAACCCCTGGCGCGAAGGCTTGTGGGAACGGTTTGGACGCGGCGCTACACTGTTCGCCTTCGGTCTCGTGAAAAAAGTATTCATCGCCGACAGTATTGCGAGCCTCATTGCCCCGGTCTTCGCCGCCGCCAACCAGGGGGCGGTGCCTGGCCTTGACGCCTGGCTGGTATCGATCGGTTTTGCCTGGCAGATCTTTTTCGACTTTTCCGCCTATACCGACATGGCGCTGGGCGTTTCGCTATTGTTCGGCTATACCCTGCCGATCAATTTCGACTGCCCCTACCGCAGCACCTCGATCAGGGAGCTCTGGCAACGCTGGCACATGACGCTCTCGCGCTTTCTTCGCGATTACCTGTTCGTGCCCATGGTGACCAGCCGCTGGCTGCCCTACCCTCGCTTCACCGGCATGGTCATCACCATGTTCCTGGCGGGACTCTGGCATGGCGCCTCCTGGAATTTCGCGCTGTGGGGGCTAATCCAGGGCGTCGGTCTGGCCAGTTATACCCTGATCGACAAGCGCTTTCCCCGCCGGCTGCCCGCTTGGCTGGGCTGGACGCTGACCATGGTGTTCTGGTTCGAGGGAGTTCCGCTCTTTCGCGGCGAAAACTTCAACGCGGCGCTGGAACTCTACCGCGCCATGCATGGCTTCGGCCTGTCAGGCTTCACGCTCAACCTCCAGGCCATCGCCTGGCTGATCGTCGGCGGCCTGATTGCCGTCATCGGCCCCGCCAGCCAGGACATCGCCTTCAAACGGGTGCAGCCCCGGCCGGCGCTGGCCTGGCTGATCGGCCTCGTCATCTTCGTATCGCTTTTCGTCATCGGGAGTGAAGTTGAACAGGAATTCATCTACTTCCAGTTCTGAGCCCGCCTGGCGGCGGTTCGCGCTGACCCTGCTGGCCGCCGCCTTCCTGTCGGCCGGCCTGCTCTATCTGCTGATTCTGATCGTCGATCCCTACGACTCGGTGCCCTTCTCGCCGAACTGGGACCGCTATCCGCCCCGGGGCGACCACCGCCACTGGAACGCCAAGCTGCTCAAGCAGCCCCGCTTTGACAGCCTGGTCATCGGCACTTCAACCGCTATGCTGCTGAAACCCGACGATCTGAATCGCACTCTGGGCGGAGCCTTCGCCAATCTGTCGATGCCACTCTCGACCGCTTGGGAACAGATGCGGGTGCTGGAACTGTTTCACCATTACCATCCGCGCCTGGCGGCGGTCGTGGCGGACCTGGATTTCCTCTGGTGTCATGCCAAGGAAGTTCCGGAGCATGGCAACGAAATCCTCCGCCGCGGTTACCCCGAGTGGCTGTATGACACCAACCCCTGGAATGACCTGCCGCCCTTCAATAAAACCAGCCTCAAGTCCGCATGGGACCAGACCCGCGCACTGCTGGGCATCTACCGGCCCTATGCGCGCTGGCTCGATGGCTACGAGGACAACAGCAAAACCCTGCATGCCAGCAATGACCCGGCCGCGATCCATGAGCGGCTTTACCACAGCACCCCGGAAAACCTGATGAAAGACCGGGGCCCCCTGGCCCAACAGCGCTACCCATCCCTGGAGCAACTCGAAGGGATCATGCGACAACTACCGCCGGACACGCTCAAGATCGTGTTCTTCCCGCCGATTCATCACCTGTTCCAGCCCAAGCCCGGCGGCGTCCAGGAAACCTTGTGGAACGGCTGCAAAGCCCGCGCGGCCAATCTGGCCAGACAACTGGAGAACGCCTATGTCGTCGACTTCCTGCTGCCCTCGCCCATCACCCGCGACGATGGCCACTACATCGACGGCTACCACTACACCCCGCAGGTCGCCAGCCAACTGGCGGAACTGCTAGGCCAGGTCCGCTCCAACCCCGGAATGGACGACGAGCGCTACCGGGTGCTGGCGGCGCCAGGCCATTGAGACCTCCCATCATGGTGGCCATCCGGCAAACGGTGCATAACCCATGTCGGTTATTGCCTGACGCGAGGCCGCGCCGAACGGCAAACTCCACCCGTCATCGACCTTGATGCTGGCCGGCATCATCCGGTTCTCGGTCAGGCACGCGGGAGTGGTGCTGGCGCTGGCGCTGATGCTGCTGGGCTATGGCGGCTATCGGCTGACCCATGCCGGTCTGGACATCTTCCCGGAATTTTCCGCCCCCCGGGTCATCATCCAGACCGAGGCGCGCGGGCTGACCGCGGAGCAAACCGAAACCCTGGTCACCCAGCGCATTGAACGGCATCTGGCCGGACTGATCGGACTGGATACCTTGCGCTCCGAATCGATCCAGGGCCTGTCCGTCGTGACCGCGATTTTCCGGGACGACACCGACATCTACCGCAACCGGCAAGTCGTCGGGGAGCGGCTGAATGCGCTGGTCGGACAACTGCCGCCGGGCGCGGGACCGCCCGTCATCGTACCGCTGTCCTCGTCCTCCGCGACCGTGCTGACCCTTGGCTTGCATTCCGCCACGCTCGACCTGATGGCGCTGCGCGATCTGGTCGACTGGACCCTGGCGCCGCGCCTGCTCGGCGTGCCGGGCGTCGCCGACGTCAACGTGTTCGGCGGCGAAATCCGCCAGCTCCAGATTCAGCCCGACCTGGCGCGGCTGCGCCGGCACGGGCTGTCGATTCAGGACGTGCTGACCGCCGCGCGGGAGGCAACCGGCATGCCGGGAGCGGGCTTCATCGAAAATGCGAATCAGCGTATCGATGTGCGCATCACCGGACTGCCCATCGCCGCCGACACCCTGCGCCGGGTCGTCCTGCTGCGCCGGGACGGCCAGCAACTGACCCTCGGCGATGTCGCCACCGTCACCGCCGGCCCCCGACCGCCCATCGGCGCGGCGGCGATCGGCGGCCAACCCGGCATCGTGCTGATGGTCATCGCGCAATATGGCGCGAACACCCTGAGCGTCTCCCGCGCCGTGGAACGGGTGCTGAGCGACCTGTCCCCCCTGCTCCGCCAGCAGGGCATCGCATTTCACCCCGCACTGTTCCGACCGGCGGACTACATCGAACGCTCGCTGGAGAATCTCTCCGGCCACCTGCTGATCGGCGGCTTGATGGTCGTGGGCGTCCTGTACCTGTTCCTGTTTCATCTGCGCACGGCGCTGATTCCCGCCGTCGCCATTCCGCTCTCGTTGCTGGCCGCCGTCATCGCACTGCTGGGACTGGGCATCCATCTCAACATCATGGTGCTGGGAGGGCTGGCCATCGCCTTGGGCGAAGTCGTGGATGACGCCATCATCGACACGGAAAACATTTTCCGCCGGCTACGCGAAAACCGCAGCCGGGCGCGGCCTGCGTCCACCTTCCGTGTCGTCTTCGACGCCTCGATGGAGGTGCGCGCCTCGGTCGTCTATGCCAGCTTCATCGTGGCGCTGGTGTTCCTGCCACTGCTGACCCTGGGCGGCGTGGCCGGGCGGCTGTTTGCCCCGCTGGGTTATGCCTACATCCTGGCCATCCTGATGTCTCTGGCGGTGGCGCTGACCGTGACCCCCGCCCTGTGCTTCCTGCTGCTGACTCGGGAGGACGCCCGCCCGGCCGAGCCACAAACTCCTCCGCCAGCGCAGACGACCCTTGCACCGCCGCTCATCCGCTATCTGCAACCCCGCTATTCCGCCTGGCTGCGCCGCATTGCCCAACGACCCCGGCTGACCCTGGCCGCCAGTCTGGGCGCCTGCTTGCTGGGATTCCTGATGATTCCGTCCCTGGGCGGGGAATTTCTGCCCGAACTCCGGGAAGGCCATTACATCGTCCATACCGCCAGCCTGCCGGGCACCTCGTTGCGGGAATCCCTGCGCATCGGCGGGCAACTGGTACGCCGGTTTCTGACGATTCCCGGCGTCGTTTCCGCTTCGCAATGGGCGGGGCGGGCCGAACGCGGCGCGGATACCTACGGCAGCCATTACAGCGAATACGAAGTCCGCCTCACGCCGCTGTCCGGCGCCGGACAGGCCAACGTCCTGCGCCAACTGCGCGAAATCCTGAGCGGATTCCCCGGCATTCTTTTCGAGGCCAACACCTTCCTGACCGAGCGGGTCGATGAAACCCTGTCCGGCTACACCGCCCCGGTCGTCGTCAACCTGTACGGGAAGGATCTCGACCTGCTGGACCAGAAGGCGCTGGAACTGGCGGAACTGATGCGCCGCCTCCCCGGGGCGACCGGCGTCCAATTGCGCTCCCCGCCCGGCACGCCGCTGATCCAGGCGCGGCTGGACACCGAAAGCCTGGCCAGCGCCGGCCTGCGCCCGATGGAAGCCGCGGGCATCCTGCAAACCGCGACGCAGGGCCGCGTGGTGGGTCACTACTATCTGGAAAACCGGGACTACGAGGTTTCGGTGATTCTCCCGCCCGAAACCCGGCAGTCTCCGGCCGATCTGGCCAAACTGCCACTGAAGACACCGGACGGGCTGCTGGTCGAACTGGGGCAGGTCGCGGAACTGGATCAAGTCGGCAGCCGCTACAACATCCTGCATCGCGGCGGCCAGCGGGTGCAAACGGTGACCGCCAATGTGACGGGGCGCGATCTCGAATCCTTCCTGAGGGAACTGCGGCAACGCATCCTGAGCGAACTGGACTTCCCGCCGGACATCACCCCGGAATTCACTGGCGCCGCCGTCGAACAGGGCACGGCCCGCCAGGAACTGCTGCTGCATGCCGGACTGGCCGGGGCGGGGGTGCTGCTGCTGATCCATCTCGCCATCGGCCGCTGGCGGCATGTCCTGCTGGTCCTGCTCAACCTGCCCTTCTCGCTGGCCGGCGGCCTGGCGGCGGCCCTGGTCACCGGTGGCCACCTCTCGGTCGGCTCGATGGTGGGTTTCGTCACCCTGTTCGGCATCACCGTGCGCAATGCAATCATGCTCGTCTCCCATTACCGCCATCTCACCGAACGGGAGGGACACCCCTGGAACCTGGACACCGCCATCCTTGGCGCCCGCCAGCGGCTGCCCTCCATCCTGATGACCGCCCTGGTCACCGGTCTGGCCCTGCTGCCCATCGCCGTCGACAGCGACAACCCCGGCCGCGAAATCATGGGTCCCATGGCCGCCGTCATCATCGGCGGGCTGATCTCCTCCACCCTGCTGACGCTCTTGGTCCTGCCCACGGCTTTTGCCCGCTTCGGCCGCTTCGGGCGCAATCCCGCCCCCGCCCGGGAACCGGCCCGCACCGCGCATTGAGGCTTGCAGGGCCGGACGCGGCGGCCCCTTACCCGTCAAACCTGACAAACCGCGTGGGGGCGGTGGGCTCAAGTGATTGATCGTACCCGGGAGCGCGGGCCTCTGGCCCGCTCGCGGGCGGGACGCCCGCGCTCCCAGCCAGAGGGTCGCCAATCCATTTGCCCCACCTCCAGTGCGGGAATCATACGAATTAGTGCGGCAGCCATAAGTCCGGCGCTATCCCCGCGCGGCGCCGCGCGGATACACTGACCAACGTTATGCGATACGGCCCACACCCAGCCGGGTGGCACTGACATTCAGAGTTAGGTTAATTTCACAACCCCAAACGATTCCTTATGGCCATGAAGAAAATATCGATAATGAATGCCAGCCCTCATGGGCGTCCTCATAGGCTTCGCGGCGGGCGCTTCCCACCCCGATCACACGGTCAGCGTGTCCCCGCTTATCACACATGACAGGATGTCGAAAAGGTAAAGCCGGGCGCCTCAACCTCCCCTGGGGCCGGCACCCTATGGTTTGATCAAAAGCCCTTTGTTTTAATCGCCAACCCGGCAACATCCCGGCGATGAGTTTAAGATTTTTTCCGGAGATAGATCCTCATGTTCAATTTACACCAACACCCTTTCCGGCGCCGCCGCTTCCTTCCGGCCGCCCTTCTGGCCACCGGCGCGCTGCTGCTGAACGCCAGCAGCGCGCAGGCCGCTCCAGCGCGCACTCAGGTAGAGGCCTTCAAGCCGCTCAAGGCCCGCTTGCCCAAGACCTGCAAGGGCATGATCCAGGGCATGAGCGGCTTGTGCCTCCTGGCCAGCACCTCGCCCAGAGCCAGAAACACCTTCATGATCAGGCCCGTCATGGCCGGCCCAGGCTCGACGCCGCCCCAAGCGGTGGCCTTGAATACTTTCCAATCCCTGGCGCCGGGCCAATATCGGCTTTACTCGGCCTCGGGCCTCGATGCCCTGCACGAACTCACGGTGACCCTTCAGCAAGGCGTCCCGACCGTGATCAAGACCGGCACGGTGAAGTTCAATGCCGACGCCAAGGCTCATCAATTGCAGCATTACCAATCGGAGGGGGGCATCGATGGCCGCGGCTGTCAGGCGGAGATCATTCGCGGCGGCGTCCGCGCGGTCCGCGCGGTGCTGCCGGGCAACTATCAGGTCACCGCGGTGGACCGGGCGGCGGCCAAATCGCCCCAGCCCCCCCGCTGTCTCACGACCGGCGTCACCTTCAACGTGCTGGCGGGCGAGGGCGTGAGCGGGTCGCTGCGCGCCGCAACCAACCAGGAGCCGCCGGCCAGTAACACCTACAGCCATCCCAACGGAGTCAGCTCGCTGGCATCCATCAGCCGCTTCATGGCCGACGTGCCGCGCCTGGCCATCCTGCCCCGCTGGAAAAGCAGCCGGGGGGTCCATAACCCGGACGCGCAAGCCCACCCCGCCCTCGCGCTGTACAGCACGGGGACCCGGGTGTTCATGGTGCCGTTCACCTGGCGCGGGAAGAAACGCGAATGCGGCCTGTCCCTGGCCAAGGCGGGGCTGCCGTCCCATGTGCTGCTGACCGACTGCCAGTTCCGCAGCCGGAAACTCACCCACTTCCGGGTCCAGCCCGGCAGCTACTACACCGTCAATAATCGCCACGGCAAGAACGCCATCGAGGGGAATTTCATCAACAATCCCATCGTGGTGTCTGGCGTGAATTTCACTCTTCAGGGAGGCCGCTGATATGAACCCTCGTTACCACGCATCCTTGCGCCTGCTGACCCTGACCCTCGGGGCCGCCTTGCCGACTGGCGCCGCGCTGGCCGGCGCCTCATCGACGATCCCCACGTACCAGGCGGGGGCCGGCGCGCTGTCGTATACCTTTTTCAATCTCTCGGGTAACAATTGCACGCTGACCGCCTACGGCAGCGGCGGCAATCCGAACGCCTACTCTAGCTGGGCGCAGGCCAACGGCTGGGGCAATGACAGCGCGGGCGACGCCGGCTTTTTCAACCCGAACGGGCTGGGCGGTGACAACAACAATCCCAGCGGTCAAGTCACCGGTAACTACCTTTTCTATAACAATTACGATCCCGTGGACGCCAGCTCGATCCCCTCGGCGGCCATCACCCTGTACAACGGCCAGGGCCAGATCAAGACCGTCGGCGGCGTGCTGATCACCAGCGGCCAGTTGGGTCCGGTATCCGGTAACGCATCCATCAATTATCCGGCGATGGGCGATAGCTGGGGCATTAGCTGCTCCGGCGCCAATGTCCCTTCGATTGCCGTCGCCAACCTGGCCTCGGCCGCCAGCGTGCTGCAATCCAACGGCCCCACCGCCTACCCTTACAATTCCTCGCTAACGGGCTGGTTCTATAACGCCGCGATCAACCCGCCGGCCTGGTCCGGCTGCAATGGGTTGCAAAACACGACTTACACCAACCCTTGCGGGGTCGGCTTTACGTCGCCCATTCCCAGCGCGGGCAACCAGATCCTCAACTGGAATACGGCGACCACCGCCCCGACCTATCAAGCCATGGGCGGTTTGTGGTCCGGGGTGAACTACAACACGTCGAGCTGCGGCAGCGGCGGCAACTCGGGTTGCACAGCTTCGAGCTATCCGGCCACGAGCCTGTTGAACATGCCCATGCTGCCCATCAACCTGTCGGCCTACGTCGAGGCTACGCAAGGTAATTTCAATCCCCATGACTCCAGCGAGTCCATGTACTACACCCCCATCTATGGCGGCCATTTCACCCTGGCGATGGGCGATCCCTTCATCATCAGCAGCTATGCCGCCAAGATACTGTGGTACGCCGCCACTTCCACCACCCTACAGTTGGGTGACGCCACCACGCTGAGCAGCATCCAAAGCGCCTTGTCCAATACCAGTTCGGGGGTATTCAGCACGAACTCCTACGAAGACGCTTACGTCCAGTGGCTGGTGGGCTCGTATTCATCCACTCAGGGGTACACCGGCGCCCCGACCCTGGCGGCCCAGGCGTATCAATCGGCGTACAAGGCCGCATCGGTGCCGCTCACTAAGGAGTCCGTCTGGGGCAAGGTCTTCACGGGCCTGGCGGATGTCGCGGTCAACTCCCTGGTCGCGGCCACCGCCGCGCTTCCCGGAGGCGTCGCCGTCGCCGCCGTGGCGACGGGCGCCGCGGCCACGGCGGCGGGAGCCGTGGTCCCGGACATGAACGCCGCCATCGGCAACGCCTTCACCACCACTATCAGCGGCCCCGCGCCCTTGTCCCAAACCGCGCCGGCCGTCATCAATCCCACCTATGCGGCGGACAATCTGTTGGGGCTGATGCTCACCAATACCGGGGTCCAGTATGCGATCGATACCGTTATGAAATTCACCTCGGCCCCCAGCGCGTTGACGTCCAATTACTCCATCTACACGGGGAATACGGGGACCGCATGCACGGATATCCAGGTAAGCACTAGCCTGGTTTCGGGCAATTGCCCGGATGGTAACGGCGGGAGCAACGCCAATAATGGCACCAATCCCCCCGCCAATGGTTACACTAACGTTTACTACCCGACCCCAACGACGACGCAATTGAGCCTCTGGGATGCGATACTCACCGGGTCCGATGTGGTCAACAACGGCGGCTACATGGAACTGGGCGCTAGCGCGGGCGATATCCCCAGCTTCTCCCCGCCGGTGCAAATGATCAACGCCACCAACGGCGCGTCGGCGCCGACCAAGCCCCTGCCCAGTGGGGTTACCGTCAATACGAGCTTCAATCTGAATAGCGGTACGCTCACCCTCCAGAGCCTCACTCTCGCCGGCGGCGATCCGACGACGGCGGGCAGCACGCCCGCGCCCGCCGCCATGCCCAGCGTCACGGTGGCCGTCAACGGTTCCAATCCCAGCGGGGACTCTTATGCCATTCCTGCCAGTTCAAGCAATTACGCCCCAACTTACAACGCCACCACCGGCGTCTACAGTATCGGTTATTACTGGACCTCGGGGGGTTATGATGCCGCCTTTGCGAACGGCACCCAGACCATCAATATGACCGGCTGTCCCGCCGACGCCAACATCCTCCTGATCATTACCCCGGATCCCAGCAACACGACCGGCGGCCAGGCATCTGGAAGCCTTTCTTGCCAGTACAGTAATGTGACCCTAACCAACGTCCAGTTGAACGTCCAGTTGAGTTATCAGTCGTGCGTCAGCGATCCGTGGGCCACGGGCGGCGTTCTGGCGGCTGTCACCGACTTCGACAGCAGCACCGGCCAGTACAGTAATGTGACCCTCGCCTGCGCGTGCGTGCCGGGTTATCTCGACGGCGCGAAAACCACCCAATCCGGCGTGCCGCTCCTGGGCGGCGTAGTGGTGGGGGCCACCTCGGCCAATACCAGCCAGACCTGCCCAGCGCCAGCCGGCTGAAAACGCCCGCGCGGGGCTGGGTCCGAACTCGAACTGTCTGTTCGCCAACGATTTCTGCGAGAAGAAAGCGCAAAGCTACGTCGCCAATTGGGGCGGGGAGCATCTCGTCGTAGCCGACATCAACCGGCTGTCCGCCTCGGACCTGCCCGGCGGGGGTACAGGTTCGGGGTGATGATCATCGATGCAGTGCATTTCGTTCCCCAATCCCGCCCCCGCCCCTTCATCCTCGGGTAGGACAATAGGTGAAGCGGCGGCTTCTCAGTTATTTTTCTGGTGAGCACCAATCGTGAGAAGAAACTATGATCTCGGAATTCCATATTGGGCTGCACTATACCAATGACGAAATCGGAATTTCCCTGAGAGTAGCCAATCTTGGGGGTATTCGACCTTCCGTGAATGGGGGACGTAATATGAATTACATCGCGATCATGACACACCTATATCCTCAGTCCGGGATAAGGGAGGGCGCCCGTAAAATTCTGTGTCCAAAGGCGCTCTCAGCGCATCCAGGAGGCGCCCCCGGACTGGTCTGCCATGTTCGCCTGTAGGCGCCTCAGAATTTCTTCCGCCAAACTCTCGGTTTCGGGCATCGCGCCCTCTTGGCGAGCAAGCCGGAGCGAGGGGCGAGCAAAAGTGACAGGGAAAACATGGGGCGGCACCACCTCCCATGTTCTGGTGATATTTCTCTTTCCAGATCACGCCTACCTTCCCGATACCCTCAACTTCCAAACAGCCGGGTCGCGTCTGACGTGAAACACAGCCAATACCATGATTTCAATATCGCTTTCCTTGTAGAACAGTGCAAAGGGAAGCGTTTCACCAAGGCTCTCCTGGCGCACCGCAAGGCGGCGGGAAACCGTTTTGGATTCCGCTGAATCTGCGCAAGCGTGGCATCCACGCAACGCATGAACTCCGCATCCAGGCCGAGACGCTGTCGAGCGTACCATGACACTGCTTCGTGCAACTCAGCATCCGCTTCCGGGTGGAATCGAACTCGCATGACCACTTACTGTGCATTCCAGAACGCTGCCTTGATTTCTTCCCAAGCCTGATGAGCATCGACCGGTCCGGCAACTACCGCTGGTGCAACACGAGCCTGCTCCGGCAGGACGGGAACTGCGCCAACGGCGCAACGCCCGCGACGGGCGGCATCAAGGTTCAGGGCGACGGCACCCTGGTCTTTGGCGGGGTGGTGCGGGGAGCTTACGCCGCCTATCAGCGAGGCAAGTCGACGGCTATCTTCCCGGTGGTGCACAACAGCCTTCAGTTGATGGCGCTGAGCCAGCCTCGCGACCTCCCGAAAGGGAAATTCGTCCGCCCTCGTGCCGCCGCCATCCGTAAGGAGCCGCTGCTGACCATCGCGCCGCGTAAAGTGAAGGGGCAGCGAGCCTTTCGGATCGGGGGCCGAACGGTCTGGGCGGGCCGGCATGGCTACAGCGTCGACCAGGGAATCGTGAGCATTCCGTCGCCAAACTGCCCCGGTGGCATCTGTTACGCGATCTACAACAATGACTTGGGGATCTTCAGCTTCCCCCGCTTCGACAATCGCACGTTCATCCGCTGACCTGCAATCGCCGGCCGGGGCGCGCCAGCGGCGCCCCGGCCGGGTATGGCGACCAGCGCGGTTCTTCGCGGGACACGCGTGCCCAGGTCCGGCCACCGTCCGCATCGGTTAAAGATGAAAAAAGTGCGGGAATCATACGAAATCGTGCGGCAGCCATCACTCTGGACATGGCCGTAAGTCGATCCCGCCCCGTATTTTTCAACGCGTCGCGTGACATCCCCCGCGACGTCCGACCGTCAACACGAACGTACACCCGGTTCCATCCACACCCCAACAACAGGAGTCAATCCATGAAAAAGATCTTCGCAACGATATGGCTGCTGGCGCTCGGCTGCCAGATTCAGCCGGCCGCGGCCTGGACGGTAGTGAACAACATATGCAGCAACGGATACTCATGCACGGGCTCAGCCGCACACATTGAAGGCGGACAGTGCGCGTCCTGTCTGAAGAACGATTATGCCGCCGGCGCGACCGCCTCGTGTCCCGATGGCGACAATGGCTGCGGACGTAGCAACGGTTACTTCATCAGCGCCAACATCCCCGGGGGCGATCAGCCAGTCGGATGCCCCAATGGAGCCATCTCAGGCGACTCACAGTTGCAGATTTCAGGCTATCCGGGCAGCTTCATGTCGTCGACTCTAAACGGTGTAGCCCAAGGACCGTCCCTCATATCAACGAGTTATACCAGTAATAGCGGTGCAGTCACGGGCAACCCCTGCAACAATTACCCATGAGGCAACAGCTGTTCGTACTTACTTTGATGATTGAACATGCCTCGGCACGCACGGGTGGAATGGAACCAGATATCCAGCGCCGCCATTCTTCCGTGCAGCGCTTCCGCGAAACCCTTTACCAACCGTCAAGAGTTACCCCTATGCAACCCATCATGAATAAAACCATTCTCCTCGCCTCGCTGCTGTGGCACGCCATGTTCGCCGCCAGTGCCCAGGCGGAAATCTGCGTCATGAACGGCTCCCCGCGGAAAGTGCGCATCATCCAGGCCGAGCAGTTCGGCGGCGGCCATGGCAAGCCGATGACTTTCAGCAGCACCGTCTGGGCGCCCAATGACCCGAAAAATCCCGCCGCCGGGGGCAGTTATGTTACGAATCCCGGCTATGTCGACAAGCGCGTCCTGATGCCGCAGGAGGAGTACTGCATCCCGGCCCAGTTGCCGGCCTACGACAAGTCGACCCGTTTCGCCTTTCAATTGATCGCCGACCTGACCGACGTCAAGCGGCGGGTCGAGGGCGCGGAGTTCTATGTCACCCCGAACCCCCTGCCCACGTCGGCGCGGCTGCTGATCACCGGCGCCGTACCGCATCCCAATGCTGACCGTGCTGGCCAACCTCAAACCTTACAAATACGGGCGATTGATCAAGATCGTCTCGAAAGACTGAGGAACCCCCGGCCAGGAGTGGCACCATCCATGCCCCTCTTGCTGACATCCGTTGCATGAACCACCCGCCAGCGGCTTTCGACGTGACGCCGCGCCTGCCCCCCGGCATCACCGTGCTGCTGGTGGACGACCGTCCGGACGAGGTCCGCCTGCTGGGTGAGATGCTGCGCCGCGCCGGCGCGCAAGTGCTGCTGGCCACCCAAGGCGACGAGGCCTTGCGTCTGGCGCGGGAACTGCGCCCGAGCGTGATCCTGCTGGACGTGAACCTGCCGCCGACCGATGGTTTTCAGATCGGCCTGACGCTGCATCAGGAGCCGGCGACGGCCGAGATTCCCGTGCTGTTCCTGTCCGGGCTGACCGACCCGGACACCAAGCTGCGGGGGTTCGCGGCGGGCGCCCGGGACTATGTGACCAAGCCGTTCATCGAAGCCGAGGTGTTGGCCCGGGTCGCGCTGCATGTCAATCTGGCACAGCGCCCGACGTCCGCGGATGCCGGGCTGCAACGACTGGGTGATGCCCCGCGCTGGCTGGCGGCCGCGGTGGCCCTGTTGCAGGCCAACCTGGCCGCGCCCCCGGCGCTGACGGCGCTGGCTCGCCAGGTCGGCGCCAATCCCCGCAGTCTCAACGAGGCGTTCCGGGCTCATCTGGGCCAGACCGTCTTCGGCTATCTACGGGAATACCGCCTGAAGGAGGCCCACCGGCTGCTGATGGAAACGGCGCTGCCGATCCAGCGGATCGCGAGCCGCGTGGGCTACCCCCAGGCCACCAATTTCGCCACCGCCTTCAGGGCGCGGTACGGTGTCTCGCCCCGCCAATTGCGGCGTGAGCCCGAAAGCCCCGACGGTGATTGATGGCATGGGGCGTAAGACCGGCGGGTTGACCCCTTGCGGGGTAACGCAAGGGCAACGCCTCAGCCGGGCCTTATGGGCGCGCGCCGGGTGGCTGGCGCTGTTGGCGGTGCCGCTCGCCCTCGCCGCGGCCCGCCTGCCGGTGAACGCGCCGACCTGGCCGCTAACGGAGCAGGCCCGGTTCTGGCTCGACCCCACGGGCGAGGCCGATCTCGCTGCGGTGATTCAGGTCCCCTTGCAGGCCCGCGCCAATCCCAACTTCGGCAATCGCCGCGGCGCCTTGTGGCTGCGGCTGGACCTCGACAACCCCGGCCTCCCGGCGGAACGTATCCTCCGAGTGGGACCGGCCATGCTGGAGTCGGTGGACCTGTGGCAGGCGGGCGGCGGCCCCATTCTCCATCAGGCCAGCGGCCTGGCCGTGCCGCAGTCCCGGCGGCCCCTGCCAGGGCGCTTCGCCCTGTTTCCCCTGCGCCTCCCCAGCGGCGGCAGTACCCTCTATCTCCGGCTGGCCGGCCCCTCCAAGCTGAACCCGAACCTCAGCCTTTGGCAGCCGGCGGCCCTCCAGCACTGGGGGGACGGCTTCGAGATTCGCACCGCGCTGATGCTGGGGGGTCTGCTGATGACCGCGCAAATGTCCCTGTTGTACGCCATCTGGGCACGGGAGTGGAGCTGGGCGGCGTTCGGCGGCGGCATCCTCAACTACGTCATTTACCAGGCTTGCTACGAGGGTTTCGCGGCCTTGTGGCTCTGGCCGGAGCACCCCCGCCTGTCCTACGTCGTGCTGCCGGCCACGGCCGCGCTGACCCAGGCGCTCCTGGCCATCTTCCTGCTCGGGTTCATCCCGCTAAAGTCCTTGCACCGGGGCTGGAGATTGCTGTGGGCGCTGCCGGTAGCCACGGCGGCGGGGCTGGGCGCGGTGTTTCTGGTCGATTACCGGGTCGGCATGCCGATCATCGAGGCGGTCGGCGTGGCGTGCTCCGTGGCCCTGCCGCTGCTCTCGCTGGCGGCCTGGCGGGCGGGATTCCGGCCGGCGCGCTATGCCCTCATGAGCTTCGGGCTGATCTATTCCGCGACCCTGCTACGGGTCGGTTTGCTGTTCGGCTGGTGGCCGAACGTTTACATGGCCGACCTGTGGCTGATGCCCCTGTCGGGGGTGATGGCCTCATCCCTGCTGCTGCTGGCCCTCATCGAACAGTTGCGCGACCTCCGCGAGGCCCAAGCGCGCAACATGGCGGACCTGGCCACGGCTCGCGATAGCGCCCGCCGGGCCAACCGGTCCAAGAGTCTGTTTCTCGCCCGCGTGTCCCATGACCTGCGCACGCCGCTCCAATCCCTGACCGGCTACCTCGACCTGGCCCGGCGGGAAAACCCGGGCGGCGCCGTCGGTCGTTATCTGGAGGTGATCGGGAACAGCGGGCGCAACATGCTCGGTCTCATCGAGGAACTGCTCCAGTTCGCCCTGGGCGAGGAGGGCCGCCTGACGCTGGAGGCCAACCCGACCTTCCTCCATGCGTTCATGCGGGACATCGCGGCCCAAGGTGAAATCCTGGCACGGCCCCTGGGCAACCGCCTTGTCCTGGACCTCGATGTGCCGGCGCCGGTCGTCGAGATCGACGCGGAACGCCTGCATTCGGTCCTCATGAATCTGTTGAGCAATGCCTGCCGGTTGACCCATGGAGGCGTCGTGACCTTGTCCGTCGCCGGCCAGGTCGAGGGACCGCTTGCGCGGCTTCGCTTTACCGTGCGCGATACCGGCCCCGGTATCGCCGCCGAAGACCAGGAGCGGATTTTCGAGGCCTTCGAGCATGGCCAGGCCGGCCCCCGTTCGACCGGACTAGGGCTCGCCATCGCCCGCCAGTGGGTGCGACTGATGGGCGGCGAACTCCGGGTCGAGAGCGCCCTCGGCCACGGCGCCGCCTTTGCTTTCAGCCTGTCCGTTCCGATCGCCCGGGAGTCCGAAGTTTTGCCACCCGCCATCTGGCGCGCCCCCCGCGGCTACGCGGGGCCGGTGCGTACCCTGCTGGTGGTGGACGACGTGGCCGAGAACCGGCTGTACCTGCAAGATCTGCTCACCGCAATGGGGTTTGACGTGCTGTTGGCGGATGGCGTCCAAGAGGCTCGTACGGCCTGCGAAGCAGCGCCCGTGGACGGGGCCATCGTCGATCAGTATCTGCTCGACGGGGATGGCTGGCAGATCCTCGATAATCTCAAGTCCGCCCATCCCGCCCTGCCGGTAATTCTGCTGTCGGCGGCCCCGCCCAAACAGCCGGCCCATCGGCATTCGCCATGGACCTTCGATGCCGAGTTGCTGAAGCCGGTGCGCACGGAAGACCTCGCGCGGGTGCTCGGCGCGCGGCTGAAGCTGGATTGGCGCACGGAACAGAGCGCCCCGCTCCCGCAGGCGGCCCCCCCGAGGCCGCCCGCCGGCCCCATGACGGCCGCGGATTTGCAAGTTCTGCGGCAAGCCGCCCACGAAGGCCGCTTGTTCGATGTGGAGGACTGGATCGAACTGTGGCTGCAACGGCCCGAGGAACAGGACTTCCTGGATCAGCTCGCCCCCTGGGTGGCTGCCGCCGCACTCCCGACCATCGTCGCCATTGTCGACCAGCGTCTGAAGGGTTTGTAGCCCCCTCTTTAAGGCGCGCAGCAAGGCGGCGGGAAACCGTTTTGATTCCGCTGAACTTGTGCAAGCGTGGCATCCCCGCCACGCATGAGCTCCGCATCCAGACCGAGACGCTGTCGAGCGTAGCATGACAATGCTTCGTGCAACTCAGCATCCGCTTCCGGATGGAATCGAACTCGCATGGCCGCTTACTTTGCATTCCAGAACGCTGCCTTGATTTCTTCCCAAGTGCGCCCCGCTTCGGGATTCGCGTGGTAGGAGTCAATACGGCGATTCAATTCGCCAGCCTGTTCGGCGCTAAGTTCCGGAACTTCGTCCGCTTCCAGGATGCTGTCCCAGATTTCCTCGACAATCAGGATTTTTTCCGCAACGCCGAGTTTCTTGATCTCCTCAACGGTGGCTTGGGTAATGCTCATGGTATGGATGCTCCGCCCTGGAAGATGATTTTCGAATTCTAGCAGCCAGGCAAAATATCGGGGCGGCAGTGCCGCCCCCTCTTCAATGAGAACTGCCTTCCTCGCTACGGATAAGTATTCCCGTCGACCCTGATGTGGATTTGCTGGTTCGGCCCGGCCTTCAAACGGCCCCTCTCGCAATTCCAGAGGGTGGCAGTCTACGCCGAGATCAAACGGTCGGGCCTATCGTTTGGTTGCAGCAGGTCACGGCGAATGGCTACCTACCGGTGGACGAGCCTGCCAGATACGTGAGCACGGAAAAATTCAAGCCGCGGTTTCGGCGATACTTCACTGCGACTGCATTCTGACGGTTAGTGGTATGCCGAATCATGATCCGGGTGCAAGCTGAGGATTTTCAGCCATAGCCCATCCCGGTAGCCCACGCCGCGGAAGGCGCGGCTGGCCCTGAAGCTGTAGAGCCTCTGCCCGTTCGGGCCTTGCCGGGAATGGATGGCTTCCCATTCCAAGCCCGGGTCGTTGTACACCTGCCGCCAACTCATGCCGCGCAGCCGCTTGAGGGTGGAGAGCAAAGCCGGTTGGTCGACCTTCTCCAAAGCGAACAGGTCGCGTTGGAACATCGGATTATTGAGATCGAGCAGCAGCGCCTCATCAGCCATTAACGACGGCCTCGATCTCGGCAAAGTTATCCGCACTACTGGCCGGGTTGGCTTCGGCCCAGGCAATAGCCTCGTCCAGCTTGGCTTTCTCCGCCGACTCATGCAGCCAGCGCTCGTTGTCGGGGATAAACGCCCCCACCTTCACCATCCACACCCCCGGCTCGATCTCGTCCACCAACACCGTCTTGCCCGAATATTCCTTGCCCAGCGTGATCTGACCTCTGGCGCCGATGGTTTTAATGGAAGCCATAGCGTTTACCTCGTTAATTCAATGCCAGGATGATTGCATGATTTCACCTGCCAAGTTAGGAGCTATTCGCTGTGCCAGTTCATACAATGCCCGGCTGTTTTGCCTGCCCCTGCTAGTCCTGCCCACGGCCTTTGCCCGTTTTGGACGCTTCGGTAGCGGTGCCCCCGGGGACCAGTAACCGGTTCACAGCGCCTAATGAAACTGTGCCACTCAGAGATGACAGGCGTCGGCTCGGCGGTAGGGTACGGCCCAGGCCAGCATGGCCTTACCGTGACGTTACCCAATTGAATGGATTCCGGATTCAAGGGTGGGGTCTACCTGAACCAGACGCCTTTCGCTATGCTTCCCGTGTGGACTTCAAGCCACCATGACCAATCCGGGAGCACCCATGTCCAATCTCTTTTTCGAGCAACCGATCCTGAACTCGCCCTACGAATATCCGGGCCGGCATTGGGAACTGGATGCCAATGGCCAGCCGACCCAGCGCATTATCGAATCCCGGCGCAAGGCGGAATTCATCACCCCCATTCCCAAGCCCAGGAAAGTCAAGGGCAAGAAAGCCCAAGCCGAAATGCATTTCGAGGACATGTTCGGCGGGGCGGCCGAGCGGCAGAAATACGATCCCACGCCCATCATCAACGAACTGCGCCGACATGTGGATGCATGGCGCGGGCTACCCCATTCGAGCGACTGGATGGTGGAACCCGAAACGGCCCGGCTGCTGCATCACTGGCGGCATCATCCCTTCAGCGACTACAGACCCTTTTTCTGTCAGGTAGAGGCCATCGAAACCCTGATCTGGCTGACGGAAGTCGCGCCCCGGATGGGCAAGACCGGGCGGGTGTTTCTCGATCATCTGGACCAGGCAAATCAGGCGGCCAATCCGGGACTGATGCGGCTGGCCCTCAAGCTGGCGACGGGCGCGGGCAAGACCACGGTCATGGCCATGCTCATTGCCTGGCAGACCATCAACGCCGTGCGTAAGCCCAATAGCTCCAAATTCACTCGCGGTTTCCTGGTAGTCGCCCCCGGCCTCACCATCCGGGACCGCCTGCGCGTCCTCCAGCCCAACGATCCCGACAGCTATTACCTGAACCGGGAACTCGTCCCCGCTGATCTGATCGTCGAAATCGAAAAGGCCAAGATCGTCATCACCAACTATCACGCCTTCAAACTCCGCGAACGGCTGGACCTGTCCAGGGGCGGACGCTCGCTGTTACAAGGGCGCGGCCCCGGAGTCAGCACGCTCGAAACCGAAGGGCAGATGATCCAGCGCGTCATGTCCAGTCTGATGGGCATGAAAAACATCCTCGTCATCAACGATGAGGCGCACCATTGCTATCGGGAAAAGCCCGGCGAGGCAGAGACCTTCGACGATCTCAAGGGCGACGAGAAGAAGGCGGCGAAAAGCGAGGCCAAGCATAACAACGACGCCGCTCGGTTATGGATTTCCGGTTTGGAACGCGTTCAGCGCAAGCTGGGTGTCATGCGCGTCGTCGACTTGTCCGCCACCCCCTTTTTCCTGCGTGGTTCCGGCTATGCCGAGGGCACCCTATTCCCCTGGACCATGAGCGACTTCTCACTCATGGACGCCATTGAATGTGGCATCGTCAAGCTGCCCAGAGTCCCTGTGGCGGACAATATCCCGGGCGCCGAGATGCCCAAATTCAGGGAGCTGTGGAAACATATCGGCCCCAAGATGCCCAAGGCCGGGCGGGGCAAATCAGGGGCGCTCGACCCGCTCAGCCTTCCGGTCGAACTGCAAACCGCTCTCGAAGCGCTCTACGGTCACTACCAAAAGACCTTTGAGCTCTGGCAACGGGCCGGCATCCGCGTGCCCCCCTGCTTCATCGTGGTTTGCAACAACACCGCGACCTCCAAACTGATTCATGACTATATTTCCGGTTTCCAGCGCCAGAACGAGGACGGCACCAGTTCACTCGTACCCGGTCGGCTGCCACTGTTCCGCAACCATGACGAACACGGTAATCCGTTGGGACGCCCGGCCACGATCCTGGTCGACAGCGAACAACTGGAATCGGGCGAGGCACTGGATGACAACTTCCGCACGCTGGCGGGGGACGAAATCGAACGCTTCCGGCGTGAAATCATCGAGCGCACGGGGGACCTCCAGGCCGCGCAAAAGCTCAGCGACGAGGAACTGCTGCGCGAGGTCATGAATACCGTCGGCAAGGAAGGCCGGCTGGGTGAATCCGTGCGCTGCGTGGTGTCGGTCTCCATGCTGACGGAGGGCTGGGACACCAACACCGTAACCCACGTCCTGGGCGTTCGCGCCTTTGGCACCCAGTTACTCTGCGAGCAAGTGATCGGCCGCGCGCTGCGCCGCCTGTGCTATGAACTGAACGCGCTGGGGCTCTTCAACGTCGAGTACGCCGATATCCTCGGCATTCCCTTTGATTTCACCGCCAAGCCCGTGGTCGCCCCGCCGCAGCCGCCCCGGCCAACGGTGCGGGTCAAAGCGATGCGCCCGGAACGTGACGCGCTGGAAATCCGCTTCCCCCGTGTGCGGGGTTATCGGGTTGAACTGCCCTCGGAACGGCTGACCGCCCAGTTCAGTGAAGACTCCACCCTGACCCTGTCCCCCGATCTGGTCGGTCCATCGATTACCCGCAACGCGGGCATCATCGGCGAAGGCGTAGACCTCAGCCTCCAGCACCTGGGCGACCTGCGGCATTCCACCTTGCTCATGCACCTCACCAAACGCCTGCTGTTTACCCACTGGCGCGACGCCAACGGCGAGCCCCGGCTGTCGCTGTTCGGCCAACTCAAGCGTGTCACCAAGGAATGGCTGGACGGTTACCTGGAGTGCAAGGGTGGCACCTATCCCGCCCAACTCATGTACCAGGAACTGGCCGACCTGGCGTGTGAAAAGATCACCGCCGGCATCACCCGCGCCTTTATCGGTCAGCGCCCGATTCAGGCCCTGCTCGACCCCTACAACCCGGCCGGGAGTAGCGCCCACGTGAATTTCAACACCTCCAAGCCCGACCGTTGGGAGACCTCCGCCCAGCGCTGCCACGTGAATTGGGTGGTGCTGGATAGCGACTGGGAGGCGGAATTTTGCCGAATCGCGGAACGCCATCCCCGGGTGAGGGCCTACGTCAAGAACCACGGCCTGGGGCTGGAAGTACCCTACCGTATGGGCGGGGAGAGTCGGACCTACCTGCCCGATTTCATCGTTCGGATCGACGACGGCCACGGCGAGGAGGATCTGCTGAACCTGATCGTGGAAACCAAAGGCTTCCGCGGCGAGGACGCCAAGGTCAAGAAGACCACCATGGACACCTACTGGATACCCGGCGTGAACAATCTAGGGCGTTATGGCCGCTGGGCGTTTGCCGAGTTCGGGGATGTCTACGCGATGGAAGCCGATTTCGCGGCCAAGGTGGAGGCGGAGTTTGAGCGGATGCTTGGAGAGCGCTGCACGGCATGAAAGCAAAAGTGCATAGGTTTTCCCGGTTTCCTATATAGATCATTGCCAACATGCATAGAAAAAGCCGTTTTCTATGCCTATCGGTTCGCGCATGAAGGGGCCGATGATTTTTCCACACTTGCAGGGCGTTTCTGCCCTTCCTCTTTGACTTTGGCGAGGCAAGATGAAAACCGACTTGATCCATAGTTTGACCGATACCTTCGAGGCTCATGCCCAACAAACCGAGAACGGGGTTGAGTATTGGCTGGCCCGAGACCTACAGCATTTGCTGGGATATGCGGCATGGCGCAATTTCGAGGGCGTAATAAAACGAGCCATTGGAATCATAAAGCATCGATGCTTATACGGAAACATTGAAAAAACGAATGTAAAGGTGCAAATAGGCTCGGGGGCTTTGAGGGAAATTGTTGATTACAAGCTAGATAGGTCAGCCGCAGAAATATTGTGGAACCTTTGTAGTAGTTACAAGTTAAATAACCACTTTCAAATCAGAAATGAAACCGTTTTATTGCAGTTGGTTGAAAAATATTGTGCTTTAACTGGTGTGAGGTTTATATATCAATTTAGGGTTGAAGAATATTTATTCGATTGCATGCTAGGAAATAAACTTCTTATCGAGTTTGATGAACCTCATCACGAAAATTGTTCTAGACAAATAAAAAAAGATCGGAAAAAAGATAGTGCCGCTAAAAGATTGGGATTTGAAATTTTTCGAATAACTTTGGATATGGATATTATAGATGTAATAATTTTTTTGCAAAAAAACAAAATTCATAATTACAGCCACAATCAAAATCATGATTTGGGTATCTTATGATTTTCCTTGCCTTCGACACAATAGTCAAAAAAACTCCGGAGCAGATTAATTATTGGCTTGCTCGTGATCTTCAATATATTTTTGGATATAAGAGCTGGGCTGCTTTCAAGCGTGTTGTTGTTAAGGCGAAAAACGCTTGTGAGCTTTCTGGATATGAAATTTCTGATCATTTTCTTGATACAAAAAATTTGATTAAAAATAACTCCGGCAGCAAACGCGAGGTGGACGACATCATGCTCACCCGCTATGCCTGCTACCTCATCGCGCAAAACGGCGATCCCAAGAAGCAGGAAATCGCCTTTGCCCAGACCTATTTCGCCATCCAAACCCGCAAGGCCGAGTTGATCGAACAGCGTCTGTTGGAGGCTGAGCGCTTGGCGGCACGTAAAAAACTCACGGCCACGGAAAAGGAATTGTCCGAGATCATCTACGAGCAGACCGGCGGCAACCAAAATTTCGCGATCATCCGCAGCAAGGGCGACAGTGCTCTTTTCGGCAAATCCACCCAGGCCATGAAGGCCCAGTGGAAAGTCCCGGACAATCGCCCATTGGCCGACTTCGCGCCGACCATCATCCTCAAGGCCAAGGATTTCGCCACCGAAATCACCATCTTCAATGCCAGGGAACATGCGATGTCCACGGAAGGCGCGATTTCCGAGGAACACATCACCAACAACCAAGCTGTGCGGAAAACCTTGTTGGAACGGGGCATTCGGCCGGAAAGCCTGCCCGCCGCCGAAGATGTGAAAAAGGTGGAGCGCCGACTTGCCACCGAAGAGAAGAAATCCCTAAAGAACCCCGACTCTCTGGACACATGAGGCAGTGGCCAGTGCCTAGTGGTCAGTGGCTAGAAAATGCCCGGATTCTTATTGGCCTGCTTATAGTTCCGAAGTTTAGATTTAGCGACATACCCTTATGGCAAAAGCTCCCACCAAGTTATCCGTTGAAACCCTCACCCACGATGAAGCTTCGCGCGTCAACATACCGACAGCGGAATACCAGTCGGTGATGCGCGAGGAGCAACAAAAGTCCGTGCGGGTGACCTATGAACGCCCGGTCGCTGGACTGGAGGCGGAGAAGGCCAGCCGCGAGCAAGACCTGGACCCGCAACTGATCTGGCGCGGGAAGGATACGCAAGACTGGTCCAGCCTCGTCGTCCATGCCCCGCCATTGTTCATTCAGGAGAAGGTGCATCCGAAGGTCTTGATTGACGATTTACATCGTCAATCAGTGGATAGTGGACAGGGGATAGTGAGTAGTAAAAAAAGCCACGAGCGCGGCGAGCCACATACCCTATCCACTAATCACTATCCACTACCCACTCAAACAGACTTGTTCGCCGATTTCAACGGTATCCCGGAGGACGCCGACAAGACCGACTTTTACCGGCATGAGGGTCGTTGGTCGAACCGCATGATCCTCGGCGACAGTCTGCAAGTCATGGCCAGCCTGGCCGAGCGCGAGGGCTTGCGGGGCAAGGTGCAGTGCATTTATTTCGATCCGCCTTACGGCATCAAATTCAACTCCAATTTCCAGTGGTCCACGACCAGCCGCGATGTGAAGGACGGTAATGTCGATCACATCACCCGCGAGCCGGAGCAGGTAAAGGCGTTCCGGGATACGTGGCGGGATGGGATTCACTCGTACCTGACCTATCTGCGGGACCGGCTGACCGTGGCCCGCGACCTGTTGACGGAATCCGGGTCGATCTTCGTGCAGATTGGGGACGAGAATGTGCATCGGGTTCGGGCGGTTATGGATGAGGTTTTTGGTGAGGATAACTATCTTTCTACAATTAATTATGTTACAACAAGTGGGTTTCCCTCCAGAACATTAACCCGTGTGGGTGATTCTATACTTTGGTACGGAAGGCAAGGGGACAAAACAAAGTACCGTCAATTATTTGAAAGCAAAGATGCAGGGGATGAAGCAGCAGCTGAATACAAATGGCTAATGCTTCCAGATGGAACCACGAGAGTATTAACTGAGAAAGAATATTCTGGCCAGGAACCTATTCCTGGTGGTGCAAGACGCTGGCGTTATGGCCCTCTTACCTCAAGCGGGGCCAGTGAGACCGGTACAGTTGAGTTTTCTTTTCAAAATCGAAGTTTTCATCCGGGCAATGCCAATCATTGGAAAGTGCGCATTGAAGGTCTGAGAATATTAGAAAAAGCTGGTTTTATTATCGCCAGAAAAAACAGCATATCTTACTACTTATTTGCAGACAATTACCCAATTCAACCAATTACTACCCAGTGGCGCGACACTAAATGGGGGTTTGACGCTGCTGATAAATGTTATGTGGTTCAGACAAACGCCAAGGTTATAGAGCGCTGTTTGCAAATGTCCACTAACCCCGGCGACCTCGTCCTAGACCCCACTTGCGGATCAGGCACCACCGCCTACGTCGCCGAACAATGGGGCCGCCGCTGGATCACTATCGACACCTCCCGCGTCGCGTTGGCTCTGGCCCGCGCCCGCCTCATGGGTGCCCGCTATCCCTACTACCTGCTGGCCGACAGCCGCGACGGCCAACTCAAGGAGGCCGAGTTAAGAAGAGTGGATAGTGGACAGGGGATAGTGGGTAGCAAAACGCCGAATAACTATCCACTAACCACTCATCACTATTCACTCAAACAAGGCTTCGTCTATGAGCGGGTGCCGCACATCACCCTGAAATCCATCGCCAACAACGCCGAAATCGACGTGATCTGGGAAAAGTTCCAGGACAAGCTGGAACCCCTGCGCGAGCGGCTTAATGCAGTGCTCAGTGAACAGTGGTCAGTGATTAGCAAAGGCAACTCCGCCTTTAAGCCGCTTGAGGAGTGGGAGATTCCCCGCGAAGCGCCAATTAACTGGCCACTAGCCACTCAACCACTCATCACCGCTTTCTGGCGCGAGAAAATCGAGCGCCAGAAAGCCATCGACGCCTCCATCGCCGCCAAGGCCGATTCCGAATACCTCTACGACAAGCCCTACGAGGACAAAAAGAAAGTCCGCGTCGCCGGTCCCTTCACGGTCGAAAGCCTCTCGCCCCATAGAATGCTCATCGTCGATGACGACGACGAGCTAGTGGATAGTGGACAGGGAATAGTGGATAGCGAAACAAGGGGTTCGCTATCCACCGATTCCTTCGTCCAGATGATCCTGGAAAACCTCAAAACCGCCGGCGTCCAGCAAGCCCACAAGGAAGACAAGATCAACTTCACCACCCTGACACCCTGGCCGGGCGAATTCATCTGCGCCGAGGGAATAGTGGATAGTTCAAAGTGGATAGTGGATAGCATCAGCACGTCTTCGCTATCCACTAACCCCTATTCACTATCCACTACCAAGCGCGCAGCGATTTTCATCGGCCCCGAATTCGGCACCGTCTCGCGTCCCGATCTGGTCGCCGCCGCCCGCGAAGCGGGAGACGCCGGTTTCGACGTGCTCATTGCCTGCGCCTTCAACTACGACGCCCACTCCTCGGAATTCGCCAAGCTAGGCCGGATTCCCGTCCTCAAAGCCCGCATGAATGCCGACCTGCACATGGCCGACGACCTCAAGAACACCGGCAAGGGCAATCTGTTCGTCATCTTCGGTGAACCGGATATTGAAGTGGCTTGTGAAGAGTGGTTAGTGGATAGTTCAGGAAACTGGGTAGCGCCTTATGACATCTTTAAACTCATATCGGGAATTGATCGTCTGGCAGAAATCAATGGACTTGGCCGTGAAGATTTACGGGATTACGCGAGGATTTCCAACCGAAGAGAAATTTGGGATTACATCGCAAATGCGGCGGGCATCGACATCGATTCCAGCAAATATCGCCGAAGGACAAGCAAGGAAAACAACAGGGGAGTTTCTACAATCGCTTGGTGTTGCTCGGGGGTCGCTGGCGGAGCTGGAAACATTTCTGGTTTTATCCGAAAGGCTGGAATTAATAACGACCCAGGATTCCGGGAGATTGTCGAGCGATTGCGCGGAAATCAACAAAATGCTACACGCCCTAATGAAGTCACTATCCACACCCCGCTAACCACTGTTCACTATTCACAAGCCACTATCCACGGTGTGGATGTGTTTCACCCCAACACCGGCGAAGTCCGTAGCGATGGAGCCGCAGGCATCGCCTGCTGGTTCATCGACACCGACTACAACGAGGAAAGCTTCTTCGTCCGCCACGCCTATTTCCTCGGCGCCAACGATCCCTACAAGGCACTAAAAACTACCCTGAAAGCCGAAATCAACGAAGAAGCCTGGGCCACCCTGAATAGCGATACCTCACGACCCTTCGATAAACCGAAATCGGGACGGATTGCGGTGAAGGTGATAAATCATTTGGGGGATGAGGTGATGAAGGTGTTTAGGGTGAAATAAGAGGAATCTCAAATGAGTGAACAATACACCAAGGCACGCTTTTGGAAATGCGCTTTACAAGTCAATCCAGCAGGCTATATCGCTTACCGTGGCGAGCATCACTGCATGAGTGAATATGAATATAATCGGGAGCTTTCACGAATAGCCAAGGAGAACGACATCAAAGTCATCGGACTGGCAAATCACGGGAATGTCGATGATATTGATTCAATTAGAGAAGCACTTAAGGAAAATGATATTATTGTCTTTCCGGGGTTTGAGATAGCATCCACAGAAAAAGCTCATTTTGTTTGTTTATTTCCTGAAGATACATCAAAAGACCAGTTAAATAGATATTTGGGATTATTAAGGTTAACTGATCCAACCAATGGCGTTTTGCCATCAGGATTAGGGGGAAATGATCTTGTCGATATGGTGGATAAGCTCGGTGGGTTCATCTATGCGGCACATTGCACTCATAAAGGAAGCGGTATATTAGAGCGACAGCTCGATCATATTTGGAAAAATCCTTTACTTAAAGCGGCACAGATTCCAGGCAGTCTTGCAAATTTAAATGAAGGTAACGAATATCGCTATTACCAAATACTAGAAAACAAAACACCGGAATATCAGCGTGAATCAAAGATCGCTATTATTAATGCAAAGGATGTTGATCGTCCGGCAATTCTTTCAGATGCTAAAGCTTCTTGCCTGATAAAGATGACCCGGCCATGCTTTGAGTCATTCAAACTGGCTTTCCAAGACCCGGAATCTCGGGTTCGTTTGAACAGCGATATTTCCGAGAAAAATTATTCCCGCATTGAAAGTCTGAAAGTCACCGGCGGTTATCTGGACGGTGTTCAGATTAAATTTTCCGAGCATTTAAACGCTGTTATAGGTGGTCGAGGTACCGGAAAATCCACACTGCTTGAATGTATTCGTTTTTGCCTGCAATTGAAGCCAATTGGAAAGCACGCACAAAAGCAATATGAGGAAATTATTAAAGAAAATCTTGGTAAGTCCAAGGCTCGGGTAGAGCTTGTGATTCGTTCATCCCGAATGAATGGCAAACGTTTTACCGTAGCTAGGCGTTATGGCGAATCTGTCAGCGTTAAAGATGAGGCAGGTAATATATCCACATTTTCGCCGGAGGATTTACTGCCTACTATTGAAATCTATGGACAAAATGAAATCTATGAAATTGCCCAAGACAAGACGAACCAGCGGCAATTGCTGACACGATTTCTTGAGGCCGGAAAGCTGGATGGCGAAAAGCGCATCTACGAAATATTAGGAAAACTAGCGGAAAATAGAAATAAATTAATCGAAGCCCAGGCAAATGTGGCAACCATAGAAGACGAAGTTGCCCGTCTTCCGAAGTTAGAAGAACAGTTAGGACAGTTCAGGACTCTGGGATTGGAAGAAAAGCTAAAATTCGCGCCATTGCTAGAGACAGAAAAGCGCCTCTTGAAAAGAGTGCTCGAAGAGGAAGGACCGAACCTCAATAATGCTTTTCAGGCTCTCCGTGATAGCCTTCCTGATACGATATTCCTTAGCGATTCAGCGATTAACCATCTCCCTCATGCGGATGGCTTTAGCAAGCTACGGGTGGCTCTGGACGTGCTTCGTAGCGAGGCAGAAACATTGCTGATCCAATGGCAGGAAAAATATGCCACTTCGGCAACCACGATGGCATCCATTACCGATGAGATAAAGGCTGGAATACAACGGGATGAGGTGGCTTTGGAAAAGACGTTTAAGGAACTTCCCACCCTCGAAGGCAAAAGCGGAAAGGAAATAGGCATTGAGTTTCAAGATTTATTGAGAGAAATCGAACGGATACGGCCTAAACAAACTTTGATTGAAAACCGCCGGAAAGTGGTAACCGAATTACACAGGCAGCGCGATGCCATTTTGGATGAGTTATCATCCTTCCGGTCTGAACGATCCGCGCATTTTGAACGTGCTCTGAAAAGCCTAAATAAGCGGCTGAGAGGAAAGCTAAAGCTAACCATTAAACCGGAAGCGGACCGTGCACCAGTGATTCGATTCCTCTTAGGATGCCGATTGGAAAATGTTGGCGAGGCGAGATTGGCTTGGATACGGGAAGCAGAAGATTTTTCTCCCGTTAAACTTGCCGAAACGATACGTCAGGGCACCGATGCGCTGAGGAATTCTGCCTGGGATATTACCCCTACGGTAGCAGAAGCCATGGCGCACCTTTCCAAAGAGCAGATCCTTCAATTGGAGGAACTGGAATTGCCGGACTTGATCAGCATTGGATTAAATATCGCTCATCAGGGGCCGGAAAACTTCAAGCCGCTAGACAAATTGTCAACTGGGCAGCAATGCACGGCGATTCTCCATCTCCTACTTCTTGAGAATCTCGATCCATTGGTCATGGATCAGCCAGAAGACAATCTCGACAATGCATTTATTGCTGACCGCATTGTGGCCGAATTACGCTCTGCAAAAATCGCCCGCCAATTTATTTTCGCCACCCATAACGCCAATATTCCTGTCTTCGGTGATGCGGAGTGGATTGGCGTATTCGAGACGCACGAAGGTCAGGCCTATATGCCGCCGAAATTTCAAGGTGCCATCGATGTTCCAGAGGTACGGGATAAGGCGGGCAACATCCTTGAAGGAGGCAAGACAGCATTTAATCAGCGCAAGGCAAAATATAACTTTTGAGGTGAATCGGGGTGTTGAAAGCTGAATTGTTAGAAATTATTGCAAATGGCGAAAACTCTGGGGTTGAATTCAAACGCGACGATATTCGCCCCGAACAATTAGCAAAAGAAATAGTCGCTCTAGCGAATTTCCAAGGAGGACGGATTATTCTGGGCGTGGAAGATGACGGGACGTTTTCCGGTTTGAAGCAAAACAACACCCAAGAATGGGTGTTAAACGTATTTCGCGATAAGATATTTCCACAAATAATTCCATTCTATGAGGAAATGCGGATTGATAATCAACAGCGCGTCGGAGTTATTACGATTGCGCCGGGAATATCTAAGCCCTATATGCTTAAACACAATAACCGGGAGGAAATCTACATTCGTATGGGGGACCGGTCCGAATTAGCCTCTCGTGAACAGCAATTACGGCTGTTTGAGAGTGGTGGATTGCTCCATGTCGAAGTTCTGCCGGTTGCAGGATCGTCTTTGGCGAACTTGGATTTGGATAGGCTTCATTATTATCTTTCAGTCATTATTAATGATCCTGAACTTCCATCAACCCCCACAGAGTGGCAGGAGCGATTGACTGGACTTGGGCTTATGGCGACTGATGGGTGGGGTAATATTGTTTGCTCGGTCGCGGGTCTAGTTTGTTTCGGAATTAGTCCTCGTCGATTTCTGCGACAAGCTGGCCTTAGAGTAATGGCATTCGCTGGAATTGATAAAGAATATCAAGCCCAGCTTGATGTCGTGTTGGATGCTCCATTGGTCGGTCGTTGGCAACATGATGATGACGGTAAAAGACAACTGATTGACGAGGGACTGATTGAAAAATTTTCTGCGATTATTGAGCCTTTTATTACTCAGGAAGCGCCCGATATCGACCAATATATGCGAAGGGAAAAAACTTGGCATTATCCTTGGGGGGCAGTCCGGGAAGCTGTAATTAATGCTCTTGCTCATCGGGACTGGACTAGAACTGTAGATATAGAAATAACAAGCTATTCTGATCGCATGGAAATTATCAGTCCAGGCAAGATACAGAATTCAATGACCATACAAAAAATGATTGCCGGTCAACGCTCTCCTCGCAATACACTTATTATGGAAATTCTTCGTGATTACTCTTATGTAGACTCGCGAGGCATGGGTGTACGCACCAAAATAATTCCTTTGATGCGGAAGTTTAATCAAGCGGACCCCATATTTGAGGCGACGGACGATTACTTAAAAACCACGTTACCCAAGAAAGCCCAGGATTAAGAGCCATGGACTTCCGCATCGCCGACACTTTCACCGACAGCCTGACCAAACTCACCGGCGAAGAGCAGAAGGCCGTCAAAACCACGGCTTTCGACCTGCAATTAAACCCCGCCAGCCCTGGCCTGAGCTTTCACAAACTCGACCATGCCAAGGATAAAAACTTCTGGTCGGTGCGGGTAAACTCTGATCTGCGTCTGATCGTCCATAGAAGCCCCACCAGCTTGCTGCTGTGCTATGTGGATCACCACAATAAGGCCTATCAATGGGCCGAACGGCGCAAGCTGGAAACCCATCCCACCACCGGAGCGGCCCAACTCGTCGAAATCCGCGAGCGGATCGAGGAAATCGTGGTGCCCCGCTATGTCAAGGCCGAGCCGCCAGTCAACCGAAAGTCATCGCCGTTTGCCACACTGGAACGCGAGGAGCTTCTGAGTCATGGCGTACCCGCAGACTGGATCGAAGCCGTCTTGGAGGCGGATGAGGATTCAATTCTGGAAATCGCTACGCATCTGCCGGCGGAGGCCGCCGAAGCACTCTTGGACATTGCCATAGGCAAGACGCCCAGGAAACGCGAACCCGAATTGCCAGTATCCGATCCATTCCTGCATCCCGACGCCCTCCGCCGCTTCCGGGTCATGAACAACCTCGAAGAATTGGCCCGTGCGCTGGATTATCCCTGGGAAAAATGGACGGTCTTTCTGCATCCCGATCAACGGCGGATCGTCGAACGGGAATACGCCGGCCCCGCCCGAGTGTCCGGTTCGGCAGGCACGGGCAAAACCATCGTCGCCCTGCACCGGGCTGTGTATCTGGCACGACGGAATCCAGATGCGCGGGTGTTGCTGACCACGTTTTCCAGCACACTGGCCAATGCTCTGCGTCGACAGTTGCGCCTTTTGATCGGCTCCGAGCCACGTCTTGCCGAGCGTGTTGAAGTGCATGGCATCGATGCCATCGCGCAACGTTTGCATGAGCGCTGCCAGGGGCCTTTCCAACTCGCTACACACACCCAGATTCATGAGTTGATCGAGGCCGCCGCGGCCGGGATTCCCGATCTCCCATTCCGGGAAAACTTTCTGCACGGCGAGTGGGAACAGGTCATCGACCCTTGGCAATTGCGTACTTGGGAGGACTATCGTGAGGTCAAGCGGCTGGGCCGGAAATCCCGTTTGTCCGAAGCGCAACGGTCCCAGCTCTGGCAACTCTATGAACAGGTCTGGACCGCTCTGGACAGGCACGGACTTATCACCCCTTCCGGGCTGTTCGGGCGGCTGGCCCTCCATCATGAACCGCCAGTGCGGAAACCCTTCGATGCCGTGGTGGTCGACGAAGCGCAGGACTTGAGCCCGGCGCAACTTCGCTTCGTCGCGGCACTGGTCGGAGATCAGGCCAACGGCCTCTTTTTCGCCGGTGATTTGGGGCAACGCATCTTTCAACAGGCGTTTTCCTGGAAGGCATTGGGCGTCGATGTGCGTGGCCGTTCGCGCACTCTCAGCCTCAATTACCGCACCTCGCATCAAATCCGGCGCCAGGCGGACCGGCTACTGAGCCCGGAAATCGCCGATGTCGATGGCAATACCGAGGACCGGAGCGGGACGGTGTCGATCTTCAATGGACCCCCGCCGCGTATCCTGCGCTGTGGCTCTCAGGAGGAAGAACTGCAAGAGGTGGGTAACTGGCTGGGAAATCGCTTGGCCGATGGGCTGAAACCAAATGAAATGGCTGTCATCGTCCGCTCGTCCACGGAACTGGAACGTGCCACGCGCGCTGTGGAATACTCGGGCATACCGCATCGGGTTCTGGATCGTGATATCGAGCCCCTCACCGGCTCTTTGTCTATCGTCACGATGCTTCTGGCCAAGGGACTGGAATTCCGGGCTGTGGCAGTCATGGCCTGTGATGACGAGATCGTCCCCTCCCAGGCGCGCATCGAAACGGTGGGTGATGAGGCCGATCTTCAGGAGGTCTATGACACCGAGCGGCATCTCCTGTACGTTGCCTGCACACGGGCACGGGATCATCTACTGATCAGCAGTGGCGGCCAACCTTCAGAGTTTCTGGATGACCTGGAGGATTAAATGAGGCTGGCCGAATGCTCTGGGGGCATAAAGGACGTTGGTAACCATACGAAGGTGGCATCAGCAAAATCAGATTCGGGATAATGGCGCCTGACACAACCCTTGTTTCGCCCTGATTTCCCGACCCGATTCCAGTCCCAGCCAGAGAGACACCCATGTACAAGAGCTTTCGATCCTCACCTACGCGCCGGTTGCCATTGGCACTGTTCCTTATGACCCTGCTGTCGCTGCTGTTGACGCAGGGCTGCTCGCTGCCGAAACGTCTGCCGCCGCAGCCCAGAGCCCTGCTGGGCAAGGCCGAGGTGGTCGGCATGCCGGATATCCGGTTTGTCATTCAGGACCCCGAGGATATGGAGCGCTTCGCCATGCGCGCCAGGGAATTGATGGATCGCGAAAAACGCTGGCTGGCCCAGCAGGGTCAAACCGGTCCATTGCCGCCAGCCAACCTTCTGGCCATTTCCGGCGGCGGCGATGATGGCGCCTTCGGGGCCGGCTTGCTGTCGGGGTGGACCGCCTCCGGCACCCGGCCGGCGTTCAAGGTCGTGACGGGGATCAGCACGGGCGCGTTGATCGCTCCTTTTGCCTTTCTGGGTCCACAGTACGACGCCACGCTCAGGGAGGTCTATACCCGAACCTCGCCAACACACATCCTCCGGGAACGCAGTCTTCTGGCCGCCGTCTTTGACGATGCCGTGTCGGATAACCAGCCGCTGCTGGAACTGACCCGGAAATTTGTCACCCAGGACATGCTCAGGGATGTGGCGGCCGAATACGCCAAGGGCCGCGCCCTACTGATCGGCACCGTCAACCTCGACGCCCGGCGTGGCGTGATCTGGGACATGGGCAAAATAGCGACACTGGGCACGCCCAAGGCGCTGGACCTGTTCCAGCGCCTGATGGTGGCTTCCGCCGCCATTCCGGGCGCGTTCCCGCCCGCCATGATCGATGTGGAAGTGAACGGCCAGCGTTATCAGGAAATGCATGTCGACGGCGGCACCGTGGCCCAGGTCTTCATTTATCCGCCCAGGTTCCATTTGAAGGAGAGCGCCGCCAGCGCCGGAATCCAGCGCCAGAGAAACCTCTATGTGATCCGGAATGCCCGCCTTGACCCGGATTACGTGGATGTGGAGCGCCAGGCGCTGACTATCGTCCAGCGCGCCATTTCCTCACTGATTCACACCCAGGGCATCGGCGATCTCCGCTTGATTTACGAAATTGCCAGACGCGATGGACTGAACTTCAACCTGGCCTATATCCCTGAGAGCTTCAATGCGCCGCACAAGGAAAATTTCGACCCGGACTACATGCAGGCGCTGTTCAAGGTCGGCTATGACTTGGCGAAAAAGGGTTACCCCTGGCAGAAGGAACCACCCTATCGGTGACGTGCCTGGGGCCTGGGGTCCAGTCCTGATGGCCGTGGCCCCAAGACTTCCGCCCTTGGGCTAGGGCCCGCTCCGGAAGCGCACGATCTGAGTGAAGGTGCCGTTGCCATTGGGATAGGTCTGGAGTTCGCCCCGATAGTGGGCGAACTCGCCCGTGGCGCCGATGATGGGGAGGATGGATGGGCCTTTCTCCGCCTCTTGACCGGCGACGGTTACCGTGCCGGTGGGCAAGCTCAGGGTCCACTGGCACTGGCTGCGCACACCCGGGAGGGTCGTGATGCAGTAGCCGCTGTTCACACCGAGTTCCTTTCTGCCGTCCGCGTCCAGCAGCGGCTGGTCGAAAACGAAGAGATCGCCCGGCGAGGCGCCGGCCGGCGGGGTATCCACTTTTTGCCGGACGCCGCGCGTCGCATCGGCAATGGTGCGGAGTTCCGACCGGGCCGGGGATGCCGGTGGCGATTCAGCCGCCATGGCGAGGCTGAAGCCGAGAAACCACCCCGTCGACAGACCGATGACGAATCGACTGGCGGCGCGGCAAAACCCCACCTGGCTCATATTCCGCCCTCGTGGTCCCGAATCATCTGGATCATGAGCTGAACGAGTTTCCAGAAGGCGTAGAGCATGACGACGTAGATGGCCCATTCCTCGATGGAAACGCTGGTAGGGTCGCTATCGAGGACGGACATGCCAATGGCGCCGGCGACGATCAATAGGGTGTAGTTCAACATGGTGGGTGATTCCCTGGGGTGATGGTGGTTGTCTTGCCCGCTTTAGTGGGGTGTCAGCGCCGGGAGTTTCCGTACCGCGCGGTCAGACCCGCCCGTGACCATCCGGTGGAAGCCAGCCCGCACCGGCCAATCAATGGACCAACCGTTTACCAATCGGATCATCAACCCACCTTGCCCACGATCGAGTCCAGCGCGCGGGTCGGCAGGATACGCTTTAGGTAGCCGAACAAATAGGTTGGAACGGTGACGTAGTAGCGTTCACGGGGGCGTCTGGCTTCCAGGGCGTGAATGACCTTGGCGACGACCGCCTCGGGGCCGAGGGTGAATGGTACGGCGGGGCCCTCTTTCAGCAGGCGCGCTTCCATGGCTTGATAAGTCTCACGATGGGGGCTGGTTTCAGGATCGATGTTCTTCCGGTACATCCGGTAGGCGTTGTCACGGAAGCGGCTGGCGATGGGGCCCGGCTCAACAAGGGAAACATAGACCCCCGATCCGGCCAGCTCCAGCCGCAGCGTATCGGTCAGTCCTTCCAGCGCGTATTTGCTGGCGTTGTAGGCGCCCCGAAAGCGCATCGCGGCAAAGCCCAGTACGGAACTGTTCTGGATGATACGGCCATGGCCCTGGCGGCGCATGACGGGTATCACGAGATTGGTCAGTTCGTGGGTGCCGAACAGGTTGGTCTCGAACTGTTCGCGGAGAACCTCCCGCCGCAAGTCCTCGACCGCGCCGGGCTGACCGTAGGCGCCATTGTTGAACAGGCCATACAACGTCCCGCCGGTAGCCTCCAGCACCGCGGCAACAGCCGCCGTTATGGAGGCGGAGTCGGCCAGATCGAGTGGCAAGGCCTCGAAGCCCTCGGCACGAAGCCGCTCGACATCCTGGGGGCGGCGCGCGGTGGCGAAGACACGGTACCCCCGGTCCCGGAGAGTGCGGGCGGTGCATTCGCCTATGCCGGAGGAACAGCCGGTGATCAGTATCGAGCGGGGCGTCGTCATGTTTTCCAGTCGATGGGTACGGGTTAGAAGATATCCTCAACGGCTTTTTCCTGCCGCTCCTGAGCCGCTTTGCCGGTGTCGCCCTTGCCCCCGCAACCGGAGGTTTGTTCCGGTCCGGTGCCCGCGACGAACGGCAGTTGCATGGCGGAAGCGCAGCCGGTGTCCGAGCGACCGCCGCGTTTGGGGTCGACCCAGATGAGTTCCACGTTATCGGGCTTTTCCAGTTCCAGAGGTTCGCGACTGATGCGGTTCATGGTGGCGGCCCAGATGCGGAGGGCGCCTTCGGCTCCAGTCAGTCCGGCCGGATGGTTGTCGTCGCGGCCAACCCAAACCACACCCAGATAGTCACCGGTGAAGCCGGCAAACCAGCTATCGCGCAGGTCATTGGTGGTGCCGGTCTTGCCCGCGGGATGGAGGCTCTCCGGCATCTGGGTGAATGCCGGCTTGCCGGTACCGCTCCGCATGACTTCCTGCAGCAGGGTGTTGAGCACATAGACCGCGGCGGCATCGACCGACTGCCGCACATCCAGTCCATAGCGCTGCAGCAGCTTGCCTTCGGTCGAAACCACCGCCTGAATCGCCCGGGGCGGCGTCAGAAAGCCGTCGCTGGCCAGTGTCTGGTACATCTGGGTGACTTCCAGCGGAGTGAGATCGGCGGCACCGAGCAGCAGCGAGGGCACCAGATCCACCTTGCGTTCCACCCCCAACCGGCGCAGCATCTGGGCGGTATGCGCGACACCCACGGCCTGACCCAGCCGGACGGTAGCGAGGTTATAGGAGTGTACCAAGGCCCTGGACAGGGTCACGGCCCCATGTTCGCGGCCGTCAAAATTCTTGGGGGACCAATTCATGCCCGGCAGCTTGACGGTCAGCGCCGTGTCCTGCAGCATTGTCGATGGGGTGTAGCGGTCCGGCTCCTCCAGCGCGGTCAGGTAGACCACGGGTTTGTAGAGCGAACCGATCTGGCGGCTGGCGTCCAATGCCCGATTGAAACCATAGGACTCGGGATCGCGCCCGCCCGCCAGCGCGGCGATTTCCCCCGTGCCGCGACGAGTCACGATGGCGGCGCTCTCCAGTGGATTCTTCTTGCGATGCCGGTCGAGCTTGTTGAGCTGGGCGGTCATGGCGGCTTCGAGCTGGCGCTGTACGTTCACATCGAGGGTGGTGAAGATGCGCAGCCCTTCCGAGGTGAGATCCTCGGGCCGATACTCCTTCTGCAACTGGCGCTTCACGAGTTCCATGAAGGCCGGATAACGGGTGATGGATTGATGCGGATTGGCGACGATATCCAGCGGATGGGATTTCGCCTCCTCGGCGACTTCGGCGTTGATGAAACCCTGCCCCACCATCTCGTCAAGGATCAGATCGCGGCGCTTGAGCACCCGATCCGGAAATTTATAGGGGTCGTAATAGGAAGGGCCGCGCACTAACGATACCAGCAGGGCGATGTGGTGGAGCTGTAACTCCTCGATGGCGCGACCAAAGTAATACTGGCTGGCCAGACCAAAGCCATGCACCGCCCGGGAGCCGTCCTGACCCAGATAGATTTCGTTGAGGTAGGCTTCGAGGATTTCCTGCTTGGAGTAGCGGGCATCCAGGATGATGGCCATGACGATTTCGTTGATCTTGCGCCACCACGTCCGCTCGGAGGTGAGGTAAAAATTCTTGACGAGCTGCTGGGTCAGGGTGCTGCCGCCTTGGACGATGCCACCCGCCCGGACATTGACGAATATCGCGCGCAGGATGCCGCGCGGCGAAACGCCGTAATGCTGATAGAACTGGTGATCCTCGCTGGCGAACAGCGCATCCAGCAAGGGCTTGGGCGCCTGATCCAGCTTGATGAGCACGCGATCCTCGCGTTGCGAGGGATAGAAGCTGCCGATCTGTGGCGGCTCCATGCGTAACAGCGCCACGGCTTTGCCGGTGTTCATATCCTCCAGCAGGATCGGCTGCCCATCGGCGAACTGGGCTCGCAGTTCGCGAGCGGGTTCCAGCTTGTCGGGAAACTGGAATTCCCGCGTCTTGAACACAATTTCGTCGCCCAGACGGATGTAGCTGCCCTGGGTCGACAACTGGGCGTCCCGCCGGTACATCAGGTGTCCGAGCAGCCACTCAAAGTCGTCGGCGCCATAGGCGGCGCCCACGAACAGTTCCGCCGCACCGGCATAGACGCGGGCGGGCAAGGCCCAGCGCTTGCCTTCGAACTGCTCGCGGACCAGTCGGTCCTGATAACCGACATAGGCCACGAGACCGGCGAGGACGAAGGGCGTGAACAAGAGCAAAAAACGCCCGATGTAACCGAACAGGGAGATTCGGCGGCGCTTCCGGGGCAAGACCGGTCGGGAGCGCTCCGCTCTCATCGAACGCGGGTCTGAAGGAGACGGGCCATGGGCGTTGGACCGAGTCGCCTCGAATCCGCCAGCCCATCACCCTGATCGTTACCGCCGAAGTGGCAAGCCGTTGACTGTGGATGGGCAGCGGGTCCGCCTGCTGGGCGATGAGTCCAGCGCCCAGAGCATGCGGCCGTCCACGGGCCCACACTCCGCGTTCTCAGCCCATGCGTCGGAGCTGCCGCCATCGCGATCAACGATTGATGAGGTTCAGGAATTCCGAACGGGTACTGATCTGTTTGCGGAACAGGCCGAGCATCGCGGAGGTCGTCATCACCGAATTCTGCTTTTCCACGCCGCGCATCATCATGCAAAGATGTTTGGCCTCGATGACCACCGCCACGCCAACGGGGTTGATCGCTGTTTGCAGGGCGGTGGCGATCTGATTGGTGAGGCGTTCCTGAATCTGCAGACGGCGCGCGTACATATCGACGATGCGGGCAACCTTGGACAAGCCGATCACCTTGCCCTGCGGTAAATAGGCGACATGACACTTGCCAATGAAGGGCAAGAGGTGATGCTCGCACAGCGAATAGAGCTCGATATTCTTGACGATCACCATGTCCTCGGTATCGGCCTCGAAGACGGCGTTGTTGAGGACACTGTCCAGATCGCGGTGATAGCCGTTGTTGAGAAACCGAAAGGCCGCCGCCGCGCGCTTGGGCGTATCGACCAATCCTTCCCGAGTCACATCTTCCCCGATCTCGGTGATGAGTTGGGAGAACAGGTTTTCCATCACTGTGTTTTGCATGTCGTCTTACCGATTAGATCAATGAATCTAGTATACCCTTGACCGGCTTTCCCCTGACCGAACCAAAGCGGTTCACACGGGTTCGGGCTCCCTGTCGAGAGCTTGCAGCAGCGCCTCCACCCCGGCTCCCGGGCGGGTGGCGGCTTCGCCCAGACGACGGCGCCAGATACGGCCACCCGGCTGACCATGGAAGAGGCCCAGCAGGTGTCGAGTGTAGGCGTGCAGCCGATGACCACACTCCAGTCCCTGCTGGATATAGGGCAGCATCGCGGCGATGATTTCCTGCCGTGTCAAACTCGGTTCCCGGGCGCCAAACAGCCGGGCGTCGGCTTCCGCCAGCAGATACGGGTTATGGTAGGCCGCGCGGCCGATCATTACCCCATCGAAAATCCGGAGGTGGGATTCAGCCTCGTCCAGGGTCTGGATGCCGCCATTGAGGAGGATTTCCAAATCAGGGAATTCGGCCTTCACCCGGGCGGCCACATCGTAGCGCAGCGGCGGGACTTCCCGATTCTCCTTGGGCGACAATCCACTCAGCCAGGCTTTGCGGGCATGAATGATGAAGGTTTGGCAACCCGCATCCGCCACGGTGCGAATGAAATAGGCGAGTTCATCCCAGGAATCGCGATCGTCGACACCGATGCGGGTCTTGACAGTGACCGGAAGGTTGACGGCTTGCTCCATGGCCGCCACGCACTCGGCCACCAGTTCCGGTTCAGCCATCAGGCAGGCGCCAAAGCGACCGCGCTGAACCCGATCACTCGGACAGCCAACATTCAGGTTGATCTCGTCATAGCCCCAGTCCTCGGCGATACGGGCGCATTCCGCCAAAGCCGGCGGCTCGCTGCCGCCGAGTTGAATGGCGAGTGGATGCTCGCTGGGGTCGAAGTCGAGCAACCGTGAGCGATCGCCATGCAGGATGGCGCCGGTGGTCACCATTTCCGTATAGAGCAGCACCTGCCGTGAGATGAGGCGCAGGAAATATCGACAGTGGCGGTCGGTCCAATCCAGCATGGGCGCCACGGCCAATGTCCTGGAGAGGGTCGTCCTGACAGGGACGGATGAAAGGGTGATGCCCGACAAGGAGAGTATCAGTCTGGTGTGTGCGCCGCCCCCATAGCGTTAGCGACGCGGTGCCGTTACTGTGATCTTCGCGTCAGCCCTGACGACGGCGCGATAACAGCGGGTGTTTGGCGGATCGTGGGTCGGTCAGGGCCGCATGCCGCTGGGACGCCAACCAATGACGTGAGGCCAGAATACCTCCCCCCGCGACCAGCCCGGTCAGGCAGAGGTAGAGCAGAATTCGCAGCCGGGATATTTCCTGCAACATTTCACTCCGGGCCAGGGCCGCCGTCGTCATGCCACTGGCAGTCTGATAGCGTGCATGTTCATTGCTCTCGCCATCCAGGCCGGCTCCACCAGTCATGCTGGCATACGTTTCGAGTGATTTCAGGTCATTTTGCAGGGCCTGGAACAGAAGCAGATCCTCCGTGCTGACCTTGCCCGAAGCGATATTCCGATCGAGGGTCTTGAGCCGAATTTCGACGGATTCCGCCATCAAGCCATGCAGGCGATCCCTGAGGGTATCCATCTGCTGCCCCATGGCTCGCAGCCGCTCCACACCCGCGCCGGAACTCATGGCTACCGTGGATTCCAGCCGGTTAAGATCCGTATAGAGCTGATAGAAGACGGCCGCCAGGGCCAAAAGCAAGGCCAGCCCGATCCATAGGAATCTACGGGTTGAAGCGGGTACCGGGGGATGTTGAATTTGGGGCTGATGTTGTTGCAGGTGCCGCTTGGAAGACTCCCGCTCACCGTGTCGTGGTACTGGCATGTCGATAGTTCGCGAATCGCACCGAGATGCTGACCGCAGTGCCCTCAAAGGTTGTCACGCAGACCTGTAACTATCGCAGAATGGTCAAGCGAGGTCAATCGAAGCACGCGCCAGAAGCATGGCTGATTTCATGTCGCGCACGGCAAGGTCCAGGCCGGAGAACAGCGCCCGGGCAATGATGGCATGGCCGATATTCAACTCATGAAACTGGGGGATGCGGCAGATGTCCGCCACATTGTGGTAATTCAGGCCATGACCGGCGTTGACAGTCAATCCCATGCCCTCTGCCACCTCCGCGGCCTTTTGCAAGCGCTCCAACTCACGCTGCCTGTCAGGAAACGCCAGAGCATCCGCATAGTGCCCCGTATGCAGTTCGATCACGGGCGCTCCGGAACGCGCCGCGGCCTCCACCTGGTGCGGATGGGCGTCAATGAACAGGGAGACTTCCACCCCGGCTTCAGCCAGGGCGGTGGCGGCGTCCTGGATACGGGAAAAATTCCCGGCCACATCCAGCCCACCCTCGGTGGTGAGTTCCTCGCGCTTTTCCGGCACCAGACAGCACGCGGCCGGACGTATCTTCCTGGCGATGCCGACCATCTCGTCCGTCACCGCCATTTCCAGATTGAGCCGCGTCTGCAACATCTGGCTCAGCAATTCGATATCGCGATCCTGAATATGCCGGCGATCCTCACGCAGATGGGCGGTAATACCGTCGGCGCCGGCTTGTTCAGCCACCAGCGCGGCATGGATGACCTCGGGAAACCGGGTCCCGCGGGCCTGTCTGACGGTAGCGATGTGATCGATGTTGACACCCAGGAGAATGGGGGGGTTTGCTTGCATGTTGGGTCTATATGGGCAATGGTTTGAACAACTCACGGCTCTTCAGGGGACGACCGTTGAGATGATGCGCCAGCACGCTTCTCAGCAGGCGTTTGGCCTCACGCAGTTGCATGCCATCCTGCAGCAGGCCTTGCCGCAACGCCAGTAGGGTAGCCCCCTGACAGGCGCCGGCCGCCTCGTCGGCGGTTTCCCGCGGACCCTGCTCGGGATCGTAGACATAGCGGCGATCGGGCTTGATTGCCTGACCTTCCACATCCTCGTCCAGGCGCATTCCGTAGCCGATACCCTCAAGAAAAGCCAGCTCGAATCGACGCAAGGTCCGCTCCAGGTCGCCAGTGGTCCCCAGTCTTGCGAGCGTGTCCTCACACAGGGCATACAGTCCGGGATGCGGGTCATGAAGGGGCTGCAGGCTCATCACCAGTTCACACAGGTAAAAGCCGCAGAAAATGGCGGTTCCCGTCAATTCGACGCCGGATGACACGGGTTCGGCGCAGGTCAGTACAGGCAATTCCCCGCGTCCGGTCCAGGACAGCCTGACACGATTGAAGGGCCGCAGCAGTGCCGCGAGTGGATGGCGGCCACGCCGAGCCCCTTTGCTCAGCAGGCGCAAACGTCCGTGGTTGCGGGTAAATACGTCGACGAAGAGACTGCTCTCCCGATAGGGTCGGCAGTGCAGGATGATGGCTGGTTCCAGTTCGCCGGACGCCATGCCTTAAGTCAATCGACGTAACCCAGACTCCGCAGGGCGCGCTCATCATCGGACCAGCCTTCCTTGACCTTGACCCAGAGTTGCAGGAAAACCTTACCCTCCAGCAGTCGTTCGAGGTCATGCCGGGCGCGCTCTCCGACTTTCTTCATCACCTCACCGTTTTTGCCGATAACGATGGCTTTTTGCCCAGTGCGCTCCACCAGGATCAGCGCCCGAATTCGGGTCAGCCCTTCCTCCTGCTTATATTCCTCGATTTCGACCGTCAGCGCGTGCGGCACTTCCTGGCCCAGGGCCCGCAACAGCTTTTCCCGGATGATTTCGGCGGCCATGAACCGCAGGGAGCGGTCGGTCACCTGATCTTCGGGGAAAATCAGCTCACCCTCGGGCAAGAGTTCCATGATGCTGCGGTCCAGCACCTCCAGATTGGCTCCGCGCAGCGCCGAGAGGGGAATCATGGCGGCAAATTCATGCCGGACAGAGGCCTCCTGGAGAAACGGCAACAACACATCCTTGTCTTCGAGCCGGTCGATCTTGTTGATGACCAGAATGACGGGAACACCAGCACCCTGTATGCGTTGCAGCACCAGTTCATCTTCAGGCAACCAGGCCGGCCGGTCGATCAGCCAGAGCACCACATCGACGTCTGCCAGCGCGGCGCCCGCCGCCTTGTTGAGATAGCGGTTCATGGCGCGTTTCTCGCTGGCATGTATGCCGGGCGTATCAACGAAAACGGCCTGCCCTTCCGCGGTGGTCCTGATACCGTGAATGCGGTGTCGGGTCGTTTGCGGACGCCGTGAGGTGATGCTGATCTTCTGACCGACCAGATGATTCAACAAGGTGGATTTCCCTACATTGGGGCGCCCGACGATTGCCACGTAACCTGATTTTTTCATGCCTTTAACCCGAATTCCTCGGCCAACTTGACCAGCATCTTTTCGGCTGATTCCTGTTCCGCCCGTTTCCGCGATGATCCCCTGCCCTCGCAGGTTTCCTCGGTCAACGAAACCCGGCACTCGACCACGAAGCTCTGATCGTGGGGCTGGCCAACCACCGAGCGCAACGTGTAGGCAGGTAACTCCAACCCGCGCGCCTGCATCGATTCCTGCAATCGGGTCTTGGGGTCTTTCTTCCAGTCCCGCAACGACAAGCCTTCGATCTGCTCGGCAAACAACTGCAGAATCCAGGCGCGGCAAGCGTCCATGCCCTGATCGAGCAACAGCGCACCAATCATGGCCTCCATTGCATCGGACAGAATGGAATCCCGGCGGTACCCGCCGCTCTTGAGTTCGCCGGATCCCAGTATCAGGTAGTCGCCCAGATTCAGCTTGCGGGCGATATTCGCCAGCGATGTCTGATTGACCAGCGTTGCACGCAACCGGCTCAGCACGCCTTCGTCCGCTTCCGTAAACTTGTGGTACAGGCATTCGGCAATGACGAAGCCCAGCACCGAGTCGCCGAGAAATTCCAGCCGTTCATTGTTGTCCGCGTTGGCGCTGCGGTGGGTCAAGGCTCGCCGCACCAGGACGGGCTGCTTGAATTTGAGCCCCAGCTTGCGTGTCAGCTTTTCAGGTTCCTGGATCAATGCCGAATCTCCTCGATGGCCTCGTCGAAGTGCACCAGAAGCTCGACATTACGAAAGAACGGTTGGACGACATCATAAGTCACTCGTACCCGAGTCTTGCCGAGATCACGCTCGACCCTGACCTGCTGTGCGGTGACATGATCAACCGGATCAATCGCCCAGCGCTTCCTGAGCGCATCGAGGATATCCTCACGGGGCCAGGTGTACCATTCCGGCTGGGCCTTCAAACCTTCCAGGGAGGCTACCAACCGCATATTGTTGAAATATAGCGGCGCCAACTGAAAAGCCAGCCGGCCCAGCCCCCCCCACACGGCGAGCATGACCAGAAAGTAGAGAAACGACATCCCTCGCTGGCTGGAGCGAACCGCCCGACGCGGATGAGAACCGCCGTAAAACCGGCTCATTCCAAAACGGTGCCTATCCGATTGAAGGAGATGCCGGGTTTGCCGGAGTCCCAGCTCATCCAGATAAAGAACGCGCGGCCGACCAGGTTGGCTTCGGGCACGGCACCCCAGAATCGGCTGTCATTACTGTTGTCGCGATTGTCGCCCATCACGAAATATTGGCCGGCTGGCACGATGAATTCCCCCTCGCGCGCGGAGGGCTCTCCCGTCCTGGCCAGGATGTCATGCGTGACGTCATCCAACTCCTCGCTCAGGAGGGACTCGCCTTCCATGGTCGCGCCCTGACTGCCCCCAACATATTGTCCTAGCGGGGTTTGCTTGACAGGCTTGTCGTTGATGTAAATCTGCTTGTTGTAATAGCCGATCCGGTCACCGGGCAGACCAACCACGCGTTTGATGTAGTCGACGGTAGGATCCTTGGGGAAGCGGAAGACCACGATGTCCCCGCGCCGGGGCGAGCCCACCGTGATGATCTTGGTATTCAGAACGGGCAGACGCACACCGTAGGTGAATTTATTGACCAGAATGAAATCCCCTATCAGCAGAGTCGGCATCATCGAGCCAGACGGAATGCGGAAGGGCTCGAACAGGAAGGAGCGAAGCAGCAGGACGACGAGCACGACCGGGAAAAACGATCGCGAATACTCGACCACCATCGGTTCCGGTCGGTCCGCGTCGACCCAACGCCCGCGCAGCATCAGCAGGTAGCCACCCCAGATGACGCCGGTCACGAAAGTGGCCAGCACCAGAAAGAACGAAAAATCGTAATCCATCCTATGAATCCTTGTTGACGCGCAGGACAGCGAGAAAGGCCTCCTGCGGAATGTCGATCTTGCCGACCTGTTTCATGCGTTTCTTGCCGGCTTTTTGCTTTTCCAACAACTTCTTCTTGCGGGTGATATCGCCGCCATAGCACTTGGCGAGGACATTTTTACGCATGGCCTTGACGCTGGATCGGGCAATGATTTTGGAGCCTATCGCCGCCTGAATCGCCACTTCATACATCTGGCGCGGAATCAGATCCTTCATGCGTTCAACCAGATCGCGGCCGCGGGTCTGGCTGATGTCCCGATGCACGATCAGAGACAAGGCATCGACGCGTTCGCTGTTGATGAGAATATCCAGCTTGATCAACGGAGCCGCCTGGAAACGCAGGAATTCATAGTCGAAGGATGCATAGCCACGACTCACGGATTTGAGCCGATCAAAGAAATCCAGCACCACTTCGCTAAGCGGCAGTTCGAAACTGATGGCGACCTGCCCGCCGATGAACTGCATGCGTTTCTGCACCCCGCGCTTCTCGATGCACAGACTGATCACGTTGCCCAGATAGTCCTGCGGCACCAGGATATTGGCCTCGATGATCGGCTCGCGTATCTCGACGACTTCGTTGGGCGGAGGCAACTTGGAGGGATTGTCAATTTCGATGGTGGTTTCATCGGTCTTGAGGACCTCGTAGATGACCGTCGGCGCCGTGGTGATGAGATCGAGGTCATATTCGCGCTCGAGCCGCTCCTGGATGATCTCCATATGCAGCATGCCGAGAAATCCACAGCGGAAACCGAAACCGAGGGCTTGTGAGGTTTCCGGCTCGTAATTCAGGGCGGCATCGTTGAGGTGGAGTTTGTTCAGCGCCTCGCGCAAATTCTCGTAATCGTCCGATTCAACCGGATAGAGGCCCGCGAACACGCGTGGCTGCACCTTCTGGAAGCCTGGCAATGCCTCGGTGCAGGGTTGATCGGTGGCCGTGATGGTGTCGCCCACTGGCGCGCCGAAAATTTCCTTGATGCCGGCGATGACAAAGCCGACCTCTCCGGTTTGGAGTGATTCCTTGTTCAAGGATTTGGGGGTAAACACTCCGAGCTTGTCAACCAGATGGCTCTTGCCAGTCGACATCAGGAGAATCTTCTGCTTCCGATGTATCGAGCCATTGACGACGCGCACCAGCGACACGACCCCGAGGTAGTTGTCGAACCAGGAATCGATGATCAGTGCCTGGAGCGGGGCATCGGGGTCCCCCTTGGGCGGAGGTACCTTGGCGACCAGTTGCTCCAGCAGGTCATCAACACCAAGGCCGGTTTTGGCACTGATTTTCAGGGCCTCGTCCGCGGGTACGCCAATGATTTCCTCAATTTCCGTACAGACACGCTCCGGCTCGGCCGAGGGCAGATCGATCTTGTTGAGCACCGGAATGACCTCCAGGCCCTGTTCGATCGCCGTGTAGCAATTGGCGACGCTCTGCGCCTCCACTCCCTGGGCGGCGTCCACCACCAGCAATGCCCCCTCACAGGCGGCCAGGGAGCGCGACACCTCATAGGAAAAATCGACGTGACCAGGCGTGTCAATGAGATTGAGCTGATAGGTCACGCCATCCCTGGCCTTGTAACCGAGCGTGACGCTTTGCGCCTTGATGGTGATACCTCGCTCGCGCTCGATGTCCATGGAGTCGAGCACCTGAGCGGACATCTCACGTTCGCTCAGTCCTCCGCAGGTCTGGATGAAACGATCCGCCAGGGTCGATTTGCCATGATCGATATGAGCGATGATGGAAAAGTTGCGTATGTGTCTTTGTTCCGTCACAGACTCAGTCCTTGAGTTTCAATGCCAGGAATTGCGTGCCGCCGCGCCGTTGCACGAGTAGCGCCACGGTCTTGCCCTTCGGCAGACCGTTGACGATGTCGGCAAAATGCTTGGCATCCCGCACCGTTTGATCCTGGATGCGCAGTATCACATCCCCCTTGCGCAGACCAGCCTCGGCTGCCGGGCCCGGTTTCACTCTCATGACCAGTACGCCCCCCGTCTTGGGCATTTCAAGCTGCTCTCTCTGCTCCGCCGTCGGGTTGGCCACGGCGAGGTTGAGTCGCGACACCTTGTCCCCGGAGGAAGGTTCTTCTCCCTTGGCCATCTCAGGCTCTTCGTCCGGCAGCATGCCAATCTTGATCGGCACCTCGATCGAGCGGCCCTGACGCAGCACCTTCAACCTGGCGGTTTCGCCAATCTTGGTGGTTCCCACCATCGGCGGTAGAGCGGCGGAGGATTCGATATCCTTGCCATTGAACTGCTCGATGATGTCGCCGATCTGGAGACCGGCCGCCTCGGCCGGGCTTTTTGGCAGAATCTTGCCGACCAGGGCGCCCTGCGGCTTTTTCATGCCAAAGGATTCCGCCAGTTCACGCGTGACATCCTGAATCTGCACGCCCAGCCAGCCCCGGGAGACCTTGCCTTGGGATTTGAGTTGCTCGACAACCTGCATGGCCACGTCCATCGGAATGGCGAAGGACAAACCCATGAATCCACCCGTGCGGCTGTATATCTGCGAATTGACGCCAACGACCTCACCATCGAGGTTAAACAACGGCCCCCCGGAATTGCCCGGGTTGATGGCGACATCGGTCTGAATGAAGGGGACATAATTGTCGCTCGGCAGACTACGACCCTTGGCGCTGACGATACCGGCGGTCACCGAGTGATCAAATCCGAACGGCGAACCGATGGCAAGCACCCACTCGCCCACTTTGAGCTCCTCGGAGGAGCCCAGCTTGACCACGGGGAGCTCCTTTGCCTCCAACTTCAGCAAGGCAATGTCGCTACGCTTGTCCGATCCCACGATTTTGGCCACCAGTTCGCGTCGATCCTGGAGTCGGACCACGACCTCATCCGCATCCTTGATGACATGATGGTTGGTGATCACGTAGCCATCCGCCGATATGATGAACCCGGAGCCCAGCGACTTGGCTTCGCTCGGTTCGCCACCGCCAGGGCCGCCAGGGCCGCCGGGCATGCTTGGCATACCCGGTCCCCCCTCACCAAAGTACCGCTTCAGCAAGTCATCAAACGGAATACCCTCCGGCCCCTCCAGTCCCTCCGGTAATTGAGGCTGCATGTCGCTGGCCGCCATTTTTTGGGTGGTACTGATATTTACGACTGCCGCATTATTTTGCTCGACCAGGCCAGTAAAATCTGGGAGTTGCGCATAAGCTGGCATAACCCAGGCGAACAGGGACAATGTCAGCGCCAGGCAAGACCATTTGGCTTTCAACATCAGGGACTCCAGGAAGGTTAATCTCGGGAAAGGGTTAAACGTATGGGTTTGGCACAGTCACGGCCGGACCGCTCATGAGGGAACCGCTCCCCCGTAGTGACCGTGAACACCATCGATGGAAAGTCAATACCAGCCATGATTTCGATCAATTGATCCTGCAGGCTGAGGATGAAAGCCACCCAAACATCGGACTTGCACCGCACGGCCGGTATTGAGGCTTTGATGATCAGCGTTACCGCACTCGAATAGGTAATGGCGGAACTGCTCCCATTTTGCGCAGGGATTGTTTAACGAACTGTAGAAATTTCTGCTGCAAGCCTGAATGCTATCAAAATTGAAAGACTTCTGTAGGGGATGAGTGTAATTCATCTGCCCGGAAGCCTGGTTGGACGCTGGTATCACTCTCCCAAGAGGAGAATCTGCCCATGCGTAAGGTGTCTGCCGCTAGCGCTGTCTGATGCCACTCGCGATGCGCTGTACGGTCTGCATCGGTACCTCGCCCATGATGGTGATCGAGTGTCCGCCAACGAGCACGGTATCCGCGCTGATGGCCCCCAACCGGTAAGTCCCCGCCTTGATGTGACTATCCTTGGATTCGATATAGACGGAAACTGAAGAAAAGCCATCGCTCAGGAGGATGTGCTCCACGACAGCATTCGAAGGCGGCCGTTTGAGTGTCGAATAGGACATGATCTGGAAACCCTCGGGCACGTCTTCCAGGGTCCATTTCAACCACCCGACAGGCTTTGATTCCCTATGACTGATGCGCATCATGGCCGCACTGGCGCGTGGCGATGGCTCGAGATCCGCTGTGGCTATCGGTTCCTTGGCATTGATCGCGGTAAAAACCATTTGCTCCACGGACTGTCCGTCTTCATTCAGCACATCCAGCTTCAGCGGCAGAAAGGTCGAGCTATCAATCCAGAATAACCGGGTATACCGGTACGCGTCTCGAGGCTCGAGGGCAATGACCTGTGTCAGGCTTCCCGCCACATATTCCTGACCTCTGAGACTGACACGGTAGAATCGTTCGATGATGGCGGTGTCTTCCGGCAGATTGATCAACACGGATTGGGTGGAAGGTTTGGTCTCCACCACAACCTGCTGACCCTCGGCTGAATAGCGCGTGACATTCCCATCGGCGCGGATTACTTCGCGATAGGGGCTATTCATGGAAATCAGCCGCTCCCGCTCTTGCCCATCACTGACGCGGTGATAAAGCTTGAAGCTGTCCACCTGCTGATCCTTGATGTAAGCCACTGTACCCTGGTAGCTCAAGGCACTGGCCGCATGTCGCATCCTGATCAGCCAGTCGATGCCCGTTCCGGGAAGGGACGCAGACTGGCCTGACCAGGCATTTGCCGAACATAAGGTGAATGCCAATACCAGCAGCGCTACAACCCGGAGATCAAGAATGCACTTCACCACGATCGTTTAATTCCAGCGACTAGTTTTTATACCGACTAGCGCGAGACCGATCCGCTCACCAACCTGATCGATGGCAGCAGCCCCTGATCACCCGCCATATAGACCGACTCATTGTGCATGGTCAGGTAGTCTCGCAAATCGGGTTCCATGGAAGCCTTTACGGCTGAACTGCCCATATCGACTAGCGCCAGCATTTCGTTGGCTCTCATCGGCGAGTAATCATTGATGGACCGTCCGACAAAAACGGCCAGAACAGCAATGGAGGCCGCCAAGGCGATAGTCGCAAGCCGCTCGTGATGTTTTTGCTTCAGTGCGCGCGGTGCGAATACGGTAGGTTCTTCGGCAATCGCCTGACTGATCCGATCGGCGAAACCACTGTCAATCAGTAGCGGTCGCTCGTCATGCATACACTCTCGCGCAAGACCATAGCGATAAAGCTTCTCGCCCAATTCGCGTTCCTGAGCAACCCGCGTCCAGAGTGAGAGACTGTCCTTGTATTCCAACTCATCATCCAATAGCGCACTCAATTTTTCAGTTGTGATTTCATTTTTCATGGCAATTTACCGTATCAGGGGTTCAAGCTTCTTGTCGATGGCTTCCCGAGCGCGAAAGATGCGGGATCTCACTGTACCCACCGGGCAACCCATAACCTGGGCTATCTCGTCATAACTCAGACCATCGAACTCCCTGAGAGTGATGGCTGTCCTCAGCTCATCGGGAAGATGATTGAGAGCGTCCTGGATTGCGACTGCAATTTCCTCGCTCAATAACAGACCCTCAGGGGTTTCGTAGTTCCTAAGACGCCCCCCAGACTCAAATTGTTCCGCATCCTCGATTTCTATTTCATCGTCCGAGGGTCGGCGGCTCCTCATGGAGAGGTGGTTCTTCGCCGTGTTGATCGCAATCCGGTAGAGCCAGGTATAGAAAGCGCTATCCCCACGAAAACCAGGTAGGGCACGATAAGCCTTGATGAAGGTCTCCTGAGCTACATCCAGCGCCTCATGCTGATCCTTGATGTAGCGATTGATCAATTGCGCTATCTTGTGCTGATATTTTCTAACCAGGACGTCGAAGGCTTTCTTGTCGCCTCGCTGGACCCGCCTAACCAGTTCCTCGTCAAGTTCCTCTCCCATCTCGGGAAGCCTTCCTGTAGTTACGTCTATGGCTCGATTGCGGTGATGACCGCTAACCGCAGCGGAATTAAGAAAAAACCAACTGCATGGGCGTTGCTCGGAACCGGCCTTGATGCCCCCCACGATCGGGAATCCGTGAATGCACCCATAATAAACGGTGCATTATCGCCGTTTAATCACCACCAGACAATGAGGGCTTGCCTGATCTTATGCCCTGACCAGGGGGCGAGAATGATAGAAAACCGATCAAATTCGGTTAAAGTACCTTGAAACAACACGGCACAGTCAAAATCTCCGATGAATTCACCTTGTTTTGACGTATTGATAATCGGAAGCGGGGCTTCAGGACTCAGCCTTGCCCTCAGAGTGGCGGACCAGGCCAATGTTGCCGTGATTTCCAAAACGGGAATACTGGAATCTAACACCCTCTACGCGCAAGGCGGCATCTCCGCGGTTCTCGATGCCAAGGACTCCATAGAGTCGCATATCCAGGATACCCTCGACGCCGGAGCTGGGCTTTGCGACCCGGAAACCGTCCGCCTGGTAGTCTCTCAAGGCAAGGATTGTATCGACTGGCTCCTGGATCAGGGGGTCCCCTTCACCGAGGTGGAATCCGAAACGGGCTCTGGCCAACTGCATTTGACTCGCGAGGGCGGACATACGCACCGTCGCGTGGTACATGCGGCAGACGCCACCGGCCGGGCCGTGGAGACCTCCCTGGAGCAGAAGGCACGTCAGCACCCCAATATCCACCTCTACGAATTTTACAACGCCATCGACCTGATTCTGGACAGGTCCGCCAACCCGCGTTACCCAGGCGTGCTTGGAGCCTATCTGCTGAATGGCCACACCCAGCGCGTCGAGACTTTCCGCGCTCGTTATGTGGTCATTGCATCCGGGGGAGCCAGCAAAGTCTACCTCTATACCAGCAATCCGGATATCGCTACCGGTGACGGCATCGCCATGGCCTGGCGCGCCGGCGCCAGTGTCGCCAATATGGAATTCATCCAATTCCACCCCACCTGCCTGTTCCATCCTCATGCCCGCTCTTTCCTGATTTCGGAAGCCGTGCGCGGTGAAGGCGGTCGCTTGATGCTCAGGGATGGAACACCCTTCATGCACCGCTTCGACTCCAGGGGAGAACTCGCGCCACGTGATATCGTGGCGCGAGCCATTGATCATGAGATGAAACGATTGGGGGCCGATTGCGTTTTCCTGGATATCTCCCATCGTCCCGCTGAAGCGATCATCCGACACTTTCCAACCATCTATGGCAAATGCCTGGAATTGGGCATCGACATCACCCGTGACCCGATCCCCGTCGTTCCCGCCGCGCACTATACCTGTGGCGGCATCCTGACGGACCACCGGGCCTGCACCCCTGTACCCGGCTTGCTCGCCATCGGGGAGGCAGCCTGTACCGGCTTACATGGCGCCAATCGCATGGCCAGCAATTCGCTGCTGGAGTGTCTCGTTTTCGCCCGTCAGGCCGCTGACCGCATCCTTTCGACCCTGGAGGACCGCCCCATGCCCCCGGAACTGCCCGAATGGGATGAATCGAAGGTCACCGACTCGGACGAAGAGGTGGTGGTCGCACACAATTGGGACGAGATTCGGCGCTTCATGTGGGATTATGTAGGCATCGTTCGTACCGACAAACGTCTGGAGCGAGCCCTGCGCAGAGTCGAACTGCTCAAGCAGGAAATCGCCGATTACTACGGCCACTTCCGGGTCACCAACGACCTGCTCGAGCTGCGCAATCTGGCCATTGTGGCGGAGCTTATCATCCGATCCGCACTGCTGCGCAAGGAGAGCCGGGGCCTGCATTTCACTCTGGATTATCCCGAACTGGATGCCCGTCACCCACCGCGCAACACCATCCTGCATCCGAAAAGCCGCTGAAGCCATCATCACCATGACCGCTTCGCATGGTGTCATGAAAGCGATAGCTATCGAGCAGCCCGGTGATGAAACCGTATTGACTCTGGTTGATCGCCCCATCCCACAACCCGGACCCGGCGAGGTACTGATTCAGGTGGCGGCTGCCGGTGTCAATCGACCCGACATCCTGCAACGAAAAGGGCTATATCCGCCGCCGCCAGGCGCATCGGACATCCTGGGTCTCGAAGTGGCCGGATGCATCGCGGCGGTAGGATCCGGCGTATCGGAGCATGCGCCAGGCGATGCAGTCTGCGCATTGGTCACCGGCGGCGGTTACGCCGAGTATTGCCTGGCTTCCGCCAGCCTCTGCCTGCCGGTACCCGCCGGCCTGTCACTGATCGAGGCCGCGGGGCTCGCGGAAGCTGTGTTCACCGTTTGGGCCAATGTGTTCGAACTGGGGCGCCTCAGGCCCGGTGAATCGCTACTTGTGCAGGGGGGAACCAGCGGCATCGGCACAACCGCCATTCAACTCGCCAGGCTTTTTGGCGCCCAGGTTTTGGCCACCGCCGGGAGCCCCGAAAAATGCATTGTCTGCAATAGACTCGGCGCCGAAGCCATACCCTACCGTGAGGTTGATTTTGCCGATCACATCATGTCACTCACCCAAGGCGCTGGCGTAAACATGATCCTGGATATCATCGGCGGTCCTTACCTGTCCCGACACCTGAATATCCTCGCGCCAGAAGGCCGACTACTGCTCATTGCCCTGCAGGGTGGAGCGAAAACCGAGATCAATCTGGCGCCTATCCTGATGAAACGGTTGAACCTCATGGGTTCGACCCTGCGTTCGCGCCCACTGGAAGAAAAATCACGGTTGGCCTCGGCCATTCGATCCCATATCTGGCCAAGAATCGAATCCGGGGAATTTCGGCCGGTCATCGATTCGACCTTTCCCCTGAGCGCAGCCAGCGCGGCGCACGCCCGCATGCAAGGCGGCCAACATATCGGCAAGCTCATTCTGACGACGGGCGTTGTCCGATGCTGATACCTCCAAGACTGGGGTTTATTGCCCTGTTGATGGTCATCCCCTCGCTGCATGCGGCTGATCTGGCCAAGGGACTCGCGGCGGTGGAAAGGAAACAATGGCGGGAGGCCTTCGCACAGTTCGAACCCCTGGCCAAACGCGGCGATCCTCGTGCCGAAATCAACCTGGGTAACCTCTACATGCGGGGCTTGGGAGTGGAACAAGATTATGCCCAGGCTTTCTCATGGTATGCCCGAGCCGCCCGCGGCGGACACCCAACTGGTCAGGCCAAGCTGGGGATGTTGTATTTCCTCGGGTTGGGCCTGAATGAGAATCATGCCGAAGCGGCCCGCTGGTTTCGAAAAGCAGCCGAAAAAGGCGAGTCCGGGGCAGCCATGGCGCTGGCGGCAATGTACGAACAAGGGGATGGCGTGGAACGCAACCCCGTCGAAGCCTATGTGTGGTACTCGATCGCCACCGATCTCGGCAAGCAGGACGGGCTCGACCAAAAGACCCGTTTGGCCGACGAATTATCACCGGCCCAACTCAATATCGCGTTGACCCAAATCAACGTATGGCGGGAACAGTACGACAAGCACTTACCCGATACTGCCGCCTCACTGGCTGAACCCATCATTGACCTGCAACGCCAGACATCAACGGAAAAGAGCCCGAGGGGCAAAAAACGCCGTAAACCCGCGGATACCGGCAACGAGGGTTCAGCTTCGCAAGGGGTAAACAGCGGATTGGGTGCGGGGCTTGAGGGAAAGCCGTGATGCGCTGTTCAATCGCCAAAATGACACACGTAATCCATGGGTTCGGTCGTCTCGATCTCGAAACGGCTGTTTCCCGGCACCTGAAAGGACTGCCCCGCCGCGTATTCCTCCCAGTTCGCCTCGCCGTCCAGTCGGACTTTACAACGCCCACTAACCACCTCCATCACCTCGGGTGAGGCGGTGTTGAAGGTCAGGAGGGAAGGAAAAATGACGCCCAAGGTTTTGCGTGTACCATCCTCAAACCGTATGGTATGGCTGACACAACGGCCGTCGAAATACACGTTGGCCTTTTTGATGACGCTGACATTGTCGAATTGAGACATTAATAACCTCGGATGCTAGAAAATTACTGAAGGTGAGGCATGAAATCGAAAGGAATCATATCAGCACAATGAGGATGCCCAGGAGTAACGCAGCCCCCAGGATCCGGTAGGGCCAAGCCAATTCCGCCCAGGCCAGTTTCACTTCGGTTACCCGAACATGAAACCAGCGTTGAACCCGCGGCCAGAGCTGACTTTTTGCCCGCCGCCACGCCCAACGCGCCACGAAAATGACGAGCAGTAACTTGAGAGGGGTCAGGCCGATCGCCGTGGTGATTTCAGAGTACCGTTCAGCTTCGTGCGGAAAATGATTCTTCAGCCAGCCTGCCAGAACGTCCTCAAGGAATTCTTCGGGAGCCTCGATGAGCACCAGCCAGACATGTTCCAATATTTCAAAGATGAGTTCGAACAGATCCATGCCCAGATCAAGAAAGATCTCCCAGAGAGCGATCACCGATAGCAAAATGCCGCCCGTCCACAACAGCGGCTTCCAGCTCGGTTGGATGTCTTCCCCTGGGGCGATTCGTGACTCGGGTCCGTTCGATTGTTCTTTCGGATTGGAATCTGACATTATCAATCGGCTTAGGCTGCGCAAAGTGATCAGATTAACGGTGAAAGCCTCTTCATTCAAGGCGCCCACTCGGGTAACCTGTTCGAATGGTACGCTTTTGGCCATCTTCAACTATGATATAGTTCGCGGCCACTAGTCGTTCGATGCCGAGACGATTGAAACCCCATCGGCGCTAGAGTTCAATCCTTCGGAAACAGACTCGATAAGCAGAGGCGTTCAAAAAGCCCCCGACCCATAAAATACCATCGAGAGCTTCATGGAAATCAAAGAGTGGCTGCAGGTCTGGCAGTTTGAACACAACCCCTTCGTAATCTTCGACGCCGACAGGGATCCTTATCTGCAAACATCGATGGTGGAGAACACCTCGCTGAGATCGGTTTTGTTGCATATCGACAAGCCGACCCCATATGTGATCTTCGCCATCCGGGGCGCGGGCAAATCCTCGATGCGGATCGACACCGAGCGTTATCTCAACGACTACCGGGATCAGGTTCTGGTGATTTCCTACGTCGAATTCAACGAGCTTCTGGCCGAAGTCGCGCGGCCACGCAGCCTGCCTCTCGAATATGCGGCTGACAAATCCGCCCTTGCTCGAATCTTCAAGCGCAAGAAGGAGATACCGCTATCGCGTGAACCCAGGATGACCCTGGACGATCATCTGGATTACATCCTAAAGTTGGGCATCGAGGAACTGTACCGAACCATCGCCGACACACCCCGCGAGGATCTGCTCAAGAATAATCGCGAAATCGCCGAAAAATTCCTGCTGTTGACAGCGCTCTACTATGCTCCCAATGATCTATCCAGCAAGGTGGCAACCCTGCGCCGACTGATGGAGATCGCCTCTTATGAGCGCAAGATCCCCTTCTTCATCAACAAGCAGGCCAAATTCCTGGCCGGTGAAATTTATCGCCACATTCGAGGCGTACCGGTCTCCCTGGAGGGTATGGCGAAGACCATCAAGGAAATCGGGGTCGGTCTGTTCGAATTTCACGGCATCCCCAGGAATACCGAAAACCGCTTTACCCTGTTCAAGAGTTTCATGGAACTGGTGCGCTATTTCGGTCTATCCGGGGTCTACCTGTTGGTGGACCGTGTGGACGAGCCCACCAGCATCAAGGGCGATCCCGAGAAAATGCGCGAACTGGTGACTCCGATCCTGGACGACCAGCTATTCCAGATCGACCATCTGGGCATCATCCTGTTCCTGCCCTATGAACTGCATGACCTGAAGAAGTATTACCGCAGCGACCGTATCAAGACCATTTCCTCGATCAACTGGTCACCCGACAACATGATTCGGCTCATCGAGAAGCGCATGAACGTCGGCCGCAAGCCGGGCAGCCCGCCCATCCATCTTTCCGACATCTTCGAGGATGAGGGAGAAAGCAAGGCCAATTTCATCGTGCGCCAGTTGACCCCTCGCAATGCCTTCCGACTGCTCAGCATCATCCTGGAAGAGCATTGCCAGACCGTGATATACGGCGTCAAGATATCCACGGAAGTCTATGAGTCCGCCGTTCAGCGGTATCTCATCGAAAAGGAAGGCTATTAGGACGGGTGAGCCCATTCCACCGCAGGGAGGGAAACAGTCTTCACTGGCTGGCCAGCCAAAGCCGGAGCCTGATGCCAAACCAGGTTGTGTACCCCATGGACGCATAGCGGATATTGCCTGACCCATCCAGGAAAAACAGGGCGGGTACGCCGCGAATGCCGTACGACTGCCCCAGAGCGCCTTCCTCGTCGACAATGGTCGGAACGTCGAATCCGTTCTTACTCATGTACCCGGAAACCGCCGCCCTGTCGCCTGACTGAAAGGCAACCGTGATGACGGGGACGTCGCCGGCAATATCCACCAGCGTGGTTTGCATCATGCGGCAGATGCCGCACCAACTTGCCCAGAAGTAGATCAGTGCGGGTTTGGGCAAACTGGACAGCCCTGGATAGGGTTGGCCATCGATCATGATGCCCTGCAACTCGGGCGCCTGACCCTCCTGCGGCATCCCCCTCCCGGTAACCCACTGAACTGACAGGATGAGCATGATCACCGGTATCCAGCCCAGCCATGATCTGGCCTTGGCGGAGAGCCTTGACATCACCCGAGTCGCACCATCAATTCCGCGCCATGTTGCTTCAACCAGAGCCGTTCACGCTGCCAATCCGGCAAGATACTGCCAACCAGAGCCCAGAATGCCCGGGAATGGTTTCGGTGTTGGATATGACATAACTCATGCACGACCACATATTCCAGCACCGTGGGCGGCGCGAAGGCCAGCAGCCAATTAAGATTGATATCGTTATATGGACCGCAGCTTCCCCAGCGGGTTTTCATGCGTTTGATCCGAAGCTCGCGGGGGATGAGACCCCGCGAAGAACCCTGCGTGTCAGCCAGTCGCAAGGCTTCAACCTGCAGCCAACGCTTGACCCAGGCATACAAGGCCGCCTGAACCTGCTGCTGCATGCGGTCCGCATCCATGTGCGGCAGCGCGATAACAAAGCCGCCATCGACCGAACGCGTGATACGGATTCGCTGGCGGGGCAGCGATTGGATGACCAAGGGCACTTCCACTCCCTGAAAGGGCACCGTACTGCCCGAAACCAGGGGTGTGCGCAGCGCGGCCCGCTCCAGTGATCGTGCATGCAGTTCCCGCCATTTGCTCACCGCCCATTGCCGATGTTGTTGCAGAAAGCCGAGGGCCTGCGACTCATCGGTCCTAGGGGGTAACACCAGTTCCAGCCCGGCAGGCTTGACCAGCAACCGAACACGTCGTGCGCGCTGACTCTGGCGTATCGATATCTTCGGCATGGCAGCCTCCTGTAGCGTTTCGCGGCATTGTTGCCCGCCAGAGCTTGCAGATAGTGAAAGAAACAGTTCAGATTGCGGGCTCATTCGTTAGCCTTTTCAACCACAGCTAGAAGGTCGTCACCTCGTTCGAGCAGCGCTCATACCCTACGAATCTCCAGAACTTCCAGATCCTTGTCACCAGCGGGCCGCCGCCAGGTCACCACGTCCCCGACGCGGGCATTCATCAAGGCGCTTGCCAGGGGCGACACCCAACTGATGCGACCGTCCGCCACATCCGCCTCGTCTTCTCCGACAATGACGCACCGGAGGCGCTCTCCGTCGCTATCCTCGGCTTCGACAGCCGCGCCAAAGTGGACTCGGTCCAGGACCTGCTGTTCGGGATCAATCAGGACTGCACGTTTGACCCGCTCGCTGTAGTAGGCCATTTCACGCTCCAGTTCGCGAATGGATTGCTGGCTGGCCAGATCTTCCTTACCTCTCAAATCATCCAGCGCAGCCGCCAATCCTCTGATTTTGTCCTGCAAGAGTGTCATGCCCCTGGGCGTCACATAGTTGACGTGCGGGCTTTGGGGACGTACGGGTCCACCCTTGTCGTCCTGCTCATCGAGTTCCTTCACAAAGGCTCGGCTCATCGGTGTCCCTCGCTAAATCCGGAGTATCATCAAATGTGGTCGGTATTGGCCTCGTGACGGGGCAATGTCGGGGCCAACATCCGGGCCGCCAACCGCGCCAGTTCGGCCGAACCGTCACGTTGACCCAGTTGTGCGCGAATCCCACGCAATTCCGCCCGGATCGTATCGGCATACACGCCATCCGAAAGGAGTTTGGCAACCTCTCCAGCGATATTCGATGGGTTGGCCTCATCCTGAATGAACTCGCGCACCACGGATTTTCCCGCCAGGATATTCGGCAAGCCTATGAATGGCACCTTCACCAACAGCCGGCCCAGCCAGTAGCTCAGCGGCGACAGACGATAGATGATCACCATGGGAACCCCGAGGAGCGCAACCTCCAGGGTGGCGGTGCCCGAAACGGTAATCACCGCGTCGCAACACTGCAAGGCGTCATAGTCCTGCCCCCGAATGATGCGGAGGTCGAGGCGCGAGTCCAGACGTTCGACCTCCGCCTGAATGGCGGCATCCGGGACGGAAGGCGCTTGAAACAGCAGAAAACGGGCCTGGCCGAATTCACCCGCCAGCTCACGGGCAGACTCCAGAATGACAGGCAGCAGGCGGCGGATTTCATTGGCGCGACTGCCGGGCAATAAACCGATGACGGGCGCCGTGGAGTCCCCACCGCCGGATTCCTCGCGATGGCGACCATCCACCAGTTCGTATTTTTTCAAGGCCTCCGCGCGGCTGATGGTCGGTTTGACCTTGACCGCCAAAGGATGGCCGACATAGGTCACCGGCACCCCATAAGCCTCGTAATAGGGCAGTTCGAACGGAAAAATGACGGCCATGTGATCGATGATGCGGCCATAGCTTTTCACGCGACCGGGACGCCAGGCCCAGACCTGTGGACTCACATAAAACAGGACCTTGATACCATACGCCTTGGCTGCCTTGGCGAGACGGAAGTTGAATTCCTTGTAATCCACGCAGATCAGCAGGTCGGGACGCCGCTCCCGGGCGGTGTTCCGCATCAATTCCAGAGCCGAACGAATTTCCCCATAATGCCGAACGATTTCGGAGAGGCCGATCACGCCAATCCCGGTAGAGTCGAAACAGAGCTCGATGCCCGCCTCTCGCATCGAGGGCCCGCCCATGCCGATTCCCCGGATCCCGGGGATCAGTCCCCGTAATTCACGGAACAGGGCGGCCGCATGTTGATCGCCGGAGGCTTCTCCAGCCGACAGCATGACCAGAGGCGCCCGTTCAGGCATCGAGGGCGCTGCGAATGACTCCGACGATACGCTGGATGTCGGTGTCCTCCAATTCCGGGTAGATAGGCAGCGATAGGCACCGCCGCGCCACGGACTCGGTCACCGGCAACGACATTCCCTCGCACTGACTGGCAAAAACCTTCTGCTGGTGCATCGGCACGGGGTAATAAATCGCGGAAGCGATATCAGCCTGTCTCAATGCTTCCATCACGACGTCGCGACGGTCGCACAACAGGGTGTATTGATGATAAACGTGTACGCCCAACCCGTCTTCCCAGGGTGTTTCCACCGGCAAATCGCTCATCAACTCGGAGTAGCGATGGGCCACTCGCCGACGTTCCCAATTGAATGCTTCGATATGCCGGAGTTTGACCCGCAGGATTGCGGCCTGCATCTCGTCTAGCCGGCTGTTGTACCCGATCACATCGTGGTAATAGCGAACCTCGGAACCATGGTTGCGCAGTTTTCGCACGTTCGCGGCCACTTCATCCGAGGAGGTCCCCACCAGTCCCCCGTCACCATAACAGCCGAGGTTCTTACTGGGGAAGAAACTGTACCCGGCGCTGATACCCATGCTACCAGTCTGGCGACCCTCATGCGTCGCCCCGAATGACTGGGCGCAGTCCTCGATCAGGATCAGGTCATGCGCTTCACAGAGCGCCTGAATTCGGTCCATATCCGCAGGCTGGCCAAAGAGATGCACGGGCATGATTGCCCGGGTTCTCCCAGTCAGCGCGGGCTCGATGGCGGCTGGGTCGATGTTGAAGGTGCGCGGATCGATGTCGACAAAAACCGGTGTCGCGCCAACATACCGGATGGCCTCGGCAGTGGCGATGAACGTAAAAGCGGAGGTAATGACCTCATCGCCAGGTCCGACGCCCGAGGCGAGCAGCGCCAGATGCAGGGCATCGGTTCCGGAGGCGCAACCGATGGCATGCTTGATCCCCAGATATTGAGCGGACTCCGCCTCGAAGGCGCTGACATTGGGACCCAGGATAAAGGCCGTACTTTCCAGAACACCGGCGAGGGCGTCGTCAATCTCGCCTTTCAGCCGGTGATACTGGGTTTTCAAATCAACCATGGGAATCATGACGAGTGCTCTCTTGTTGTAATCGTGTCGTCAGGCGCTTTTCAGGAGTCGGGTGATTTCCGTCGCCGTGGCCAGCGCCCGCCGACCGGCGCTACCCGACACCAAAGGCTCGCGCCCCTCGCGTATGCAGGCTGCGAAATGCTTGATCTCTTCCAGCAGGGCGTCGCCACTCTCGTAGACAGATTCCTCGCTGGTGATCTCGGGCACTCCCGGAAACATTTCCCGATCTCCCTTGCGGTATTGCGCCAAAATCCGATTCTGGAAATCGACGGAAACATATCGGTTGGGCATGAACATGCGCATCTTGCGCTCTACCTTCAGACTTGCCCGGCTGGCGGTGACATTGGCCACGCAGCCATTCTGGAAGGTCAGACGCGCATTGGCGATATCGGTATCCGAAGTCAACACCGTTACCCCCTTCGCATCGATACGCTCCACCCCGGAGTCCACGATATCCAGAATGATATCAATGTCATGGATCATGAGGTCGAGCACCACGCTGACATCGTTTGCCCGGGGATTAAAAGGCGCCAGCCGGTGGGACTCGATGAAGAGCGGCTTCTCGTTGACCAGGTCAAGGCCCAGCAGGGCGGCATTAAACCGCTCCAGATGCCCTACCATCAGGCAGCGCTGCTTCCTCCGCGCCAGGTCAATCAATTCATCGGCCTCCTCGACCGTCACGGTAATCGGCTTTTCCACCAGAACATGCGCCCCGGAAGCGAGAAAATCCCTGGCTACGCTGAAGTGCAGGCGTGTAGGCACCACAATGCTGACGGCATCGACTTTGCCGAGTAATTCACGGTAATCCGATAATGGAATGGTTCGGTTTTTTTCCGCTACCAGCTTGGCGGCTGCGGGATTGTTATCGACCACCGCCACCAGTTCGCAATCATCGAGAGCGGCGTACTTTTCCGCATGGAACTTGCCCAAGTAGCCAGTTCCGATAACCGCGCAAGCAAGGGGTTTCACGGGCTTCCTCCGGTTAGAAAAAATCGGGGCTTATCATTAGTCCTCACCACGACGGTGTACCTCCACAAATCCCAGCCACCCCCCACGCCGTGATTCCGCATCCAGCCATCCCCGCAGGTAAGTCAATTCTTCCGTTGGCGGCAAATCATCGAGTGTTTGCCTCGACCTCAGCCGACGAAATGCCGCCGATACGGCCTTGAGTCTCTCGCCATCAATGCCCGCTCGCCGCATACCCACCAGATTGAGGCGGTAGTGCTTCCCCGGGCGCCCACCCACCATGGTAAAAGGCAGAACGTCCCTGTTGATGCCGGCCAGCCCCTGAACGATGGCAAACCCACCGATGCGGCAGAATTGATGGACCATCACACCACCTCCGAAGAAAACCCGATCACCCACCTGAACATGCCCCCCCAGGGTGGCGCCGCTGGCCAGTATATTGCGATCCCCCACCAGGCAATCGTGCCCGACGTGAGTATTGTTCATGAAATAGTTGGATGATCCAATTCGCGTGACTCCGGTTGCGGCCGTGGCCCGACTGATCGTCACCCCCTCGCGGAAAACATTATCATCACCGATCTCCAGTGTCGTGCGGATGGCGGGGTCGAACGCCAGATCCTGTGGCAAGCCGCCCAAAACGGCGGTCGGGTGGACCCGATTATTACGCCCCAGGTAGACAAAGGGCCGAATGACGGCATGCGCCTCGACGACACAGCCATCACCCAGCCGACCCGGCCCCTCGATCACCGCGTAAGCACCGACAGATACATTGCTGCCTAACTCGACTTCCGACCCTACGATTGCTGTGGAATGAATCATGTCACAAAACAAATAAGATGACAGGGAACCCGGTTTCAGCCTCGCGGATGGCAACGGGCGTGCAGGTCCTTCAACCGCTCCCGGGCCACGTGAGTATAAATCTGTGTGCTGGACAAGTCGCTATGTCCGAGCAGTAACTGTACCACCCGCAGGTCGGCGCCATGATTCAGCAGGTGTGTGGCGAACGCATGACGCAGCGTATGGGGTGACAATGGCTTGTGTATGCCGGCCAGTCGCGCATAGCGCTTGATGACATACCAGAAGGCCTGCCGCGTCATGGCGGTCCCACGTGCCGTTACAAAAACGGCATCGGATTGCCGACTTTGCAGCAAGGATTTTCGTGCCGTCTGGCCATACCGCTCAAGCCATGACTCGGCAATCTCGCCCAAGGGGACAAGCCGCTCCTTACCGCCCTTCCCGACGATGCGAACCACCCCCTGCCGCGGATTGACCTGACTGGATTGCAACCCAACCAGTTCGCTTACCCGCAGACCGGTCGCATACAGCGTTTCCAGCATGGCCCGATCACGACAACCGAGACATTGCGAATCATCCGGCGCATTGAGGAGAGCCTCGACGTCGGACTCGGTCAGAGTATCGGGCAGCGGCCGGCCAATCCGCGGTAAATCGATACCTTGCGTTGGGTCATCCAATAAATGCCCCTCGCGTATGAGGTAGCGATAAAATTTTCTCAGACTGGAAACCAGCCTGGCCATACTCCTGCTACTGGCCTTTCGCCTGAATTTATGGCCCAGATAAGCCTCGATGTCGGCGGAACGCACCTGAGCCGCCATGCGGCCATGTTCGCCAGCCACCCAAACCAGGAAATGTTGCAAATCGCTGGCATAAGCCAGTTGTGTATTCCGGCTTAACCCTTCTTCAAGCCATAGTGCATCGATAAAGCGCTGTATCAAGGACGAGTTGATTGACTCGATCATCGGTCCCTGATGGGTAAATAGCCCTCGTGGGTCAGCAGCCAGCGCTTCATCTCCAGCCATGGACCATCCGTATGGCCGCAATACCCCCCTAGACCCTTTACGGCGACCACACGATGACAGGGGATCATGATGGGAAAGGGATTTGCCCTGCAGGCGGCGGCGACCGCGCGAGGGCCGCTGCCCAAGCGGCGGGCCAAGCTGCCATAGGTTTCCACCTGCCCTGGCGGTATGGCAACGAGAGCCTCCCACACACGCTGCTGAAACGGGGTTCCGGTCGGTCTCGACAGCAGACAGAAGGTCATCCTGGGCTGCTCAAGATAACGTTGCAACTGGTCCAATAGGACTCCTATCGCTCCCTCCGACGAGACCAGCCGCCATTCCTCCCGGACCCCTTCTGGCCGTAACTCGATTCCGCGTACCTCGCCTTGGCACACAACTAGAGTGATGGAACCCCACGGGGCGGCTATCCCGATAGTCTCGGTCAGAACGATTGAACCCGCCTCATGTAAGCCCGCCCGAATCAACGAAAAGGGCAGCTCACGCTGCCCTTGACCTAAATCATGCCCTGCCACCCCACGGCGGCAGACCATACATGCTAGATCTTTTCCTTGATCCGGGCCGCCTTACCCGTACGATCACGGAGATAGTAGAGCTTGGCGCGGCGTACATCACCCCGGCGCTTGACCAGAATCTCCTGAACCTGTGGGCTGTAGGTCTGAAACACCCGCTCCACTCCTTCACCATGAGAAATCTTGCGAACCGTGAAGGCTGAATGGTAACCCCGATTTCGCTTGGCAATGACTACACCTTCATAAGCCTGCAATCGCTCCCGATTGCCTTCCTTGACTTTTACCTGTACGACCACCGTATCGCCGGGTCCAAAAATCGGCACGGTCTTGCCTGCCATCCATCCTTTTTCAAGTTCCTGAATTACGTTCGACATTTTTTCTCTCAAGCCTCAATTCACTACAATTCAGTTAAATCCGTTCCGGGCCTTTCAACAGCGCCAGTTGCTCGTCATCCAGTTGGAATTTCTCGAAAATATCAGGCCGGCGATCCCGAGTTCTCCAAAGCGACTGCTGCAATCTCCAGCGTCTAATCTCCTCATGATCTCCGGACAGTAAAACCTTCGGAACCTTCTTGCCTTCGACAATTTCTGGACGGGTGTAATGCGGGCAATCCAGAAGTCCCGCCATATGCGAATCCTGCTTGGCGGAATCCGCGTGGCCAAGCACCCCCGGCAGCAAACGGACAATCGAATCGAACAAAACCAATGCCGCCAATTCGCCACCGCTCATGACGTAGTCCCCGATGGACCACTCTTCGTCGACCTCAGCTTCGATCAACCTTTCGTCTACGCCTTCATAACGACCTGCCACCAACATCAACCGGGGGCAGCGTGTAAATCTGTTGATAGCCTCTTGATTCAGCAGATTGCCCTGTGGGCTTAAGTAAACTACCGTGGC